>AEKF01000003.1_pt1 | contig 143226 bp, 132 predicted proteins | sample 342668 | NCBI WGS metagenome assembly AEKF01 (sample SAMN02954267, study PRJNA50815) | food metagenome | biome: terrestrial; feature: fermented food; material: kimchi; isolation source: Jonggazip commercial cabbage kimchi | place: South Korea | collected 2009-06 | reverse complement strand
AAGTATATAAAACATTAACTGAAGACCAAGAAGCCATTGGTTGGTATATCAATTTTTATAATTGCAATCGCATTTCCAATGTGGCCTAATTAACTGAATAAAAATAGTCCAAATTATTGACTTCTGAGCATAAATTTGCGGCCATCCATTTTTTGTACTATTCTAATACTTCTGGTTCTTCTGCTACATGCGGTAAATCTTCGTGAGCAGCATCATGTTCACCTGCACCAAGGTTATAAACAATTCCCTTAGTATCGCGTAAACGACTATAAAGGTCTTCTGTAAATACTCCAAATATGGCGTTCTTCAAGTCATCGGATGTCAAAAGTTCATTATTAAAGTTTTGATTTTCAGTAGTTGAATCCATAATAGCATCATCAATTTTATCACTTAATGCACTCTTGAAATCATCCAACGTATTAACTTTCGCCTGTTGCTTAAGTTCATCGTCACTGGCCAATGCTTCCATTGTCTGTTCAACAATTTTCATTGCTGATTTCGGATCGAATACAGTGCCATGAAGTTCGTTATACTCGGCAATTAAATCAGATAACTTTTTAAATTGTCGTTGAACTGTTGGTGCATCAGCTCCCGGCAATCCCATGTCTCCATAATCTTCTTCTAATTCAGGTGCTTCATGGGCATCTCCTTGAGTTGTCTTTCCAAATTGCGCATCAATCTTTCCAGTTAAATCAATCGGCTCACTTGGTCCAATTTCAATTTCTTTTATCAAGTAATGAACAAACAAGTACATTTCATGAATTCCAGCATCTTTAAACGCTGTCACCTGAGTCAAGAATTCATAAAAACTATTAAACGCACGAAGCTCTTTTAGCATGTTTTCGCGTTCTTTTTCGCTTTTATGTGAATTGAAACGAGTCAGAGCTTTATCCAAGAAATACTCAGCTTTATTTTTTGACTTTGTTTTAGTTTGTGTATAGTAAATCACTGAAAACTCATGCATGTCATCCTCGTTTAAAATATTGCGCATATCTATTTTTTGCTTCAATTTGAAGATATCACGCGGATTAATATCACGAGTCAATTTCGTATTAGTATAATATTTTGAAAATGCTTTTTCAATGTCATCGTACGTATTCACAAAATCTAAAACAAAGGTCTTATTTTTCCCCTTATACGTCCGATTCAAGCGAGATAGCGTTTGTACGGCAGTTACACCATGTAATTTCTTATCAACATACATCGCCACAAGTTTTGGCTGGTCAAAACCAGTTTGATACTTATTCGCAACCAGTAGAACTTGATAATTGTCTGTATTAAATTTATCAGGTAACTCGTCTTCACTGAAACCGTTCACTGAAACCTCAGTAACATCTGTTCCATCAACGGGCAACTTACCACTAAAAGCTACTAACGGCTTAATATGGTCATATCCTTTATCTACAACATATTGATTAAAAGCATTGTAATACTTATAGGTAGCCTCACGACTCGAGGTAACAACCATCGCTTTAGCTTGTCCATTAAGCAAGTCCATGACTTCTTCTCGGAAATGTTCGACAATGACTTCCACTTTTTGCCCGATATACGTGTCATGTGTTTCCACAAAACGCTTCATCCAACGTTTGGCTTGAGAGGTCTCAAACGATTCATCGTTTTGAGTTTTTTGAATTAAATTGATATATGTGTTGTACTCATAATAGTTCTTAAGTACATCAAGAATAAATCCTTCTTCAATCGCTTGTTTCATGGAATACAAATCAAACGGTTCCGTTTTTCCCTGAGCATTCATCGTACCGAATTTTTTCAAGGTCTTGGGTTTTGGTGTTGCTGTAAAAGCAATCATCGTCACATTAGGTTGTTTTTTACGTGAATCAAGATCACTGCCTACTTTTTGAGCAACCAAAGTTTCCAAAACGTCCATATCATCTGTTTCGCCGTCTTCTTCATTTTCGGCTAATTGTTCACCTAAAGCCTTATTGACATTGTTAATCAACGTTCCCGCCGTTGAAGAGTGCGCTTCATCAATAATTACAGCAAAATGATTCTCACTTTGATTACTGATAGTATCCAAAATATATGAAAACTTATGGATTGTCGAAACGATAATTCTTGTCCGCCCATTCAAAGTATCGGCCAGATCGTTTGAAGTAGCGTCCTCATCCATTACTTTGATAAGCCCTTGTTTATGTTCGAGCCCTTCAATGGCAGCTTGTAGTTGCCTGTCGACCACGACACGGTCAGTAATGATGATAACTGAATCTACCACAGTATTATTATCTACCTTCAAGTTTGCCAGTTGATGAGACAGCCATGCAATTGTATTTGTTTTTCCTGACCCCGCTGAATGTTGAATCAAGTAATTCTTTTCAGTATGAAACTCTTCCATATCAGCTAATACTTTTCTGACAGCACGTAATTGGTGAAAACGAGGAAAAATAATGCGTTCCTTCATCTTAATCTTGCCGGTTTTTTCATCCTGTTCCGGTTTCTGCTCTAGGAAAACATACTTTGTGATTAGCAGCAGAATCATATCTTTAGTAAAGATTTCTTCCCACAAATAACTAACTCCAAAGCCATCGTGATTTGAAACATTGCCTGTTCCAGATTCATCGTCCCCTTTGTTGAAAGGCAAGAAAAATGTTTTTTGCTTTTCAACACGTGTTGTCATATAGGCACGTTTAAAATCAACTGAAAAACAAACTAATGCACCTTTTTTCCATTTCAACAAACGTGAAGTCGGTGTGCGGTCATTACGCCACTGCTTGATTGCATTTTTATAACTTTGCCCAGAAGTGTTAGCTTTTAATTCAATCGCAAATAATGGGATCCCATTCAAGAAAAGAACTAAATCAATTCGCTCTTTTTCTTTGTGGTAAACTTCCTCCATGACGCTAAACTTATTTTTTTCGTAGTCAGCTATAGCCTTAGTATTGATGTTTGTGGTTGGTTTCGTATAAAGTAAATCAAAATGGTCCATTCCCACATCAAAACCATGCTTTAAAGCATCAAGAGTCGTTCCATTTTTACTTAAGACCAAATCATTATATTTACTTACGATGATACTGTCTGCGTTTTCTCCGTGCTGGCGATAAACTTTTTGATATTCATCATCCTGCGTTTCTTTTATAAATTCAAGAAACAGTTCAGTATCCATTGCGTTGACTGGATCGTATTTTCCATCGGTAAATTTACGTTCAATAAAGCCGTTCTTTTCTACCAAATAGTCAATGATATATCGCTGATAATCATAACGCTCTCTAATTAATGGTTGTGCCATTTTCGTCACTCCCTTCGATTACTGGTTTATCTAAAAGTTGATTAATTGTATTTGCAATCTCTTCAGTCGTATCATTCGCAACGTTCCATGCCAGCAGATTAGCAAGGCTCGGTCTTTTAACTGCAATTTCTTCTGCAGAAACATTCTTCCAAATTGGTAATATCATTTGGTGACCGGTAATACCTTGCTTAGAAAAAAGGCCATTTAGTTCAAAATTAGTCCAATATTTGTGAAGATAGTTTGGAGATAGCACCACAATTGCTAATTTTGATTTTGCTAAGCCATTCTCGATTGCTTTCGTCATAGACTGGCCAATGATCATATCGGTCTTATCACGAGAAACTGAAACATCTTTATTTCTAAGTGCAATTTCAAGCTTATCAACATATTCCAAGCTGTGCGATTGAACATAGGAAATGAAAACATCATATTTTTTATTTTTATTCTCCAACAAAGTAATCCCAGAAGTAACCCATCTTCTTGCTTCTTTCTGAGCCGCTTTCATTTGTTTTAACTGTTTATCTTGATCTTTCTGAAATTTATCATTTTCACGCTTTCGTTCCTTAGTAAGCTTTTGTTGAGTCGCTCCTAAATCGGAACTCTTTTTTGCCATATCTTTTTGCGCTTTCAGATAATTCGTTGGAGCTAATTTTTGTTTGTATTTTGCCAAACGCTCAAGCTTTCTATGCAACGCTTCAATATCACGAAGCAATCTTTTTTCTTTACTCTCTAATGTTGAAATGCTCATGCTTCAACCCTCTTTTTGCCGGTGACATACTCATAAATTAGTGATTTTTTAGTATCCTTAGATATTAAGATGGTAGATTCTAGAGTAGAAATAATCTTATCTATTTCTCCAATCGTATTATCTAAATAATTAGCTATCTCTTTTTGTGTTTCGAGTGGTGGTAAAACAACACTTAAATTTTTCAATAAATTTTGTCCGAGAGAGGCTCTTGTAACAACCATCATCTCTTTTACAAAGAATTTTCTAAGAATATCAGAGATAAAATAGTATTTTGAAAAGTTCCGATCAAGAGTATTTGAAGCTGGTCTAAATCTGATCAAAAAACCGGCAAACGTTGCATTTTCAATACTTTCAAAACACGTGGACACCAATCCAATTTCCTCTGCAGTTTCGGAAGTACGAGTAAAAAATATATCTCCTTTTTCTACTGAAAATAATTTTCTTTCTGATGAGGTTGACTCTACAAGCCCATCAACTTGTGTAGGTAGAACAAAATTATTATACACATCTCCATAACTGACAAACGGATAACCACTTCCGAAAGATCCACCGTCCTTACTTATTCCATTTTGAAGTGTGCCCAAATAACGTAGCTTTCTCACAGCCCAATTTTGTGGTATTTTTCCAATCCAATCAACACCACTGTATTTTAAATTTGGGTTCTGTTCCAAACCTTTAGTAACAGTTTTACGAATGATATTTCTCTTTAATTGATTTAACAAATCAATTTCATTTTTGGCAGACTTGATAGCCTCATCTAGTTTTGAAGTTTTTTCTTTTAAGAATTTTGAAATCAATTTTTGCTCGTTTAATGGCGGAACCACAATAGAAAAATTCTTTAAATCGAACAAACTAACTCCACCTATCATCCCAGACATATTCAGTGAAAACTCTTTTGCAAAAGAATCAGACTGAACATAAAGATTAATCCAATCATCCAAAATATCTTTTTCTGCATGCATTGCACATAATTTATTTACAAAACATATTTTTTGATTTATTTGTGCCATCTTTTTGCCTGCGCTACCACCTTCAATACATAAAATAGTATCTCCAGGATTGGCAATTCGAAATTTTCGATTATTCATGTCAATACGCATGCCGCTATCATAATTAACAGTTTTTGTATTCAAATTCACATCTTTTGTTGAAACATAAGGATAAGAAAGCTCATTTACATTATTTTCATATAGGTACTTTTCTTCATCGCTGATACTATTTCCTGTATACAACTTTGCAATATATTTAAACTTTTTAATATTCCATTCTTCTGGAATTTCGCCTATCCAGCCGATACCACTATCCTTTATTTGACTCATTTTGGCTTTCTCCATTCCATACAAATTCTTCTTCAAGTTTTGCAATCACTATCAAGAACACTTTAATTAACACAATGTAATTTGCTTGGTGCTGCTCTTCAGTAAAATGAATAGTTGACCCATGGAGATACTTATTACGAATAGCTAAGGCATTATCATATTTTTTATTATTCAAACAATAGCTTAAGAACTTGGCTTCTTCATCAGAAAATAGTAATGAGTATTCTTTAAAACCAGTTAAAGCATGTTCACTTCTAAATTCTGAACTGAACAGATAGCCATGCCAATAATTATGAGTAACAAATAAACTTGCAAAATCTACACTCTTGATTTCTGTGCCCTCTTTACGTTGAAGGTACTTATTTGGAATTAAACTCGGAATCGCATCAATATCTAAAATATCCATATATGCCAAATAATTCAGATTAATTTTTTCGTACTCTGCTAATAACTTGAACTGTTTTAGTACGGACTCTAGTTCAATTGCCAACAACTTAATCTTGATATTGGTTGGTAACTCTGGTTCAACTTCAATCATTGAGAATCCATCAATTCCATGCGTTTCTAAAATCTGCTGATTAAAGTAATTCGCAATTAACTTCTCGATTGAAGAATTATTATTTCGCAGATAGCCAATAACTGCTGCAACAGTTAAATTCAATTGATTGTCATACATCATCATTGGTAAATCATCACGATACATTCGGTTCCCTTTGTAGTTATTACTGATAACCATTTCATAAAGTCTAGTTTCATCCTTATCTGACTTTTGAGGCCGAATAATAGATAATGGACGTATAGAATGGTCAACTACAAAGTTCACAATCATCGTTAGTAAGAATTCTTTCTCAGGAACAGAGTCCAGCCACCGTTCACTAATTTTAACGTGTGTACTTCGGCCATTTAAATTAATTTCAATTGGTTCATCTTGAACCTTGTTAATTGAAACTTTCCAACTTGTTATTGGAGAAATACCTTGCTGTTTTTGTGATGTCCAAAATTCAGAAACATATTGTTGCACGCGATTCCTAGTTTCTTCATTCAACGGAAGTTCACTCATACGAAAGTCCAAGAGTGGTTCGATAAATACAATATCACGAAAATTCGTACTATTAAGTTTATCGAGTAATTTATTAACCATGATTTGAAAGCCATCGCTGTTTTCGAATCCTTCTGGAAAGTATAGTTTTCCTTTACCCTCGATTAAGTTTGTAATCATCGGGACATTAGAGAACAACATTTCTTCATCGTTAATCAGATTATCTTTAATGATCGCTGAAAATTTATCAACTACTTTTTTTTGCTCAAGTAAGAACGATAACGAACCATGACCATCCCATAAAAAGTGCTTGAATACTTTTTCAGTTAGTTTTGTCCATAAAGCATACTCGGAAAACATTTCATAAAACTCTTTATCTTGTTTATTATCGACTGATTCCAAGTATTCATTCGTCCACTCATTTGCTGATTTTGAACTTAACGTTTTTCCAATATATCCTTTAAGCTGCTTAAGTTTGCCTTCTTGTTTCTCAAGAGTTTCCTGCATTTCTGGAAACTGCGAATTGATAGAGTCATACCAAGTTTTCACCTTATAAATTTCAAGTAAATCAGAAAGTGAATTAATTTTTATCGACAAATCGAGAGCTTCAATTTTAATTGCTAGTTCATCTGATGAAGAAATGTAATCCCAGGTATTACCAAAATCTAGTTTCTCCATCAAATTTTGAATCCTTTCATCAATTCAGCTAATTCAGTACTAACACCTTGGAATTTCTTCAAAAGCACTTCCGACTTTTCAGGTGCTTGGTATTCATAGAAATATCGAGTAAACGGGAATTCTGCTCCAGTTTTTATTGAAACAGTCTTACCAGTAAGGTTTTCTTCAAATTCTGGAATATAGTCAGGAACAAACGGTTTCACTTCACGGTCAAAGTAACTGTTTGTGTCCTCGCTCATCGGAATTAGCTCAACATCTTTAGTTGATTTATCTATTTCAGGACTACCGTCACGTTTAGTTTGCACTTCTGCTGTTTTATCGATTTCAGAAAGAGCAAAACAAACTTTTTCTTTTAGGTATTTCTTAGTTTTAGTAATGCCTGCTTTTTCGGTTTTCTCTTCGGGATACAGGTTGAAATCATCGAACAAACTAACTACTTTCGATTCAAATGCTTTCGGCTCTTTGAACAATTCATCATCAACGTTATCATTCAGAATCTGAATCATTTGTGCAAACAATGGTTCGTGAAGCAAAAACTTATCTAGGTCTTTTTTCTCTTTTGCGGGGATTGGGTCTAGCAACTGCAATTCTTCCACTTTATCCGGATTGTAGTAGTTCGCCAAAACATTATTATCTACCATATTTTGAATACGTTCTTGACTAAGTTGGTAATTTCGTTGCATTGGTTGATAAACAGAATACTCTTGATACATGAACTCTTCATTAGAAAAAATTTTGCTGTTTTCATTCTCCTCAAAATCAGCATACAGCTCCGTTATTTTCTTAATATGTTCATCACTTAATTCATGGCGTTTATTCCCCATTGATTTACGCATTTTTTGATAAAACGAAGTTGCGTTAATGAATTGCACTTTTCCTCGACGTTCTGGACGTTTGTTGTAACTCAAAATAAAGGCATAAATAGAAATTCCGGTGTTATAAAACAGTTGGTCTGGGAAACTAATAATTGCTTCTACAAGGTCACTTTCAAGCAACCATCGACGAATCTGGCTTTCTCCAGAACTAGTACCTCCAGAAAACAGTGGTGAACCATTCATAATGATTGCTGCACGACCGTTTTGTTTATTCAATTTATAGAGAGCATGTTGCATGAACAAAAGTTGTGCATCTCCTGAAGCTGGTGTCATAGTTATTTCTGGCCCGTCTTTACCCACTTTGTGCGTAAACCGGCCCATCTTTTTCCCTTTTATGGGTTTACCATTGTCATCCGCGTAAGCATCATTTTTTACAAAATCAGCAGTTCCTGATTCGGCTTTGTCACCTGACCACGGCGTACCAAATGGCGGATTCATAATAACAAAACGGAATTCATCATCAGGAAAAGCATCATACTTTAAAGTATTCTTTTGTTGGATATTTCGTGAGTCCTGTCCCTTGATAAGCATATCGGCAACGCAAACCGCATATGACTTATCAAGAATTTCTTGACCGTACATATAGATTTTCGCACTTGAATTATGACGATGAATAAAATCGTAAGTTGTTGAAATCATTCCACCAGTTCCGCAAGCAAAGTCACCAACCTTAATAATTTTCCCTGGTTCATAAATATCCTCACTACCTTCAGCAAGTAACACATTAACAAGACAGCGAATTACTTCACGTGGGGTGTAGTGATCACCAGCATTGACGTTTTCGGAGTAACGACGTAACACATCTTCAAAGATGTACCCCATTCGTAACGGGTCAACTGTTTTAGGTGATAAATCTAAGCGTGCGAAATCTTTGATGATTAACAACAATTTGTTTGCACCATCCAGCTTTTTAATTTGGTCATAAAATTCTAAATCATTCAGAATGGTTCTAACATTGTCACTGAAGCTATCTAAATAAAATTTGAAATCTTTAGCAATTGTATCCGGCGATTCCTCAAGCCTCTTCAAGTCAAATTCACTTGTATTATAAAAATCAAACCCCGATTTACGTTGTAGCATTTTCACTGGAGTATTGGAATTGTCTTTAAACGCTTTGACTACCTCATCCTTAGTGTCTGCCAATGCACACTCAAAACGACGAATGATAACCATCGGGATAATGACATCCTGATAATCCTCCGCTTTATAAGTGCCACGCAGTTTATTAGCGATATCAAGCACCATTTTGACTTCCTGGCCAATGCTGATACTTTTATCTTCATAGAGTGTTTCAATTTTTTTTGCCATGTTTATTATTTCTCCTGTTCCTCAATACTTACAATATCACCAAAATAAACGTCAAGCGCTTCAGCGATTCTCCATAGCGACTGGCTCATCTTTCCCTAGTTTCGCTATCACATTGGGGCTACTCCAGAAAGTTCTTTAAGCTGTCTTTTGTTCATTTCTTTATCAATCAATAGCTTCCAAAGCTTTTTATAAGTTATCGGCATATTTTCCTCCAGCTTCATTGATATCGGTTCTCAAAATGTATACTATCATTATCTCATAGTAAGAATAATAAAATTTACCATAAATTAAATAATTTTCGCATTCGCAAACATACCACATTATATTTCATAGGGTGTTTAAGGGTGTCATATTCTTACCCCCTTCGGAATTTCTTGCTGGATCTCTTGGATAAAATTCTCCGTAAAATAAAAAAGGTTCTCAAGCCACAATCCCAAGAACTCCTATATTATCGCATGTTCTGGCATTTTGTAATTGTATCGATTGCATGGTTTTAATATCAATAATGAAAACAAATGGGTTTTTACTTACTGGACTTTTTCTTTCATGATTTTCAAGTTTCTGTTTTTTCTCTCGAATGTCTTTGTATACCGCGAAGTAATAAGAATCTTCCTGTCGCTGTATGATATTGTATTTTTTGAAAAAATCTGATAAATCTTTGGGACGAGTAAAATCAGAGTCGAATGCCAACATTTTCAATAAATAATTTTTTTTAAAACCACCTTGTGAGGTATATTACTTCTGAGTGCAATTAAATTAATTTTATCATTATCAATGGTATCAAAATAAAATTCACCACCACCCTGGAGTTTCAATTTAGATTCACCAATCGTAATTGTGTCAATATAAGCATTTAGCAAACTTTTCGTGTCATTTTCAATTGTCTGTTCTTTATCTGATTTTTGTGACAGTTCTAAATTTTGTCGTGCTTTTAGTATAAACTCTGTAAAAACACCGTTCTTAAGTTCAAATCCCATATTACCATCAACATTTGCTAATGGCCTTAACCCTTCTACAAAGTCGGTGTAATCATAACTAGGATGGAACTGAACAAAACCGATTTGGTTTTGTTGTTCTTCTGTTAAGTAGTTTATATCTGTTGTTTCTCCGTTATTGATAATATCTGCTGCCATTGACTTTGCCAAAAATGCTTTGCCAGTACCTTGTGCGCCACGAAGAATAACATTTTTAGAATTAATTAGCAGTTTTGATTCCTGCAATTGCATGTTTTTATCACCTTTTCCGTCATGTTGAGATAAATATTTTTGATACTCTTGCTACCAATTGCGTATTTTGAATTTAGAATAATTCCAGCCACGTCGACCATTCCCTTCAACAATGTTTAAAGAATCAATAAGTGCATTAACTTCTTGACGATGATTTAAAATGATGCTATTAATCACATCGGAAATTTTTACAAATTCATCGCTCGTTGTTATAGAGAACAAGTTATCTCGAATTAATTTTAATGCTTCATTTTCAGTTACTGTAAGACTCGTAATGTATGATAGTAACTGCCTGATAGATACCAACTTTATCTTTTGATAATTTTGTTTATCATCCCAATACCCAGATAGCCAGTTTGCTTTAGGAATCACTGCTGTCCATTTGCCGTGGTCATAAAATTTCAAAAAGTCCTGTTTTCTTTTTTGTAGTTCTGTCTGATTGGCTTTGTGAGCATTAGCGATTAATCCTGACTTATCCAAAAAGTAACTATAATCTTGCTTGATGTTGTGAAGTACAAATTGAATTAACTGACTGGCATCATCTATTTTATCTGAATTCGAAACTTTCCAAATTGTCTGTCGATTGGTGTAGAAATACCACTCTCTGGGTTGAAAATCAGACTCCCAATCTATAAATAAATTATGACCATCATGAGGATTTTGTTTCACATGTCCTAATTTTTTCAAATTCATGACAGAAACAGATTTACCATTAGGGTTTTCAAACGGTAGATCATGAGTACGGGTGTACTTCGATTTTAAAATGACAACATCATCTATCTTAATTTCATTCAAAAGCGCTAGCATTTTTTGGTATTGTTCATTATCTTCTTGATCAACCCAACCAAGTTGCCATTGACCTTTTTCAATAAATTCATCTGAGAAATCCTTTTCGCCAATCATCGTCCCGACGAAATAAACATCATTATTAGTCAAACTATAAGTAACTCCTCGTTCGTTCAACTATTTGCACTAATTATTTAAATTGTACCCCCAAACATTCGTACTAGTAAAGCAAGTTTTGTCTTGGAAGAACAATTTCAGTCACATAAATTAGTTGCCTACATAAATGATTATTTTGCTAATATATAGTTATGTCATTTTTTAGGAGAGAAAAGATGGATTTAAAAGAGAATACAAAAAGGTTTTTGTCCAAAATCGATGATTTTTGGCATAATTTATCAGTTAAGAAAAAATTTCTGACGATCGGTATCGCACTATTTATAATAGTGATTGCAATTGCAGGATCAATTGTTAAAACTAATATCGATAATAGTAAACTAAGTCCGCAAATGTTAGAATTCAAGAAAAACGGTACGCTTTTTCTTGAACTTCCAGAAAAAGTTAATGAAAATAACAATCACATCGTGCATATAAAAGGGCCAACGGCACCCAAATCACGTGTTCAAATTGGTTTTGGAATTTTTGGTGATACCACAACGGCCGATGCTACAGGCTCTTTCCAGTTAACCTATGATGATAATATTCAACAAAATACCAACATCAAAATCACGACAAAATATAATAATAAGCAGATGAGCAAAATAGTTACAGTAGTACCAAGCCCTAAGAGACTTCATACAATTGAACAAAAAAACAAGCGGACAAAGCTATATAAAAAAGAAGCAGTAGCAGTAAAAAAATTGTCACTAAAAACAAAATCCTTCACAGAAGCTAAGAGTTCAATTCAAGGGATATCTTCTTCAATTGTTGTGACGTCAAAATCGAACGATAATGAGATTACAGAAGTTTCTGATTCTGATATAGTCACCGATGTCAAGGTGAAACAAACAAATAACGGTGTATCCGTTGAGTTATACTTGGAACCTAGTGACTCAGCTAAAAAGGCATTGGCGGACAAAAAGGCTAGTGAACAAAAAAGTAAAGCTTTAGAAGCTGCAAAAAATAAGTATAAAGAAAATGTCAAGGCTTACGAGGTACAGTTCAATGACTATGCTATTGAATACCTAATTGATAAAAATACCTCAACAATTTACGAAACCACCACTGATGATCATTCTATTTCTCAATCTAAGTTTACTGGTAGTATGGATGAAAAAATAAGTTTTAATTTAGATGGACTAGAAATGACCGCTTTTAATCACTATGCTGGAAATGATTCGGTAGCTATTTTCAACGATTCAAGTGGTAATTCTAATAAAGCCTCCGAGATGAACCCTGAAACAACTAAAAGTACTTACTTTAAAAGTTTAAATTTGCCTTTCTAAAATATATTCTCGTTGTATCCTTTCGCAGTCAACAAAGCGATTGCCCTGATACTAATTTTAAAGATTGAAACAGAAATCAAAAAATGCTCAGCAGTAACGAAGCTGAAAAGCTTTTTTTCTTATAACAACACAAATAATTTGAGAATCGTATAGTTTCAGCCAGCACTAAACTCTTTGGTAAAAACTCCGTTCAAAATATAATGTAACCCACTTTATATGTTCCATATTTTTAATAAATACTCGCTGCGGTGCGCAGAAGTAGATAAGTTAGACTATTTTTTATTATTATCATTAAAAAATCAACTTTAAAATTGCATTGCATAAGTCGAAAAAAATTGTTTTACATTCCTCTCGATATTTGTGACTCATATGCTTCTTGAGCCTTTTCTTGTTCAACTTTCTTTTGGTTTCTTAAGAATTGACGTTCTGCGTTTGTCTCAGCACGGATGTCCTGCCGCCACAAGCGACTAATTTTATTAAACGAACCACCCCGCACTGGCATCTGATCACCTATGTGATTTGAATTTAGTTTTACATTGTTGATCAACGGCTTGGAGGCCAATTTTCCCTCCTGAGGGCTAGATGCAATTTTAGTTCTATCTACGTTACCGCCTTTGTCACGTTTTTTAACATGGCTTAGAAATTCAAAAATTTGTTGGTCAATATCATTTATTGAGCTGTCTTCAATTTGCACTAAATGTTTGTAAATTTAACTCGCTAAGTGTTCCCCTAACTCATCTTCTTTATCTTCAGAACACTTGCGTTGCCCTTTATGCATCACACCCTGGTCTTCAATATTAATAGCGTCATTATTTTTGTGCCAACACCTTTCAATATTTCCTGATGTCGCAACAGCTCTTGTGATAACATTAACTGTTTTCTAAACTGACGTTTGGCTTGTTCAATGACTCCAAAGGTATAACGCCTATTGGCTTCACTTTATACTTACCTTCTTATTTGAATGTCTCAGGCCGCGTTTCTCGGTTTTTTTTCAAACGAAAGAGACATGCTCTTTAGGTGATCGATATCTTGATGGAAAACACCAAACCAAGCAACGTCGTCTTCCCCCAAAGGTAAATTAATACCCTTACTGCCTAGCGTGTTGCGACCTTTTGTTCCGCATGCTTCAATTTATTTTGTTCTATCGTGCGTGTCTCAGAATCATTGAGATTATTTTTAACTAACCAATCTCCCCTAATCGAGCAAGCAAGTTCGTGGATGTTATTACCACTTGCCGGGGCTTCATCTAAGTCTTTTCTCAATAACGGAATATCGTGATTGTCATAATTGAGTTTGTCTTCACCAAACATTGGATGCGTTTCTTTCACCACAGAACTTCGGTTTGCATACCAAATTGTTTCTTTAAGTTAATTAAATTAGTTATGGACTCATTATTGAAATCAGTTGTTTTCGCCGAATTATTAGCATAATCAACTAAATCTGAGTATTTTTAATTCTTCATATCTGCTGTACTTGACGTGTCAAACTGCGCTAACAAATCAACCATTGCTGTCTTTTTTCACCCAGTACAATGGCAGCAATTTCAACAGCCTTTGCCATAAAAAGTTACCTCCAGCTATTCAATTTTATTTTAAATATTATGTTTATTGTTTGCGTTCCATTTTTTCATGATATTTGAAACAATAATTGATGCAAATTACTCTATGGTGAAATCTTGTCCTGATGTTTTTCTAATATAAAAATAAGATAATTAATTATTTTTCAATCAAAAAAACTCTTAAATCAACTTAGTTTGTTGATTTAAAAGCTCTAAATAACGGTGAATTCAATAGCACTAATAAAATGACAACGCCGACATTTGAAGAATGACTTTTCATTTAACCAAATTTAACATATTTTCAACATGTTGTAGTTTGTCTATAATGTACTAATTGACTGTCCGTATACGTCTTCATTATCTTTCTTTAGCACGAAGAATGCACAAAGCGTTGCGACTAAAACAATACCGGATATTACTAGAAATGTAACACTATGTCCAAAGTTATCTTTTAAAGATCCTAAAGGTGCCGATAAAATAACTTGTCCAACCTGTGCTGCAACTTGAAATCCAATCATATAGAGTGTGGCTGACAATCTAGTATCAAAGTGCAAAGTAAAGTATCTAAAAATTGGTAACATAAATAATGGCACTTCAATAGAATGTAGCATTTTAATAAATGATACGGCCAACGGATTATTTGTAACGGCACATCCACCGATACGAACTGACATAACTAACATTCCCAACAAAAGCGTATTTCTAACACCTATTTTTTTCATAAGAAATGGGATAACCCCCATCATTACTGCCTCGAAGAAAACTTGTACTGAATTCAAAATACCGTACATTTTCTGGCCTTCTGCTGCTGAAGAAAAAAGCTGCGTATAAAATGATGGAAACATTTGTTGGTCAAACACTGTGTAAAATGTCCATGTGCAGATTGTCAGTATTATCATTACCCACAAAGTAGGCATTTTTAAAACCACTAACAAATCATGCGCACTCGGAGAGGATGTGTTATCCGTTTTGACAATAGAATTGTCAAAAGTTTCTATAGGAGCCATCTTTTCTTTTTTGTTAAATAGAACCAAACTTATCAGAAGTAGGACTCCAAGAACAGTACCTCCCCAAAAATTTAATGAAGGATTAATAACAAATAGGAATCCCGCGAGTAAAGTAGCCAATGCGTATCCTAACGATCCCCACCCACGAGCTTTTCCATACTCAAAGCCGAATATTCGACTGGCCTTTTCAGCGTAAGTTTCAGTTAAAGGTGCTGTAGCCAGAAAGGCAGCCGGCAGATAAATTGCACCAATTATCACCCCAATTGTGAATGATTGTTTCATCAATGGTACATAAATCCACTCGAAAAAAGGTCCAACCAACATAATCAATACAGAACAAAATATCAACAAGTCTCTTCTAAAGCCTATCTTGTCTTGAATTGCACCATACACAAACATTAAAACCAAAGTAACAGCTGAATTAGCAGCAAAAATAGTGCCTACATTACTCGCTGATAGCGATAAACCACTCGTTGGCGATGTTAGCCATATTTGAAAAAAAGACCACCAGATTGCCTGACTAGCAAACATTAAAAAAATACTGGACGAGCCACTTAAATAACCGACATTATTGAAATCTTTTAAATAAGATTTAAACATGATTTTTCTCCTGAATTTTATTAGAGTTTGAACATCACAAATATGAAAGCGCTTACTTTACTAGAAACAATTATATTATAACCATCACAAATATATATGTCAACCCGTACCACATGCTTAAAAACACATGTGGTACGGGTTGACATATTTTATAGAACAGTATATGATGTGTTTGAACATATTGGAAGCGCTTTCAAATACTTTGAAATATTGACCAACGAAATGAAAAAGGAATATTTAATGATGACATCAGATAAAAAAGAATCAATCAAAGTAACAAATAGCAGGTATAGACTTAATTATCACATCATGGGACCAAATGGTTGGATTAATGATCCCAATGGTTTGAGTTATTTCAAAGGATATTATCATGTATTTTTTCAACATCACCCCTACTCTGCTGATTGGGGGCCAATGCATTGGGGCCACGCACGAAGCAAGGATTTGATTCACTGGGAATCTCTGCCGATTGCCCTTTTTCCAGATACGCCTCAGGATGCAGATGGCTGTTTTTCAGGAAGCGCAATTGTAGTTGATGATAAATTATATCTCATGTATACAGGTCACGTTCTCAGCAACCCTGACGATCCTGACAGTTACACTCAAAATCAGAATATAGCATTCAGCAGTGATGGAATAAATTTTCAAAAGAGCATATATAATCCAGTTATTCCTACTCCGCCAGACGATAATAGCAAAGATTTTCGGGATCCTAAAATTTGGTATGCTAATAATCATTGGTTTTCGATCATTGGTAGCAAAAATAAAAGTGGACTAGGTCGCGTCTTGCTTTATTCTTCCCAGAATCTTAAGACATGGTCTTTTCTCGGTTCCCTGGCTGAGGCAAAAAATGCTGATGCAGAAGGATATGTTTGGGAATGTCCTGATTTCTTCAAACTTGATGGATCTGATATTTTAATTGTGTCCCCCCAAGGAATTAAACCCAAAGGAAACAAGTACAAGAATCTTTTTCAAACTGGATATTATGTCGGTGATTTTGATTATAAATCAATGAACTTTAATCACAATTCATTCAGTGAGCTAGATTACGGGCATGACTTTTATGCACCACAGTCTTTTCAAGCCCCAGATGGACGACGTATTCTGTTAGGTTGGATGAACATGTGGGAAAGTGATATGCCCGAAAAAGTAGATGGCTGGGCTGGTGCACTTACGTTCCCACGCGAATTAAACTTGATTAATAACAAATTACACATGAATCCTATTGAAGAAATTCAACAACTTAGAACTCATAAAATTGCTGAGGGCAATTATTCACAATACAATTCAATTGTTCTTCCAAATAACAGTGTAGAATATTTGGGAACTTTCGATGCAAAGAGTGATGTTCAAATTTGCATCAAAAATATAGAAAATAACGAAATTTTCATTCTTAAGATTTCAAGTGAATTGAATCAGGCTTCTCTTCAAAAATACAATGACTTTGAGCCGCGAGTTGCAAATCTAAGTCTTGAAAAGCAGTTCGATATTCACATTTTAATTGATTCTAGTTCTGCTGAGATATTTATCAACAATGGCGAAGCAGTATTCACTGAGCGCTTTTATGACGAGCATGATTTATTTATTGAAACTTCTACCAGTGAAAATGATTTTCAAATCAATGCTTTCCAATTATCAATTCAGTAAATCCTGGTAATAAAAAAGTAGCACAAATGTCTAATAAGTTTAACTTTAAAGGAGCAACAAATGGAACATTCTAATTACTATAATGTTATGAATTGGCAAGGTGGTACCGATCCACGTCAAGATATCGGTAAAGTAATCAATAGTATTATTATCGATATCAAAAAAAATCAACAAGAAAAAAATTTTCATGACGGTGGTATGCCAGGAGCAGTGATATATTTACCACCTGATGACTATCATTTAAAAACTCAGGTGAAAATAGATATCAGTTTTTTAAAGATTGTCGGTTCTGGTCATGGTTTTACATCCTCTAGTATACGATACAACGTCCCAGAGACAGATTTGCCCGATCTTCACGAACTCTGGCCAGGCGGAAGTCGAATCTTGAATGAATTACCTACCAACCCAGAAACAGACGAAGTGAGTTCTGCGGCATTTCTGGTAGAAAGATCTGGAAATCCACGTATCAGTTCAGTAGAATTTAGCAATTTTTGTATTGATGGGCTACATTTTGTGGATGATGGAACTAATGAAAATAATAAAGAGAATACCTATGTTAATGGAAAGACTGGAATTTATGTTGCAAGTGCTCAAGATTCATTTAAAATATCTGGTATGGGGTTTGTTTATTTAGAGCATGGAATCACAATATATAATGCGGATGCCCTAACAATTCATGATAATTTTATTGCTGAATGTGGCAATTGTATCGAGTTGCGAGGTTGGGGACAAGCATCCAAAGTTACCGACAATCTGATTGGCGCAGGTTTCAAAGGATTTTCCATTTATGCAGAACACTTCGCACAACTATTGATAACTGCTAATAACATTTTCCCTCGGGGTAAAAGCTCTATTCATTTAAATGCTGTGACAAGGTCACTTATTTCCAACAACATACTACATTCATTTTATCCTGGTATGTTGTTATTGGAAAACCAATCCTCAGAAAACTTGATTAGTTCAAATCATTTTTTGAGAGACCATGAGCCATGGATTCCCATGCAAATTCACGACAATGGTCTGCCAGATTCATTTGGACTTTTGTTCATTAATGGACATAACAACACGATAACAGGTAATCATTTCTCTGAAATTATCGATGAAGAGTACATTAAACCGGCAAACACTACACCAGTAATAATTCACCTTTCAGCTGGCGAATTTAATTATGTTTCTAATAATAATTTTGTTGCTACTGAGGCAAATGCAGAGGCTGGAGAATCAGCATTTGCTGCTCAGGTTGATTCATTGTTGCAAGTGGAAGTTGCAAAAAAAATCGACTTTATTTCAGTACTGGTAAGTGAAAATGCATCGGGAAATACTGTACTTGATTCCGGTTCAGAAGGTCAGGTTAAATTGAACAAAAATAAAAATGCATTTCGCCCCACGCCAATTTTCGGGAATAATTTTTGACACCGTGCATTGATTTACACATATTCCAATTGAATTATTAAAAAAAACAAACTAAAAATACGTAGATTCAAATACTGTCCAAACCCGGATATTTTTGTTCTACGTTTTTTTGCGAATTTTTATTAAGAAGTGTAGCCATCCCAAAGGCGTACTGGGAGTATTATTTCTTTCTCAACTTCTAGGCCATTGATTCGATTTAGGAGTACCTTCACTGCGCTATCTGCCATTTTTTCAATTGGCTGACACACTGTGGTGAGACCAGGAAGAAGTATGCGTGTAGAATGTGCTCCATCGTAGCCCACGATTTTTAATTGCCGGGGAACATCAACGCCTAATTGGTCAGCAGTCTGCATAATCAATGCCGCATCAACATCGTTGGTGGCAAAAACGCCGTCCATTTCAGGATACATAGTAAACATTCGCTCAATTGCAGAAACCTTCTGTTTCAATTCCCAGTTAAAGTCAATCACAAAAGTTTTAGGACTAAGACCATTTTCAAGCATCACCTTTTGATACGACTTATTTCTATTATGGGCTGGTGTCTTTAACGATTCTGGTCCATCTGTGTTGACAATATTTTTTGCACCACATGCAATTAGTCTTTCTGTAGCAAGCTGCCCCCCAAAATAATTATCTGAGGCAACTACAGGAATTTGATCATTTATATACCTATCGATAGCAACTATTGGGAGGTTAGCTAAATGATATTCATTAATATCATAGTTGTGAGCCCCCACTATTAATCCATCTACTCTATTTGCAACCAAATCATTCAGATATTTTTTTTCTTTTTCTGGATCATTTAAAGAGTTTCCCAATAAAACCTTATATCCTAGATTGAAAAGTTTTGTTTCTAAGTAAAATATCAACTCACTAAAAAAAGGATTGTCAACAGTAGGAAAAATTAATCCTATTATTTTTGTTTCTTGTTTGAAAAGCTGCCTAGCGACTTCATTGGGTCGGTAGTTTAGTTTTTTAATAGCTCTTTCTACTTTTTCTTTTGTGGCCACACTAATATAGCCACGACCGTTGAGAACTCTTGAAACAGTTGTTCTCGAAACGCCAGCTAATTCGGCCACAGTATCTATAGTAACAGTCATATTTATTTCCTTCTTTTTCTTTCTTTTATTGTAACAGTTTGTATGAATATATTTACACGGTAAAAACTAATCTTATACTCAAAAAAGATAGATTATTGCTATTTTAGAAAAAAAGAAAATTTACCACGCATAACCTAGCAAACATTAATCGGCTATCATATTAGTAACAAACATAATCCTTAGCGTGGGATTGCTACTTAATTAATCATTTTTTAACACAAGGTTAAGCGCTTGAAAGTAGTTGAAGTACGCTTACATCAAATTACTGTCAAATGGGTGCCAAATATCAGCGAAGTCAATAAGCAATGCTTCGGAAAGACACTAAAACCGTATGCTGTCAACATGTGTCAATCGCCTAATTTTTAGGATTATCTTTGTATTCATGCAATACTGATCTCAAAAGCTATTGATCTACATTTTTAGATAAACCATGGTATAAAAATTGAATTAGTGATGGACATTTTTTTGCAGGAATTTCACCACAACTTTGATCAATATATTTTGCTGTAAATTATTTTGAAAGTTGTTATCTAGCTAATCCTTACTTATTTTAATAACTTTACTTTACATTTTCCTTGATATTTGTGAATCATTTGCTTCTTGATTCTTTTCTTGTTCAACCTTTTTTTGATTTCGTAAGAATCGACGCTCTGCATTTGTTTCAGCCCGAATATCCTGCCGCCAAAGAATAATCCAACTGTGAACCCAGAAACAATACCATAAAAAATGTTGAAATTCATCTGAGTGTAAAGTACTGGATGGATAGCGAGAATAACGTTTAGAATATATTTTACTAGAAAATTGGTTAGCATAATAACTAAAGGTAAGGTACTACCCTCCTGAATTAATTGGCCATCTTCAACATAAAAAGATCGTCGCATATAAAGTAAGTAACTGAACAAAAATCCTAAAATCAATGCCACCAGGTAAAAACTCAGCAAAGTATTTGGAGAAGCAAATTTGTTTACTACTGTATTTAGACCCCAAATAACGAAAATAAAAGGCATTATGATTGATCTTCCAATAGAAGCAGGACTGTCATTTATTAATGACGTACCTCGTTTAATTAGTATAATTAAAACAACCCATACCCAGAACGGTGTGTTGTTAATGATTTCGAAAATAAATTTTAGTATATCAGCCATGATGATACTTCCCTTCTTTACATAAATTTTGGTTAGTATGAAATGACAATTTACACAACAAACAAACCGGATCAACAAAATTTCTACATTAGAAATATCTTTCAACACTCAATATCATACTGAAAAATATAACTGTTGAGATAAGAATTACGACAAGAGGTAAAAATACTTGACGACAGGTCAGTGTGTAAATGTAAGTGGTGACCATTTATATGTAAGGGAAAAAATCATCATCTATCTGGAGGAGAAAGTCAAAGGATTATACAATTGTCTCGTCCTCAAAAATCATTCACAAAATCTTTTTATCGTTCTTTCAAAAGTGAACACCGTATTTAATTCTTAAGCCAGTTATTCATTTTCTAAATGAAAGTGCTTAGCAACACAAAAATATAAATTATGTTAAACTCACATATAGTAAGGTATGTTCAAAAATGAGCCTAATTTGAGGAAATAAAAAATGAAAATATTTGTTATTGGTGCTAATGGTCGTGTTGGTCAAGAGTTAATCAAGCACCTGATTAATCAACATCACGAAATTATAGCTGGATCACGAAACCCCGAAAGGACAATGAAACACAAAAATATCACTGCGATCAATTTTGATTTACATGATGATATTGAAACCTTATCTCAAAAAGTTGAAGACATTGACGCAATTTATTTTGTAGCCGGATCGCGCAATAAAGACTTGTTACAAACAGATGCTTTTGGTGCAGTCAAGTCGATGAATATAGCTGAATTGAATGGTGTTTCTAGATATATTATGCTGAGCTCAGCATATTCACTTGAACCTAATAAATGGTATAATCCAGCAATGGCTGATTTGATGAATTATAATATCGCTAAATTTTTTGCGGATAACTATCTTGTGAAACAAACAAAACTTAATTATACGATTTTACAAGCAACTGCACTCGTAGACATCCCAGGAACCAATAAAATTAGCTTGAATGATAAGGCGCGAACGAAGAATTCAATTCAAAATGTTGGCGCAACGTTAGCGGACATTTTGAATCACAATTCAACAATAAATCAAGTTATAAAAATGAGTGATGGTGATACACCTATATTTGAAGCTTTAGAAAGCATCTAATAAGTCATGAAGTCTTTGATATAAGTGGATGCCCAACATAAAAATGTAATATGCCCAATACAAAAAAAGCTCATCCATCCGGACGAGCTTTTTTACTTGTATCAATTAATGCCTCAACGGCTAATACAAAGGACGAATTAATAGAAACACCGAATTATAGATCAGTCAATCTTAATATTAGTACTTGATTGTTCAGTTGCTTGCTTAGGCAATTCAACGCGCAATTCGCCATTTGCGAATTTTGCTGTAATCTTGCTTGAGTCCACCCCTGGCAAATAGTAAGCACGGGACACAGATCCGTATGTCCGTTCACTCTGCAAAATATTACCGTCATGATCAGTGTGATCCTTGAATTCATCACGTTTAGCACTAATCAAAAGTTGGTCATTCTTGTAATCAATGTTGATGTCGTCTTTGTTTACCCCAGCTAATTCTGCAGTAACGGTGAAACGATCATCTTTCTCAATCACATCAGTCTTGATCGACTTTGGTAGTAAACGTTGATCGGACCAAGGATGCATAGCCTGATTCATAAAATCAAAAATATCATCAGAACTAAAACGTTGCATTAAATTGTTTGACATATTTACACCTCCATCAAAATTTTTATGTCTACAACTATGTTATAGTATCGTCTATAAATTTTGTCAAATGATACATACTAGTTAGCATTATAGATTGGATTGGTGGTGGCAAGGTATAAACAAAATGCATTTAAACATCAAAACGTATCTTGTTAGAAACTGTACTTATTGTCATTACTGTCTTTAATATATTTTGAAGTTAGTCCCTCTGATTCCAAATACTCACGGAATGGGACGAGTTCCTGCGCTTCGTATTTTTCTTTATAAGCATTAACAGTTTCTGCACTATACAAACTTTTATCTAACTTTAATGTTTCAACAGGGATTGGACGATCCTTAGTGATTTTTGCATCAATCACCACGACACGGCCTTTACCATAATAGCTAAGCGCTTCCTGAACGACGCGATCAATATCTTCAATGCGACTTACTGTCAATCCAATCGCCCCTTGGGCTTCGGCTATTTTGGCATAATCAACATCTGTAAAGTCAACGCCGAAGTTGTAGGTGTTAGTATCTTCGTACTTATTTTTGATGAAGCCATATTCCGTATTGGTAAAGACAACATTGATGACTGGTAAGTTGTAGCGAACATTTGTCACAACATCTGGATACGTCATTGAAAAGGCACCATCACCTATCAAATTCCAAACTTGACGATCTGTATAAGTGTTCTTGGCACCAATACCTCCCGGTAGACCAATACCCATTGACGCAAACAATGGTGACGTGCGCCACATATTTTTAGGTGTCATGTGCAAATGACGAACTGATAGCTGTGTTACGTTACCAACATCAATTGAGAAAATAGCGTTATCTGCTGCATGCTCATTAATTGCATTATAAACTTGGTAAGCTTGTAGATCGCCCTCGGTCTTTTTTTCAAGTTTGGTCATATAATCGCGCCAGTTCTGTATATTTTTAATGTTAGCCTGCCACCAAGGTGATTCTGAAACCGAGGAAACCTTGGCAAGTATTTCATCAATTGCTTCACCAGCATCACCGAGGATGGCAACATCATTTTGATGGCGTTTACCTAGCATTGCAGGATTGTTATCAATTTGGATAAACTTGTCAACGTTACGGAATGTCCCTTCAACTTCTGAAAATGGGAAGTTTGTTCCAACAAATAAGACAGTGTCAGCTTCGAGAACAGCTTCGTTGGCTGGCTTCCACCCTACTCGGAAATTTGAACCTGCAAAGGCCTCAAAGTCCCAGTCAAAAGTTTCAAAGTTTTTACCGGTCGTGATAATGGGCGCCTTTATTTTGCGAGATAATGCTTGTACAGCTGAGCCATGACCCATGGTACCCACACCAGCATAAATAACTGGTTGTTTTGCTTGGTTTAATAGTTCAACAGCAGCATCAATATCAGCATTATCGACAGGTGCTGATTTGTATTCTTTATACTTTGGGCCTGATGAATACAGTGGTGTTGAATAAATCGAATTGGCATCAATTTGTGAAAATCCAAAATCTGCAGGTACTTCAAGAACAGCCACACCACGCTTGGCAATCGCCGTACGGATTGCATCATCAACCAAATGAGGCAATTGTTCGGCAGTAGCTACGCGACGATTGTAAACAGCGATACTTTCATACATTGGATTTTGATTTAATTCTTGAAAGGAATCCATGTTTAATTCACGAACTGGCTTTGACCCCAAAATTGCTAATACAGGCGTATTATCCATAGCTGCATCATATAAGCCATTAATCAAATGAGTAGCCCCTGGACCACCTGATCCAACAGCGACGCCTAATTTTCCACCGAATTTCCATTGCATCACGGCAGCCATTGCAGCAACTTCTTCATGTTTAACTTGCAAAAACTTAATATTATTTTCAGGATGTCCCATAGCATCCATCAACCCGCTTAATGTTCCGGAAGGAATACCATATATAGTATGAACACCCCATCCTTCCATGACCTTCAAAGCTGCTAACCCAGCTGATATTTTTTTATCTGACATTCTAACCTGGCCTCCTAAAAACAAAAACGTTGTAAGCGCTTTCATTATGATAACTAAATTGTATATCAACTAGGATAGAATATCAAATTAGTGAAGTAGCTAACAGTAATACTCGGATTTGAAGGAGCAAACATTATTCAATTAATTATTGTAATCACCCTATCTACCGAGGCTGAAGTGTTTATAAGACGAATAGTATAGAGCATATTGAATCTAAAAACAACTTTAGATGATAATTAATTCACGAATAAATTAGTTGGTGTTAACCGTCAGGCCAGTAGCCTGATGAATCATTGTCGCTAACTCTGGTATTTGAGATCGATATTCATCATTTAAACGAGCAATCTGCTGTGAATGAGTCGCATGTCCAATCCGATAATATTCAAAGAACACATTAACTTTTTTAGCATATCGTTGATTAACCAATCGTACTTCATAAATAGTATTAGGTTGTTTAGTGAATAAAGAATTAATCTCTGCGATAATATTTTCAATTGGATTCATTTTTTCTTACCACTGTTCTAATGTCTTCAAAGGCTATGAATTGGTGGTCAATATAGACACCTAATTCGGAAAAACCATTTATTAAACCAGTCACATTAGGGATCAGATTTCCTTCGTTATCTTTAATATTTTGTTGAACGGTTACGGCATGATAATTAGCAGAAGCGTGTCGTAAAATATCTTGCGCATCATTTAGTGATATTGCGGGTAATTTCTTAGTTATTGTATTTCGTTGAATGCCCTCTTTGGTTAAAGAAGAAGTGTGGTCGGACAGAAAGTAGCCGTTCCATTTAATTTTCCCTCGTTCTCGGTAATCGTTTTGGAAGTAGCGATTGATTATCGTAGTGAAATCATCATTGTCAGTCATAACTGTTGCCTCCGTTGTGTCCGCCAACTAAACTAGCTCGATGAATGGCTGTTCCACCGACTTCTTTAGACATAGCCCGCATCAAAGCTGTAGTACCAAAACGTTGACGAATTTCGTCGACAACTTGATCAATTTTGTTTGTTTTAAGGATGTGTTCAGGTTGTTCAAAAAGATTAAGCTGTACTCCAGTATCATCAACTAGTCCACCGTAATCAATCCCGATGTGTCTAATAATCTCGCCTCGCCAGTGCTTTCTGAAGAGGTTGATCATAACAGACATTAATGCATTGGTATCGTTGGTGGGACTAATACGACATTGTTTTCTAAAGCCATGTGATTCTTGTTTCTCACTTTCAGAAAAAGAATAACCAATAAACAAGCTAACTAAGCAAGTTTGCTTTTGGTGGGCACGAATTCTTGTGGCAACTTGATCCGCCATTTCTCGAATCACGATTTCAATCTCAGCTTGTTGGCTGTAATCACGTGGTAAAACTTGAGAATTACTATATGATTTATTTTTGGGTCTGATTGTTTCAGTCAGATCAGATCGGTCAATACCCCAAGACAAAGCTAACAACTGTTCACCCATTAATCCCAGTTTCGAACGAAATAGATATGGATCTTGGTGAGATAAGTCATACATTGAGTGAATACCCATCAAATTTAGCTTACGCGCAGTTCGCGAGCCAATACTCCAAACATCAGTTAGTTTAGTAATTGGCCATAGCTTCCGTGGCACATCTTCATAATGCCAGATTCCTGTCAGATTCTTAGCATGTTTGGCTTCAATATCAAGCGCTAATTTGGCCAAGACTGGTGAATCACCAATACCAACAGTTAAATAGATACCTGTTTCTGCCCGAACTTGCTTTTGTATTTTGAAAGCAACTTCTGCTGGTGTTTTACCAAATAGTTGCCAAGAATGTGTCATATCAAGGATGGATTCATCAATGGAATATGGCAATAAGTGCGCATCATCAGTGTATTGTCGATAGATGTTATTAATACGTAGATTTTCTTGAATATAAAGGTTCATTCTCGGATGAGCAATCACTAAGTCCGGACAAACAGGAATATCACGTTGTCGGGTAACATTAGTGATACCCAGTATTTTCTTGGCCATTGGTGAAGATGCCAAGACTAAGCCGCCGTTGGTATTTTCTTGTTCTGACATCACAACAAGTAATGCTTTTAATGGATTGTAGTTACGTTCCACACACTCAACACTGGCATAAAAGCTTTTAGAATCAATCATAAATATCACACGTCGTTCCTCTTGCGTGTAGTTGTATTCAATTTTCTGCTTGTTTACCATATGCTGTCTCCAAAACAAAAGCTGTATAATTCATTATACGAACAAACGTTCTGTTTGGCAAGAGGATAAATTGTATTTAATTTTTGAATGACGAAACGCACAACTAAAAGCTGTGCGTTTTTTGTATGTGGTGTTTTATTTTTTTAAATAGCTGACGCCAGTATTGTACAATATAGCCAGTTAACGTGGCAATCAAAAAAGTTCCAATACCCAGTGGCCCACCAAATATAATGGCAACTACAAAAAAGAACAAATCTTGAACAGACCTTGTCAGACGATAACTGGCCCATTTCTTTTTGTTGAACAATGGCGCAACCGCATCGTACGGGGAAACACCAAGATTTACACTTGTATATATGCCAATTCCTAATGAAAATAAAAACATACCAATAACAAATAAAAATATGTTTTCAAGATAAGAAAAGCTTCCAAACCAACGCCCAACTATAGGTTCAAACTTCGGTGTAAAATAAGCGATAATGTATCCTGGTAACGACATATTGATTAATGTTCCGACGCCAAACTGTGTTTGATCGAAAAACAAAATGCCAAGGAACAATAGTGCATTAAATGCAAGCTGATAGTTCCCTAAATTCCAATGGAAGCTGTCTGATATACCAACATCTGCTGCTGTTGCTGGATCAATGCCAATGTTCGCCAAACGGAATAAAACAATCCCAAAGGCAATGATAATGGTACCAACAATAGACAAACAAAGACGAAAAGAATACGATCTTAATTTTTTATTGAACAAATTCTTTTCCTCAACTTATTATTTATAAGTAAAGTTTAAATGGATGATAGTGAATTGTCAATTAATGATTTAAGCTCTGTATTGAGCGTATCTGTAATTTTTTCAGCACAACCCTTATTCCACTATTCTTTAAAAGAAGTTGAGTATAACGCGAATAGTTAGGATTTTGAGATTAAATCGTTATTTGATATATAGGGTTTCCAATTCGGTATTTAATCAATCAGGACTTTATCTTTGCAATGACACGATAAGGCTTGATCATTATTAAGCCTCATGATTTTAACTCCAGTTGTATTTTCATACGAAGTTAGTTTTTTGTCAATATCAGCATCACGCGTTAACATTTCTTTGAAGTGTGGGAAAATTGTAGTACTTGTTAAGTTCAAACCTGTTAAATCTGTATCATTAAATTGGTTGTCCTCTGGATAAAGATATTGCAAATATTCGATGGAAGGTCCCATTACAATCGATCCAGCACTTAGCCCAAAAATTGGAACCCCAGTCCTACTAATGTCTTTTAAAATATGGTCAGCACCACTTTTTTTCAAGAAATGTAGTAGATAAAATGGATAACCACCATTCAAGAATATCAAGTCATAGCCATATAGTTTCTTTGCACTTTCAAACTCCACATCAAGAAAATCAACCTGATCTAGTCTAAATTCTAATAAGTCATTTCTGATTTGTTGCATTTGTGGATGCTTCTCTTTTTCTTCTGGTCTAGAAGTAGATATAATACATGCTTTACTAGAATGTTCTATATTAAGCAATCCTAGTGCAGCACGTTTGATTTTATCTGTTGAGAACCCGTAAGCAGTCAATAGTAGTTTATTCATTGCAGTTTTACGCTTTCTAACCCATGATTATGTCATAAAAATAATATTAAGTGTAATTATAGCACCATTTCAGACGCTAAGAGGCCATCGAATGGGAGAAAGTATTCATTGTAACAACAAAAATGTAATTGTTCGTAAAATAAAAAAATCCTGATAATCAGGATAAGACAACGCAGTACTCCAAAGTGCGAGGTGACCTCCCGCTGAGTGCCCCATTAGGATAACACGCGAAATATCAATAGGATACCTTTCAGCTAGCTTTTTAACAAAGTTAATGCTGTTGATAACATCATTGTAGGTGCTGGGAACCCACCGTCTAGCTCACCTAGACGTCTATGTTCAATATTCCAAGTAGCAAAACCTAATTGATTAAGATTGGTACAAATTGGATTGAGTTCTTCTAAGCCATATTGATTCAACCAAAAGCCACCATGTATTGTTACAACAATTGGTAATTTCTCCTTTTTGCTTTGTACGGGAATACAAAGATCGCCAAATTGTGATTGTGATCGACCATAATAATGTTTTGATTGATTAATTGTTTCGGACATTATGCTTTTTAAAACCTTTCAAAATATATGTATCATCAGTGTCTTTTAATTTTTGGTGTTTTCCAAGTAAATTACCAAACCATTCTTGAGTGCAAATACTCATATCTAACAACCTCTCATCAAAATGGATCTGGGTGGGCTTACGTGGAGAAAATCCAGTAAACCAACTGCCGTAATCTTTTATTTTTAAAGGTCTAATAACTAATTTATCTTTCGAAATTACTGTCATTCTAAGTGATATTTTCTATTAGAACTATTGTATTAGTAACAGTAAAGTGTTGGAACATTTACGTAACAATATAACATGAAACGAGTGCTAAAAGTAATAGACTAATTCTAAATCTGAAAAAAATAGTTATGCTTTTACACCATAACGATGATTATGCCCTATAGAACGAAAATGACGTCGCTAAATACTGTGATTTGAACTGACAATAAGTATTAATATTCAAAATCGTAATACTCTTTTTGAATTATGCAGTACAACACCATTTTTAATTTGCCAGCGGATATGCACTGGCTCAACTGAATACTCGTTACTTTCGAGAAAATAAACTTCTAAGTGGTTATTTATATGTATCCATTTTACATCTGATACACAATAGTTAGAAAGAAATGTATTGTACTTTCTTTTAAAAACATTAACTGAAAAATTTGTTATCATATTATCAACCAACTAAAATTATTATTTTATAATTTTTTATCTTGAATTAAGCCATTTCCCCAACTGATTAAAATTCGAATCTGTTACGATAAACCTTGGTATGCGTTTTAAAATATCAGGCATATCATTCGTCACAACACCAGGTTCTAAAAGAAAAATACCATTCATACCGTGTAAGTACATATATTCTGTCAGTGTCTTATTTTCACTCCCATAAGGATAGGCAAACACATGCGTATTGACTGATACTTCTTTCTTCATTTTTTGTTGTGATTTTTTATAGTCTTCTAGTATTGTATGTTTTGATAGTTTACCACTTGATAAAATTGGATGATTATTAACTTGATAATGTAAATCATTGGTGTGTAAACCAACTGTAACTTCCTTATGTTCAGCCAATCTAGCAATTTCTGACCACGTTGCCATTTGCTCACCGTCTAAATTTCTCCCCGCTTGTCCTGTGATTACAAAAATAGTAAACGGAAAACTGAAGTTGAACATTGTCTGAGCTGCATTACGCGGTAATGTCGTATCAATATCGTCAAATGTTAAAACAACATGTTTTCCTTTGATATTATTTTCTCTAGAATGTTTGATTAGTTCATCTGTTGACCAAACGCTAACATTATTTTTCTTCAACCATTTCATTTGACGAATAAATTCATTTTGAGCAACATTGTATTGTTGCAACTGCGGATTTTTGGAAACTTTTTTTGCAAAGTCAACTGTTTTATTATTTTTTAAAATACGATGGTAGGCTAAAACAATTACACCATCCTTAACATGCTTATTCTTTTGTGCAAAATCACGATATGTATAATCAACTTTCTGATCAATTTTTTCTTGTTGATGTTCTTGTTTAAAAACAACAAAGGTCATTAAAAAAAAAGAGACTAATCATAATACATATAACTATCAGCACTGACATTCGACTTGTTCTTTTCACTTTAAATATCCTCTCTTTTTGATAATAAAGATCTGAGTGTTGGTAATAGTATTAAAGTTATACAAATCATAATTGTTTGTAACCCTCCATTGATAACACGTGTATTCAGGCCTAATAATAGCTGAACAACCACAAAGCTATCCGAGTAAATCCCCCATTGTGTTATTAAGGCGAGCAAAATTATAAACAAATTAAGCCCCCAAGCTACCAAAGTAATTATGTTTGATATTGTATTCCCTATCATATTTTTACGACGAATTATAATTTCTGACATCATTTTTATCTCCCTCGATCTGGACTTTTCCAAGAACCTTTCTGTTTGTGAAAAAAGGCAATATTAAACTGTGAAATAATTGCTGTTATTAGTGATGTGAACCAGTAAAAGGTGCTATAAAATGGCAACGCAAAGATATCCTGTACAGTAAGCATTGATTGACCTTTATCTTGAATTAGGCCTTGAAAAAACATGATAAAAAAGAGAGAAATGTATAGGATCAATATGCCACCAGGCAATGAAAATGTTTTGGTTGTAACGGTTAATAGAACGTATTGGCACAATGTTATGACTGCCAACCAGGCCCAAATGTGACTTAAAAACATGTCAAGTAACAACATTCTTTGATAAGTACTTCCCTGCTTAACTACCCATTTTATGTTTTTTAAAAATACTTCCAGTCCACCTATTGACCAACGAATACGTTGTTTAAAGTATCCTTTAAAAGTCTCGGGTACTAATATATAAGCTAACGATTCAGGTGTATATCTAATGAGCCATTGATTTTTTCTTAATCGCCAAGTAATATCAATATCTTCAGTGATAGCTGTACGATCAAATCCATTTACTGATAATAACGCTTTTTTTCGGTACAATACAACAACTCCTGCGACGGTCATGATACCGCCATATAAATTGTCCTGAGCTCGTTTTATTCTATCAATGATACCTACATACTCTAATGCTTGTAATCTGCCAAGTAATGTTGTTCGATTTCTGACAATTGGTTTACCGGTGACAGCAGCAACTCTTTCATTAGTTACACCCTGCAATAATTTATTGATTGCATTACTAGCTAACAAAGAATCAGCATCTGTTACTAAGATGTACGGTGAATCAATTTGTTTGATTGCTTCATTTAGTGCTTGCGCCTTACCAATATTTTGAGATAATTCAATCAAATTAACTGTTATTTTTACTTGGTCATTTAACCATTGTTTGACAATTTTGACAGAATGATCATTACTTTTATCATCAACAATAACAACATCAAAATTAGAATATTCTAAATGAGTAAATGACTGTAACGTTTCAATAATATTTTCTTCTTCATTGAACATTGATAAAAGTATAGTAACTTTATCATTTTTCACACATTCTTGTTGTTTTGTTTTAGAAATTCGAATTCCAGAAATCCATGATCCGAGTAACCAAACAATAGTCATAATAATTGGATAATACGATGTGTAGAATTGCAAAACATTCGACAAAAAAATCATGATTTTTCTCCTCTTATTCTATTGAAAATTGTTTTTGATAAAATTATCTCAACTGAAAAAGATAACATAAGCGCCATAGTAAAAGATATGCAAACAATAACTGGTGCCCATACAAACCGTGCTTCTATGTTTGGCACGAATTGCTTAAAATAGTAATACACTATGCTGTCAGTTAAGTCCGAAAAAAGATAAATGGTTAATGTCATATTTGATATCTTTACCAACAAAAAGTGAAATGAGCCATTTTTTTCACCTTTAAAAGGCAATTTCAAAAATAATAAAAAAATAATGATTGACACAATAAATGGTTGATACCCCATATAATCATTTTGCGTTGTCCAAGAAAAGATCCCACCATAATTTTTTAATAACGTCAAAATGGATAGAAAAATAAACACTGTTCCAGAATAAAAAAGTAATGATTTTACACGAATTGTTTTTATTTGTTCCAAGTAAGTTTTAAAATAGAGCCCAAGGTAGTAGTATCCGATAGGATAAGCAGCTGTCCACCAATCTGGTAATATTTTCCCAAAAATGTTAAATAGTGAAGGTAAGAAGAATAATATAGTCGATGTTACTACAATATATAAATGATATCGTTTATCCTCGCTATTATGCCAAGCAGCATTTAACAGAGGAATAATTAAATACAATCCAATATACATTTCTACATACCAGCCATAGCTGTCAGTTGAATAATCCAATAGTCCAAATAAGGCATCAGAAAATGAAAAGTCATTATGTAGAATTAAAATATGTCCAATCCAATCAATCAATGATACAACAATGTATATCAACAATACCTTACCAAGTTTTGTAACATACGTATCATCTAGAGTTTTTTCTCCCATTAAAAAACCTGTTGACATGATAAACAGTGGCACCGCAGTGATGAAAATTAATCTCAAAACAGTACCAATTGACGCTAATAAAGACTCAATGTCAATATCATAAAACCCCGAATTAAGAAGAAAATGAACTGATACAACAGAGAATATTGCAAAGACCTTGATACTGTCAATTTGATAGATACGTTTTCCCATGATTACTCCCATATATAAAATATTTGACCAGTAGTTATTATATATAGTTATCCCATTAATATATTCTTTTCTATTTTGCAAAAAATGAAAAATAAAAAAGCGTATTATAACGCTTTTATCTATCCGTAAAAGTTGTGTACGATGCCATAACATTTAATACTTTTGTAAAATCACTTACCTTTACACTAAAAGGGCTAGGCTTTATGTTTCGACTAATGAAATTATCACGAAATGCTACTTGATCAATATTCATAAGGTCTGTTGTACTTATAGCAGTAGTTTTTTCTTTTTGATTATTAATACTAACAAAATACTTATCTAAGTTTGAATAGTTATCTGCTATCCTGTCAAGAACAATAGACGGATGCTCTATTTGTACATATTTTTTAGAAGTATTAGTAAATAATTTTTGGAATAGGTATTTTTTGATAATTTCACTTGAATACCTTTCAGAGAAATAGCTCGTAACAATTGGATCTTTTGTCACTATATTAGTGCTATTTATCTTTTCCACATCTACCTTCACACTGTCGTTATTTTTAGTAACAGATGCAGCTTTTTTGGATAGCCAGATTTTAAAGTGCCATGCTTTCTGGTCACTATTAGGAATGGAGAAACTTCCTGGCCAATCGGAAGAATCAATTGTGTAGTCTTTTAAAACAGATAGCGTAGTAGTACTTGCATGGTTAATAGTCTCGCCAGTATTACCTGTTAATATTTCTTTTCGTAATGAATAATTGTTATACATATAATCGATAATAATTTGATGGGTAATTGGTTTGTAGTAATAATTAACCTCTGAACTACTACCTGAAAATATGCCTGAGTTATTATTTGGTTTCTCGATCAATTCATAACCCTCAATTTTTTTCTCATTGGTAGTATATTTTTCATTAGGCGTACCTGTCAAAGTTTCTGAAGGTGCAATTTTTTTATTACTTTCATCTAAATAATTAACAGTTACAGTTGACGTGTAAGGTTTGAAGTCTGTGGTATCAAGTAATATTTGTTGCAAATTATGGTTTGTCCCAGTAGAAGAGGAAAAAACTAAATACATCGGTTTGTCTAGTTCATTAGCATTTTTAATTGAATGATTCCAAGTTTTTCCATGATAGTTAATTTGAAACAAACGATTGTTACTATCATAAGAGATAGTCAGGTCTTCAAGTTGATTGCCATAAATTTTTTGATCAAGAGATTGAGCTCCTTCAGATAACGTCTGAATGACGCCTTCACTTGTTCCAGAAAAAAATGCACCAAATGGTACACCAGAACCTTGTGAAAACCCAAATTTAGAAGGATCTGGATCAAAAATTCCTGTCTCACCAACTTGGTTAAAGTATGTGTCTACCTTAAAACCAAACACATTTTTTATGCCTCCGAGCCCTAAAGCGCCGCCATGTTTTTGATTTAGTAAATTAATTTGATCATATGGTACAAAACTAACAGCAATGCCATCTCCACCGTTTCTTTGCTGAGATTTATCGCCAACGTTTACTTTTAAACTTAACAAAACATCATTAGAAAAGTTAATCGGTGTTTTTAAATAAGCGGTCCCAGACATGGACTGTTTATCCGGTGTCAATGTAATAATATTATTATCAACAAAAGCATCTCCGTTTATTACTAGCTGATTTAACGTATTATCATTATTAATGAGCTCTCTTAAAGTGATCTTGTTAGCCGTAATGAGAGGATGCCTCAAAGTTGAGTTAATTGATATCAATAAAATTGATAAGGTGCTTGTGTAAACTAGTTTGTTAATGTTAAGTTTTTTTCTTTTCATTTTTCTTTATCTTTACAATTAGTTCTCCCAATGCTCTCCAGTCACTTAAGGTAGGCGGCTTTTTCCAAATTACTTGCTCTCCTCTTGATTTTTCATCAATTGTGTCAGATAAATAAATATCCGCATTGGTCTGGTTTTGTGTGAAATACACGCTCGCGTGATTAATATGACTTTTTAACATTGTAATAATCATATTGTTTGTCATTTGTGTGGCTGTGGAATTAACACTGATTTCTATCTTGTCAAGATTGATAGCTGCAATATCGTTAAACATAATTCCAATAAGATTAAATTCAAATAAATTTTGCCGACTATCAAAGATTATAGTTTGTTGATCGTTAAGTATTTTAATTATTTCTGGTAATAATGTAAAAATTGAAGGATAAATATCCTGAAAGTATTTTAGGTTAACAACACCTTCTGGTTTGAAAAACCACTGCGTTTTCATACTAAATCGTTGACTATATTTTGAGATTTGATGACCTAATAAACTAATTTTTGAAAAACTTAAAGTCTTGAAATAACGTGACAATAACGGCGTAATTTTTTGTTGCACTTTTAAAATTTTATCTTCAATTTCAGGAGAGAACCAGTACAGATTACTTTCTTGTAGAAAATCAAACAAATCTAAAACTTCTAGCAATTTGGATAAAAAGATAGTGGTGTCACCACTTACTTGTAGTGCTATTGAATCTGGTAATTTTTGTAATGTATAGATTACTGGTTCACTATAGTTTGTTAAGCAGTAACGTCCATTGTTAATCATTTCCGAAACATAAAAGTTAATAAGTAATTCTTTTTGTTGAAGGTTCATATCATTCACAAGGTATGTATCTAATAAAAAATCTATAATGTCTTGACTAATAGATTTTATACGATTAGAAAAAGCTGGTTTCTCATCAAAGTAGTTGTAAATTGCATAACCTGCCTGAATAAATTCAAAAGGATTTTGATCCATAATCATACTGTTTAAGGTATTTTTTTGTGTGAAAAAATAGGAAGTACTCCATCCATATTCTGACTGAATATTTGTGTAGGTGGGAATTGATCCTGAAAGTGATCGTTTTTCCAAAAGTATTTTTAGAGGCGACAAATTAAAATAAAATTGAGACAATTTGTAGAGATGATACCTGCTGACGCGATACTTTTGATAGATAATACCTTTTTTAATCAGCAGCCAATCAAACTTAAATAAATTATTAATATCAATATTTAAGGCTTCTATTGTTTCACGCAACATATATGTCGATAATGCGAAGTTATTTTCAATGCTTTTCATTGTGTATAAACTTTGATCTGTTTCTAAAAAATAATTCATTAAATCCATTTTTAGTGAATCATTTTTAGTAATAAACGTATCTAACGAATTCATTATTATTTCCCCCTTTTTATCTAGTGTTAACCAACTGATTATACACCATACCATATCACTTAATTTTTTTAGAATTTTAAAAAAATAAAAAAATAAAAAAATAAAAAAATAAAAAAGAATAAATTAAATACTTAAGTTATCTTTTCGAAACTATGTCAAGTGTATTAAAAAGAAACGCTTAGCCTTAGTTTTAGAGCTCTAAGAAAAGTAGTGGTAATAAAAATATAATCATTGTATGCGTCATTTTTTAATAAACGATCCCATAAATTCCCCCATCTATTGCCAATAGGTCTCGTCACCATAGTCCAGATGGGTTGAATCCTCTTGCCATTTTTGCATATCATGTTGAATATTAGAAATTTCTTCTTGTTCACGTTTAAAAGCATTTTGACCGGCAATAAAATGCAAAGGCGGATTGTCAGAGGCAGCGATTTTAATAAATGCCTTTGCAGCTAGTTCAGGAGAGCCAGTTTGTTCGCCTGATCTGGCATGTGAAGCTTCCTCAGATGTTCTTGCTGGCGTATTTTCATAATCGTTAATTGAATGTTTGGCAGAAAATTGTGATCTGCCTGCCCAATCAGTTCTAAAGGGACCAGGCTCGACATTTGTTACCTTAATACCAAAAGGTTCAACTTCTAATGATAGCGCCTTACCTAATCCCTCTAAGGCATGCTTGGTTGCATTGTAATAACCATAGGTGGGTAACGCTAGTAAACCACCTATTGATGTGACATTGATAATTAATCCTGATCTGTTTTTTCTCATAGCTGGTAACACTGCACGAATCATCGCACTAGCCCCCCAAAAATTTGCTTCAAACATTTGGCGGACTGCAGTTTCATCTGATTCTTCGATCGAACCTGAGTATCCGTAGCCAGCGTTATTAACCAGAACATCAATTTTTCCAAACTTATTGAGCGTTGACTGGACAGCATTGTTGACTTGTTCTTGGTTTGTGACATCCAATTGTACTTTAAGTAGCAAATCATCCTCATTCGTTTCTAAATCATTAAATGCTGATAAATTTCTTGCGGTAGCTACGACTGGAATCTTTTTTGCAATTAATTCTTCAATTAATTTACGTCCAAATCCAGTTGATCCACCCGTTACAAGCCAAATTTTTTCTTCATTCCTTGACATTTAGTTTCCTCCTATATGATAAGCATCCGCGCCGGAACTCCGTCTGAAATCATATGATAACAAACAATTAGCGTTCATTTGTTTCATTTTACCACTTTATTTTAATTGAGCACGGTTAAGGACTCAAAAACCCGCGGTGTTGATATTCACGAAATAATTCTTGCGACAATCCCCTATTCTTAGTCTTAAAGTTTAAAAATCATGGTTAATAGGTCATAAGTGATAAAATATGACTAAATTACTTTTCAGATCCTTGTAGTAAAAGATTTATTCAAATGGCTCAAAGAAACGGAGATATAAGTTATGAAAATTGTACTTTTAGATGGTTATGATCTCAATCAAGATTTAAATTGGGAAACGTTAAAAAATTTGGGCGACTTTGAGTTTTATAGCCGTACATCAGTAGATAATGACACTGAAATTTTGCAGAGAATCGATGATGCGGAAGTTGTGATAACACATAAGACCCCACTAGATGATAGTGTAATCAGTCGTGCTTCACAGTTAAAATATATTGGCATTATGGGAACAGGTTATGACGTTGTCGATATTGATAGTGCAAACAACCACAACATTATTGTGACGAATGTGCCTACTTATGCTACGGATGCTGTCGCGCAATTTACCTTTTCATTATTACTAGAAATAACTGGTCAGGTTGGATTACATAACCAATTGGTCCATGATGGGAAATGGTCTAGTGTCGATGATTTTACATTTTGGGATAAACCGCTATTTGAATTGAAAGGTAAAACATTAGGGCTCATTGGTTATGGTCGAATTGCTCAAAAAGTGGCAGAATTAGCCAATGCTTTTTCAATGAAAGTTATTTTTTATAATCATCGACCTAGTGTTGCAACCCAAAAATGGGTCAACCAAGTTTCTTTAGATGAGCTTTTCCAAAAAGCGGATATTATTAGTCTTCATGTTGTTCAAACACCAGAAACGATTAATTTAATTAACAAGACTACTATCTCAAAAATGAAAGATGGTGTGATTTTAATCAATACAGCCCGTGGAAAACTTATTAGTGAAAATGACATAGCCGAGGCACTAAATAATGAAAAAGTTTATGCCTTAGCTACAGATGTTGTCCAAAAAGAGCCAATTGAAAAAGACAATCCTTTATTAAAAGCTAAAAATTGCTTTATTACACCTCACATCGCTTGGGCACCATTAGAGACTCGTGAAAGATTATTACGCATAACCGTAGATAATTTAAATGCATATTTATCAGGAGAAGCCAAAAACGTTATTGGTTAAATGTGCTAAAAAAAACAGTTGGAACTAACTTCTGGTTATTCACAGCCAGATCTTTAAAGTAGTAAGCCATAGCAATAATGCTCCGGATCGATTAATCCACATTAAAGAGTTCATGCTAATTTCTCTGCTAACAAAATGAGAAATTAGCATATTCGAAAAATCCACTATAAAACTTAATATGCCATAACATAGTGCTAGATATACCATATCAACTTGAGTATGACCAAATTGCGGGAAAAAAGTTGTATAAAATAATAGTGCCTTAGGATTACTGATAGCAATGAGCACACCTCGTATGAATGTTGGTTTTCTGCTATCTTGATTAATCTGCTTACGAGTCCACATTTGGATGGCTAAGTACGTTAAATAGCCAGAACCAATTATTTTTAACACGACCAATGAGTAGGATGAAATTTTGAGTAAGCTACTTATAAATATTAAAGAGATGCCCATACCACAAAAATATCCTGCAGTGAGTCCTATAATCAATGGCATCATTGTTTTAATCTCATTAGTCATACTGTTTGTTGTTACATATATTACAGAAGGACCTGGGGAAATTATAATAACGGTACTAGCTAATATAAAGGTTATCCAATCATTTACTGTCATTCGTATTGATTGCCTCCCGTTCGCAGTCGCTAAACGGTTTGTTTAGCAAGTGTATTCACTAGTCTTTCCCTACATCTACCCAGTCTAGGGGATGAGCATAGTTTTCAAGCTCATCTATTGATAATTCGATTGTACTATTTGTACTACCGCCTGCAGCAAAAACAGTTTCAAATCTCTTTAGAGATACGTCTAAGTATACTTTTACGTCTGATTTGATTGCAAATGGTGTTACCGCACCAGGGATGTGTCCAATTCTGTCCGCAACCTGATCAAAAGGAATCATTTTTGGTCGTGAATTGTACGTTGATTTGAATTTTCTATTATCTACTTTTTTGTCACCTGCAAGAACAATCAAAATTGGATTTTCTGCCACGATGAAGGTCATGGATTTGGCAATTTGTTTTATCTCACACTTCAACAACTCGGCAGCGTGTTCAACCGTATCACCAATGTTCTCGTGTTCTACGATTCGGTTCTCTAAATGATATTTTTTGAAAAATTGACGAACGTTTTCAATAGACATTTTGTGTACTCCTTGAATAATTGATATCTTTAGTATATACTGCCTGGTCGGTATGTAAAGCAACAAATTATTACATATATTTTTCAATATTCACGTGTTAAAATATCTTAATTAAAACAGGAATTTCAAATCCTTTTATCTCGCATTCTGGCTAATATATAGTAAACATCATTTATCGTGAAATAGTTTGTTTTCAACTGTACGCATATGGCCGTAATAGTTATCTATCTTATTAGTGAGATAACTACGAGCGGTCACTAAATTATTAATTTTTTCGGTCATCTCATTAGCTGCTTCTACTAACATGGCTTTGCGGGCAGGTATTGTAGCATCATTGTCTTCATATATTAAATCGATGTACTGCTTCAATGCCTCAATACTCATACCAGCGTTTCTCATGATTTTTACAAATTTTAACTGATTTAAACTACGATCATTAAAATTTCTAATACCATTTTCTTGTCTAGGTACCGGACCAATAATACCAATACGCTCGTAATACCGAATTGTATCTGCTGACAGTTTAGTTATTTCAGCAACTTTTTTGATATTCATTAGCAACACCTCCAGCTCAGTTAGTTAAATGTAACATCATAACTAATTTCACGGTTAGCCATCCATTTAATCATGTCCGGATCTGCATGATTAAAAAACTGGCTACTATTCGTATCTAATGTTTCAATTTCTGCTAATTCTTGGTGCGTTAATTTAAAATCAAAAATGTCAAGATTTTGCGCCATTCTTTCCGGCTTAACAGATTTAGCAACTACTATGATATTTCGTTGTGTTAGCCAACGAAGTACAATTTGTGCAATCGATTTATGATGCTTGTCAGCAATTTTCCGCAGTAGAATATTTGAAAACAGATCATTTTTACCTTCTGCAAATGGTGCCCAAGCTTCGACCTGAACACCGTATTGACTAAAGTACGTAATGTCCTTCTTATTTTGCTGAAATGGGTTTACCTCGATTTGGTTTAGCATCGGTTTTATATCGGAAAACTCTGCTAAGTTAGTTAACTGTGCAATATCAAAATTTGAGACCCCGATAGCTTTTAACTGGCCGGATCGATACGCAGATTCCATTGCTCGCCACGCACCAAATACGTCATTATAAGGTTGGTGTATCAAGTATAAATCTAAGTAATCTAAATTTAAACGTTGTAATGAAGATTGGATGGCGGCAGTTGCCTGCTGTGCAGAAACATCTTGAACCCACATCTTTGATGTGACGAATAATTCCTCACGTTTTACTATGCCTTGATTGATTGCTTCCAAAATCGCTTCGCCAACTTCTCGCTCATTACCATAACTGGCCGCTGTATCAATTAATCGATAACCTGTTTTGATGGCATTGAGTACTGCTTGTTTGGCAGCCCCTTTTTCTTGAACTTGAAAAACACCAAATCCCAGTAAGGGCATCTCAATGCCACTAGCTAATGTCTTGTAATCCATGATAATCTCCTTTTTTACTAGTGAATACATTAAGTGTAACCCTTGGAGTGGACTTCAAGTCAATAGTTTTTTCGAATAGAAATTGAAATAGCTGGTAAATAAAAACAACTATGCAGTGACAGTTGTTTTTTTATTTGAATCTGGTATTTCCGATCAGATAGTCACTTAAAATTCAAACGGTTGCGGATGTTTCCTTTGAATTATACGAGTTGTTAGCCTCATCCCAAGCATTAAATAAAGTGTCGTTGTCTTTGTCCATTATATGCGGGTATTGCATCGCTAAATAATCTTTTCGCTTACCTACTTCAAAATATTTTATCGCATTTGGATTTATTTCACCACTACTCATTTTAACGATTACCAAATCGACATCGGCATTGGGGTTCGGCAAACTAGTATTCATAGCTATAAAAGAAATTTTTTCTAAATTATCTTGAAATGATTGCCATAGCTCTTTGCTGTCTGGGTTGGTTAAATTATCAGGAAGCCATAAAACATCGTAGTATGTCAGTTCCTCATTGTATTTATTACTAACAATATTATGAATAACCAGATCAATTTGCGCTTTTATAAAAGTATACTCAGTAGTTGAATTTTTAACCATAGCTTGATCCTGCCTTTTATAGTTTAGTTACTAGCTTGATTATATCGATATCAGGTTAAATTAAGTTAAAAAGTTTTTTTCAGAAAGAGTCATTCCTTCAATGTGATTTTTTTATAAGGTTTTCATCACAAAAAAATAACAATCACAGGTCAGTTAAGTTGTGATTGCCATTTTTTTAATAATAACTTTATTTATATACTATCGTTTTACAGTCATCCGACGATACTTATCTAATTCTGTTACGATTAGAACAATCAATCCTGTTAAGATGATGAAAGACCAATCAGAAAGCGATAACGCAGCTGTAGAGAATACACCTTGCATAAATGGTACATACGTAAATAGTAACTGTAAAATAATCATAGCACCGATAGCCACGAATGCCATTGGGTTTGTCCAGAATGTCTTACTTAGCGCTGGAGCCGCTGTTCTGATATTAAACATATAGAAAATTTTACCAAAAATAAGTATGTTAACAGCCATTGTACTGGCTACCGCAAAACCTGTGATATCATCTAAATGTTCAAAAACAACAAGAGCCACTGCTGCAATAATGACACTGACATAAACCATTTGGAAAACATCGTATCGACTCATCAATTTGGCCGTTGTTTTACGCGGTGGGCGTTTCATCAATCCTGGTTCAGCTGGTTCAAATATAAACGCTAATTGCAACGTCAAAGCAGAAACCAAGTTAATCCATAATAATTGCGTTGCAGTTAAAGGCATTGGCTGGCGCAATAATATACTAAAGACAACAATCAACCCCTCAGCAAAACTAGTAGGTAACAAATATAAGATTGTTTTTCTAATATTATCGTATAAACGTCGGCCTTGCTCGATAGCCACTTTAATCGTTGAAAAATCATCGTTAGCTAATACCATATCCGCCGAATCTTTCGCAACATCAGTACCTTTAATCCCCATTGCTACACCAATATCAGCTTTTTTTAATGCTGGCGCATCATTAACACCATCACCAGTCATGGCAGTTACTAATCCATTTGCTTGATAGGCAGATATAATACGTAACTTATCTTGTGGTGTAGTTCGTGCGAAGACATCATAATTTGTAACAACCTTAGCCAACTGATTATCCGTCATTGCTTCAACTTCTGATCCAGTAACAGCTTCAATTTGGTCGGCCAAACCAAGTTGTTGAGCGATTGCTTTGGCCGTATCTGGACTATCGCCGGTAATCATTTTGACTCGAATACCAGCCTCGCGCATGTCGCTAATAGCATCAACAACCTCGGGTCGTGGTGGGTCAATAATAGCGGCTAATCCTAAGAATGTCACGCCTTCAGCTGCAAGTGTTTCGTGAAGGACTTCTGATGTATCTGAATTCACATCAACATATCCAACAGCAATTACACGTTTTCCAGATTTGGCAAACTTTGCTGACACCTTTGTCCAATACTCGTAGTCAAAATTTGAATCTTTCCGGGCTAGTGTGAATAATCTGTCTGGCGCACCCTTTATGGCGACAAATCGTTGTTGATGCTTATTTTCAACTAAACGTGCCATATATCGGTAGTCAGAATCAAACGGAATACGATCCAACTCTTTTAATTTAGGTACTTTTTGTCCAAAGGCCTTGTAGTAGGCCGACAGAAAGGCAGCATCAGTCGGTTCGCCGTTGATGGTCCAGATACCTGCTTCTTCGGTCAAAAAAGTATCATTTGCTTGATGTCCCATTGTTAAAAACATTTCAAGGTTTTTGTCTTGTGTTGCATCGACAAGCTTATTCCCTATAAAAATGTCACCATCGGGTGCATATCCAGTCCCAGTGACTGTATAATGATTTTCACCAACGACAATATCTTGAATGGTCATTTCATTTTTTGTTAATGTCCCTGTTTTGTCAGACGCAATAATGTCTATTGCACCTAGGGTTTCAGCAGCAGGTAATGTTTTCACAATTGCGTTCTTTTTGGTTAACTTTTGAACACCGGTTGCTAATATAATTGACGTAGCTGCTGGTAATCCTTCCGGCATTGCACCGACAATCATTGCAATAATAGCCATAATCAAGGTGGATATGTCATATATTTTGAAAAACCAACCCAAGGCAAACATGACTATAGCCACAACGATAATTAACCAAGAAATACCATGGCCTAAACTATCTAATTCTCGTGTTAGTGGTGATTTTTTATCTGAAACATCAGCAACACTTTGAGAAATTTGGCCAATCTGTGAATGAACACCAGTGTTTACCACGATTCCGGTGGCACTACCGTTAGTCACAGCTGTTGATGCATAAGCCATGTTACTACGCTCGGCTAGGGGCACCTGCTCGGATAAAATAGCTTCATTTTTGAGGACAGAATCAGCTTCTCCTGTTAGAGACGACTCTTGAATACGTAAGTTATCAGCATCTATAATTCGTAAATCAGCAGGGACATTATCCCCGGCCTCTAGGTAGACTAAATCACCAGGTACTAATTCTCGAGCTGGAACATCAAATCGTTCACCATCTCGAATAACAGTGGCTTCAACAGACAACATATTTTTTATTTTATCTAGCGCATTACTGGCATTCACTTCTTGTAAATAGCCAATTAACGCGTTAATTAATACAACTAATGCAATAACAACTGAATCTGCATAATGTTGCATAAAAAGCGTTAACAGCGCAGCTACCACTAAAATATAGACAATAACATTATTAAATTGCCGCAAAAAAATCAACCACTTCGGGATAACTTTTGGATTAACCTCATTATAGCCGTTTTTTTGTAAGCGATTATTTACTTGTTCGTCTGATAGTCCGCTAGGATAATTTGCATGTAAATCATTAACTATCTTAGACCATTCCTGATGGTGAAACTTTGCTGAGGACGACAACGGAACGTCGTCATCTACCTCTTTCGACTTTGTGCTCATATTTTGATACACTCCTTTAAGAGAAAATATTCTTTGCGTCTTGCTGTTTAAGGTTGGCCGCTAGACTGTAAATAATCTAGTAAGTCAGTTTCCCACGCACATGCGCCGCTACTCCCGCAAGGTTGTTAAATATGAAAACACATTAATTCATAATACAATTGTATCATGCTATTTTTTTACTGTCTAATATAGAGATTTCATTTGTTCCCTGTTTTTTGTCGAGCAAAGAACATAATGAAAATAACAAGTGAAATAAAGAAAAGCAACCATAGGAAATGTTGGAACCCAACAGCTAGGCCTGATTTTTGTGCGCCATATAAAGCTGCAACAGTAGTGCCTAATGCACCCATAAACATTTGCGCTGATTGTAAAATAGCAGTGGCATCCGTCTTTTTATCTCTACTCAATTCATCAATAGATGCTGTCATTCCAATGCTAAAAGCCATATTACGCCCAAATGTGAAAATCATATACATGAGTATGAACGCTATGATTCCAAGATTTTTAGTGAAGTAGGCCATGACCAATAGACTAATCCCAAAGATCGTATTTCCTACCAAAAGTGGCGTTTTATCTCCATGCTTATCATATAAATGGCCAAAATAAGGATTTAAGATCCCACCTAGTAACGTTCCAGGCAATAAAGAGAATCCTGCCCAAAAGCTTGACGTATTTAAGATTTTTTGCGAATAATTTGGCAGCAGAAGGTTAATACCCAAATTTGCAAACATATATAAAACAACGGGCATTAGCAGGAATAGAAATTTACTGTTACTGAGTAATCTGATGTTCAAAAAAGTTTGTTTTGAAGTTAGTGATCTAATTACAAATCCTGTTAAACTAACAATGGTGACCCCTAGAAGTAATATATTGACAGTCCCATTTTCTAATTGATTAATTAATATCAAAGCCGTAATTAATGACACAGATAATAAGCCGAAAGCAAGGACGTCAAAAGAAACATTGGCTTGTGTTTCTTTACTGTTATCGATAGTTCTCCACCCCAACAACAACGATATAATCGGCACAATTAAAAGAATGAAAAATATTGATCGCCAACCAAGAGTATCAATCAAAGCACCACCGTATGTAGGACCAAATGAAGGGGCTAAACTGACAACCATAGAACCAATACCCATCCATACGCCTATCTTCGATCTTGGTACTAGTTGAACGATCAAGTTAAACATTAGGGGCATTGATATACCCGCTGCTAAACCCTCTAACACACGGCCAATTAACAATACTGGTAAATTACTGGCCAACCCGCCCACTAAAGTTCCTGTAGCAAAGAAAATAAGGCTGGCTAACCATAAATAACGGGTATTATACCTTTTATTCAGATAGGCACTTGTTGTGATCATAATTGTTACAGAGAGTAAGTATGCGGTCGTTACCCACTGTATCGAATTGAGCGATGTGCTAAAGTACCCTGTTAAAACAGGAAATGTAACGTTCATAGCCGTTTCTGCCATAATGCCAGAAAAAGAAACCAACGCTACTGCTATAATAGCCATTGCATTTTTAGTTGAAACTTTATTTTCCATTTTTTTCTCCTTCTAGTGAGTGATTACTGTTATCTTCTGCAACATATTTTAAAAATTTAATTATAGTTTTCCGTTCATCTGCTGAAAAAGGCCGTAAAATATCTTCATCATGGGAGCTAATAATTTGTTTAGCGATTTTATTAATTTTTGCTCCTGACGCCGTGAGGTGTATTTCATTAACTCTTTTGTCTTTTTCATTTGGTACTCTTGCAACCATTTTTTTCTCTACCATTCGGTCTATCATAGTTGCTACAGATGAAGCTTTTATATGAAATTCTTGTTCAATATCTTTTTGTGTGACGTACTTATTGTCAGCGATAAAGTCAATTGCCGACAATTGCGCACCAGTCACCCCGTGAGTTACGGCCAATGTATCAAGATCTCTTACAAGATTACGTTGCCCAATTTTGAATAATTTACCTATAGATGTCATTACAAATTGTCCTTCTTTATCATTAAATGTTAGTTAGCTAACTAACATTATAACAATGATGTTACCACTTATAATCAACATAAATCAATACCTTTCTTTAATTTATTTCGTGGCTCAATGGAAAACAATTTCTTCCTGATTTTTATATTCATTTAACATTTTAGCGGTATTATGAGTACATACCTTAACAGAGGTATACTCCACTATTTATATAAGAATATATTTTCTTTCTCCCTATAAGATAATATTCTCTTCTCTCCCAGAAAAGCAGTCTCTCCCAAGGCTGCTTTTTAATTATATTTATAAAAAAAGACATGTTACCTAACATGTCTTTTTCTAATTTTATATTTACTCTTCACGCAACTGCATATTTTCGTCAGTATTGTTTTCTGGATACAATTGATCTGCGGAACCTACTTGAGCTAAATTGTTTTCTGTAATATTACTACCAAATTCATTTCCAGTTGTAGCTGCTTCTAAGTTCAAACTGCTTCTAACTTTATTTGTTATTGCTTGTCGCTGTGCAGTGGTAACACGTTGGTATGAGATACCTTCAAATGTCTCACCTTGTCCTTGAACAGTATATGAAACAATATGCTTTGAGGCACTAATGTAATTAGTACCTAATTTCAACATATCTTCCGATTTTAGATTAGAAGCAATGTTTTTAGTCGTCGAATTTATGAATTTTAAATTAACTACTTGAGCTGGATTTTTCTTAACTTTACTAATAATTTGTTGCAATAATAAGCGTTGTCGTTCAGTTCGACCATAATCACCTTTTGGATCTTGATATCGCATTCGAGAAAACGCTAAGGCTGCTTGTCCATTCATTTTACTATAGATTTTAAAGGTTTCACCATCAGCAGCGTATTTGAATGTACTAGAACCCTCAGTAAATTGATACAGATCTTTGCCACTTTCGTGGGCAGTTTCTTGGCTAAAGGTGAACGTTAAGGGTGACTTGACTTGCACGCCACCAAGTTGTTCGACAACATCGCCAAGTCCACTCATATTGACCATAGCGAAATAATTGATTGGAAAGTTAAACATTTTTTGTATGGTATCTATTGTTGTGCTTACACCGTCCCCCAACGAAACATTATTATCAGAAGCTGCCTTAAACGCATAGGCAGCATTTAATTTCTGAGGGAAACTACTTTCAAACCCAGAAATGGAAGTCATGATATCTCGTGGAATAGAAATTAAAGTAGTTGTTTCATTTTTTGGATTAACAGTTACAACCATCATAGAGTCAGTTAATCCTACGCGACTACGATTCGTGCCAAAGCCACCCTCTGTGCCAATATCTGTTCCTAAAACTAAGAAAGATACTGGCTTCTTATCCTGAATTAATTGTGTGGCTTTTTTTTCAGAATCAAGACCTGTTGATGAAAATGATTTACTAAGTGTGTTATTTAAACTATAGAAATAGTATGCAGCATAACCAGAAGCGGATAGTAATACAATGACAGCTGCTAAAACGATATACAATTTAAATGAACTATGTTTTTTACTATGAAATAACGCCATGCGGCTTTTAGTAGCTGATGGCGTATTTGTATCCCTATTTTTCTCCATTATTCCCCGTTACCCCTAAATTTTGACAAATGTCTATTGGACGCTATCAATTATAACATAAGGGTTTTTGAGAATTAATTAAGAATGTTGCGGATATTATTATTTTGTAAGGACCACATAGTTAGCAGATTATTAAGTGAACTATAGTAAAAGCTTGCAATATTTAATCATCTTCGTCTTTTTCTATCACTTGACCACTATTGGCATCAAGTTTAACTGCTACATTATTGTTTCCGTCTTTTAATGAAATTTCCCAATAAGTACGACCATCATCTTTTTCCAAAGACCACCCATTTAAGGAGCCATCGCCGGCCGCATCCTTAGCTTTATTTACGGCACTATCTAAAGATATGATGTTATCAAATGCTATAGCTTCATTATTTTTGGCAGTGCCATTCTTTTCATCGGCATCCAATTGTTCTTTGTTGTGAGTGATAACTTTACCGGTATCAGCATGAATTTTTAGTGTATATTCTGTATTGTCATCTACACCTGCAATATCATAATGCGTCGACAATAGATTTTTTTCTAATTCAATTGATGTGATGGCAGTATTAGGGTATCTTTTATAAAATATACTTCTTATTTTAGCCAAGCTAAGCAAATCATCATCATTGGAGGAGCTTTTACTAGAAGAACTGGTATCGAAAGAAGAATCAGTGCTTCTTGAAGTATTAATATTGTTGTGATTTGAATATAGTAAATATGCTATGGTTACCAACAACAAAGTGATGATAATTAGCAAGACAGTAGTTAACCATTTTTTTAACAAAACAATTCTCCCTTTCGCTTTTCAGACAGTATTCGCAACCTATTGTATTTGGTCTATTGTATCATGACATTAAACCAAATCAGTAAATGACGTCTTATTTTTGTATAGCTGAACAAATTGTAGCTTTTGCTAAATAAAAAGCAATATGACTTTTAAAATGGTCATACTGCTTTTTATTCATTAACGATGTTTATTGATTATGTCGATATTTGTTTTTTCGCGTTGATTTTGTTCCGCTTCAATGCGCTTTTTAGCATCTTGAGCTGACTCGCCATCTTTGGCTAAGTACTTATCGACGAACTTATCTGAAATATTACCAAATCCTTCGACTGCCCCATTTTCAATTGTTTTATAAGTTTTTACAACCTTCTCCTCTATCTTTTTGTTTGCCTTAACAATTTTTGACTTGCTCATAATAAACTCCTTTTCATGTCTACTTGTGAATGTTGGCGAAATACATATTAATAGCTAACTTTATCGACCATGTCTTCCTCACTCAACTATAGTTAGTTATCTTGGTTATATCATATTCATGATTTATTTCAAAAATATTTACGAATTGTTTTAAAAATGTTAATTACTCAAATTAAAAAAATGAACTTACAAACACTAACAGGTTTGTAAGTTCATTTTTAATTCTCAATCCATGTAGCACAATTGATGTGCTCTTTTTGTTAAATCGTAAATAGCATCATATTTAGATTCAACAGAATCCTGATTATGATGTGTTCTTTTTTCAAACTGAGTCTTGTAAATAAAATAAGGCAACACCCATCCTATGAATCCGACTAAACCAAATAAGAGTGACAAATAAAGACTACTAACACTGTGTATAAAGAACGCACCCACTATAAGTGCAGTCCCAAAAAGGCCAACAAGACAAGCTTGAATCGTTGGAATTAATTGGTTGCGTTTTTCGATTTTAATAATCTCATTCATAGTAGCTTGAAACTTATTTTCTAATCGTTTAATTTCAATACGGTTCACAAGATCACGATTGCGCTTCATATGTAACATGATATTATTGGGATTTTGAGTACTTTTATGATGTTGATCGATCACCCAGCCAAAATTCGGATATGCATCCAAGTAGACAGGCTCATATTTTTTTTCAACTACTCTTTCTTGATATTCGTAGCCGATAAACTGTTTTTCGTACACGACATATTTCTCCTTATCAGGTTCACCACTATTATTATCAACTACAATTATACAAAATACTTAAAACATAATTGTTAAAGCCATGTTAATTGTTTAAATGATGTAATGGTAACCAAACTGTAAAAGCGCTTCCTTTGCCCAATTTACTTTCCACACTAATAGATCCTTGCATTAAAGTTACAATTCTATTCACTAGTGACAACCCCAATCCATTTCCTTGGTTGGTATGAGATGTTTCACCTTGATAAAATTTATCAAATATTCTATTTAATGTGTTATGATCCATTCCTTCACCGTTATCTCGGACTGTTATTTCTGTTCCTTCATTGTTTTGTTGCAGTCTTAATGTGACTTGTCCGCCGGAAGGAACAAATTTGAACGCATTACTAAGTAGATTTTGCCACACTAACTCCATCATTTCTGGATCTGCTGCAATTTCGACATCGTCAGGAATATTAATATCTAAAGAAATGTTGTGAGATGCCCATATTTTTTCAAAGTTAAGTAATGTTTCAACTAGCTGACGACTCACATTATATTTTTTAATATGTGGCTGGAGTGCTTGGTTTTCAATCTTGCTTAATTTCAATACATTGGTGACCATTGTTGCCATTTTGTCGGTTTCGTCAACAATGATTTGAGTATACATGTCGCGCTGCTCTTCATCTGTTTCGTTTTTTAAAGCTTCAGCATAACTTCGAATTACTGCTAGAGGCGCCTTAAATTCATGAGATACATTGGCAATAAAGTCATTCTTTAAAGTTTCCGTACTACCAAGTTCTTCAATCATTAAGTTAAAATTTTCAAAAACATAATCTAAGTCATTGTACTTCTCGCGTGCATGACCTGGTTCTAAATAGACGGAGAAATCTCCTTGTGCAACCTGTCGTGTTGCTTCATTTAATTGGCTGACTGGTTGATCAAAAAGAACATGTTTTTGATATGAAATTAAGCCAATGAAAATTAATGTTACTATAAACCAATATATCAAGTACCAAATAAAGTTACTGTTCGTAAATAATGCCAGTTGGCCACCATGCATTAAAACTATATTTGGAATAGTAGCAAACAATAAAAAAATAACATAAGCAGCAATAAGCTCTTTAATGGATACTTTTTGAAAAGTAATTTTGTGTTTTTTTATCTTCTTCATTTACTTTAAAACCGCTTTATATCCTAACCCATGAACTGTCGTTATTTCAAAGACATCACTTCCAGAAAATTTATCACGCAGTTTAGTAATGTACACATCAACTGCCCGCAATCCTGTCGTTGTATCAACACCCCAGAACTCATCAAGTAATTGTGAACGTGAAAATGTTTTATTCGGATAAGATAGTAACTTAAATAGAATGTTGAATTCACGAACCGTTACTGAAATTTCCTGTGAATCAACCATAATACTGACAGAATCTGCATCAAGTACTGTATTGCCGATTGTTAGCTTTCTATCATTAGCTACGTGAGCTCGTCGTAGTAGCGCAGTCACCCATATCAATTGGTTTAACCATATAATCATCGATACCAGACGAAAAACCACGTTGTTTCGATTGAATATCATCTTTGGCAGTAACAAAAAGAATAGGAATATTCGGATTGATTTTTCTGACTGTCTCAGTGAACTCAAAACCGTCAATGTTAGGCATCATCACATCTGAAAGAATCATATCAAACAATTGGTTATACATCTTATCATAAGCCTCTTGCGCACTAAGAGCACTCTGAACTTGGTGTCCATGGTTAGACAAATAGATACTTAAAATTCGATTGAAATTCGGGTCGTCTTCAACAACAATAATATTAGCCATATTTATTTCCTTTTAATAATGATCTTGTTAGTTCAATTATAACTGACAAAGTCACAAACTAAACAAACATTTTTTACAATTAACACTTTGAAAACATTTTTCAAATACAACATAAATATTTTAATTTTATAGTATTGTCATGGTCATCAGTTGATGGCTAATAACTCAACATCTTAAAGGAGAACAACCATGACAACATCAACTACATTAAATACAACTTATCAAGATATTTTTAAGACAGAAAACGGCAAAACCTACTTATCGGCATTACCAAAACTCGAAAAGATTACTTCAGGGCAATCATTTTTGTATCGCCAAAATGGTGCGCCTAGCATGGTAATCGACATTAGATTAACTGATGATATCGATGCAGCGTATTTACAACAATCTGTATATAAGTCCTTGCAACGCTATCCGTACTTGACTAGTCAATTAGTTGAAAAAGATGCCAACTATTATTTATCTAAAAATGATCGCCCGCTAATTATAGCTGAGACAGATCAGCTACGCGCTCTGGGTAGTGATGAGGTGAACCAACACCTCATCGATGTTACTTTCTCAGAAAAAACTATTTTCATTGCTTATCATCATGCAATTGCAGACGGACGCGGTATTATGCCATTTGTTGAAACGTTACTTTATTACTACTTAGGGTACAAAAGCAATACTTGGCCAGAAATTGAACATATTAATTTGAGCGACGATACTATGTCAGAAGATGAAATGTTAGAGCCACTTGAGAACCTAGAATCCCAACCAATTTCAGAAACTAATAAAATGCCTGATCTGAATCATCGTGGATACCAACTTTTAGAAACCAAGGGTCAAGATGCAACAAAAAGTAGCTATCGCTATGAAATCGTCTTAGATCAAGAAAGTTTTATGACATATGCTAAGAAACATAATGCTACACCTGCTATCGCTGTCGCAATTATTATGGCGCAGGCAATTCAAAAAGCCTATCCTGATTTTGAATTACCTATTGTTGCTCATATGGCAAGTGATCTTCGTTTAGGCGTAACTAATCAAAACACTTTCCGAAACTGTGTTGGCAGCATTGCATTACCAGTTAATCAACCTATTGTTGATGACGAAGATTTTACAGCTGTTGCCACAGAATTTAGAAACTTAATTAAACAAAGCAAACAAATCAGCAACTTAAGGGCCAATGTTAATCAAATGGCAAATCTGTTTGAAAAACTAGATTCCTTACCCACTATTGAAGCTAAGCAACAAATGCTGTCTTTCTTCGAAAATATTCTTCTCAATACTTTCATCATTAGTTATTCCGGTCAAACTAAACTGGGAGAATTAGAACAATATATTGATGAAATGCATACCTATATGAGCGGAACAAATGGGTTATCTATTGAAATGCTAGCCATTAATGGTGGTATTTCAGTAGATATTCTGCAAAGCTTTGAAAGCGATGTATATGTCAAAGATTTCACAGACATCTTAGCTGCTAATAATATCGATTTTAAAATCAATGACACCGTGTTATTCGAAGTACCTAATGATAAACTCTCTCGATGAACATGACTAACTAATTGTTGCATCATTTTACCGTTAACTAAAGCCACTGTAATCAGTGGCTTTTAATCTTGAATAAATATTAAAATGGTTTACTTTTAGTAAGTAAAACTAAAACACTTTAATTAAAAAAGAGGTCATTATGTCTACAATTTATCAACATGGAACGTTAGAATTAATTATGTCAGGATTATATGACGGTACGGCACCGTTGTCGTCAATATTGAATCATGGTTCGAGTGGCATTGGAACAATGGATGAACTTGATGGTGAAGTTACAATCATAGAAAATAGCGTATATCAAACGAAAGCGAATGGTGTAACTAAAGAAATCACAGATTTATCGTTGGAAACACCTTTTACTTCCATCCATTCTCAATCAGAGTTATACTATTTTCTTCAAGAAAAATTTTTAACTTTTGATAGTTTAAACAATATATCCAAACAACATCAGAGCTGGGCTAATTTACCAGCTAGTATTCAAATGAATGCTAGTTTTTCGAAACTGAAGGTTCGTGTTGCTCCTAAGCAAATCAAGCCTTATCCACCCTTCGTTGATGTAACATTGAAACAACCAGTGTTTAATTATGAAAATGTTTCTGGTACTTTAATTGGTGATTTTGGTCCTGACCTTTATTCTGGCATTATGGCGAGTGGGTGGCATCTTCATTTTTTAAGTGATGATCGTACGATTGGCGGCCATGTTCTTGATTTCAAGGCGAGCGATGTATTAGGTAGAATTGATTTATTCAATGAACTCAACATCGCTTTGCCTACTGATAATCCTGATTTCAATAATCATGAAGCCGACATATTGAATATTCGTGAAGCCATCGATGTAGCAGAAAGATAAACAATAAAAACACCGTAACTATTTGAATAGTTACGGTGTTTTTATGAATAAGGTTTACACTATTTATGTTTTACTTTGACAAACCTTCCGAAATCTTATCTAGGTTCCATTTCATCATACCGTAATAAGTATCTGCTGCCTGTCCTTTTTTAGCCAAAGAATCAGTATATATTTTTGAATAAATAGGTAGGCCGGTTTCTTTAGAAACCTTTTCCATTGCCTTTGGAGACACTGAGCTTTCCACGAATAATGAAGGTACGTTAGTAGCTTTAATTTTCTCCAATACTTGTTTCATCTGCTCAGGTGTACCTTGAGACTCTGTATTGATTTCCCAAATAAACGCTGGTGTGATACCGTAAGCTGCTGAGAAGTATTTGAATGCGCCTTCAGAAGTAACTAATAATTTCTTATTTTCAGGAATATTATTGAACTTAGTTTTGGCACTTTTATCTAACGCAGATAATTTCTTAACGTATGCTGCTGTGCGCTTCTTATATGTGCTAGCATTGTCTGGGTCTTTAGCAATTAATACTTTTTCAATGTTTTTAACATATTTAATACCATTTTGCATATCTAACCAAGCATGGGGGTCTAATTCATTTTCTTTACCCTTATCAGTTAAATGCTTAGCCACTACCCCCTTTGAGACGGCGAACACTTGCTTATTCGTTTTCTTTCCAGCATTTTGATACATTTTCTTGAACCAGCCAGAACCACCAGTTTCAAGGTTTAATCCATTGTGAAAGAGTACGTCAGCCTCTTGGGCTGCTGAGACATCTTGTGGTCGTGGTTCATATTCGTGTGGATCAGTACCACGTGGCACAATTGTGTGTAAGTTGACTTTATTACCAGCAACTTCTTCAACCATGTTACCAATAATTGAGTTTGTCGCAACAACTTGCAACTTATCATGTTGGCTTGTTTTTCCCCCTTGACTACTATTAACAAACCACAGCACACCACCCAATATGACAACAACGGCCACTACGATAATACTTAAACGTTTAATCATTTTTAATTTCTCCACTATATTCTGCGTAATATACGCTGGCTTTGATAATTCTCTCTATTTAAATTAGACTGCTTTAATTTTAAGACTTTCTTTTGAAGACAATGCCTTGTTTTGGTGAAAAGATAAAGGCCAATGTAAAGAAAATTGCTGCTGTAAGAACAATTGCAGGACCTGACGCCCAGTTAAATGTGAAACTCAGGTACAAGCCTACAATTGATGATATTACAGAAAAGATAGCAGCAACAATCATCATATGAGACATACGATTTGTTAACAAGTAAGCCGTAGCTGCTGGTGTAATTAACATGGCCACAATTAAGATAATTCCGACTGTTTGCAAAGCTGTCACCGTAACTAAGGTCAAAACAAGCATTAGAGCGTAATGCATAATTTGAGTTTTAAGACCATAGGCTTTAGCAAAAGTATTGTCAAATGATGTGATAAGTAACTCTTTGTAAAAGGTAACAACAAACAATAATACTATAGAAAGCACGATTGCAGTAGTAATTAAATCACTGTCAGAAACAGCTAAGACGTTTCCAAATAAAATGTGATGCAAATTAGTAGCAGACTCTGCCAATGAAATAAGAATAAATCCCAATGCGAAGAAAGCTGAAAATACGATTCCTATGGCTGTGTCATTTTTCAACTTTGACTTCATCGTGACAACACCGATTAGTAATGCTGCCAAAATACCAAAGGCAGAAGCACCGAGTAACAAGTTAATCCCGAGCATGTAGGCAACCGCAACACCAGGTAATACGGCATGCGAAATTGCATCACCCATTAAAGACATGCCTCGTAATATGATGAAGGACCCGATAATTCCTGACATAATACCAACTAATATCGATGTAACTAATGCTGTTTGCAAGAAATTATATTTTGTTAGTCCGTCAATGAATAATTCAATACTATGCATGTTGATCCTCCTCTTCAAACAAGATCGATGATAGATCACCACTAAATGCAGAGGCGATATTTTCTTTTGTGAAAACATCGGCTGTAGCCCCATATGCAGTAATACCGTGATTGATAATCACCAGATTATCAAAATAGGTTGTCACTTTATTCAAATCGTGATGTACAACAATAATTGTTTTTCCTGCAGTACGCCATTGTTTTAAGATAGCCATAATATCGGCTTCGGACTTCATATCTATACCGACAAAGGGTTCATCTAAAATAATGACATCAGCATTTTGAACAATTGCACGCGCAACGAAAACACGTTGCAATTGTCCACCAGAGAGTTCGCCAATTTGTCGTTGGCTAAAGGTAGATAACTTAACGTCTTCTAATGCTTCCTTTGCGGCATCTTTTTCTTTTGTGCCGGGAACATTAAACAGGCCCAAATTAGGGTACGTGCCTGTTAAAACAGTATCAAAAACATTGATTGGAAAAGTTAAATCTAAAGCAGCACGTTGCTCCACATAAGCTATTTTCTTTAACTGCTTTGCGATTGGCTCGTCGTGTAACGTAACTTTACCATTCTGCTTGTTTATCAATCCTAAAATGCCTTTAATCATTGTTGATTTCCCTGCACCATTAGGTCCGATAATACCGGTAATTTTACCAGGCTCAAATTGAATTGATAGGTTCGTGAAAACCGGTGTGCCATCATAGGCCACCGTCAAATCGCGGACTTTAATCATAATTTTCTTACTCTCCTAATGTTCTTCGCATTAATTCGAGTGTGAGTTTTTAAATTTAGAGTGTTCTCAGCCAAAACTTTCGTGCACGCAAAAAAGGCGCGTTTAAAACCTACAGTTGAAATGAGTGCGTCGTAACATTGTTTATTTTCGAATTGATGAACTATCAACTAGCCGCTTCTTGGCTGACACAGCTAGTTGATAGTTTCCAATTACGAATTAAGTATATCATGGTTGCTTAAAAATGGCTACCAATTAGTCTTGATGGTGATTAAAAGCTTATGTTAATTGATGCAGCTGTAGTCACTTCTCTAATAAAGTATGGATGCTGTATAATTTATGTTGCAAAGTATTTTATTAATAGACTGCTTAACATATAAAAAAAGGATCTCATAATAATGGAAGAAATAAACATTTTAGTCACTTTAGACAAGTCCTACATAAAACCTTTAAAAGTTATGCTCTTGTCGCCGAAAGCAACGAATGTTGATTGTAGATTTTCTATTTGGCTGCTACACGATTCGATACCAGAAGCGGAAATAAACCATTTGAGAGGCTTTACAGACAAACTGGATTATGATTTTCACCCATTAAAAATTGACGCAACTTATTGGCAAACCGCCCCCACGCTTAAACAATATCCAACGGAAATGTATTACCGATTGCTTTGCACTGAATATCTGCCAGCAGATTTAGAACGCATAATTTACTTAGACCCTGATACTTTGATATTGAACCCAATTGAAGCACTATGGTCGATAGACTTAAAAGGTAATATGATAGCGGCAGCAAGCCATTTAGGTCTAACGGGAATCAATCAGACGATTAATAATGTTAGATTGCGAACTAAAAGTGAATACTTTAATTCTGGTGTGATGCTTTTAGATTTAAACAAAATGCGTGCAAAAGTTAATAAAAGTGATATTTTAGACCTAATTAAAGATCATGCCAAAGAGCTCGTACTCCCTGATCAAGATATTTTGAATTATTTATATGGTAATCAAATCTTGAGTATACCGGAAGAAATTTGGAATTTTGATACGCGAGATAACATCGTTCACTTTGCTAAGAGCCGAGGTCAGGTCGATACAAACTGGGTGATAGCCAATACATCTATTTTACATTTTTGTGGTCGTCCGAAACCTTGGGATAAACACAGTATTAATCGCTTCACTATTCTTTATCAACATTACCAGCGCATACTAGAATTAAACTATAATTGATATTTTTTTGCAAAAAAAAACGCAGCAGTTGCTACGCTTTTTTTATTTGGTAATATTAGCTGGTTAAAGACTACTTCAAAAATAGCAAAATTATTGCAATAAATGCCGGCAATCCCTGAACCAGGATAATCTTTTTTGTGGCTGTTAAAGCACCATAAACTGCAGCCAAGAAAATAAATAGCATTTCCATCTGTAACATCAAAACCTGTTGAGGGCCTGATAGAAACAACATAGTACCAATTACAAGCGCACCGAATAAGCCATTATAGATTCCTTGATTTGCTAATAACGTTTTAACCTCTGGTATCTGAACGAAAGATTCTTTAAGATCAAATGCTTTTGCCTGCTGTGAAGCTGTACCAAACATTTCTACAAACATAATACCAATAGCCTCTAGACTAACTAATGTAACCATAATATAAGCGAACATTTATTTCTCCTCTGTATTTACTCTTTAATTTGAACTACTACTTTCCCTCGGGCGTGGTGTGTTTCACTCCGCTCGTGGGCTGACTGAATACCTTCTGTAGTTAATGGATAAAGAGAATCCACAACAATTTGAAGCTCACCCTTTGCGATGTAGGATGCTAAAATTGCTAAATCTTGCCCGTTCGGGTTTAGCCACCCTTCTGTCACGGTCTTGTCTGAGGTGTTTTTCTGTTGGTCAGTTAACGCGTTAGAAATAGTGACAAGATGGCCACCGGATTTAAGGATGGCAATCCCATTATCAACATCACCCACTGTGTCCAACACAGCATCGAAATCAGACAACACATCTTGAATATTGTTTTTGTGATAATCAATTACAGAATCCGCACCTAAAGATTTTACAAATTCATGATTATTTTGACTAGCAGTTGTTACTACATATGCGCCAATCATTTTAGCCAGCTGAATTGCATAAATACCTACCCCACCAGCACCAGCTTGAATTAGTATTTTCTGATTGGATGATAACTGAAGTTTTCTAAGCATTTGCAAGGCAGTTAGCCCAGCTAAAGGAACGGCTGCAGCCTCAACAAAGCTAATGTTATTTGGTTTTAGTGCTAGTTTATCCGCTTTAACAGCTGTATATTCTGCATACGAACCATTCACTCCTTTTGTGTCAATATCTGGCCGAGCAAACACTGGATCTCCAACTTTAAAACTTGTTACGTCATCTCCAGTAGAAGCAACTATTCCAGCGATGTCCCAACCTAAAATGACCGGGAATTGCCATGGAAACATCCGTTTTAATAATCCCTCTCGCGCTTTGTAGTCAATTGGATTAATACTCGTGGCCATATTTTCTACTAAAACCTCGTCCGATTTTATTTTAGGAATAGGCATGTCGATAACCTCTAGCTGCTCTCTACCACCATAGTGATTAATCACTGCTGCTTTCATAATAAGGCCTCCTTACTTAGGCTAAATAATTGGCAATCATTGGCAATATAATACCTGAGTCAGTTGGAAACGCATAAATTTGCGACTTAATGTCCGAACTTGTGTACTGCTGATTAATCACAGGAACCAGTGCATTAACAACCTCTGGGGCAAAATCACCGATTAAAGCTGCACCAACCAGCTGTTTGTTTTTATTCACTACGATTTTAATTGCTGCGTGAACATCGTTTAGTGTCTGAAATCGCATAACTCTCCCATAAGGAATTTCATGAACTTGTAAGTTCTCATCCTTAGCCGCTTCGTCAATGGTTACCCCTATTTGTGCTACACGAGGCAATGTAAAAGCGATTGTTGGCACTACAGGATAATTTATGGGTTCCTGATTACCTAATAATACGCTAGCAATATAATTCGATTCAAAAGTAGCAGTTGGTGTTAACCTTGGTATTGCTTTAGAGATTACATCGCCGCTGGCGTAAATATTGTCAATAGAAGTTTGTAAATGATCGTTAACTAAAATACCTTGCTTATCATACAAAACATTAATGTCGTCTAAGGCTAATCCTTCAATATTGGGCACACGACCTGTTGTATCCATAACGTAGTCAACATAATAGGTTTCTCCCTGCGCTGTATCAACTTGATATTGCCCATTTTCAAGTAACGATACACTTGAAACAGCTTGGTTAAACGTAAAATGGATGCCTTTTTCGGTCATATCCTCGATGACCTTTTGAGAATAGACTTTATCAAATCCATTTAAAACATGGTTCCCGTATTCAATTAAAGTGACATCACTCCCAGCGGCATGTGCAATTGAAGCAAATTCCATCGCAATATAACCAGCGCCAACGAATAGAATTGACTTTGGCATATCAGGTAAGTCGAGAAAGTCTGTGCTGTCCTTCATAAACTCTGAACCAGAAATTGGTAGTTTTGCAGGTCGTTGACCAGTAGCAATCACAAATTTTTCAGCCTGATAAACTTGATCAACAACAACAATTTTTTCGTTATTCAAAAATTTGGCGTGCCCATTAATAATGTCAATTCCATCAACAGACAGCATGTGTGCTAAACCGCCTGATAAAGGATCAATCACTTGGTGCTTATAAGCCATTAATTCTGGCCAAATGATGTTGGGCGTGTCATTAATTCCGATACCATGGTAATGATTCAAATGATGCATCATTTCAGCTGGGCCATCTAACAGTATTTTGGCATTACAACCAAAATTTGTGCATGTACCAGCAACCTTGTTTTCTTCCACTAAGGCTATTTTTTTTCCTGAGCGAGCTAACGTTTGTGCCCCGTGCCATGCAGCATGACCACTACCAATAAAAATAACATCATAATTCATCTTCATACCTCTTTTTTTCTTGTATCATCTTTTTTAAGACCTGATTAAGCGCTTGATTTTCTCGTAATACCTCTTCAATTGGACGTCCACTTTGATGTATTAGGTTGTCACGCATAATTCTGATTTCATACAAAATGCGTTCAAAAGTAGTTACCTTCTGATCAGACATTTTTAAAACCTTGACGCGTCTGTCCTGTGAACTTTGCACCTTAATAATCCAAGACTTATTGACAAGTTTCTCAATTACAGGTGTCAATGTATTACTTGACAACTCAAGCTCGGCACCGATATCCATTAATTTCACCGGATTCTGTTTATAAATAATCAGTAAGCTCATATATTGCAAATATGATAAATCATATTTTTCTAGTACATAACCGTACAGATGATGAAAATAACGATTTGTATTATATATTGACAAGCACAATTCGTCGTAAAGATGTTCATCTTTATTCATATCGTAACCTCCTAAATAATATTATATCGCATACGATATATATTGCAAATAGTACACTTCAACTTTAAAAAAATGACTGATTATATGTTGTAGTTATTTGCCATATCATCAAAGAAAGCCTATAATACTTAAAAGATACTAAAAGTAACCTACGCACTTTCAGTATCTTTTAAAATAAAAAGGATAATCATTATGTCTAGAAAATTATTAGAACAAAATGGCATCTGCCCTGTAGCAACGACTATTGACCTGCTCAGCAGCAAATGGAAGGTATTAATTATTCGTGATCTTTTACCTGGAACAAAACGTTTTTCAGAATTAAAAATTAGTGTGGCCGGTATTAGTCAAAAAATGTTAACGCAAAGTTTGAGAGAGATGGAAGAAGACGGTCTTGTTGTTCGTCAGGTCTTTGCTGTAGTACCTCTTAAAGTAGAGTATAGTTTATCAACCTTGGGACAAAGTATGCGTCCAGTTATTGATTCGATGGCTGACTGGGGTAGTTTCTATCTTGACGAAAATCCAGACAAAAGAAAAGCTTTGCTGGAACAATAAAATTAAAGCATATACATTGTTCGGATGGGTGTATATGCAAAATAAAAACAACTATTTTAAAGATAGTTGCTTTTTATTTTGCAATTTACTTAGTGACTGAAAAGCCACCTGTCCAGCCAATTTGTTCACTAGCTGCTAAGGTCATCTGTAGAAAACCAGTTGCTTCTAATTCACGAGCTCGATTAAGTTGACCCGCATCGAGAACATTTAAGTCGCTATCATTCAAAGCGTCGTTAAATAGCTTCTTTCCTTCCTCATTTCCTGCCACCAAAACGGTTGTTGTATTTCCACCAACCGTTCCACTTTGTAGCGTAGCAGCAAAATTTGTATTAAATGCTTTAAGTACTATGCTATCTGGTAACTTATTTTGTAGTTCTTCTGCTGCTGAACTATCAGCGGGAACAACTAATTCATTCCATGTCTCAAAGTTCAAGGGATTTGTTATATCAACAACAACTTTTCCTTTTAATTCTTGTTTGTATTGTTGAGCGATTGTATCTAAAGCAGGATAAGGCACAGCCAAAATAACTAATTCACTAAGACTTGTCGCTGTATCCTCTGAAGTTAAATAGTTGACATCATTGCCAGATTTTTCAAAATTAGCTCCGATTGCCTGTCCCATATTGCTTTTACCAAAAATTGTTACTTTCATGATGAAACCTCATTTCTATAATTATTTGTTTTGTTCACTACAATAACTATAGTACATTTGCGAACTAATTGATAGTAGGCAGTTTATAGTTATTTAGTATATAAAAGTAACTAACTGATAAATAAGCGTTTATGGAGTTTTTTATCTGTTAATCCATAATACTATAACTATGTGGTATAATATAAACATGAAAAGAGCCATAGCGCAAGCTATGACTCTCCAACAAACCCGTTTAGACGGTGGCTAAAGTTAATAATCTTGAATGACCATCAGCTCTGCCAAGCTAAGATGGTCATTTTTTATTGCTGTTTTTTATCAGCTCAACAACTAATCCGAGAAGCATTAGAACAAAAGTTCCAAAGCCTAACATTAGTTGCACAGCATCCGAAACGGACACTAGGCATCTCCTTTCCTAGAATCTGGGCCTCTAGCTTTTACACCATAAGCACCACCTCCATTCGGATAGCCACCATCTTAACTTGTTTGCTGATACTAGTATATCATATTCGCACAGAGTGAATTTTTGAAAACTGACCATCTGATATCAGCTAGAATCAATGCTGCTTCTATTCAATATACTCTTTGTACCAATAAAAACTATCCTTTTTTATTCTCTTACCGCTGCCAATACCAAAATCATTTAAGTCAACATAAATTAGTCCATATCTTTTGTGCATTTGACCAGATCCGGAACTTACAATATCAATCGGAGACCAGTAAAAGTATCCAATGACATTAACGCCTTCCTGTATTGATAATTGTAACTGAGAAAGGTGTTTTCTTAGATAATCAATTCGATAAGAATCATGAATTTTCTTTTTACTAGATAATGTTTCTTCTGCTCCCAATCCATTTTCTAAAATCATAATTGGCATAGATGGATACTTGTCTGTATACCTCCGCAATGCAATACGTAAGCCAACTGGATCAATCCCCCATCCCCATTTCGTAGCTTTTAAGTGTTTATTGGATGTCTCATCGCGAATATTCCAGTCATTTATTTCAAATAAGGATGGCGTTGATTGATCAACAACAGTGGTTACATAATAACTAATTCCAAGAAAATCAATTGTATTATGCAATAATAGCCGTTGATCCTCCGCTGTAATGTCTAAATCAACACCATTTTTCTTGAAATAATTTAAAATAAATTTTGAATATCTTCCTCGTACCAGTACATCACTACAAAAATCTGATATCAAAATGGATTCTTGATTCGACAACACATCATTTGGTTCAGGGGATCTTGGATAAGATGTCATATCGTAAACACTAGCCCCAATTAAGACACTAGAATTCATTTGTTGTGCAATTTGTTTAACTTTTGCTGTCGCCACTAATTGGTGGTGCATGGCTTGAAACTTGTCGTGTTGGAACAATTCTTTTGATGCATAATCATTTATTAGTAATCCCAACGCAGAAAATGGATCTGTTAACCCAGAATTGATTTGATTAAATGTAAGCCAATATTTAACTTCTGGAAATGCGTGCAGCAATGTTTGCACGTAGTTAGTATAAAAATCAATCAATTTTCGATTTTTCCAACCACCATAATTTGTAATTAGCTTAACGGGCATTTCATAATGTGAAATAGTGATTACTGGTTCAATGCCTAACAAACTAAGCTTATCGATCACCTTTTTATAAAAGGCTAGCCCCTGTTCATTAGGTGTCGTTTCATCCCCATTGGGAAAAATTCTAGACCATGCAATGGAAATACGTAATGAGTTAATGCCTAATTCTGAAATAAGTGCCAAATCCTCATCAAACTGGTTAAAAAAATCGATACCAGTTCTTCTGGGAAAATAACTGTTTTCATCAGCTAAGCAGTTATTCAGTTCAAATGAAGAAGTGATTTTAGACGACTTATTCAATGGAATAAGATCTGTTTGCGATACACCTTTGCCCGCGGATTTGTATCCGCCCTCGGCTTGATTCGCTGAAAATGAGCCACCCCATAAAAAGGATTGTGGGAAATGATTTTTACTCATGATTTTTCACTTCACTTTTCATAATAATTGACATTTTTTTGGCCATGTTTAACTCGCTCATTGTAATCATCAAAGAATCTTGCGCATGATTAAATAAAACAGAATATGGAATATGTGTTCCCGACGCTTCTAAGCTCATATAACGACTTTGTATTTTGTGCGCATTATTTAATAGAGATTCAGCTTCATCTAATAAAGATCGTGTTTTAGAAAATTGATGCTGCGCGATTTTTTCTAGTGCTGTCATAATCAATTGCCTGGCATCTCCAGCCCATACAATGATTTGCATGGCATCATTTGTTAAATCATATTTGCTGTTCATATCCACTAGTTCTTTCTATTCTCCAACTCATTAGTTAACAGCTGGGCATCATAGTACTTAAAGAATGGATAATATATTGTCCAAGAAAGTATGAACAAAATGACAAATAATAATACGCCCTTAATGCCAGTGGTGATGTACGTTGAAACTGGGAATGGCAAATACCAAATCCAGAAGACTTTATCGGGAATTGGAACAATATTTAAACGCATCGCTGCACCAGCAACTGCTGGAATTAGAATACCATTCAACCACATCGGTATCATTAACAAAGGATTAAATGCAATAGGAGCTCCATAAACTAAGGGCTCATTAATATTGAGAATAGAAGCAGGAAAAGTTGCTCGACCAACTGCTTTTAGTTGTTGTGATTTCGAGAGAAATAGCATCATAATTGCTAAAGTAATCGTAAATCCAATTCCCCCTGCTGCAATAAATCCCGTATAAAAAACTTCTTGGGTTGTGATATTCACTGCTTTTAAGCCATGGGCAGCTAGTCGCTCATTCTCTGCGATACCGCTAAGCATAATAGGTAAAATAATTGATGATAATGTCCACGTACTAATACCAAACGAATAAAATAAACTATATACAAATCCAATCACAATAAAGCCTATGTAGCTTTGACCAATGATTGATAATGGTGAAAAAAGTGAAGTAACAATTTTAAATGGGTCAATATTTTTAGCGGTTAAGCCTAACCACCCTATGAATATGATAAATGTTATTGGTATCAAAGAGTCAAATAGATTGACGATAAACTCTGGCATTAATGTATCTTTTTTAAAAAAAGAATATCTGCTAGTGAATAGTATTATTGCAGTTACTACTATTCCTGCGATAATGGACAAAAATAGTCCTGCAGAACCAAAGCGGCTGAGTTCAAACGTTACATGATTGCCTGAACCATCAAATTTTGGTTTGATGAGCATTAAGTATAATGCCAATGATGTAAAACTCGCTAACATCTTTTTATCGTTCTTTTTTTGTTGAAGAATATTATAGGGAATAAGGAAGGCGACAAAAAGTCCCACCATTCCAAATGTAAAGGTTGACATGTAGCCTAAATCAGGGATTAGATTAGCTTTAATATTATTTATTAAACTAATTACAGTAATTAACGACCCAATGATTATAAAGGATAAAATCAACGTAATGGATTTCTGAATACCTTGTATCCATGAATTTGAGGTAACTTCGTTTACCTTTTTAATAAACTGACTATTTAAAATATTATTCATCATTGTTCTTTCAAATTTTACATTTTTTGTATTTGGTTTAGGACTGCGTTGCCGTCTAAGAGTCCATAAACTTTTGAGGGAATCACAGCAATTTTTATATTACTGTTCGCTACTGAAAATCGTATTTCACTTTCTGCATACTTTAATTGTGGTGAAATTAATAAATAATCGATACGATCAATGTATTCATCAATTTGAGTCATACTTGCCGCATGAACTTGACAAGCTTGCTGATTTTCATTTGATGCTTGACGAATTTTTTGAGCCATAAAGCTGCTTGAAGCACCTGTATTACATATCAACAGAATATTTTTGGTTGCCATTATTTTTTTCTTCCTAGATTCAAAAATTCGAATACTTAATTTTCGTTGCCCACTGTTGATTTCTCCCTAGCAAATCAATTTGGTTAAGAACTTCTCGTCTAAAGTTTTCCATGCCGTTTGTTAATGACAATGCTTTTTCAGCAGATACATTGAGGTAGCTAATTGCAAATTGACTAGCAACCCACGGATCTTCACCGACCGCGAGAAGTGTAGTTATAATTGCGCCAACCATGTCTCCTGTCCCAACAAACTTATCCAATTCATCGACGCCATTGCTCAAAATAAGGTGTTTATCATTTTGAACAATGACATCCTTTTTCCCTGTTGCCACAAACACAGTATCGGCATACTCAGTTGTTATTTGTTTCAAAGACAAAATGAGATCTTTTAACGCTTGATCATGCTGATCAGAGCTAGCACCATCAATACCTTTTGCTAATGATGGTAAGCCGACAAATCTTCTGATTTCTGAAGTATTTCCTTTGATAACTGTTGGATGATTACGCGCCATAGCCATTCCTAACTTTGTTCGTTCATTAGTAATACCATAGCCTACCAGATCCACAACAGTCGGTTTTTTAGTCATATCTGCTAAAGAGCTAGCTTGACTGAGACTTTGTTCGTGTGACTCATTAAGTCGGCCCATGTTTAGTAGTAGTGCGTCTGTTGACTGAAATAATGACGAAAATTCACGGGTATCACTACTCATGATAGGTTTACCACCAAGATACAATATAGTATTAGCCACCGTTTCTAACGTAATATCATTGGTTATGCAATGTACTAACGGTGCCTTTTGCAAAGGTAAAATTGATTTAATTTTTATTAATTCATTTTTCATAGCTATGCTACCCAACAAACATTCTCTGAATTTCTTTAAAAGAATTTATTTTTAGCAAATTTACTAAAACAAAATAAGCGATTACTGATCCAATTATGGTTGCACCCACAAAACGAGGTGTATACACAAACCAGTACAAGTTTTGTTGTTGTCCAGTAAACCAGACCATCACCGGAACTGAAATTAACGATCCTACAATTCCGGTCCCAAGAAATTCACCAAACATTGACCAATACATATTGCGGCCATACTTATACAAGATACCTGCACCGAAAGCACCAAAAATTGAACCAGTCAAAGCCAATGGGGGTATACCTAACATTAGCATTCTTATTATTCCAGTGACTACTGCCATAACAACTGCATACACTGGTCCTAGAATTACACCAGCAATAATATTCATCACACTGGACATTGGCGCCATACCTTCAATTCTAAAAATTGGAGATAACACGATATCTAGCGCTATCATAATTGTAACGACCATTATTTTTGTCAACTTAACATTTTTATTCATTATGATTTCCTTTTTAATATTCCATTGTGTTTTATATTTTAATTATTGTGTTGATTTCGATTAGAGCATAGTTAAACCACCATCTATGAACAGACATTGGCCGGTCATATTATTCGAAAGCTCTGAGGCCAGAAATACGGCTGAACCTGCCACATCCTCAGGAGTAGTTAAACGTTTAGTCGGTGTTTGCGCAATAAGTGCTTCCCGAATATCACGATGCGTGTACTTACTAGAAGCTGTTGGGTACGTCAATCCTGGTGCGATAGCATTTACTCGGATACCAAAAGCACCTAACTCACTAGCCATTGTACGTGTCAACCCAAGAACAGCAGATTTTCCGACAATGTAATCATGATAAGGGATTGCTGGAGACCTTATCAAATTACTGGTTATATTAATGATGCGACTGCTATTATTTGTTTTTAATCTTGATAAAGCACCTTGAGTAACATTTAAAACTGCTTTTAAACTACCGTCGATTTGATTTTGGTAGTCACTCCACTTCAGTTGGTCTAACATTTTTCGATGCTTAGGATCAAATTGATATTGACTTAATGCATTGTTTACAATGATATCGATCGTACCAAAATTTTCAAAAATATCGTATAGCATGTTTTTCACTTGTTTTTCATCACGTACGTCACATGCTATGGAAATTGCTTGACCACCATCTGAAATAATTTCTGCAACAACTTCATCGGCCTTTTTAGTATTTTCCAGGTAATTGATAATGACAAAGGCACCTTGTTTGGCATACTCTTTGGCAATGGCTGCCCCAATTCCTCGACTGGCTCCCGTCACCAGTGCAACTTTGTTTTTTAATAGCATTTTTTATTCTCCTCACTCCACATCCGGATCAAACTTCTCACTAGAGAATTCTAAGCTCTGCTCAATGTCTGTAACACGAACTAAATCCAATAAGTTAAAGCGTCCATCATGGTGCCAGCCACTGGAAACGTGATTCATCTTTCCCAGCGCACTCATTCGATTAACACCCACTTTCCCTAACATATCTGCCAACGAGAACAAACGATTCGGAGAAATCGCAATTCCTGCTGACTGTAAATATTGCTGATGCGGTATGAGTACAGGTGGTAAATCAGTCAAATCATTAACAACAAAAATATGAATTGAACGGTTCAAAGGCGAGGCGCTAAATCCGATATTATTATGTAAAATAATAGTCCATGCGGTACTATTGTCACTTCGAAATACTGAGGTTGCTCCGTTTTTTATAGACGTTATCTCAGCTTCTTGCCGCATTTTTTCAATAGCGATTTTATCTGATTCGTGTATCGGTGCACGAGGATATTTGATTTGATAGTTATTTAACTCATTGGACAGGATACTCGCAAACTCTTGAGGCGTTATTGCCCCACCTCTTTCAATGAAAATTGACTGCGGAGCTAGACAGCTTTGCTGATCATAGGTGGCAATGTCCTCAGCTAAGTCTTTAATGACTTGAGCATAATACTCTGGTGTCAACGTTTCCCTACCAATTATTGCCAAACCGATTTTGTACCCATAACTTAAAATCTTCTTATTTAATGGTGTTTTTCTTTTTACAGATGCAACCGCTTCTTTACCGCCACACACAACAATAGTATCGGCCAAATTAAGACAGCGTGCCTCGAATTTTCCACCACTATGCCATGGTAGAATGGCAATCGTATTTGCCAATTTTGGATCAATTTCAGCTAACGTCTGAACAAACAAGGCTGGCATAATAGGCTCTGCAAAAGATGTTTTCCCCAGTGTTGGCGATTTTACAAGTAGTCCCATGATGAGTGTCCACAGTTGTATACCTGGCACATTACCGGAAAATATTTGGAATATTAAATCTGGTCCGTAAAATTTTGAAAATCCACCGGAAAGATTTGGTTGAAAATCATCCAACATTGCTCCTGATTGTCCAAGTTCGCTATTCACAAATCGTTTTAATTCTTTCTTTCGAAATAAGCGAATAAAGTTTTTGAGCTCTAAACTAAATTGATCAGCGTCATAACCAGTTACCGCGGGGACTGCTTTTTCTGCTATTTTCCGAAGATGATACGATGGGTTAGTCCATTTTTCTGCTGCCCGAGCAATAATATCAATAATTTCATTCACTGTAAGATGCTTTAAATAATGATTACGGTTATGCGTTATTATTTTTGTAATCTCTTTTATTTCTTGTTCGGTTATTTTGGGATAACACAATACAAGATGATGTGTTTCATTTTCAACTACCTTTTCGGTTAAATCACCAAGGATAATGCTGTCTGGCGTGTAAAAAATATTAATTTTTGTCATTTCTTTATTGGACATTATTGACACCTTTATTGCAGTTGTAAAAGCTCATCAGCGGTGATGGAACAACCCTTAGCCACCGATCCTTTTGCTCTACCAATGATTGTGAATCCATGATTGTTTTTGATAACAATGTCTTCAGTTAGAATTGATGCGCAGGAATCCCAATTAGCTAAGTCATAGTATGCCAATAGGCCACGTTGACCCTGTACAACAGGCTGTAACGTTTCAGTATCCAAGACCTGAGTTTTTACCCAAGCAGGTGCTATTTTATCAAAATAAACTGTTTTATTTTCTGAATGATCCATTAAATTTCGATCGTAACATTGAGAACTAATCTCTGTCATGCCGTACATATTTATAATTTGTTCGCGTGTCACCTTAAATGTGCTCTCCAAATCAGCATATAAGTCAGTCATACTCACTTCTTTTGACTTGCCCTTAAATCCACCAGTATCAAAAATAATGCTTTCTTTTGCCAGATTAAATGATTGATGATGTTGCTGTAAGTATGCCAATAGATGAACATAAGAAAACGAAGCACCCAAAAGTAATATGGGCTCATGATTTTTTTCTGCTTCTTGAAGAGCAACGATTAGTTCCGAATAGTTTAGTTGGTTATTTTCAAAAAAGATATGGCTATTTTCAGTACCAAATTCTCGTATAGCGGTTGATATATAGCGAGATAAAGAAGAGTTAGGGTTATCTGCCATACCCGGAAACAAAGAAAGTATTCTAATTTTATCCGTATTAGGCAAAACGTTTTTCTTGAATCCTGCCCGCATAGATTCTTCCCAAATATTTAAATTCGAGATATAATGTTTGCTTCTATGATTAATATTTGTTGTGCCACTCGAATAAAAAACATCCGCAGCTTGATTAATATCTTCGGTTGACAGAATTAATTCTTTGTACGCTTGAATCGGAATTAGCGGAACCTCGCGCCAGTTTTTTACAGTCAAGAGGTTTTTATGTCGTAATTGGGCAAATTTTTTATACGGTAAATTGTTTTGAAATTGATAAGCAAAAATGCGCATAGCTAGCTGATTGAAGTCCGATTCATATTGCTCTGTTTGATGATCCTTGTATTTATTAATGAAAGTTAAAATGTCGCTTTGAATTTTTTTAGCTTTTTCAATCATGAGACCCTCTTATATTTTTTATCATTCGTGGTAAGTTAACCAAGGCAAACTGTAAGATGATGGCAGACAACGCACCGACTAATATGCTATTAGATAATAATTCACCTGTAACACCTGACCAGCCGGTTGCATAGTTAGGCAGAGCAATCGCTAGTATGATAGACAATCCAATAATCATGTTATTTTCATTGTTGTCAGGGGCTCTTTTCAAAATGTTGAATCCAGTCAGAATTAAAGTTGTTGCTGCGGGCAAAAATATGCCCCCAATCACTGGACTAGGCGTTATTGCCAAAAACGCACCAATTTTAGGAACAAAACCTAGTACGAAAAACAAAATTCCTGCAATAATTACTGGTATTCTCGAAACATTACCAGTTAAGTTTAAAATCCCTACATTCTGCGCAAAAGCAGTTGTTGGAAAGCCTCCGAACAAGGATGAAAACATTGATCCCGCAGATTCGCCAATTAGACCATTTTGAATGCGCCTTGGTGAAATATTTTCTTTTAAAGTATCGCCAGCTGCCTGATAGACACCTAAAGCCTCTACCACTGCAACCACATAGGCAACAAAGAATGTCAAAAACATGACCCAATTAAACTTTAGCGATCCATAAGGCAATAAATGAGGCATGCCAAACCATGATTTTGTTGATAATACGCTGTAATCTACGACACCTAACGAAACTGCTAGAATATCACCAACAATTAGCGCGATTAAAAAGGAAAAACGCTTCCAAAATCCCTTACCAAATATCGACAATAGAATGACAATAGTTGCTGTAGTAACAGACAAAATAAGTGTTGTTGGTGAAGAGAAACCTTTATCACCTGGATAACCACCTAAGAATTCAGATAGTGTGAATCCAGATAAAGAAATACCAACCAAAAATATTAGTGTTCCGGTAATTGCTGGTGTCAATAATTTGATTAGTTTATTGATAAGTCCTGTAACGGACAATAAAAATACAATGAGTGCACTCAGTAAAATTGAACCACTCGCCGTTGCTAACTGACCAGCTTTACCAGCATTAATCATTAACGCGTCAAAAGCAGCTGACGGCCCTTGAACAATAGGCAGCTTCGCTAATTTTGTTGCCTGTGTAAGCGTGACTAATCCTGAAACAATAAAAATCGTGTTCACAAGATTAGTTGATAAGTTCAGTGAGAGCCCTGCGGCAGCGGCAACATAAATTGGATCTAACCATACGTTAGAAACAAACACGTGCTGTATTCCAGCTAGGCCATGATCCATGATTCGATTATGTTTTGGTGTCATCATAATTAAATTCCTTTTCCAATAAAAAAAGTGCCCTTAAATACATAAAAAAGGACACTTTTGACAACAGTACATGTCGTTATCAAATATTGGTCACTTTCCTACGCTAGTATTAACTAGATCAGGTTCAAAGGGACCGATATACATCATCTCAGTCTTTGCGACGCCCCTAGTGATTATTATTCATTTTTCAAAAAAATCCTTTCAACAAGTCATTTTATGCAATAAAAAAACATTTTTCTCACCTAGAGAAAAATGCTACGTTAAAAAATGTAGCACTTTCCTACGCTGATGTTAATCAGTTCAGGTTCGAAGGGTTCTTCTCAGCCATTTTGGCGCCCCTAGCACAAGCATTATTGTATCATAAATTTTCTATTAAATGTAAGTAATTCATTCTATTTTTCACATAAGTTTGTCATTAAGTGATATCCTTACTGATGAAATTTATCTTTCACAAATCAGCCAGTCGAGAATATAAAAAATACCAGTCTGTTACTAAACACAGACCAGTATTTTGATGCCTCGTCATTAAGGCTGTACTTGTGTTTTCCCCTGCTCATCATTGTACAACTTAGTATCATATATTTTGATAAATGGTAAGTAAATAATGAAAGCTATTACAACACAGATTATTGCTAAGACTGCTGCTTTCCAATCAACGGTACTAATAAATGCACCGATTCCGGCTGGGGATGGCCATGGTGCTTGAATAACAATTGGCCGAATGATATGGAAGTTAATGGCTGCATAAGCAACGGAAGCTGTTGCCATTGGTGCCAAGAAAAATGGAATAGCTAGATAAGGATTATAAACAATTGGTAATCCAAATATTAACGGCTCGTTAATATTAAAAAGTGATGGTACGATTGAAGCTCGGCCTAAAACTTTTAGTTGTTCGGAACGTGCTAGTAAAGTAATAAATATGCATAATCCAAGTGTCGCACCAGAGCCACCTAAGATAGCAAAGGCATTATTAAATTCTCCAGCAAACGGTATGTTAGCCCCATTTGAATTTGCTACCATATTTGCTAAGAAGATAGGCGTAATAAATGCGGAAATAATGTTAGCGCCATGAATACCAACAATCCACAAGGCATGAATCAAGAACTCAATCACCATAATTCCTAGCCAGGTGCTAGTCATGCTTGTAACGAAGCTAAATGGTATTGCAATCATTTTGAAAATGTCAGTACCGAGTAACACTAAGGAACCATTAATACCCAGTACAACAAAAGCAATAACGAAAGTTGGAATCAATGCCGTAAATGATCTTGATACACCTTCCGGTACAGCATCCGGCATTTTAATCGTCCAGTTATGTTTCACACAGAATGAATACAACCAAACTGCTAAAATAGCCATAATAATCGCTGTGAAAATACCACTTGTTCCAACACGGTCGATTGTGCTAGTCATTCTAAATCCGTTGATAACTGTCTCGTCCTTGGATATAGTATTTAGCAGAACAATTTTTCCGCCTTTTAAAACCAATTCTGGCAAGCACATAAAGAATGCAAATAGTGAGAAGGCACCATTTAATGGCGCTACTTTTAGTTTATCTTCTGTTTGAATAATACGAGTTAATTCAAAACCAATTGCTAAACTAAAATACATGGCTAAGATACCCATGGTTGCTGTGTTGGCAATCATGTACAAATCGCTAAACTTAAAGAATGTTGCGTCGAAAAAATCATTTAAGAACGGAAATACTGTCGGCAATATATTCAAAACTAATATCATAGATCCCACAATTGTAAAAGGAATTGAAGCCATACCAGCAGCCATGATAGCTCTCACAATTCTATATTGGGAAACTTTGGTCATTGGCTTCAAAAGCACTTTTTGTAGGAAGTTAAACATAGGTCCATTTTCCATAACTATTTCATCTCCTTATTATTTTTAAGAACGGACTGATAGGCTGTCAAACGTGCGTAATATTTATCGTGATTTGTTGCAATCAAGCCTAACCTTTTGTTAACTATGAGAAGTATGCTACTACTGAGTAATAACAGGATTAGTACCACTAAGCGGTTACTACCAGTATTTTGTATAAATTGGTAAAAAAATGTAAATAACGATGTTGGGATGCTCACCATTAAAATGATATTCACGATAAGCTGTGATCTGAAGAACACTTTTGAATAAATCAGTTGGTTCGTATGATGTCCAAATAACTTAATTTGTTCAATAATTGCTAGCGAAGCGATAAACATTAAAGCAACAGGTATTAGTGCCACTAGGGTCTGCCACATAATTATGGCCCAATACAAGTTTACGAACAGAAAGAATGCCGTGGCATAACGGATTAACATGAATCGATTAAACTGCATGCTTTTAAGGCTCATTTCCGTACGATTTTTTTCGATTGCGACCTCTAAACCGTGCTGTTTATCCTGTAGCTTTTTTGGCCCTCGTTTGATTCCTTTTTTCAATGTCTTGTACCTCCTCATAAAGAGTCTGCATTTCAATAGCCATCTCACGTAAAGTCATCGTTGTCATTAAGTGGTCTTGTGCATGGACTAATATAATTTCCATATCAATATGACTACCCTCAGCGTATTCTTGTAACAAGTTTGTTTGCGATTTATGAGCTAATAGTAATTCGTCATTTGATAATCTTAGATTTTCGTTAGATAACTTAAAGTTTTTTTCTCTCATGGCTTCAAAAGCCTTATGAACCATTGTGCGCGCATTTCCACTGTGTAAAATAATTTCAAAAGCGACAACTTGAATGTCTTCTGATTTCATATATACTTACCTCCTTTCATCATTAACAGAAAATTATGCCGAAATTCTGAAAAATTTCTTGAGGCAACCAACCGACCCTGTTCTTCAGTATTTTCTGTAAATTTTACAATTGCCTGCGTCGTTTCTGTCAAACCCTTATTGCTCCGATAGGATGGTGATAGCAGGAAAACTAGCTGAATGTTTGGATGCTCGTCAGACCATCTGACACCATTTGGTATAATTCCAATAGCAATTTTGGGTACTCGACTCATCGGCATAGCAGGATGTGGAACGGCGATAGTATCACTAAAAACGATTGAGCTCAGTTGTTCACGTTGATCGATTTGTTCCAAAAATTCATGTTTTAATTCGGTAGGTTCATTGGACATCAGCATATTAGTTAACTCTTGTAGTAATTCCTTTCGATGAGGCGATACCTGCCATATTTTAAAACTTGACTGATCAATAAATTGATCAAAATGATTTAAAACACTATTAATTGGTTGCTTTTTCTCTACAGCAATATATTTATTTCGGACTTGCTCATTATCTAAAAATTCATTTATTTTTTGAACATCTGCTTCGGTTAAAAAAATACTTACCTGTATGACTGGAACCTTGAAAACACGTGTTGACAGATCAATAGCACTGATAATGAGATTAACATTACTTAAAGTAGTGTCATCAACTTCATAATATCCTTTAATATCAACAATGTTTAAATACATGCCAAATTCTTTTTCGACACGATTGTTGAGTAACTGTGCCGATCCATACCCTGTTGCGCAGATAATTAAGGCTCTTGGTTTATTTAAATTTTTGTATTTTTCTGCTGCTGCCATCAAATGAAGTGCTAGATAAGCGACTTCATCGTCATTAATGTCAAACTGAGATAAATAAGGCGACCATTTTATATAGCGCTTGGTATCCATGAACTCACTTAAATAATTCGTTTTTATTTCCTGTAACAAAGGATTTTTCAATTGAATACCTTGCTCAAGCCGAACTATCATGGGTTTTAGATGTTCAATGATATTTTTCTTGAGAGCATAATCCTTAGTAACTGGATAATCGGTTTCTAATTCAATTCGTTGCAAGATCATATCTAAATCCCGTTGCAAGGGACCATCATTTTGTATATTAATATTTTTCCCTTGTGCCATTAATTGAATGGTTAAATAATCTACTTCACTTTCCGGAAATTTTAATGCTAAGCCACTTTCAATACGAGAAAAAATTTTTCTAGCAACATCACAAACATTTCTGATTTCAGGATTAATGTCAACTGGAGCAGCCTGTAATTCAAAGCCGCATTTCAATCGTTGAACGCTTAGTGCAATGTATAAAACAATATTTTGTATAGTAAAGTCCGTTAAATGAATACCAGCTTCTCGACATTCATCAAGAACAATAATCGTAATTTGATCAAAACTAATTGCCTTAAAGAAAGATTTATTTTTCATATAATGTTGAATAGAATTTTCACTATGACTGAAAAAGTAATCTAGAATAAAGTGACGTTTATCGCGCTCTAAACCCGTAATGAAGACACCAATATTGGCTTTGCTTTCGACACTAATTCGATATGGCATTAACACTTTGCGAATGATCGATAAATCTTTTGAAAGTGTGGTCCTTGTAACAAATAATTTTTCAGCCAAGTCATCAATTAAAAATTTTTGATTTTCAATAATAAGTTTGTTCAAAATATACTTTTGACGGTCCGAAATATTATTGCTGTCCTCATTAATTAACCACTGGGATAATTCATAATTTTTATTTAAAAATAAGTCAAATGTAACGGGATGAGATATGTGCAACCGATAACCTAAACTGGGTTTTGCATCAAGTAGGGCACCTTGTGAAACTAAGGTTTCTTTTAAAATTTTGATATAATTACGAATTGTTCTAGGCGTCAGTGACAAAAGAGTAGATAATTCTTCACTGGTTACGAAACGATCTGAATTATCTACTAAATAGATTAGTAAATCACGCTCTTTTTTCCTCATCATCACACCTCACACAACCTTTACCATGCAAATTGCTAACTAATATGTTCCTGTACTAAGTTCGCCATGCCCTCAATACCTGTTGGTATGGGTATATAGGCTTTAAAGGGAATAGAAACAACAGGTTTACCAACCTCATCTCCAATCTTTTCAAAACCTTCAAGATACATTGTTGTCTGTGGGCTGACCAGAAATAGATCGAAATCACTATTACGAATAGCATCTTCTCCTTCTGTAGCAGTAATCGCATCCACTTCAATATCTATATTTTTATTTTTGAAATAGTCAGTTGTTTTTTTTGCCATCATGGAGGATGACATACCAGCTGCACAAATAATTAAAGCTTTTTTCATCGTGTTTCTCCTTTTTAATTAATATTTTCAGCGTTCGTTGCGATAACGTCTTTAAACCAATAAAAGGAATCCTTTTTGCTACGTTTCAATGAACCCTCATTTTGGTTATTTTTGTCTACATGGATAAATCCGTATCGTTTGTCCATTTCTCCAGTCCCGGCTGAAACCAAGTCAATACATCCCCAAGGTGTATATCCAATCAAATCAACGCCGTCTTCAACTACCGCCAACTTCATTTCCCGAATGTGTTCTTGTAAATATGCAATGCGATAAGAATCATGTATTGTACCATCTTCTTCAACTTTATCGTATGCGCCAAATCCATTCTCAACAATAAATAATGGTAAATGATATTTATCTGTAAACCAGTTCAGGGCGTAACGCAGCCCCTTAGGATCAATTTGCCATCCCCAATCACTTGCTGCTAAATAGGTATTACGTACTTGGCTATTTTCTGGTGTCATGTCATCAAAGTTGAAACCTTCTGGCTTTTTAACTGCATGTGACATGTAGTAACTAAAACCAATATAATCAACGGTACCAGCTTGTAAATCTGCCAGGTCTTCTTGGGTAACATCAATGTTAAATCCCTTCCGAGTCCAATATTTTGTTAAAAATGCTGGATATTGACCATTGACATGCACGTCTGCAAAGAAATAATTTTTTTCCATGCTCTTTTGAGCTGCCAGAACATCATCTGGATTCATAGATGCTGGATAAATTGGTCCCATAGCAATCATACAGCCAATTTGAAAATTGGGATTGATGTCATGACCCATTTTAACAACTCGTGCGCTAGCTACTAATTCATTATGAGCAGCTTGATACATACCCTCCTCACGATTTTCACCAGGGTTAAAATGCAGCCCAGAATTTGTGAAAACCAGAAAATCATTATCATAGTTAGCCTGATTGTTAATCTCGTTAAACGTCATCCAATATTTGACCTTGTCTTTGTATCGCTTTAAACAAGTCGTTGCAAACTTAACGAATAAATCGATTACTTTTCGATTACGGAAACCACCATATTTTGTAACCAAGTGGTACGGTAATTCGAAATGAGATAACGTGATGACTGGTTCAATATTATTTTTGATAAGTTCATCAAATAAGTCATCATAAAATTTTAAACCTGCCTCATTTGGCTCGCTTTCCTCACCAGTAGGATAAATTCTTGTCCATGCAATTGAAGTTCGAAAACATTTAAATCCCATTTCTTTAAATAAGGCAATGTCTGCTTTGTAACGGTGATAAAAATCAATCGCTTCATGATTAGGATAATATTCTCCTGAAACAACTCCTTTCGTAATGTTTCGCTCTTTGTCTGGTCCACCAACCGTCATGACGTCAGCGACACTAACTCCTTTACCTCCTTCTTGCCACGCACCTTCTAATTGGTGAGCTGCAACAGCACCACCCCAAAGAAAATCTTCAGATAAACGTTTAGACATATTTAGTCCTCCTTTAACTACTCACATTTTATCAAGTAAGCGCTTACATTGCCATTGAATTGTTTTCCTCATACTTGCGGAAATTACCTTACAAGAGTAATTTTTATGGTGATTATTAAAAATATATAAAACCACATAAATTACTATGATAAAATTATTGGTAAATACATTCAATGATTATGGTCACATCAGGGGAAACAAATGACTTTTAGAGAATTAAAACAATCAGATGAAAAAATTTTTAACGACTGGATAAAAAGTTGGACCACTGAATCAGTAATTGTTTCTGTAGCCAAACCCATTACCGGCAGTTTCGCTGAACATTTAGCTAATCTAGAGCAAATGAAAAATAATAGTATTAATAATTTTGTTCCCGCCAGCAATTATTTTTTTATTGAGGATGGTTTGATAAAAGGCGGCGTATCAGCTCGCTGGCAGTTAAATGACCACTTGCTTAATTTTGGAGGCCATATAGGATACGGCGTTGCCCCTGCCTGGCGTCAACAGGGAATAGCTAAGAAAATGTTAGAATTAACACTAAACATTTATCAGCAACGTAAAATTTCACCTGTCTTGATTACCGCTGAAAAATGTAATATCGCTAGCCGCAAAACAATTGAATCCAATGGTGGCGTCCTTGAAAATATCATCAAAGAACCCAGCACAGGAAAATTATTTTGTCGATACTGGATTGATTTGAATAGTTAGTAATAAATATCATCATCCAGAAAGTTGTTTTATTTCTTGAAAAATACGACAAAAAAAGCTGCCCTGTTAAGGCAGCTTTTTAAATTTAATCATCTTCGTTATTGATTGAATTCAAATGTTTAAATGAAGTCTGTATTATGACAAACAATAATGTTAGGATGCTAGATATTATCATAGCAAGAAAGATTGCTCGACTAAAATTGCAGAATAAAACTAATATAGCAACCGTAAATATAAAATAAATAAGCCAAACACAAATAATGAAAGTTAAATAAATAAATGTGTTAGAGACTTTTTGATTATTCCCGCTCAATAATCAATACCCCCTGAATTAAGAATAAAATAATATATTTTTTCAACTTAACTGTCATTAATCAATGTAGTCGAGTTCCCCACAAAATATATTATTTCTATAATTATACCATGTTTACATCGTCATCATTTTTGTTTCTGGCATAAATGCTATCCTTTTAACACTTCTATCGTAACATCGGCATTATTCTTAGCACGAACAGTAATCATGCCACCAAGAGGGAAAGTGAATATAGGCTGAGTGTGACCAAAATCAACATGATAAACCACCGGAATAGTATTGAGAACAGGAAATTTAGCTAATATGCTGTGAAGATTGGGTTCTGACATTTTATTTTCAACTGGGAACCTTCCAATAATTAATGCGGCAATATCTGGATGAATTTGTAGCATTTGAGATAATTCTCTAGAAAATTCAAGTGGTTCTCCGCCCTCAGCTTGTTCAATAAATATAATAGGTTTTGTGACGGCGGGCAAAAACTTTGTCCCAGCTTGGAGCCCATACGTTTGTATATTACCACCAGTGCTTATCCCCGTTGCTTGGCCCGAGTTATATACTTGCCACGAATTAGGCATTGGCTTTCTTGGTATATTAGGATCAAACCACATATCGCTTGTCCAAAGCCTACTTGGTTGTAAATCATACTCTGACTGACCTAATGCTTTTATCCATTCGTTTGTTTGATACTTCTGTAATTCATTCATTTTGAAAGATGAGTAACATGGCCCATAATATGTTACTAATCCTGTCTGGGCACGAATAGCATTGTGTAAGCTTGTTATATCCGAATAGCCAATAAACACTTTTGGATGGCTTCTAATTATCTCCCAATCAATATAAGGCAGCAATTCATTTGAATTCAAGCCACCAATGGTCGTCATCACTACTGACACGTTATCATCAATAAAGGCCTGGTGTAAATCCTGAATACGCGCAGTAATTGAGCTAGAATAAAACAGATCATTCTCAAGTATATGATCCCCAAATGTTACTTTATAGCCTAATTTTTCCAATCTTTCCTTGGCCACTAAATTTTGGTCAAACCCACCAACTCGCTTGATTGAAGAACTTGGTGATATTATCCTTATTTCATCGTCTTTTTGTATTTTTTAGGAAAAATTGTTTCCATTATTTCACCCCACAAATCATATTTGTAGAGAATTGTAGCACATTTTCAATAAGAAAGTACATTCAAATAAAAAACCGTCTTGGACGGTTTTTTTTCATGCTTCATCATACCAAGGATAATGGTACATTTCTCCAGCAGGCTTATCCGTTCTCTCATAGGTATGCGCACCAAAATAGTCACGTTGTGCTTGTGTGAGATTAGCAGGTAGAACAGCTGAACGATATGAATCGTAGTAAGCTACAGCAGCAGACAATGAAGGCGTTGGCACACCAGCGGTAACAGCTAGTGCTACTACACGACGAGCAGCATTTTGGTATTCTTCAGCAATATGTTGGAAGTAAGGATCTAAGAGCAAATTATGCAGATCCGCTTGCGTTGTAAAAGCGTCCGTAATGCGTTGTAAGAATTGGGCACGGATAATCGCCCCTGCACGCCATAATTGTGCTAATTCTCCAAATGGTAAATGCCAATCATAGTGCTCTGATGCCATACGAAGTTGATCAAATCCTTGTGCATATGACATGATCTTTCCAAAATACAAAGCTTTTCGAATATCCTCTACGCTACTTTGCTCATCACCAGAAAACGAATAGTCTGGTCCTTGCAATGTTTTTGCAGCCGCAACACGATCATCTTTCATTGCTGATATATAACGTGCATAAACTGATTCAGTTATTAATGACTGTGGCGCTCCAACTTCAAGCGCTGATTGAGAAGACCACTTGCCTGTGCCCTTGTTTCCGGCCCGGTCTAAGATAACATCAACAATTGGCTTGTCAGTACCTAAATCATCCTTTCGAGTTAAAATATCAGCAGTTATTTCAACCAAATAAGAGTTCAGTTCTCCTTCATTCCAACCAGAAAAAGTTTGAGATAACTGCTCTTGATTGAGATGTAAGACACGCTTCAAAATATCATAGGACTCTGCAATCAATTGCATATCACCATATTCGATGCCATTATGCACCATTTTTACATAATGTCCTGCGCCATTAGGGCCAATATACGTAACGGTTGGTTTACCATCTTCTGGGGCTTTTGCTGCAATTTGCGTCAAAATAGGAGCTACCAAACCATATGCTTCGCTTTGACCACCTGGCATTAATGACGGTCCTTGCAGTGCACCCAATTCACCACCTGATACACCCATACCAATAAAGTTAATGCCTTCTTGAGCTAATTTATCTGAGCGGCGTATCGTATCTTCGAAGTAAGTATTACCGCCATCAATCAGCATATCGCCCTTTTCTAGATGTGGTAATAATTCATCAATAACAGCATCCGTACCCTTTCCAGCTTTTACCATCAGCAAAATTCGGCGAGGTTTTTTGATAGCCTCCACAAATTCCTCTGTAGTATAGCTTGGGATAAATGCCTTATCTTCATGCTTTTGAACTAAATCATCAGTTCGTTCGCGAGAACGATTATAAACAGCAACTCGATAACCACGGGACTCAATATTGAGCGCTAAATTACGTCCCATTACAGCTAATCCAACAACACCAAAATCTGCTTGTTCCATTTTATTACCCACTTTCCTTAATTTAAACTTATTTCATACATAATTAATTTACTGCACTACATAAAACATGACACGAGTAGAATCGATAACAGACCCGAAACGGAGATGACACTGGTTAATGTCGTCCAAGATAAGAACGTTTCTTTCAATGTTAAACCAAAATATTCTTTTATCATCCAGAATCCAGCATCATTAACATGATCAGCAAATATACTTCCAGCACCAATTGCCAAAACTACTAATACAGGACTCACACTTGAGTTGGACACAACTGAAGTAACTAAACTGGCTGCTGTTATCGAAGCAACAGTAGATGATCCTAGGCTGACGCGAAGTAAAGCAGCGATTAACCAAGCAACAAGAATTGGGGACAAATTAGTTTGTCCGAATAAATCGCCAATATACTTAGAAACACCACCATCAACTAATACTTGTTTGAAGGCACCACCACCACCAATGATTAACAACATCATAGCAATTTGTTTAACCGATTCAGACATTGCGTCACCAATTTCTTTGATATTCAATCCACGGAAAATACCCATGGTGAAAATCGCAACAATTAATGATATGAGCATAGCTACATCAGGTGCACCGATAAATGTGACGATTTGATAAATAACTGACTTAGTTGGCAAAACAAATGATAAGATGGTTGCAATACTAATCAATATTACTGGTAATAATGCTGTCAAAATACTAATACCAAACTTTGGTGTATCTTTCAACTCAAATTCTTTGTACTCACCTAAAACAGAAATATTAATATCTTTTTTATAAACTTGCGGATATACTCGATGCAAAAAATAGTTGAACACCGGACCAGAAATAATGATCGTGGGAATTGACACTAAAATACCAATCAGTAAAACGTGCCCCAAAGGCGCATTCAACACCTGTGATACAGCAGTCGGTGCAGGATGCGGTGGTAAGAAACCGTGTGCAACATTTAATGTCGCAGCCATTGGAATACCAAGGTACAAAAGAGGCATATTTACTTCACGCGCAATGACGAAGATAATTGGCAATAACACGACTAATCCAACTTCAAAAAACAAAGCCAAACCAATAATAAACGACGTAATAATAACAGCAATTTGAATGCGTTTTTTTCCAAAAGTCGCAATGAGCTGGTGCGCAATTCGAAAGCCACCACCCGCGTCGGAAATTAACTTTCCAAGCATCGATCCAAATCCAAATATAATCGCTAAGTGGCCTAACTGACCACCTATTCCTGTCTCAATACTTGTTGAAATATCAGAAACTGGAATACCTAAAATTAAGCCGACAACAAACGCTGTAATGACTAACGATAAAAAAGTGTTCAACTTAAATTTAGTAATCAAGAATACGAGTAAAATGACACCAATCAAAACTGTTAACAATGGCATAATTAATTCTCCTTTTAAATACGAACCTTACCTTAGTAAATAGCCGCCATCAACAGGGATTGTTGCGCCATTCACATAATTTGAAGCATCACCAGCTAAATAAATAACCGTACCCATTAATTCCGATGGCTTTGCCCAATGTCCTGCCGGAATGTGGTTTAGAATTTCGGTATTTCTTTCTGGATCATTTTGGAGAGCCTTTGTCATTTCAGTATCAATATATCCGGGAGCCAGCGCATTGACTTGAACCCCATAGGGCGCTAAAGCATCTGCATAAGCTTTTGTTAGTCCGACTACTGCATGTTTACTTGCAGCGTAAGGAAAAATAAACTTTCCAGCTCGAAACGATTGCATTGATCCAATATTAATTATTTTCCCAGATTTTTGTTTTGTCATGAATTTTGCGGCTTCATGTGACAAAAAGTATAATGCGTTTAGGTTGATATCAATAACTTTACGCCAATCCTCATCCTTATAATCCAGCACGTTATTTCTAATCTGGATACCAGCGTTGTTAACTAAAATATCTAATTGACCAAAAGTTGTAACACAATTTTTGACAATTTTTTCTGCCGCGCCACTTTCAGTTATGTCGATGCTCATAAATCGCACTTTTCGATTACGATTTTCAGCAAACTGCGTTAACTCTGGCCAGCCTCTTTCACTTCTGCTAACTATAAAAACATCAGCTCCTGCATCTAATAGAGCTTGAGAATAATATTTTCCCAATCCTGAAGCACCACCCGTAACTATCGCAACTCGACCTGTAAGATCAAATAAATTAGATAGACTATCCATCATTTTCTTCCTTTCTTAGTGTACCGATAAACCACTACGTGTAACCGCTTACAATGATAGTCTTTTGTATTTATTTTGTCAACTTAAATGAGCGGATTTTTTTGTCGTTAAAACATCTACCGTTTTCTCTAAACGATTCATCGCTTCAACGAGTACTTGCATTTCATTTGCAAAAGATAGCCGCACGTATCCTTCACCGACCTCCGTAAAAGCAGAACCGTGTACTAAAACAAGATCAGATTCGTTGATAGTGAATGCAACAAAATCCCAAGACGACATGCCAAATGCTTTTACATCGATAAACACATAAAAAGCACCATCAGGTTTAGTATAGTTTAAGGACATTTCATCTAAGCGCTGTAAAACATAGTCTCTACGCTTTCTAAACACCCTAATATATGTTTTTGGTGCTTCAATATCGGTGGTTAAAGCTGTTAGGGCAGCCATTTGTGAGATGCTTGATGCACAACCAACATTAGCTTGCTGTATTTTATAGATTTCTTGAATTAGTACTTTAGGACCAGCTAAATAGCCGATACGCCAGCCTGTCATGCTGTGCGATTTCGACAAACCGTTGACTATTATTGTTCTCTCTTTCATTAATGATGCGCTGGCAATTGATGGCGCACAATCTTGATCATATGTTAGTCTTTGATAAACATCATCTGTCAGCACATATAAATCGTTTTGTTGAATAACTGACGCTAGTGAACTCAATTCTTCTTTCGACAACACAATACCTGTTGGATTGTTTGGGTAGTTCAAAATAACTAATTTTGTTTTGCTTGAAATTGCTGACTCAAGTTGCTCTGGAGATAATCTAAAATGAGTAGAACGAGTATCAACCACGACAGGAATTGCCCCAGCTAGAACTACTGCTTGTATATAAGCTGGATAGGCAGGCCCAATTAGAAGGACTTCGTCACCGGCGTTAATGAGCGCACGAACCGTGAGGTCAATACCTTGACTGGCACCAACAGTCACAAGTATCTCGCTTTCTGGGGAATAACTTACTTCATAAAACTTTTTAATGTAATCAGATATCACTCTTCTAAGCGACAGGAATCCCATATTCTCGGTATACTTTGTCACGTTATTACTAATTGCTTGCTTACCTGCTTCTTTAGTTGCTGCGGGCGTAGGTAAATCGATTTCGCCAACCGTTAATTCAATCATTTGGTCAGCAGGTTTCTTTACTAAGTCCAAGACAAGACGAATTCCTGAGGCTTCTGTTTTGATCACTTGATGGTTAATAGGCTTTGTCATGACATTTTCCTTTTCCATATTCTCTTGACTATTAGGCAATGCGATCTCCAGCTTCCAGAGTATTATCCAATTTATAGATGCGATCAATCCTTATCAAGACGACGGCCGCTCTTGGAAAACGATCGAATATGCTTGTTTTGGCTAAAATGTCATTAGCAAAGTCATCATCTTCATGAATAACGGCCGTTCCTTCAAAGCGGAACCCTTTCTCTACATTAGAATCCACAACTGCAACTGCCGCATAACCATTTTGTTGTAAATTTGCATAAGCTTGTTTGAATGTATGTTCATAGTAAATCAGATGTTCATCATCATACACACGAGTTGATCCTTTAGGACCGACTTGTGGCGATCCATCTCCTCCGGTAGTCGCTAAAAATGGTAGCTGTTGGTCAATCATTTTTTTCATTTCTTCAGATAATAATGCCATTGTTCCATCTCCTTTTGAGTGCGTGCCGAATGCTCACTACTATATCTTTAAAATTTAAATTTTTTAAATTAAAAAGCACAACACGCAATTGTTGTGCTAGCAGTCGATTTGAATATTCTATATAAAAAAAAGAAATTTTTCTCAACAAAGTGACACATTCAATTTGTTGATGTTAATATACCACCAACAGAAAACGTTTACAAAGATAATGACTTATTCATTATTTACAAGACATATCGTTTTCATTCTATGTCAATTATCGTTACAATTGAGTTAATTATAGAAGGAGGAATTAGTCATGAGTAAAAAAGTTGCTGTTCTCGTAACCGACTTAGTCGAAGATATTGAATTCACTGATCCCGTCAAAGCACTAAAAGAAAGTGGTGCCTCAGTTACAACAATCAGTTTTAGTACTGAAGCTGTTACAGGAAAACATGGCACCAAAATTGACATTGATAAATCAATCGGCGATGTAGCGCCATCTGATTTTGACGCATTGTTCATTCCCGGGGGCTTTTCTCCAGATCAGTTGCGAGCTGATGAACGCTTTGTTAATTTTACAAAACATTTCTTGGCAACCAATAAGTCATTATTTAGTATTTGCCACGGTCCACAATTGATGATTCCTACTGGCTTAGTATTGGGTCGAACCATGACAGCATATCGAACAGTACAACCAGATCTTTATTATGCCGGTGCCCGTATAGAGAATAAGCCAGTGGTTATTGATGGTAATCTCATCACTAGCCGAGAACCAAAAGACATTCCATCATTTAATGAAGCTATAGTTGATGCTTTAAATTAGAAACACAATAAAAATTATCTTACCATTGATCATTAATTCCTGAGGAAAGATGGTCTTTTTTATTTGCATAAAGAGAACATATCTAATTTATATTGTTTTACTGAAAGTATTTGTTTAAAATGGATTTTATTATGACAAATCATTTGAAAAGAACCTACGTTTCATTAATGTTAAGCCCATTTTTTTCACAAATCGGCTCAGCTATATATGTTTTAGGGCTAAACTGGCTAATAGTAAAATCTACTGGCACTACGCAACTACTGGGTATCATCGAGGGAATTGGTGGCTTTGCGTTCTTGATCGGCGATTTATTAGTCGGTTTACTAGTAGATCAACACAATCGAAAATATGTTTTAATATGGACTGATATTATTGCTACTTTGGTTTGTGTCGTCAGTAGTTTTCTAATTAATAATAACACTCCCCAAATATGGCTTTTAATTTTGATTACTTTTATACTAAATTTAATGCTGGCCCTGAACTATCCAGCCGCTAAATCAATTGTACCTGAAGTAATCAACGGGAATTATTTGCAAAAATTCAACGCACTTTCAAATACCTTCTTTGGTCTTGCAAATATTATCGCCCCAGTTATTGGTGGCGTTTTATTGGCAATAAATGGCATTGATTTTAGTGAATTTATTTTAATTAATGCTGCTTCATATTTTATAGCACTATTTTTTAATTTATTAATAACTTACCAGCCAACACCATCAGTTAAGAACCATCAATCTGAATCTTTTTTAATAAGTACCATTAGCGGGTTCAAATATGTGCTCGAACACAAAAAATTACTTCTATATATGACTTCCATGGGTATTTTCAACTTTGTGTGCGCTGGCTTCCTACTCACCACACCTTATATAAGTAGCCACTACTTTTCCAAAATCACTTCTAGTTATAGTTTGTTTTTGATCTGTGCAGCTGTCGGTGGTCTGGTAGGCGGTCTGTGGTTAACAGTACAAAAACAAAAAATTTCTTCAAATCGTATTTTTGCTGAACAAATCTGTTATGGTATTATTCTTATTCTAGGTAGCCTAAAATTTTCGATATATAGTTGGATTACCATTGCACTAGTATATGGTTTGATACAATCACGTTTCTTTGGCAGTATGATTACTTTTATTCAAGAAGAAACGGACATCTCATTTTTGGGAAGAATTTTTGGACTTACATTTCTATTTTTTGATGGCATTCAACCGGTAGGTTCATTTATTTTTGGCTTTTTTGTAAGCACTTGGGGTAGTTGGACCTACAGTGTTTTAGGTAGTTTAACTTTATCACTGTTCGGCCTCATTTATTTTTTTAACCGTAAAACTTTTGAATGATTATTCGAAAGTTTTTTATATTAACTTAAAATGTTTTAAGCCTTCCAAAACGCCATTATCTGTTTTTGCAACATAGCTAGATAACTTCTTTAATTCCGCTGTAGACTCTTTCATAGACACCCCATAATTCACCGTTTTGAACATGGAAATATCATTGTTTTGATTACCAAATGCATAAGTTGTCACCCTACTGTCACTAACCTTTTCTAGCAACAAATTAATTGCTTGCCCCTTAGAAACTCCTTTAGGTAGGATATCGAGGGCCAACGGCGCATAGCGTTCAATATCTGAAACTGCAATAATTTTCTCTCTAATGACCCTCTCGGTTTTGGCGTTTAAATATAAATTCATAAAGTTAACAGGTTGTTCTACAAAAAACTTCTCATTGAACTCGATATCCATACTGCCCATACTTCTCATATGTTGTTGCACGATCGGATTATCCATTGTTAGAGCAAAACCGTTCTGGTTAAAAAAACCTGTACCAATATTGTACTCATTGGCTATTGCTAATATATGCTGAATTTCAACAATCGACATAGTCGCATTTTGAATTAGCTTTCCTTTGAATTTGACATAGCAACCATTAGACAGAATGTAATTTTCTACTTCTAAAAACGTCAGTAAATGCTGTACCTCGTAAAAACTTCTGCCCGTTGCTATAACAGGTTCAATTTCATTCTCACGCATGCTTTGAAACGCTTGTTTGATCTCCAAAGAGACATGTAAATCGCCACCTGAACAAAGCGTTCCATCTAAATCAAAAAAAGCAATTTTTCTCATCATCTTTTACCTCTTCGTATTCTCTTAATGTTTTTTTATTGCACTTTTCAATATAGCAAAAATATTGAGTTTTGAATTTTACGTTATTTTTCAGCTATTACTCTACCGAAGTCAAAAACAACAAAAAAGAGGAAAGAATCAGCGTACAATAAAAGCGCTAAACCTTTCCCCTCGGATTTTTTATATCAATAGGTGCCTTTTGAATATTTCAAAAGATGGAGCCCTCGGTCACTGACCATATTGCGGAACCCTAGCTCCAGTTTTCCAGTTCGTTTGTAATTATATCATATAAATGTAACTTTTGTTGTTCTTCTTATACAAGGTCTTCAATCAACCGGAAAAAGCAATAGCTAACCAAAAAAGCTTAAATTTTCAAATCAACCTGTGGTAGCTTTTTAAATACTGGAACAAGAACTAATGCAACGATTAATCCCATCACTGCTTGTGCGATATTCCCGATAATTGACGCCAATCCCGCTGTCCAATTATACAACATAGCACCAGCTAACATGTACCCAACCACCATAATAATTGATCCAATAATTAAGCCAATGACTTGGCTGGTAATATGTTTCTTATAGCCAAAATAGCCCACGATTAATCCTTCTATCCCATGAATAATTAAAGAAAAAATCATCCACTGTGGATAACCAGCAAGCAAATCTAACAGCAGACCGCTTAAGCCACCGACGATCAATCCACTACGTGCACCACCAAGCAGGGCAGCTAAAAATATCCCAGCTTCAACCAAGTTAACAAATCCATTTGTCGCTGGGACAGGTATCTTAACAATGTAAGATAATGCAATATTGAAAGCAATGATGGTTGCTAAAATAGTGATCTGCTTTGTATGATTTTTTTGTTCTATCATATTATTTGTTTCCTTTTATTTTAAATAAATATCTTTTTATACTTCAGTCAGATAGTCGCACAATTTCACTTTTCTTTAATTGTGTCACTAACTTTGGCTTGCAAGCGAGGTACTACCTCTTTTTCAAACCAAGGATTACGATTAAGCCAAATATTATTCCTTGGCGATGGGTGAATGATAGGAAAATATTTTGGCAAATAAGATTTATAATTTTTAACAACATCAGTTATTTTCTCTGTGCGAGCCAAGTGTAGATAGTATTTTTGAGCATATGACCCGATTAAAACAATTAACTGCAAATTAGGCATTGAAGCAATAAGCTTTGGATGCCACTTTTTTGCTATACTACCACGCGGTGGCTTATCACCTGATTTTGCTTTCCCCGGGTAATAAAAGTCCATCGAAATAAATCCAAAATTACCAGAATCGTAAAATTGTTTTCTATCAACACCCAACCATTCGCGCAGTCTATCTCCAGAAGCATCATTCCACATGATTTCTGTTTCTTGCACTTTTTTACCAGGAGCCTGACCAATAATCAGAATTTTCGCGCTCTGCGGTGTGTAAAATACAGGATTTAAGCCTTTTTCTGTGTAAGTTAAATTATCCTTATCTGCTTTAATGTCCTCAAAGATAGTCATGTATTTCTCCCATTTGTTATGAATTACATAATCTAACTTTATATTACCATATTAATAGCATCCAACTGTGTTAAAAATCTATTTTAGAAAATGGGAGGCCGTCTAATTGGTCCAAATTGTGCGATGTCATAACCACTGTTTTTTCATTATTTACAACTAAAGCTGCAATAAGCTTTAATATAATTTTAGCGTTTGTAGTATCTACCCCGCTTGTCGGTTCATCAAAAATATACAATTTTTTATTGAGTAGACACTGTCCATAAGTCAACACAATTTTTCTTTCTCCGCCAGAAAGTTGGCCAACTTTTAAATGCCAGATACTGTCTAAAACTGTCTGCTTAATTTCTTTAAAGCTTTCATTATCTTCTAACAACGAATTACCGAATCGACGATACATTTCAATAGTTTGTTTGACGGTTAGTGTTGGAAAAAAATGTATGTTCTGAAGTTGGTAAGCAATATCGCGTTGGGCAGGAACACCAATTTTTTCTCCAGTCGCTGTCTTGGGCCCGACACCAGCAAGAAAATCTAAAAAAGTAGTTTTTCCAACACCGTTACCACCGGAGATAATATTTATTTTATCTTCGGCTAATATAACATCAAGATTTTTTGCAAGAATCCTTTTCCCAAAATGGAGTGAATATTTTTTTATTTGCATAACTTACTCTCCCCGCTTAGACTCGATCGGCCACTGCGTTTACTGATAATTTTGAAATAGAGTACCAACCAATTAAAACATAAATAAGTGTGACTAATAGACAAACGACAATCTCCGAATAATACAATTTAGCATTAAATAAAAATAATAGCACTTGATAGCTCACTTCAGTAATATATGAAAGCGGATTAATTAGCGAAGTAAAGGTAGCAATTAAGTTTTCCCCATTGTTTGGAACATGCATCCCAATAAATAGACCAAATAATAACATACTCACCAGGATATTTATTGACTCTATTTTAATTTTAAGCATAAATAATATGCTACCAGCAAAAGCAATTGGTAATGAAACAACGATAGAAGCCATTATGCCAGCTAATAATAGCTTTATGCTCCAATAATGAGCAGTAAACATGACCACAAAATTAAAGATCAGTAATTCAATATTCAACACTAATAACTGGACAAGAAAATTAGCACCCAGTATTTTGTATTTAGATCCGACAATGAAGAAAGTTTGTTTGTAAAATCCGCTTTCCCTTTGAGATATCATCCCAACAATCACATTATTTAAAATTGTGACTAAAATGATGTAAGCCCAAAAATAACCAATGACCTTGAAAGTTTCGTGGTTAAACGTCACGCTGTCACGCGTGAAAGAATTGATATTTATATATAGAAAATAAATAGTCGGAATAACCAAATTAAAAATAAAAACAAATTTGTTGCTCAGCATATTAACCCAATATACGCTGGATAAGTTTTTAACATCGTCCATTACTCTTCCCCATAACTGTTATAAATTCTAAAAAACAAGTTAAACTCTTTTCATTATATATTAATTAGCTAAATGTGTAAATCATAATAAAAAGCTACCGCTATCCTAAACAAAAGTAAGAATAGTAGCAACTTGTATGCTTCGATATTTTAAAGTAGTTAATCTTTACTTAAATCAATTAAAATCTTGGCCTGCGATTTATCGCTTGTTAATGACTCAAAACCATCAGAAACAATACTGTCCAATGAAATTGTATCCGTAATAACTGGTTCTACATTTATTTGCCCACTGCTAACAAGAGCAACAGTTTGTTGGAAAGTTTCTTTTGAATAAGCAATTGTTGTGGTCAGTTTAACACCTGCATTCATCAATTGCATTGGGTTAAAGCTGATTGGCTTTGCAAAAATTGAAACAATAACGACACTTCCGCGCGGACGTGTTGCATCTATTGCTTGTTCAAAGGTTGGTTGTACCCCGGCAACTTCAAATGATGCATCCGCTCCACCAGGAATAATGTTCTTAATAGCTGCAATAGTGTCTGGCACTTGACTTGGATTAATCACGTCTGTTGCGCCCATTTCAAGCGCTTTTCTCAAGCGAACTTCTGACAAATCTACAGCCACGATTTTAGTAGCCCCTGCTGCCTTCGCAGCAGCAGCAACTAATACACCTATTGGTCCAGCACCAAAAATCACAACTTTTTCGCCAAATCGAAGATCAGCCTCTTTGATAGCTTGGACCGCAACTGCAGTTGGCTCAATAGTAGCTGCTAATTTCAATGAGAATTCTTCAGGTAAATGATATAAGTTATCTTCTGGTACATTCACGTATGATGTAAAGCCACCATCCGTGCTTAAACCAATAAAGCTATAGCCATCGTAAACATCCAAATCATCAGAAGAAATTCCCTTTGTGACAGTTGGATTAATTGAAACGTGATCCCCAACTTTAAAATTAGCCACATCAGGACCTACTTTTTCGATAACGCCAGAAAACTCATGTCCCATCGTTAATGGTGCTTGACCGCCAGTCAATTCATCTGGTTGATCAACGGGAATAAATACAGGGCCCTCAAGGTACTCGTGTAAGTCGCTGCCACAAATCCCAGCATAAGCAACACGCACTACTACCTCATTAGATTTTGTTGGTTTGAGTTCAACATCCTCCACACGAACATCTTTAACGCCATGCCATACAGCTGCTTTCATTTTTTCTCCTTCTGACTATCAGTTTAAATTTTGAAAGACATAAACTATCTTTATTATATTATATGTCAACGCTTACAATTTGTGTATATAAATTTCATTGTTTTTTGTATAAAACATATAAATTTGTACAACACAACTAAGTAATACTATGGTAACAATCAATACTCGTCCTCTAGATTGTCTTTTACACCTATCAATAACACCACTATCGCAATAATCAGCAATACTGCAAAGACACTAAATATGACACTAATGCCTAATTTGAAATCAAATAACCAACCGACAAGGAATGGTCCAACCGTGGCACCAACACGCCCAACTGCTTGTGCGGTACCCATGGCTGTACCCCGTATTTTCTCAGGAAATTGTGCGGGAGTCAAGGAGATTAATGTCCCCCATGCACCTAAGTCAAAGAAAGACATAAAGGCACCGGCCACTAGTATTAAAGCTATATTAGTACCAAAGCCAAAAACGAAACTCGAAATCAACGTGCCCAACAGATAAATTGCCAAAATCTTTTTCCGACTCATCTTATTCATTAAGTAGGCAGCTAAATAATACCCAGGCAACTGAGCTATACTCATGATAAGCGTGTATCCTAATGAATTAACGATTGAAAAACCACGCATGGTTAGGACAGTAGGAAGCCACAAAAAGATCCCATAATAGGTCAACATCACAATAAACCACATTATACTTAAAACAATTAACCGTGATCGATGTTTGCTGGAAAGAAGCTCTTTAAAAGTGCCTTCGTGACTTTTCTTATTGATTGGTTCATTTGGTAAGTGCTTACGCAATGCTAGGGCATAAAAAGCAAACAAAGCCGCAAGGGCAACGGCAGCGCGCCAGCCAAAACGAGGAATAATTAGAAAAGAAATCAAAGATGCTAAAATCCAACCATAGGCCCAAAAACTATCAGCTAATAACAGCATTTGTGATCGCTTTGTACCAGTGTAGTTGTCAGCAATAATCGTTGCTGCTACTGGTAACTCCCCACCTAGTCCAATGCCTGTTATAAAACGAATCACCATAAACCACAAGATGTTTGGCGCAAATATTAACGCCAAATTACCCAATGAAAAAATGAGTAGCGTTCCGATGATAATATTTTTACGACCATATTTATCAGCTAATTTACCGCAAACAATTGACCCAACAATCATGCCAATCGATGTGACAGCGGCGGCCAATCCTAATTCTGTACTACCGACGTCCCACTCATTTTTAATCAATGGCATGATAAACGATAGCAAAGCAACATCCAATGCGTCAATCATCCATGCCGTGCCAATAATGAACAATAAGTGTCTCTTTTTATCCATAAAAAGAACCTCTTCCTTATAAAAGTATTTTTTACTTTTATTATTTATAAAGAGATTCTACATCTTTAAAATGAAATTAGCAAGCGAAACTTTTTTGCTGGCCTCCCCGGCCCTTTTTTATCAACTTCTCCAACTAATTCAAATATTTTTTTGTTGTTTTGTAAAAAATTAGAATTATCAGGCTCATCTTGTCCAAAAATACCATAGACGTGCCGAGCCGTTTTCAGCGTAAAGGAAGATCCTAATGTTAATAAAATAGTCGGCTGGTAGTTCAGTTTGTTGACTATCCGGTGGCAAGCCACAGTTAAAATCCAATTATGATCAAAGGCCAATCGCTTTTGAGAATCTAATTCTGTTACGTACTCATTTTCAGCTAACGTTTTAAAAAACAAATCACCCTTTTTTAGGCCAAAATAATTGTTTTTAATCTTTTCTAGCGTAAACCATTCTGCTTCGATTGCACCAGATCCAGGAACAAGATTCACGTATTTTGGCAAAAATATCATGTAACTCAGCGACAGCGCCCGAAAATCAGGATTTCTATCTGGTGCTGTAAACGTTGCTAGTTGCTCTGCATGAACATCAGAAAGCGATAATCCTATTTTCTCTTTTATTAGCCGTAAGGATGCTTCGTGTGCACTTTCGTCTTCTCGCAACAATATTTCTGGTAACGCCCAAAAATTTTTAAATGGCTCATCGGCACGCTTGATTAATAGTACTTTGACCTGTTGCGTGTCATAATCAAAGCTCCAGATGACATTAGTAATAGTGATGTAAGGTCTTTCCAAAGGAAATGAATCCATAACTACCTCCTTGTAGTTGACTAAAATTTAAACAACCTTTTGAATTAATTTATCAAACATTCGTGTAGGTAAAATGGCATGCAAACTAATCAATATCTTTGCGCCATAACCCACTAAGTATCTAGGCTTTGGTCGTTTAGTAGTCACTGACCTTACTATTGTTGAAGCAACTATATCTGGATCTGTTAGCCTGCTAGATGTATAAAGTTGATGCATTCTTTTGGACGCTGCTAAAGCATGTTCAGCATAAGGTGTATCAACCGAAGTTTTTCGAAGATTCTCTGCAGCAATAGTACCCCAGTCAGTTTTAATTCCACCTGGTTCAATAAGAATAACATCAATGCCAAATGGTTTGACTTCCATGCGTAGCGCATCGCTAAATCCTTCGAGAGCATACTTAGTGGCATGATACCAAGCACCCATATATGTTGTCATACGCCCTGCCATAGATGAAATGTTAACAATACGACCATATTTTTGATGACGCATATGTGGTAAAACCAGTTGAACAAGAGTGGCAAGGCCAAACAAATTAGTTTCAAATTGCTTTTTAGCTTCTTCTATGGGGACATTTTCAATAGCACCGTATGAACCATATCCAGCATTATTAATTAAAATATCAATCTGACCCTCTTGACTCATAACGTGTGCTACAGCTGATTTAATTGAATGTTCATCAGTTAAATCCATCTTAAGAGGAATAATTCCTAATGAAGACAGTGGACTCATTTTTTCAATTCGGCGTGCTGCACCATAAACTTTGAAGCCATACGCGCTAAGTTTTTCTGCTGCTTGATACCCAATACCGCTGCTAGCACCAGTTATTAATACTATCTTTTGTTTGGTCATAAGTTTATGTTCTCCATTTTTCGTTCGATGACTCATATATTGACGTAAAGTTTCAAAATATGATTTGACAATTAACAAACTTATTAATCTGTTAACTTTACTGCGTACTGTGTTTTCCAACAAAATAATTATAACCTTAATTTTCACGCTTTCATAATTAAAAAGCCACTGTTACCTGTGACATCATACTATCAAAATTGTAATTATTATGATTCGTAGTCTGTTCGTTTTAATAACGTAGCATCAATAATTTTTTTAATAATTTGTTTCGAATCATTAACCAAGAGACTGGCGCCCAATAAAAATAGTGGTAAAAATTGGATAATATACCTACTTCTACTTCCTTCAAACAAAAGAAGAAACAGAAAGGCTCCCGTGATACCTAATCTGATTGTTTGTGTTGTCTGTGATTTATTATGCCAACCAAAAAATATACAGCTTAAGATAACCAACCAAATGAATTGGGCAATAAACCGAAAGTTGGCCACATTTTTCCCATATATATACAGATGATTTTCCAGCACCCCTTTTAATCCATGGGATTTTGGAATTTGGTCTCCCTGAATAAAATGCCCCTCCTTTCCCCATGCAAACGAGCCATCGGCCGTATTGTTTATTTGCTTTTGAATTATAAAATGAAAATAGCCAGTGACACCTAACTTTTTTAATCGTTTAACATACATTTGTTTCGAATACTCAATTTTTTCGGACTTAGTTGCTAACTCACCCATTTTTAAAGTATCCTGCGCATTATATCCACCATCACCAGAAATACCCATGTTCATAAAGTGCACCGCTGGGATAACCCGCTCTCGATTGACATGAATTAATGTTTGATGCTCAATTTTATTTTGAGTTATTATGTATAAACAAATAAAAGAAAACATAACTATCAAAACTGCACTGGTTTTTTTGAGAACTTCGGATAATAACACACGTTTTTCTTTAAACAAGCTAAGTGCCTCAATTAAACCGATTGCGATAGCGGGAATAATTGCGGATGGTTTAATGAAATACGTTCCACACACAAGTAAAGCAAAGAGTGTCATTAATATATTTTTTTGCCATAGTTTAGTTACTTTCTTTGCGCTGAAATAGAAAAATAAAAATGCTGATACAAATGGTAGGACCCATGTATCGGTATAGGGTATAACTATCCAAGGAAAGAAACCAAATACTAATATATGAATATATAAAGAAACTGCAAAGTAACGTCTGTCGATCATATAAGAGGTGGCAACCGAAAAAATAATCGATAGATCAACCATGACTATGGTCAGATAATCAAAAAACAACCATGTTTTCAACTGAAAAACATTTGAAAGAAACGACATAAACAACAGAATGGGCAAGTTATTTGAATTCAAACTAAAATATGCTCGATTATTTACATCATCTACATGATCTAGTGTATTAATTAATGCCGAAGGATCCCAGCCAATTTTAGGATGAAATACTGTTACAAACAAAAATTGTAATAAAACTAACAATACAAATAACGCAATTGATGTAATATTTTTATGTTGTTTAAAAACAAATACAACAGCCTTTTTGACTTTAGGTAAAAAATAAATTAGGCTTATGAACAATAGTATTATGCTGATAAAGACAAGCAATCCCAACGTAGTTGTTGTGCCTCTTTTTAAGTTATCGCCGATAGTAAAATTATCTGATAGAATCGCTGAAAGATAGGTAACACCAAAAAGTAAATAAAATAAAATCAGAATAGTAGCATTTCCCAAAGAAAATATTTTCTTTTTCATATCCTATTCACCACTCATGTCATCTCGGGTCACATAATAAAATCTCATTGGCGATTCACCGAGCTCAATTTTGTTTAATTGTGCGTGCATAGGTAAAATTTGCTTCTCAACTAACGTAAAAAAGAACTTTGTTATATTTTCTAAAGTAGGATCTATTGTGGTAAAAGGTTCAACCGTGTTCAAAAATTTTCCAGAATATGCTTTAAAAAGATCATCTAGAGAGCTCTCAATTTTATCAAATACAATCATGTTTTCGTTGGTTGAACGGAACTCTACCGCTATTTCCCAAGAATGTGCGTGTTCGTCACCTTCGCCATTTTCCCATCTAATTGCATGGCTAGCATGGATGTAATATTTCAAATGATAGGTACCTACTAAATTCACTTTTTTCTACCTCCTTTAATTTTAATAAAGTCCTGCTTAACAATTGTTCCTACTGTTTTGAATTCTTCATGATAATTTTTCGTAGCCCACTTAGCAGAAAGATATTCTGTATTAATTACGCCAATTAAGCGTACCCAAGACAAAATGAAATTATATATGGGCATCCAAAATACACAATCGAATAGCGAAAAATAAAATGTTCGCTCATCACTAAATTTTTTTAGCATCATGTTTACATTAACAAAAACCATTGTACTCATAAAAACATATAGAAGATAAATGGCAACATATGATAGTAGTAGCAATAACGCTGAATAGTTTAAAAACAATAGCGCAATACTTGCGAAGAGCCATATTGTTTTTAGAAACATAAATGTGTGATCAATGATTAGTCTTCTCACCAAAAAATTTGAGAAAAATGATTTTAATCCCAAACGATTTCCAGAATACTTTTGCGATACTTCAATTTGGCCACGCTGCCAACGTTGTCGTTGCGTATATAATTTATTCCAGCTTTCAATTGGGTCAACGAAAAAGAAAGCATCTGCACAAAGAATAACCTTTCCTTTCGCTTTGTCTCTAACCTGAAAGGTAATATCAATGTCTTCGCCGACAGTTGATACATCATACATAAAGGTTTTCATTAATGCATCTTTTCGAAATCCTGAAAATGCACCTGACATTGTATATAAGTGATTGTTTTGTGATTCAATACTCCTGCCCGACATAAAAGCTTGCGCGTACTCAAAATACTCTAAGCGCTGCAACCACTTCAATCCAACATTTTTAGTACTTTTAATCAAAGATTTTTGTGTCAGTATACTACCTGTCATAGCAGATATTGTTGTATCACTCTCAAACTTTTTGATTAAATTTTTTAAAGCATTGCGCTCTAAAATTCCGTCGCTGTCAATGTTAATAATATACGCACCAGAACTACTATAAATTGCAGAGTTTAGCGCACGAGCCTTTCCTTGCTCTGTTTTCATCCACTGCATATTTAATTTTGGAAAACTGTTTTGTGCAGATTGAAAAGCTTTAAAACTTTTGTCTTGACTTTTATTATCAACCACTATCACTTGAATTTTATCTATAGGATAGGTCGATTGGTAAACTGATTGAATGCATTCATACAGCGTATCTTCAGAGTTATATACTGGAATAATAATTGAAATAAAAGGCCAGAAACTTGGATCTTTTTCAGATTTTGGCTTACCAATCGTATAAAAAAATATTTCAACAAAAGATGAAATTGCAGGAACTGTTTCTACTAAAATAGGAATCAGTAGCCAAGTTATCCAGAATCCCATTTGACTTAACGTTGAAAAAAATAGGTAATTCATTTACACCTTCTTTTTATTTTTTGCTAAATAACCGTATGTAAATACTTTGTAGTAAAAGAACACGGCAAAAATATAAAATACAATTCGACCGATAATTGAGTGGGCTAAAAAGAAATGATCCACACCAAAAGTATGAACAATTAGTACAATCAAAATCAATCTAATAACATTTGCAACGTACATCCACAAAAAGCCCAGTAAGGCTAGCACAACTTTTTCTTTAGCTTGATACATAGGATAAAATGCTAATAAAGCCCAAAATGCTGCTGTTTCTATGACTCCTGAGCACTCATAATCAATTGACATTGTAATGGCGTTAAACCCATTATTAATAGCAATTAAACCGTAATCCGAATATACAGTGGCTAAATTTAAGGGATGCGCGACTAAAGAAACCCCAATGGTAACCGCTCGCGCCATTATCCAAATAAAATAAGGTTTACTAAAGAAAAATAAAATAAAAAATAGCCCCACACTACCCACAATAAAATAAAAAGCTGGGAGCTTGGCTCTTTTAAAAACAGATAAAGCATATAGCCAAATAACACCACTAATTAATAAAAAGATACTCAAGAAAATTAGCCTCTCTTTCTATTTTTTAAAAACTTGCCAAATAAAACTAACAGAATCGCCATAATAAAACCGCTTAAAACGATCAGATTTCCGCCCGTACTAGCACCAGTTACCGTTACTTTTTGTTGTCCCATGTTATCGGTATCATAGATTATGAGGCTTTGCACCATATCTGGATTTTTTAAAAAGCCACTTAATGGGATCTTAATCTCTGCACGATCGCGATATGCCCATCCATTACTCGATTTTTCAGTGGTAACATAACCAGTCACACCTGGAATTTGTTGGTTGATAAATAATTTATCAGGATCATTATTGCTCCAAGACCAAACAGAAGAGATAGCAGCTTTGGAACCAGGTTGAAGAGACCATATTCCACCATCAACTGAAAAGGTTAAACTAGTAATATTGTTACCAACTTGGACATTCCAACCACTTCCTTGAAACCTATAATTGTGTCCTTTGTTATAAGGATCCATATCAATATAAATATATAAGTACTTATCGTCAGATAAAAAAGAACCCTGTTTGGTAACATTGCCATTGTTATAGTCAAAGAAGATATCTGTCTTAGGTTTGTCTGCCCAATCCTCAAAGTTACCATCAATTGTAATATTGTAATTATTCGCTGTGTCTGCTTTAACTGGACTCGGATACAATGAGGTGACTGTAAACAGACTTACTGCCAAAACAAACAATGTTAGTATCTTTTTGAAACGCAATCAACGATACCTCCCTTCAACTTATAACCATTGGTTTTCATAGACTTAAAAAATTATATTTAGTTATGCATTATTTCAGTTCATATATACATCAATCAATTGTTTTGTATCCTTAACTTGTTTAATCCACTAAACACAGTAACTGTCAAGAAAACAACCGAATGCATGCTTTCTGAATTGTACATTATTATCCCTAATTTTTCAATTAAATTTTGCTATTTTCATCACTGTAATATGAAAAAGTCTTTTCGAAATGTAAGCGCTTGCATTTATATTATATTCGGTTTATACTATGTGTTAAATAAATGGAACGTTCCATTTATGAAGAAGGAGATCTTATGAATAAGAAAATGTGGTGGCAAAATGCTGTTGTATACCAAGTTTACCCAAAAAGTTTTCAAGATAGTGATGGCGATGGTATAGGTGATTTGAGAGGCATAATAAATCGTCTTGACTATATCGAAAAACTAGGCGTTGACGTTATATGGTTGAATCCCGTCTATAAAACCTCCAATATTGATGGTGGTTACGATATTTCGGATTATAAAAGCGTCAACCCTACTTTCGGCGACATGCATGATTTTGAAGAACTACTAGGCAAAGCCCACGAACGTGGATTAAAAATAATGATGGATCTTGTGGTTAACCATAGTTCTTTTGAACATGAGTGGTTCCAAAAGAGCATCAACAGCACAAGTACGGATAATAAGTATCGAGATTATTATATTTGGCGTGACCCAGTTAATGATCATGAACCAAACAACTGGGGCTCCTTCTTTTCTGGCCCTGCATGGACACTTGACAAGAGTTCTGGACAGTACTATCTGCATTTATTTGCCAAAGAACAGCCCGATTTGAATTGGGATAATCCAGAGCTCAGGCATTCAATATTCGACATGATGAATTGGTGGGCTACAAAGGGAATTGATGGTTTTCGTATGGACGTCATTTCCCTTATTTCAAAACCAACAGGATTACCTGATGGTCGGATACACGGTTCAGAATTATATGGTGATGCTGCTGAAATTGTCGCCAATGGGCCACATATCCACGACTATCTAACTGAAATGAACAAACATGTCTTGAAAAAGCATGACTGGATTACAGTTGGTGAAACTATCGGAGTCGACACAAAAGAAGCGGAGAAATATGCAAATTTAGATGGAACAGAACTAAACATGGTTTTTCAGTTTGAACATGTTAGCTTGGATGGAAACGACAACCCAGCACTCGGAAAGTGGTCCGATAACCACGTGTCATTGAAAAAATTACGTAATAATTTGACCAAGTGGCAGAAGTCGCTGTATGGTAAGGCATGGAATAGTTTGTATTGGAATAACCATGATCAACCCCGGGCTATATCACGATTTGGCAACGACTCAGAAGAATATCGCGAAATTTCTGGAAAAATGTTGGCTGCCCTTTTACATTTCATGCAAGGTACACCTTATATATATCAAGGTGAGGAACTAGGGATGACAAATGCTGGTTTTCAGGAATTGTCACAATATAAAGATTTGGAATCCATTAATGCATATGAAGAGCTAGTTGAAAAGGAAAAATTAATTACACCTCAAGATATGATGACATATCTTCGTGCACGGTCACGTGATAATTCAAGGACCCCGATGCAATGGAATAGCGATATTTACGCAGGCTTTAGTCACGTCAAACCATGGCTATCTGTGAACCCCAATTATCAATCAATTAACGCAGAAGATGAATTATCAAATCCCAATTCACTGTTTTATTTTTATCAAAAGTTGATCAAACTACGCCATACTTTACCAGTGATTACCGATGGTGATTTCAATTTATTCAAAGGAAACGAAGAAGATAAGGAAGTCTTCGCCTATACACGAAAAAACAAAAACGAAACCTTGTTCGTCATTGCGAACTTCACCTCTCATTCGGTCACACGCCAATATGATGTACCCTCTGAAAGCAAGTTAATTATTCAAAATTATCCAACAAATGACAATCAAGTATTAAAACCATATGAGGTCAAAGTGTACCTGTATACTTCTCCCTCAACCACACTGCATCTATAAAAAAAGGAAGGTGTATGACATGTCTAGTAATGGAACAGTTACGGTAGAAAAAAGCAATGGAAAATTGCCTTGGAATGAACGCTTAAGTTATGGTGCTAGTGATTTTGCTTGTAGTTTTACATTTAGCTTAATCGGCACATATTTAATGTATTTCTATACTGACGTCTTTGGCATCACAGCCGGTGCCGTCGGCACATTGATGTTAGTTGCACGTGTAATTGATGCACTTGATGGACCATTTTGGGGTATTATGATCGACCATACGCACACAAAATGGGGTCGCAGCCGACCCTACTTTCTTTGGTTTAATGCTCCATTTACGATCTTCACTATTTTATGTTTTACAACACCAGACTTACCAATGAATTGGAAAATTGTCTGGGCCTATGTCACCTATATTGGTATTGACGTTTTATATTCAGCTGTCAATATTCCACTGACTTCAATTTTGCCAAGTATGACAACAGATCCAAATGAACGTGTTTTACTCTCTACAATCAGGTCGCTATTTTCAAACTTTGGTGGAACACTTATTTCAGTTATTGCTTTACCACTTGTCACCTTATTTGGAGGGGCAAATAACCCACGACGGGGTTTCTTCTGGGTTGCTGTCATGGCAGCGGCCGTCTTCTTCATCATTTACCTGGTTGTGTTTGCAAACCTACGTGAGCATGTACAAACCCGCCAATCACAACAAGCACTTCCAATTAAAACATCTTTAAAAGCACTTAGGAATAATTGGCCATGGGTTATTGTTGTTGGCTTAAACTTTATTTATTGGTTGGGTATGCAGACAAAAGGACAAGTAACCATCTACTTCTTTAAATACAATTTAGATAAACCTGGGCTCGCTTCCTTAGCATTGTTCTTCAATGCCGTTGGATTAGTTTCTGTATTCTTAACACCTAAAATTGTCATGAAAATAGGAAAAAAGAAGACAATACTATCAGGACTAGCACTGAGTATCTTGGGTCAATTAATCCTTGGTCTTGGTGCACAATTACTGAATGTTCCACTAGTAATTATTGGTACGATTATTGGAAACTTTGGAAATGGTTTCGTTGGAGCATTAATTGCCGTTTTGTTAGCAGATTCAGTTGATTATGGGGAATGGAAAAATGGCGTTCGTGCTGAAGGAATTGTAACCTCTGCCTCAAGTTTTACCGCCAAGTTTGGCATGGGTATTGGTGGCGCAATTACAGGTATGCTTTTATCACTTGGTCACTATGCGCCAAATAAATCCCAGTCTGCAGCAGCACTATTTAGTATCGAAGCAAATTATGTTTGGGTTCCTTTAGTCGCTTTAGTCATTTCATTCATACTAATACTCTTCTATCGTTTGACTCCCGAAAAAGAATTAGAAATGACACGTTATATTGATGCCAAACATGCTAGAGAAAATTTGGAAGATAGCATTGAGTAATCAGAAAGGATAACGACCATGGAGAAAAACTTTACTATTGATCCACACGAATTTGCGATGGCTCTAATAAGCAACACAAATCGTCCAGAGAAGCTAACAAACCAACGATTTATTAAAAATCAATTGACACTTTATTTAGAAGCCTACTTCATGATAGAAGACTTCAATCATTTAGAAGTGAAGCAAATAGAAAACATGAAACAACAACAAATGTCAGAATTATTTGATAAAATGTTATCAGGAAGGTTTACACCATAATAATTGTAAAAGTGCCAATTAGGCACTTTTTTATTACATAATTTATTGAAGAAGGTATTTGAAATTGGTTAATATGAACGATGTAGCTAGCTTAGCTGGTGTTTCTAGAGGTTCTGTGTCTAATTACATTAATGGGAAAAAAACCAAGCCTAATACACAGAAAAAAATAGCAGAAGCCATAGCGGAGCTAAACTATGTGCCAAATGCTACGGCACGTTCTTTAAAAACTAGTCAATCAAATTTCGTTGTTTTCATCATTCCGACAGTCAACTCACCGTTTTTTTCGGAATTGAGCTACTACATGCAACAAGAGTTGCAAAAAAATGGCTATAAAATGATATTATGCAACTCGAATAATCGCTCAGAAGATGAAATCGAATACATACAGATGGCTAATACACAAAAAGTTGCAGGATTAATCACGATGTCCTACGCTGATGCAGCTAATTTAATTGCAACAGATATACCGCTCGTTTCCATTGAAAAAAAAGTTTCCGATCAAGTGCCATTGGTTGTTTCAGATAACTATTCTGGAGGACAGCTAGCGGGAGAAACTCTAGTTAAGTCTGGTGCTAAACGACTTTTATTTATTTCAAAGGCGCCTGTGAGAAATATATCAGCTATTCGTGAACAAGGATTTTTTGACTACTGTCATGAACACAATATTACTGTAGCTAAATTTGTAACACGTGACATTGCCAATTTTGTGGACGACTTTGCTGCGTTCATTAATAAAAATACTGTAAATACAACATTTAACTACGACGGTATTTTTTCTGATTCTGATGAATTCGCGAGTGATTTTTACTTTTTACTTACTCAAAAGGGAATTAATGTACCCAAAGATGTACAAATAATAGGATTTGATGGTGCTCGTATTTATTCACGACAACAAATTTTTTTATCTTCAATTAAACAGCCTACTGCCGAAATCGCCAAATCATCAGTAGAAAAATTATTATCACAAATGAATCAAAAAACTACTACTACAGTGTCCCACAATCACGTCACCTTACCAGTCCATTTTGTCAAAGGAATAACTACTTTGTAACTATATTTATGCAATCCCTTTTCAAATTTAGACGCACTAATATATTGAAATAATTATCAGTGTTACAATAATAAAATGAAACTAAAAAAATTATCCCAAAACCAACTCACCAATGGTACCGCATGGCTTGCTTTTGGCAATATTACTTCGCGAGTTTTAGGCGCATTGTATGTCATCCCTTGGACAATGATGTTAGGTGCATTATCACTCCAAGCTAACACTTTGATGGGTAAAGGCTATAATTTATATCAATTTTTCTTAATGTTATCGACTGCTGGATTACCTTCAGCTGTTGCTAAATTTACGGCACGACTTGAAGGTAATAGTAAGCATCAATTCTTGAAAAATGCGACGCGACTAAGTTGGGTCGCAGGATTTATTTGTTGCGTTGCATTATGGTCCTTAGCCCCTATCCTTTCTGCCAGTGACGTAAAATTGATTCCTGTACTAAGATCCCTTTCTTTAGCTGTATTAGTGTTTCCATTTTTATCTGTTTTAAGAGGTCGACTGCAGGGTGACCTAAGAATGGCAGAAATTGCCAAGTCTGACGTGATTGAGCAAGTCGTCCGTATGGCCTATATGTTAGGATCTGCATATGTTATTTTACAACTACAGCATGGCAGTTGGGTAACTGTAGTTGTACATTCAACATTTGCAGCATCAATTGGCGCTTGGGTTGCAACACTTTACTTACTCTTCTGCACCAACTCACTTTCAAAAAAACAGCTGTTAAATGCTGATTTCCTTAAAGAAAATTCTGAACCAGAAATCATCGATTTTAAGCATATTATTGTTCAGTCTTTGCCTTTCGTCGTCATTGGTGGTTTCTTAGTTGCCTATCAATGGATAGATCAATTCAGTTTTCACGTACTGATGTCAAAATTCAATCCTATGCTGTCAAGTAACAAAATTGAAACGATTTTTGGCTTGTTCAATTTTAATAGTAATAAGCTAATTATGATTGTGGTTTCATTGTCTGTTTCAATTGCATCGACTATTTTGCCTCTAATTTCGAAAAGCCGGTACAATCATGAGGTACTAAGAAAATATATTAGTCAAGCTTACGTATTATTTTGTGCCATTACCTTACCTGCTTGTGCAGCACTTTACTCGTTGAGTAAACCGGTCTACATTTTATTTTATGGAAATTATGCTGCGGAAAGCTTATATATACCAATGATACAAATTTCAGCGGTTATTGCGCTATTCATGGGGTTAACATCTGTCCTAGCCATGATTTTACAAGGACTCAGTAAAACTGGCATAGCACTTAGGGCAATTGGCTGGGGCATGGCTATTAAAATCCTATGCCAGCCTATTATGATCTATTTAACAAGCTCTCTAGGCGCTTTATTATCAACGTTTATTTCTCTGGTTATTGTCACAATTATTATGGGCAGTTATATTAATCATCGATTTGAACTTCTTGACTTTTTAAATACAAAAGTATTAAATGCCATCTATGTTAGCTCATTTATGTTATTAATACTGTTTACCGGATTGAGTCTATTATCCAATCATTTTGTTCCGGATACTAGAGTTAGCTCAGGTCTTTTTCTGGCATTAGTTGGGTCGCTAGGAGGTTTACTAGTATTGGTTATTTACCAAAAATGCCACGTACTAGATGTCCTCAAAAATAGGTAGATACTGATACGGATTCCTATCAAAATAAAAGGCAACTGTTCAACTCAGTTGCCTTTTATTTATAGTATGGACATTAAATATGATTTGCTAAGATTTCAGCAAGCTCTTCTACTTCATTTTTTTCGTTCTCACCAAAGCGGTTCAGTAATGGCGAATCGATATCAATTATTCCATAAATTTGTCCATTTTTAAATATTGGTACCACTAATTCCGAATTACTATCAGCATCACAAGCAATGTGGCCAGCAAAATCATGTACGTTCGGTACAACAATACTTTCTTTGTTAGCAAAAGCTGTCCCTACCACGCCTGATCCAGGCTTGATATGCATACATGCCACTTTACCCTGAAAAGGGCCTAAATCCAACTCTTTAGCATCATCGTTGTAGATATAAAAACCTGCCCAGTTCAGATTCTCATAGTTTTGAAACAATAAGGCAGCAGCATTTGCTAGGTTGGAAACGATATTAGTCTCATTTTCTAGTAACGCATCTAACTGTTGACCAACCAAACTTATAACTTTACTCATGAACACACCTCTTTTTATTAAAGTAATATACTTATTAATTATAAGTATATTAACATAAAACAAGTTCCGAGTAAATTATTAAACACTTATTATTCAGCTGATCTACTTCTGCAATTGACATAAATTACTAGACTGTACAAACTTGTTGTTAATTAAATGATCACGATACTTTCGTAAAAAACGCAAACTATTTCATTGAAAGAGTATAATTTAAAGGTATTAAGGAGTTTAAAATGTTCACTTTTCAAAAATTCGTAATAGATCATTATAAAGTCCAGTTAGTCATGCCCGAAAACAGTCACGCTGCTGAATTATTTCGTATTATTAATCAAGATAGGGAAACTCTATCACGCTGGATGCCTTGGACACCTAATATTAAAACCGTAGAAGATGAGGCACAATTTTTAAATTATGCTCGGCTTAAAATGGCCAAACAAGAATTGTTTATGCTGACGATACTCGTTAATAATACTCCCGTGGGAATGATTGACTTACACAATATTAACAGGAAAAACAAAAGAGCAGAGCTAGGTTATTGGTTATCGAGTAATTACCAAGGTCTGGGCATCATTTCCAGCTCAGTAAATCTTGTGTTGGACTATGCTTTTGAAAAATTAAATTTTCATAAGATTATCCTTCAATCTGACAGTGAAAATGGTAAGAGTATAGCTGTAGCTCATAGACTGAACTTTACCTTAGAAGCAATATTAAAAGACCAAATAACTTATAATGATGATTTCAAAGATTTGAATATATTTGTTAAATTCCAGCCTAAATAACTACTTCAATTAAAAAGCGACACTGTTTTTCAGTATGTCGCTTTTTGCTATTATTCTAATGTTTTACCATTACTTTCAATAACTTTTTGATACCAGAAGAACGAATCCTTTTTGTAACGCTTTAATGTGCCATTTCCTGCGTCATCTTGATCTACGTAAATCAAGCCATAACGCTTACTCATCTCAGAAGTACTAAAACTAATAATATCTAGTGGTGCCCACATTGTGTAGCCCATTAAGTCAACGCCATCAATCACAGCCTCTTTCATTTGCTCAATGTGCAAACGAAGGTAGTCAATACGATAATCATCGTGTACTTTGTAATCTGCTGTTAATTCGTCAACTGCTCCTAAGCCATTTTCAACAATAAATAATGGTTTACGGTAACGATCCCACAGGACATTCAGAGAAACTCGCAAGCCGATTGGGTCGATTTGCCATCCCCATTCTGATTCCTTCAAATAGGGATTACGACCACCCAAACTCATATTACCAATCCCGTCTTCAACACCATCTACTCCTGTCACGTTGGTCATATAATAACTGAAACTAATAAAATCAACCGGATACTGTTTCAAAATTTTTTCATCATCAGCAGACATATTAATAACGATACCATTTTCATTGAAATATCGATTCATGTATTCTGGATATTCACCTCGTGCTTGGACATCCGTATAAAACAAATTTTTCTGATCTTCAACTTGTGCTGCTTGCACATCAACCGGGTTTGCTGTTGCTGGATACGTTTGCATGCGAGCTAACATTGAACCAATTTTGGCGTTTGGCGCAAATTCCTTTAATTGCTTTGTCGCAATAGCGCTGGCAACAAATTGATGATGAACTGCCTGATAGCGCACTTGCAACTGTTCTTGCGTACTTAAATCACCATCCATAGCGCCAGTTTCATGAAATCCCCAAGCACTAGTATTAATTTCATTGAATGTCAACCAGTACTTAACTCGGTCCTTGTATCTTTTAAAAACAGTTTCTGTATAGTGATTGAATGCCTTGATGACCTCACGGTCCAACCAACCATTGTAACGCTTCGTTAGTTCAATTGGCATCTCATAATGTGAAAGAGTCACGAGTGGTTCAATATGGTATTTATCTAGTTCATCAAATACTCGGTCATAAAAAGCTAACCCAGCTTCATTTGGATTTTCTTCTAAACCAGTTGGAAAAATACGTGACCAAGCGATTGAAAGTCGAAATACTTTAAAACCCATTTCTGCAAATAGTGCAATATCTTCTTTGTAGTGATGATAAAAATCAACTCCACGACGTTTTGGATAATGTACATCCGAATGATCGGCGATAGCTTCTTGTAAGGTATCTGCGTTAACATCTCCCATTGAACCGTGACGTCGGTCTTCAGCTTTACGTACGACTTCAGCTGTTGTTAAGCCCTTCCCATCTACTTGCCACGCCCCTTCAATTTGATTAGCAGCAGTTGCGCCACCCCATAAAAAGTCCTTTGGAAAGCCTGTGATTGATTCTTTACTGTACATTTCTATTCTCCTTTTTATAATGCTTTCAGTTGCAGTAACCAATTTTGGTTAGCTACCGTATCTTGTGTCTCGGTGATTTCGTAATCTGCTGTATTTGTGATAATCACCATCACCGTTGGATCATATCCAGCTTCCTGAATAGCTTGACGGTCAAAGGTTATTAATGACGTACCAACAGAGACCTTTTGTCCTTGTTCAACTAATTGATTGAAATGCTTTCCATTCAGTTGCACGGTGTCAATTCCTACATGAATTAGTACTTCTACACCACCATTGGAGATTAAACCAATTGCATGTTTACTTGGATAAACGGCAGCTACTGTACCTACTATTGGTGAAACAATTTGATCATCATCAGGTACGATAGCAATACCTTTGCCCATTGCGCCACTGGCAAAAACTTCGTCCTTTACTGATTCTAGTGGGATAATGGTGCCAGACACGGGTGCAATGACTAGGTCATCTTGAATTTCTTCGGGGTTTTTAGCGTCTGTTTTACTGTCTTTTGGTTGGCTAGGTACACCGAATAGATAAGTAGCAACTGCTGACAAAATGAAGGCGACAACCAAACCAATAACCACACTGGTAAATCCTTTACCCAAATACGTAGGTAAGGCTAATAAACTAGGTAAGGTAAAAGCATTCGCATGTGCGCCACCCCCACCAGCAATGGCACCGCCGATACCACCGGCAATCGTTGCAAAGATAAATGGTCGCTTTAATTTAAGTGTAACACCATAAATGGCCGGTTCAGTAATGCCTAGTACACCTGTGAGGACTGATGATCCTGCTAAAGATTTCATCTTAGCATCTTTTGTTTTGAGGAACACACCGAGTGCGGCACCCGACTGTGCTAAAACAGCAACACTTAACATTGGTAGCAAGTAGTCATATCCTAACTGACTGATGTTATTTGTCATAACTGGCACGAAAGTCCAATGTACGCCGAAGATAACAAACACTTGCCACAAAGCACCCATTACAGCACCAGCAGCATAAGGTGCCACGCGGTAAACGCTCTCGACTGACGACGATAGCACAGTTCCAACACTAGTACCTAATGGACCAACAACCAATAATGTAACTGGTACCATAATAATCAGACTGACCATTGGTGTAAAGATATTACGAACAGAATCATGGAAAAACTTATCCAAAATTGGTTGTAAATAAGATAACATCCAAACTGCTAACAAGATTGGTATAACACTCGAACTGTACGTTGTTCCGACAACGGTCAAACCGAAGAATGTTACAGGCTTACTCCCTGCTAATAATGTAATCAAATTTGGATAAAGTAACGCACCAGCCAAAGCTGCTGCAACATATTGATTCACTTTCAAATGTGCTGCAGCTGTGAAGGCCAGCCAAACTGGTAAGAAGTAGAAGAATGCATCACCAGCAGCATACTAAATTTGATAAGTTCCACTGGACTCTTGCAACCATCCGAGTGTCACAAAAAGTGCCAATAAGCCTTTCAAAACACCGGTTCCGGCCATTGCCCCTAAGAAAGGTGTGAAAACACTTGAAATAAAACCAATGAAGCGATTAACAATATTATCTTTCTTTTTTTCTTCTTGATTATCACTCTGAGCGTCATCTCTTGCTAGTCCAATTGCATCGGCCAATGGTTCAAAAACCCGTGCAACGTTGTTTCCAATAACTACCTGGTATTGACCCGCTGATTTAACAACGGTAATCACACCATCCATATTTTCTATTTTTTCAGTGTCTGCCTTGCTTTCATCTTTTAACTTAAACCGCAAACGCGTAGCGCAATGCCAAGCGGATCCGATATTATCTTTGCCGCCGACACCAGCCAATATATTATTAGCCAAAACTCCATAATCCATTTTTTCTACCTCGTTATGTTGTAAAATAAAAACCCAAAAAACATCACATAAATGATATCTTTGGGTTTTGCCTAATTAAATAGTTACAATCCCTAATTTAAATTGAAGAATCAACAATTCTTTGCAGATGCATAGTCAAGTAAACTTGTTCGTTGACTCCTGTTTTTTGTTTGGTTTGTTTTTCAAAATAGTTAATCACACGTTGTGCACATTGGTATGAGCTTGTGTAACGCTCCTGCAGACTTTCTGATAAATGCTACGACATTACATTGTCAAAACTATTCTCACCTTTTTGAACATGGCTTTCATCTAGTAGTCGATCTACGAAGAAACGCAAATGAACAATTAATCTCTGATAATTGAGATTAGAAGAATCAATATCAGGTAATAAATCATGACGAATCAATGTTAATGCACTCTCAATGAGCTGCGTCATATTGGTTGCTTTCTCATTGAAGTTTGGGCCAGCACGCTTTTCAACAAACTTCAAAGCAATAAAACCAACCTCATCCTCAGGTAATTGCACACCCATTTGTTCATTAATAAAAGCTACAGCGAGTGCACCAATACGATATTCATCAGGATAAAAATGTTTTGTTTCCCATAATAGTTCATTTTTAATGGGCAAGTTTTTTTGTAAGCGTTCTACCGCAAACTGTATGTGATCTGCTAGTCCAATTAACAAGTATCCGTCAAATGACAGGCCTAAACTTTTTTCCGCAGTTGAAATAATATGTGAGGCGATTTCAACATAATCTGACGAAATTGTATCGGCCATTTCGTTAAACATTCTCGTCCAATTTTCATCTTGCGGATAATAAGTTTTTTCAATTTTACTCGAATCAACCGTATTACCTATTTTTTGCTTGAAACCAACGCCGCGCCCAACGATAACTAATTCCTGTTCGCTATTCTCAGCTAGTAGAACATTATTATTAAAAATTCTTTTTACCAGCATGGTCTACTCCTATATTTTGAAAATAAAAAACCAAATAATAGTTCCCCATCACCATCGATTATCGAAAGGTGTATAGTTTCCCTATCATTTGGTTTTGCCCACCGCAATTTATTCAGTGGTTACAATCCAACTTTATATTGTTATTATATATCAAAATGAAAGCGTTTACAATAGTTTAAATAAATTAGTTTACAATAAACATTTAATGCCAGTCATCAAGCAAGATACTATTTTTCAAACTGATAAACTTTAGACTCGTACGGACGAAGTGTTTCCGCTTTGTCATCAGCATAATTGCTAACCAAAATTTTTGCATTTGTTGGTACATTATAATCTCGTGTAACGATATTGTCAGTGAAGTTATTGATAACAAGCAGTTGTTCGTTGTTTCCCACACGTCGATACGCATAGACTTGCTCGTCTTTTGGATCCAACAACTGATACTTGCCGGTAGTGATAATTGGCAAATCATGACGCAGTTGAATTAGTTTTTGATAATAGTAAAATATAGAACTCTTGTCAGCTAGTGCTTGCTCAACGTTTATTGTGTCATAATTATCGTTTAATTTGAGCCATGGTGTGCCTGTTGTAAATCCTGCATTCGCTGTACTGTCCCATTGCATCGGCGTACGTGCATTGTCGCGTCCTTTCGCATGTACGTATTTCAACATTGTGTCTTCGTCAATCAAATGATCCTTGTCAATTAAATACTTAAAAGCATTTTTGATTTCAACATCATCGAAATCTTCACGTTGCAAATTATAGGCATTGGTCATTCCAATTTCTTCACCCTGATAGACATATGGTGTCCCTTGCATAAAGTGTAATAAGGTCGCAACCATCTTTGCTGAAACCACACGATACGCTGCTCGGTCATCCCCATAGCGGCTTACTGCTCTTGGTTGATCATGGTTATCCCAATAAAGCGAATTCCAAGCTTTACCGGCTAAATCATTTTGCCACTTGGATAAGTTTTCCTTCAGGTCAACTAGAGAAACTTTTTGATCATACCATTTTCCCAAAGCTGGATTTGGATTATTATCAAGTCCCATATGTTCAAACTGGAAAACCATATTTAATTCTGATTCATTTGTGTTTGCATACTTGATAGCGTTATTGATATCAACACCAGATGCTTCACCAACAGTCATCATATCAGCTCTCTTTAGCACTTTTTCACGCATTTCTTGCAGATACTCGTGAACATGGGGTCCATTAGCTACTGCCTTATCTGAATTACCATACTCCCCTCCTTCAGGTACCTCACCGTCTGGTAACCCATCTGGTTTTGATATCAAAGAAATAACATCCATTCGGAAGCCATCAATTCCCTTATTAACCCAAAAATTCATCATGTCAAATACTGCCTGGCGCACTTCCGGATTTACCCAATTCAAATCGGGCTGTCCTTCAACAAACAAATGTAAGTAATACTGCCCAGTTTCTTCGTCAAATTTCCATGCCGGCCCTGAAAAGAAGGAGCCCCAATTATTCGGCTCATGTCCATCAACTGGATCACGCCAAATATAAAAGTCACGCTTATCATTATCCTTTGAGGAACGGCTTTCAATGAACCATTGGTGTTGGTCTGATGTGTGATTAACGACCAAGTCCATCAAAATTTTGATCCCTTTATCATGAGCTTTCTGAAGTAATCGATCAAAGTCCTGCATTGTACCAAATTTTGCATTAATATCTTCATAATCAGAGATATCGTAGCCATTATCTTTGTCAGGTGAAGCATATATTGGATTTAACCAAATGACATCGGCACCCAAGTTTTTAATATAATCTAACCTTTGTTCTATGCCTTGAAGATCACCAATACCATCTCCATTTGCATCTTGAAACGATCGTGGGTAAACCTGATAAACAACTGCTTTTTGCCACCACTTAATATCTTCTGTCATTTTTCATTCTCCTTTTTGTGTCATATCTACTTGTGTTTTTTCTTCTTTAACAATCCAAATTAAACAACCACCAATCATCAGAAAGACGCCTGCAATTGCTAACATGTGGGCCATTGATTTTCCGACAGCTGGGAAAATAGCAAAACTTGCTACCGAAGCAACAATTTGAGGGATACAGATAAAGCAATTAAACAAACCTAGATAAACGCCATCATGTTTACCATCCAATGCGTTCGTCAAAATAGTAAATGGAATCGAAATCAATGCAATCCAACCAATACCGATTAGTACAAATCCCATTAACGACGACACATGAGTATGACCATAAGCTACGATAATAAATCCTAAACCACCAGCTATCAAACTTAAGAAATATGTCATTTTTCTTGTTTTATCGTTTAATCTTTGAAATAAAATACCCACTACTATTGCAACAACCGAGTACACTGCCTGCAAAATACCAAACCAGTTACCTGCTGCTTGGTAGCCAGCAGATGCAGGGTCTGAAACGTGCCAAATATTTTCTGACAGAGCACCAGTAGAATAAGTCCACATGTATGGAATACCAAACCAGACAAAGAATTCAACAATGCCTAAGGTCCAAAAAACTTTTGGCGCGTGTTTCAAAATATCAATAAACGATTCATGTGTCTTATCATCAGACCTGAAACCATGGTAATATGCTAGCGTTTCTGGGTCATACTCTTTTACATTTATAATGGTAAAAATGGTTGACAATAATAGTATTGCAGCTGCAACATAAAATGAAATCTTAACTGAATCAGGCACAACCCCACGTACTGCAGTGTTAGCAACACCAAACGAAGTTAAGATAAATGGGAAAACAAAGGCAATCACGCCACCCAAACTTCCCCATATATTTTGTAAGCTCCAGGCTTTGTCGGTTTGCTTTTCATTGACCATATCAGGAATAATCATCTTAAAAGGCTGCATTGAAACGTTTGCGGACAAGTCCATGAACAATACTGTTACCGCACCAAACCACAAGGCTGTCATTGATCCATAACCAAAACCAAATGAACCTGTGTTGGGCAATAATAGTAAAACAATCAATGATACTAAACAGCCACCAATGAGATAAGGCATTCGTCGACCCAATTTAGGCAACCAAGTTTTGTCAGAAAACTGACCAATTAAAGGTTGCGTGATCATACCTGCCAAAGGGGGCAAGATGAAGAAAAATCCTAATTTCGTTGGATCGGAACCCAAGGTCTGGAATATTCTTCCCATATTACCCGTTTGAACCGAGAAGGCAACCTGGACGCCTGCATAACCAAAAGTCATTAAAAACAGTTGCATGCTAGTCAGCATCGGAAGCTGACCTTTTTTGTGTTCGTTACTACTCATTATATTCACTCTCCTTAATTAAGTGATCATATAAAATCTAGAATATTCAGCGCAAGGTAACCGCTTACATTTTACTGAAAGAAAAGAATCAAAACAAATATACTTTTGATTCGTAAGGTCTGAGTGTGTCACCTTGATCATCTGAATAATTACTTATAACTAATTGTGCAGATTGGGTTCGATCGTAATGACGTGTTTGCTTTTGATCAGTAAAGTTGCTAATAACCAGTAATTGAGTGTCTTTGTCAATCCGCTTGTAAGCGTAAACAGATTCGTCTTCTAAATCCAACACTTCATACTTTCCAGTCGTGATAATGGATAACTCTTGCCTTAAGGCGATGAGCTTTTGGTAAAAATGAAAGACTGACTGTTGATCAGTTAATGAATCTGCCACATTGATGGTCTGGTAATTAGGATTAACACTTAACCATGGGTGACTTTCAGTAAATCCGGCATTTTTAGTGTTATCCCATTGCATTGGTGTTCGTGCATTGTCTCTTGAAGAATGATGAACATAAGACATCATTTTATCAGCAGTAACTCGTTTTTGTTGGACAACTAAGTCATCATATGCATTCAAGGTATCAATATCTCGGTAGTCTTTAATAGATGGTAAGTCAATATTGGTCATACCAATTTCTTCACCTTGGTAAATATAAGGTGTTCCCTGCATAAAATGTAAAGTTGCAGCCAACATTTTAGCAGACAATACGCGATATTCATCTGAATCATTTCCAAATCGTGAGACTACTCTTGGTCGATCATGATTATTCCAATAAAGACTGTTCCAAGCCTTACCATACAACTCATTTTGCCATCTGGATAAAATACGCTTTAAATCAACCAGCTTGAAGCGTTCATCACTCCATTTGCCTAATCCCTCATGACTGTTATCAACCTCAGTATGTTCAAACTGGAAAATCATCTGCAACTCATGCGAATCAAATCCGGCATATTTCATTGCATCCTTTGTTGATACGCCTGGCGTTTCACCAACAGTGATGATATCATGCTTTGACAATACTTCTTGATTCATTTCTTGTAAATAATCATGAATATTTGGACCATTAGCAACAAAATCCATCGATGAGCCATGATTTTCTAAGGTGACATTTGGATCATTTGGTAAATCTGATGGTTTTGAAATTAGGTTAATAACATCCATGCGAAAACCATCAACACCTTGATCTAACCACCATTTCATTGTGTCGTAAATATCTTGTCGTAAATCGGGGTTATCCCAATTAAGATCTGGTTGCTTTTTTGAGAATAAATGCAAATAATACTGTTGTGTATTATTGTCAAATTCCCATGCTGATCCACCAAAGTCTGACAACCAATTATTAGGTTCGTGACCATCCACAGGATCACGCCAAATGTAATAATTGCGATAAGGATTATCCTTGTTTTTACGACTCTCTTTAAACCATTGATGTTCATCAGAAGTGTGGTTGACGACCAAATCCATCATAATTTTTAGACCTAAATGATGTGCTACCTCGAGCATTTCTTGAACATCTGCCATTGTTCCAAATTCCGGTAAAACTTTACGATAATCACTAATGTCATAGCCATTATCATCATTTGGCGACTGATAAATTGGACTTAGCCAAATCACTTGGACACCAAGAGCTTTCAAATAGGGTAATCGTTCAATAATGCCGGGTATATCCCCCACACCATCTCCGTTACTATCTTGAAAGCTCCTGGGATAAATTTGGTAGACAACAGTATTCTGCCACCACTGTACTTTTTCCATACTAACCGTCCTTATTATTTCTAAAAAACTTTTTGGGTAAACGTTTACGCAATTACATTGTAAACGCTTCCATATTGAAAGTCAACCTTTTTAGGTTATAATAATTGATATGGCTATTACTATTAAAGACATTGCAGATAAAGCTGGGCTTTCACCAGCATCCGTCTCTCGGATTTTAACTAATCGAGGTCGTTTTAATGCGGATACAGCAAAAAGAGTTCGTGAACTTGCGGAATCAATGGGTTATCTTAAGAATCAATCAGCAGCTGATTTATCACAAAAACAAAGTCGCGTTATTGGCGTGTTAGTACCAAGCGAGCATACTAATTTTGCTGATGAAATTATTAAGGGCATGCGGTCTAAAGCGTATGAGCTCAACTATGAATTACTCATCGCCTTTGTCGATGTAAACAAAGAACAACAGCTGCAAACCGTTCATTCTTTGCTATCTCGAAAAGTGCTGGCAATTGTCATGTTGGCAGTAGATATTGAAATTGCTGACCCGGTTTTTAACCTATTAACCAACACTGATGTCCAGCTTCTTAGCGTTTCAAATCAATTAAACAATGAAATCCCTTCAATTTCCTCCGATAATTATGATATGATGCACCAAATTGTTAATTATCTTTACGAAAATGGACATGAAAAAATTGCGCTCATTGGTTCCTCAAACTCAAATTCAATTGTTTCCAAATTACGAAGGCAAGGATTTATTGATTCACTCGCAAAACACGGTATTCAATATAACTCTGATTTTATCTGGGGGACAGATATTACTTATCAAACCGGATTGGATGCTGTCAAACATTTTGGCACACCGTTACCTTTTACAGCAGCAATTGGTTCGGCTGATATTATCAGCGTTGGCATCCTCAATGGTGCTAAAGACGCTCAAATAGACGTTCCCAAAGACCTATCTATCGTAACAATTGACGGTACTGAAATAGCACAAATAACCCGGCCCATTCTCAGTGCTGCCAAACAAGATTTTCAACTGATGGGACAGTTGGCTGTTTCGGCACTAGATGAACAGGAATTAGCACCACATGCTGTTTTCTTTACAGAGACTAAAATCGTCCCGTCAGGCACAGTGACAACGATTAATAAAAATAATTAGCACAATAAAAAATCATTAAAGCTTATTTCTAGTAGCTTTAATGATTTTCTTTTAATTAGACTTGATTTTGTCCATTTTAGATTGAATACTTTGCAAAGTAACATCGACAGTCGAACTGAAAATTAAATTAGCAGCCGATAAAACAACTGCATCACCAATTGCCAACGATATTTGACCAGCACTATTAATTGACTCGATACCGGCTACTGAATCTTCTAATCCAATGACTTGATTGGGTGCCAGTTCTAGCACTTCTGCAGCCCTAACAAAAATTTCAGGATCTGGTTTTCCCTTTGTCAGGGTTGCTGGATCCACTATTCCAACAAAATCATTTGCCAATCCCAAATGCTCAAGGATCATAGGTGCGTTTTTAGAGGCTGAGGCGATAGACATTTTGTACCCTGCCACTTTAGCCGAACGAATAAAACTTTTCATCCCCGGCAAAATATCTTCCTCCGTTAATGTTGCAATTAGTTGTTGATAAAAATGATTTTTCTTTTCAGCGAGTACTTCTTTATCAGCTTGTGAAAAATCATCCGCATGATTACCAGCGTCTAAAATCATTTGCAATGATTCCATGCGACTAATACCTTTGAGTGATTCAGCCAATTGTGGTGTCCAAGTTGTGCCGACTTCATCAGCAGTCTGATGCCAAGCTTGTCCATGAAATCGAGCTGTGTCTGCAATGACCCCATCTAAATCAAAAGCAAATCCCTTAATATCTTTGAATTTTTGCATTGATTCGTCCTCCTCTTTGTTATCTTGTTAATGTGACTTGTTTACCCAATAAATTAATCGTAAGTGGGTCACCAGAAATTAGTTGGACATCTGCACCTTCTTTGTCAACCGTCACTTCCAAAACATGACCACGGAAAACCAGACGGAACGCGTATTTTGTCCAATTTTTAGGCAAAAATGGCTTTAAATGTAATTCGTCATTTCGTACTCGCATTCCTGCAAATCCCTGCACGATTGCCAACCATGAACCGGTCATCGCAGTAATATGCAACCCATCATCAGTATCATTATTGTAATTATCCAAATCCAATCGCGCAGCGCGTTCATACATTTCAACAGCTTTGTCAGCCATTTGTAAATCAGCAGCCAATATCGCATGAACTGACGGTGATAATGATGATTCGTGCACAGTCAGTGGCTCATAAAAGTTAAAATTGTTACGTTTCTCTTCTTCAGTAAAGGCATCAGGAAAATAGAACATTGCATGCAAAGTGTCAGACTGCTTAATGTATGGCGACCGTAGTATTCGATCCCAAGACCAGTTTTGGTTGATTGGACGAATATCTTGTGGCATATCAGCAATTGGGGTTAAATCTTTATCCAAAAATGTATCATGTTGTACAAAAATATGTTTTTTGCCATTTTTTGTATCAACATCAGCTTCTGGCAAATACATTTTGGTAACAATATCTTGCCATTGAACCAACTCTTCATCGGTAATAGCTAGCTTTGCCTTTTGCTTGTCATTAATTTCGTCATAGTGATCAAGCGAATACTGTAATACCCATTTAGCCATCCAATTAGTGTAGTAATTATTATTAACATTATTTTCATATTCATTAGGTCCAGTGACACCGTGAATCATATACTGATCATTGCGTTTTGAATAGTGAACACGATCAGCCCAGAAACGTGCGATGCTGTAAAGTACTTGCGCCCCATCCCCGTCTAACCATGAGTGATCTCCAGTAATATTTGTATAATTATAAATCGCATAAGCAATAGTTGAATTACGGTGAATCTCTTCAAATGTTATTTCCCACTCATTATGAGATTCAATACCATCAAAAGTCACCATTGGATAAAGCGCGCCTTTTAGGCCTTGTTGTTTAGCATTATGAAAGGCACCATCAAGTTGATCAAAACGGTATTGCAATAGTGATCTTGTAACTGATGGATCAGCAACACCTAGATAGACCGGAATGGCGAAAGCTTCTGTGTCCCAGTACGTTGCACCACCATACTTTTCACCGGTGAAGCCTTTTGGTCCAATATTTAGCCGTGGGTCGTTACCATAGTAAGTTGAGAAGAGGTGGAACAAATTGAACCGAATACCTTGTTGCGCAGCATCATCACCTTCAATTTGAACGTCAGCCTTCTCCCACCGTTTCAACCATTCTTGCGCATGGTCTTCATATATTTCTTGATAAGAGTTTTCTAAAACTTTGTTCGTCAACGCTGTCCCAGCATCTATCGTTTCTTTTAAACTATCGTAATCTCGAGAAGTGGTTACGATAACACGCTTTTCAAAATTTACTACGCCTTTAGTTGGTACCTCAATATCAAAGTTATCAGTAACTTCTTTTGTTCCACGATTAGTGCCGTGTTTTTCGCCACCAATGAAACTTTGACGAGCAACCACTGTGAATTGTGGTACACCAAATGGATTCTCAATGGTTTGTGTGGCAATAAATGACGATGCAACATCATTACCGGCATCTAAAACTTGCCAAAATTTTTCATCATAATTAGCATCTTCATTGACTACATCAGCATCAATGCTAGCATCAAAACGAATGTTATGATTATATCCATCCACAGATGTAAAGGTATAGTGAATATCGGCTAGTTCTTTAAACGCGGCTGAAACGAAACGTGATACTTGAACTTCAACGCCAAAGACTGTAAATCGACGCTTCAAAACACCATGTTTCATGTCTAAGGATACTTCAAAATCCTGAAATTCATTCTTGGCTAAATCAATTTGATGGCCATCAATATAAATGTCTGCTTTCACAAAATTCAAAGCATTAATAGCTTTTCCAAAGTAAAGTGGGTAACCATTTTTCCACCAGCCAACTCTTGTTTTATCTGGAAACCACACGCCTCCAATATAGATACCTTGGTGTGTATCGCCTGAATAAACCTCTTCAAACATACCACGCATGCCCATATATTCGTTTCCCAAACTTGTCATAGATTCCTGTAGGCGTTTGTCTTCAGGATTTAAATCGTGCGTTGCGACTGTCCAAGGGTTAATTTCAAAAACTCTTTTCATTATTTTTATGCCTCTTTCTTCTTTACGGTAACGTTATTACTATATTAATCTGCATTCACTGGATTACTATGAATTTCCTTAATAAAACCAACACTAACTGCACCCAATAGCATCAAAACCCCTGAAACTAAGATCATTGATGGAAAATGTGATCCTAATGCTGGAAATACAACAAAACTTGCAACTGACGCCACAATTTGTGGCAGGCATATAGAGCCGTTGAATAGCCCGAGATAAGTGCCCATGTGATCGCCGTTCAATGCATTAGTAACCATGATAAATGGATAAGCCATCATCCCTGCCCATGAAATACCAATCAAAATGAAAGATGCAATTAAAAGATATTGTGAATGGATAAAGAAAACTGAAATGAATCCTGTTGCCCCTAATAGAAGCGACAAAGCATAGCCAAATTTATTTTTTTCTGCCGGAATTTTAGAGAGTACTAACGACCAGAGTACGGCAGCAATTGCATAAACCGCCGACAAAATTCCAAACCAGTTTCCACCATTTTGATAACCTGCTGTTGTTGGGTCGGTTGCATGAAAGACATTATCTGCAACTGCACCTGTGCCGTATGTCCACAAATACTGGAAAGCCATCCAGCAGAAGAATTGTGTCACAGTAACCATCCAAAATGTTTTTGGTGCGCGCTTCAATAAAGTTAAAAACCCACCATCATTATCATTTGGCGTGTTTAATGCGTAACCATGATAAAGCTCGTAAGTTGCGTCATCGTATTCTTTTACGTTGAATACCGCAACTAATGAGAAGACAACTAATACAACTGCACCAACGTAAAAGGAAATAATAACCGAAGCTGGAACCTGTCCTTTGTCAGCAGTATTAGCAACCCCAATTGCTGTTAACAAGAAAGGAAAAATTGTGGCTAGTACAGAACCTGTATTTGATAAGAAACTCTGAATAGAATAGGCGTATGATTTCTGATCTTCATTAACCATATCACCAACAACCATTTTAAAAGGTTGCATAGCCACATTTGAACTAAGATCCATAAACAAAATCGTTATTGCGCCAAACCATAATGCTGCGGTTGTAGAAAATCCAAAGCTACCAGAATTTGGTAACAGGAACATTACTATAACCGAAACTAATGCACCAACTAACAAGTATGGCATGCGTCGTCCAAAACGCTTGGTCCATGTTCGATCTGAAAAGTAACCAACCAAGGGTTGAACAAATAGTCCAGCCAAAGGTGGCAATATGAAGAAAAAACCAAGTTTTGTTGGGTCAGCACCCAATGTTTGGAAAATTCTTCCCATTTGTGAACTTTGTAAGGAAAAAGCCATTTGCACACCTAAGAACCCAAAACTCAACATCCAAATTGTGCTAAGCGGCAAATTAGGCAATCCCTGCCCTTTATGCTTATCATCCATTATTTCTGCCTCCAAAATATTATTTTTGTAACCGTTTACATTGAACAGTATAAAGCAGTAGATAAATATTTGGAAGCGTTTGCCCGATGTTAACGGTAACATCATTTCATTGCGTTGAATCGCGGATAATTAGTTCTGGCGTAATATTAACTTCAATTTTGGTATTTTCTTCATCAGATTCAACTCGGTTTACTATCTCCTTGACCAAATTTTTTGCAATTAATGCAAGCGGTTGCCTAATTGTCGTTAATTGTGGCGAGGAAATTTGGTCAATAAATACACCATCAAATCCAATTACCCCAAAGTCAGTTGGCACTTCATAAATACGTGTCAAGGATCTGACAACACCCAAAGCAATGCGATCTGTCGCGCAGACGAAACCAGTATTTGATTGAATACTTGTCACCATATTCGTCATCAATATATCCGCCGAGTGGGCATGGTTTTCTGTAGCAAAAACTTTTTGACTCATACCATACTTATTCATGACCGAACGATAGCCTAACGCCCGCTGCTTAGCAAATGGTAAATCAATTGCAATTCCAATGTACCAAATATCCTGATAACCTCTGTCTATCATATATTGCGTTGCCATCTCAATTCCTTGTTTATTATGAACGTCAACATAAGAAAGACGTGAATTTTCCGGTGCCACACCATACAAAATAATCGGTACGGTCACTAATGATAAACCCTCTAAGTCCGCTTGACGCCAGCCACTAACAATCATCCCGTCAATATTGTTTGTACTGGCGGCTAAATCGGTACTTATTTCGAGCGTGTAGCCGCTCTCTTGGAGATAATTAGCAATATGAATCAATAGCTTGGCGTAATTTGGTTCAACTGTTGTGACATCCTCTAAGAGTAAAAATCTAATCACATAATGGCGCTTGTTAACAAGCGCTTTTGCCATGCGATTTGGCTCATATCCAACGTCCTGAATTGCTTTCTCTACAAGCTCTTTCAATTCATCTGAAACTCGTTCGGGATGATTAATTACACGACTAACTGTCATTTTAGACACGTGTGCATTGCGCGCAACATCATTTAAATTTGTCATTATTATTCACCTATTTTTGGTATACGATACGGAACAATGACGCTGCTAGCTTCTGTTTTCTCAAGTGGCGATTGCTGGTCATTAAATAACAATCGGACTGCTTCACTGCCAAGAGTCCTTGGTAAGACATCAACAGAATAAAAGTTTTTCCCTCCCAAGCGGGCGTATTCAGAACAGTTAAATGCAATTGTCGGCAATTTAGGATGACTGGGAAGATGAGCTTGTGCTTGATTACGTGCCAAATAACCAAGTTTATCGTCACTGGCAACTATTCCGTCAACCGTTTGATGTTGCTCAAAATATTTCTGTAAGGCCTGCTTTTGTTGCGTGAATTCCAAGGGTAAAGATAAGACATCACCTTCTTCTTGTGCTTCACGAAAGCCCAACTCTCGATTATCTTCAAAGCGCCAATCAGCTAACGTTCTGACAAAAACTGGTGATTTTAACTGAAAACTAGACACTAAGTTTTTGGTAGCTTCAGCGCTTGCTTTGCGATTATCGTTATCTACATACAAAATATTCGTAGCAATTTCTGGCTCACCTGTAACTACAACACGTGCATGATTCTCACGAAGCAATTCGGCAATTGGATCATTTTCGACTGTATATAGTAAAATAAAGCGTCGAACTTGTCCGGCTTCAACCATCATTTTAACTGCATTAAACACCTCAGACCAATTGCTGCCCGTAGCTGTAGTCAATAAATAACGACGCGCAATTAATTGCGCATTAATACCAAATAGAATTTGCATGGCAAAGTCATTATCTGTATTACCTTCTGATTGAGGTTGAAATACAACGCCAACCGTATTACTTTCAGTTTGCGTTAAGTTTCTGGCAGCAAAGTTAGGTGTATAACCCATGTCACGCGCCGCTTTTCTGATACGTTCTTTAGTTCTTAAACTTATTTTTGGGGAATCCCCTAAAGCGCGTGATACTGTTGAAATAGCCACACCAGTTTTGTTTGCAATATCTTGTATCGTTACCATACCAGACCTCCTGTCCACGTTATTTTAACATGAAAAAGATCGAGACGGGTGCCTCAATCTTTTTCTGACTTTTCGGAAATACACCAACTATTTCACATTCTTTAAATAGTTTAACTTTAGACTAACCTAATACAATTTTGAATACAGAAACTGACATTGGCTTTATGCTAATATCAAATAACTCATTCGCAGAAACATTATTACGCTATTCAACAATCGCTGCACGTAGTTGATTAGGATCCTCGAACGTATTGGTTTCATGCATATCATTGGCCGCTAACTCCTCCTTTTGATACTGAAGTACCAACCCTGGTAAATCAATGTCAACACTGATGGTTTCAGTCAAATCAAAATTAATCACATTTAAGTAAATTGTTTTGTCATTTATTGATGCAAAAAACTTAACGTGATCACTATTCTCATCTGTTATTGTCACATCTAGAACATCATTATTTCTATGCACTTTGTACATCTTGAAAATATCATATACTGGTGTTAGCACAAATTGTTCACCGTTAGTTAATATTAATGCATTTAACACATTAATTGTCTGAGCCATACTAGCCATTTTAACTTTATCAGCATTAGAATGAAGAATATCTAAAACGATTGCAGTTGTTATCGCATCGCGCATTGTATTTTGTTGATACAGTGCCTTCTCTTCAAAAAAAGCTCTCCCATACCAATTGCCCCACTCACCTAAAATCAGATCTATTTTCTCTAGTTTTTGATCAAACTCTCCTTCAGGTTCTGGCAGTTGATCCAAACCATCTTGAATCAAATCGTATTGTTCTTTAAGGATATCTTCTAATTCTGTCGCACCTTTAATTACTTGATACCAGTCGTTGGCATTAAAATCTGTTGCTGAGGCGGAAAACTCATTACCCAGGTACCAGTTATACCAATGCAAATCATAACCATCAACTTTTGGTGGACGAGCCCTTGCTAATTCCTTCATTACACTTTTAGTCCAATAACGGCGTTCTTTTGGTTTATTAGCATCGGCACCACTCAAAATGAAGTAGCGCGAATCCTCTGAAAACTGATTCAACGCAAATGTTGGTGCCGCCGTTGCGTACTTTCGGTAATCAGCAACATATTGCTCGGGGGTCATCATGCCTCCACCACCCCAAACTTCATTCCCGATTCCCCAATAATTTACATCATAGGGTTTTTCATGACCAGAATCTTTTCTCTTTTTTGATAAATACGTTGACTGCTTACGATTAATATATTCCATCCACTCAGTCATTTCCCGAGCTGAACCAGTTAATAAATTAACATTGATCCATGGTTCAGAATGAATCAGTGACGCAAATTCTAGAAACTCATCCGTACCAAACTCATTGGTTTCAACGCTATATGTTCCGAATCCTTCGTTAAATACCTTTTTCCTTTTTTCCCCAACCCCGTCTTGCCAATTGTAATGATCCGCAAATACACCACCTGGCCACCTTATAATTGGAGGTTCAATTTCTTTCAAGGCGTTAATGACATCTAACCGCATCCCATTAATGTTTGGAATTTTGCTTTCTTTTCCGACCCATATACCATCATTTATCGCATTACCAAGAAATTCTATAAATTGACCATGTAAACGTGGATTGATTTTAGTCTCATTTTGACGTTTTTCTATTTTAACTTTCATTTTTCCTCCAGAAGATTTCACCTTTTTACTACTTTGTGGATCGAATTATTTGAATAAATATGCATGCAATGAAGGCAAATACAATAGCAGTTGCACCTACGTAACCATGGCCGCCTGTTTGTCCAAGCATTATTGCGATATTCAAAATTTCTAAATCCTTTGCAGCTGTTTCTTTAGATGGCAACACATCATTGAAAATGTTTTTTTTGGAACATCCATGGTAGTAAGCAACCAATAACCATAACCTATCAAAGCAATAATAACAATCAATTTTATCAAACATTGTTTAGTACGCCCATTAGGAACAAAAAAACTTCCAACAATGTCTCCTGCAAAAATCCAATTTTCATAAATTAGATGAGTAGTATTGTTTGATTTTTTTGTAAGCGCTTACTATAATTGAATAATAAATCTTTCGTTGAAAAAGAAATTGTAATTTCTAACTTTTTTTTGTGAAAAATGGGGTTAAGTATGTTAACAGAAACTTTGGAATCAATTCAGCAACTGCTTGATGAAAAAATATTTATGCAAGACACGCATTGTAATGTGATATTTGGCGACGAAAAACTCTTGATGAAGTTTGATGACGAACTGCATTTTAATGATGAAATTTTGGACAATCCATCTGCAATACTATTTTATCCAATTAGGAATTTTAATCACCCTGACGATGATGACATACTTGCTATATTTTCAATAAAAAAATACTACTTAATGCTGTATGGTAAACTCACGCCATCAGAAAGTCACTCATCTACATACCTATTACTTAAACTCTATCAAAGATATCGTGCAATACTAAAAATAATCAATAATGATATATCTGAAAATAACGGTTTGATTGATATTGCCCCTCCAAATGATAGCCTCAGTCTTTTAGAATATTCTTCTCAACTACAAACACATCATAGCTATTCTGATGAACAAACATTGCTCAGCTCTATCAAAACCGGTGACAAACAAATTGTCATAAATGCCTACAAGCAGTTTCAAATCCATAATGCATACGAATCCTTCTTAGCAATGAAGAATAATCGCTTACGCCATGAGAAAAATATGCTCATCATTATTGCAACCCTGTGTACACGAGAAGCGATTCAAGCTGGCGTAAATGATAAAAAAGCTTATTTACTTTCAGACCAGTGGATTAATACAATTGAAAAGCACACTTCTGTGGAAAACATTATTAATCAGAATGTCCGATTAAATATTCTTCTCAATTTTACTAGTTTGGTAAAAACAAAAAAATATAGCAAATTAAGTCATTTAATATTTGAAGTGCAGACCTATATTCAAATTCATATCTATGAAAATTTGTCCATTGTGAAAATTGCAAAACAATTTAAATATAGTCAAAACTACCTGTCCACACGATTCAAAAAAGAAACAAATGAAACACTCAAACAATACATCATTAAGACAAAGATAACAGAAGCAAAACGCTTACTACTTTTAACACAACTTTCCTTAATGGACATTTCGACCCTCCTTAACTTTAAAGACTACACACATTTTTCCCACACCTTCAAACGTATAACTGGCACATCCCCGAAACAATTTATATCGACAAAAAAGTACTGATAGATATGAACTTTACACATCAATCAGTACTTTTTTATTTTTTTGCTTTGATAATTTTCTAGCTGCGATAATATTGAATAGACAAAATAAACATACCTTAGCTATTTCAGCTACTAAAAAATGTCTACTGCTTAACGTTAGAAATGATCACCTCTTGCATTAAATTCATAAAATCAGTTTGCTCTTCAAGAAGCTTTTCGTTCTCAGCATGTTTTAACGTAAAAGAAATTGAAGTTAATGCAAGGTCAGCATAAATTTGGGATAAGAAGCCAACTGAAAAACGATTATTCATTTTTTGTTTTGACAAGAAAGCGTGGGCATTATCGTATAATATTTTGTGAAAACGATCTTGAACACGATGTACATCCTGTTCAAGCGACATTAAAATTAATAAATCACTATCTTGATTAGCCATATCTTTGATAATTTTGTTAAAGATTTCAAAGGTATTTTTCTGCTGCACTGCTTCAAATCTTTGTTGGATTTCACAATTAAACTGCATCGCATACACATCAACAATCTTGTCAATGACATCAAACTTGTCGACATAGTGATCATAAAAAGTTGATTTGCTAATCAACGCTTGATCACAAATTTTCTTAACAGTGATTTTTGAAATACTCGTGGTCGTCAATAACCGCATCATCGTTTCAGTAATCAATTTTTCTGTTTTGATAACCCTTTTGTCTTTTGACACAATGCTGACCCTCCTATTTATACACCAATAATATCATACTGTTTTCTTTTTTCAGTATGATATCGTTCCTTATTACCGCTTTTGCCAGTTGTATTTTACCTTCATCATGTCAAAATGTACTTAAAAGAAGGAGGAACAACATGTTTAAACAGTATATTAAAAATGAACAATTCAATTTACAAATTAATCGATTCATCAATGATGAGTACGAAAATGATCAAAAAGTACAGGAAGATTTAAAAAGTATCATTCCTCAGTTAAAAGATGAAGAATCATGGTTTAAAGCATGGAACGACAAAGCTATTGCAAGAGAACAAGATGGTGATTTCTCTGTCGCATCAACTTATTATCAAGCCTCTGAGTTTTATTTGTCACCTGAGGATCCCCGAGATGAAAATGCTTATCGAAAGTATCGAGAAAATTTTTATAAAGGCTTCAACAACTTTGAATACGAAAGGTATCAAGTACCTTATGAAAATGGGTATCTACCAGTTGTAAAACTAGTCACACCAAACGCCACTAAGAATCTATTGCTATTTGCCGGATATGATTCCTACATGGAAGAGATGGTCAAAATGTCAAAATTTTTGAAAGGAATTGATTACAACATTTATGTTTTTGATGGGCCAGGTCAAGGAACTGCGTTGCGTCAAGGAATTCACCTGATACATAATTGGGAAAATCCGGTAAGCGTCATATTAGATTATTTCAACCTTAAAAGAGCTAGTGCAGTTGGTATGTCATTAGGTGGATATTTAGTTATGCGCGCCGCCGCATTTGAAAAACGATTGGATAAAGTTGTTGCATTTGATATTTTCTATAGTTTCTTTGATGCATTACGTATTCGAATGCCCTATGATCAAATTACTAAAATCGAACAGCTGCTAGCTGCTAAGGATGCCAAAACAGTTAACATTATATTCAAAAGTATGATGGCCAATAATTTAGATCTAAACTGGAAAATTAATAAGGGTATGGAAAACGTTGGCGTCCAATCACCTTATGAACTATTACAACAGTTCCAAAAATATAATATGGAGCCGATTATGCCACTTATTAATCAAGATGTTCTGTTACTAGCTGGCGAAAATGATCAATATGTTCCCAGTAGCCGCTTAGTAGAAATTGATAGCAAATTAATTAATGCTGCTTCCGTTAAATCAATTATGTTTGACAAGGCGTCTGGTGGTGATCAACATTGTCAAGCAGGTAATCGACAATTAGGATTTGATGCAATAAAAGAATTTTTATCGAATAAATAGCCAAATATAAAAAGCAGAAAAATAAATCATATTTTTCTGTTTTTTATATGCAACTTTTTTATAAATATGGTTTTGTTATTGCATCATTTGATTTTTTCAAATCGTCGATTGTACCGGAAAAAACAACTTTACCACCCATTTTTCCGCCTTCAGGGCCCATCTCAATCAGCCAATCAGCCTGTCGAATGACTTTCAAACTGTGTTCAATAATGACAATCGTGTTTCCTCTAGCAACCAGCTTATCGAAAAGCTCGAGCAAATGATCAATATCTTTTAAATGTAACCCATTCGTTGGTTCATCAATAATATAAACACTACTCTTCTTTTGTAAGTAGCTCGATAACTTGATCCGTTGCAACTCTCCGCCTGACAATGTACTCAAAGATTGGTTTAATTTTAAATAACCAAGACCTACATCACAGATTGCTTGCAAACCAGTAGCTATTCGTGTAATACCACTAAAAAAATCAACGGCTTGACTCACCGTCATAGACAATATGTCAATAATAGTCTTATCCTTATAGTCATATTGTAAAACTTTCTGATTATAGCGTTGTCCGTGACACAATTCACACTCAGAAACGACATCGTCCATAAAGTACATATCATTAACGATAACGCCTTTCCCCTTGCAGCGCGAACAAGCGCCCTTTGCATTGTAACTAAATAACGATGGACTAACTGAGTTTGCCTTGGCAAATAGTTTCCTAATATCATCAAAAATATCTAAGTAAGTCAGTGGTGTTGATCTAAGACTAATACCAATGTTCTTTTGCGAAATATTGATAACATCGATTCCTTTTTGAATCAATTCTGACGCTACTATTTGTGCTAGAGACGATTTACCCGATCCCGCCACACCGCATAAAACAGTCAAAGCATTAAGTGGTATTTTTAAAGAAACGTTTTGTACTGTGTTTAAATTTTTATCTCTAACAGACAGCCATTTTTTGAAGCTATTATTAGTATGATTATTCAACCTCTCATTTTCACGCATAGCAACACTGGTAATCGTATCGCTTTTTAAAAATTCATCGTATGTTCCCGAAAATTGAACATTGCCACCATTAACTCCCGGACCTGGACCAACATCAATGATGTAGTCAGCTCGCTGAATTAGCAGTGGGTTATGTTCCACTAAAATAATCGTATTGCCTTGATCCTTTAAGACACGTAAACATTTATATAGTCGTTCAATATCTTTTGGGTGTAGGCCTGAGCTAGGTTCGTCTAGGACATACATCACATCATTTAAAGAGCTTGTGATATGCTTAGCAATTCTGATTCTTTGCGCTTCGCCGCCCGATAGCGTATCTGTACTTCGCGCTAAATTAAGATAGCCTAAACCAATCGTAATCAAAGCATTTAGGCGTTTATCAATCTGTGTTTTAACATCCTGAACCAGTGGATTTCTTATTTTTTGAATTAATAATTGTAATTCATCCAATGACATTGCAACTAAATCACTGATATTATGCCCATCAATTTTGCAACTTAGCGCCTTTGCATTCAATCTGGAGCCCTGACAAGTTGGACAAATATCAGTGGATACAAACTTTTCAAGTTGCTTTCTATGCCTTTTCCCCTCATCAGTATTAATAATACTTCGCTTAATTCTCGGTAACAAACCCTCATATAAGGCAGTTTTTGGCCATTTTTCAGGAGGAGACGCTAGTTTTTGCTGCGGTGCGTATAACAATAAATCTAGTTCTTCTTTAGAATAATCCTTTATTTTTTTATTCAAATCAAATAAGCCACTATGGGCATAGCGTTTCCACCGCCAAGCACCATTTCCAAAAGTTGGAAAATCAATTGGATCTTCATTAAGTGATTGATTAAAATCAACAAGATATTTTAAATTAATTTTTTTAGTAAAACCTAAGCCATCACAAACTTCACATTTGCCTTGGGGATGATTGAAAGAAAAGGCATCTGAATAACCAACAAAGGGTTGTCCTATTCGAGAAAACAGCAAACGCAAGAATGTGTATATTTCAGTATACGTTCCTACTGTTGATCTGACGTTGCCCGACATTTTTCGTTGCTCAATTGGTATTGCTATTGGCAAATTAGTAATGTTATCTACAGCTGGTCTACCATATTTTGGTAAAATATGTTGCACATAACTCGAGAACGTATCATTTAATTCACGTCTTGACTGCGCAACTAAGGTGTCAAAAACTAAGGTTGACTTTCCCGAACCAGATACACCTGTAAAAACTGTTAACTGGTGTTTTGGAATTTTGACTGAAATATTTTTTAAATTATTTTGATATGCATTTTCAATGCCAATCCATTCATTATTACCCACGCTATCCCCCTTTATCGATTATCTTTAATGTACAATTCACTGCAATGTTATCATTTTTTTATATGATAATCAAAATCAATCAATATTGTTACGGTAATAGTTAAAATTGCGAAAATTTAGTTAGACGTTAGTTGAGCTTTCGTTAACGATTCTAACATCTTTTCAAAATAAAAGGATACAAGACCTGGTTGATCAATCATTAAATTATGTCCGGCCTTATTAACTAAGGCCCCTTCAGCAGATTCAGATAATTCAATCAATTTCAGCTGCTGTTCATATCCAACAACTTGGTCATGCCGTCCCACTAGAATACAAACTGCAGTTTTTGAATTCAGATGATGCAAATCATTTTCAAAACTAAGTGAATAAGAATCATCTTGTAATTGACTCAAAAAGTTTTTATTAGCTTTTTTGAGTCCAGGAATAATTAAATTTTGGTAATCCTGCCAACTCTTTTGATTAAGCACAACATTCATCTTCTTGAAATCATAAAAATATTCCTTGTTTTTGTCAGTGCTTATCTTTCCCTCAGAAATATTAATGTGCTTGCCAAGTATTCTTCTACCCTTATCAGCATAAATTACCGGACAAGTCATAAAAAGAGAGAGCACTTGACTTTGAAAATGGTGAGCCAACGCTTGAGCCATATAGGCACCATATGAGTGTCCGAAAAGAATGAATTTTTTTTGTCCAACAATGCTTACGATGAAGTTCTTTAAACTATCAAAGATGCTGTTAGCAGAAGCAGAGGGCGTTGCAATAGAACTCCCCATCCCCGGTAAATCAATATAAATACGCTTGAAACCGTTAAAATGCACTTGCGGTTCGAAGAAGAACATCGTAGATTCTCTGTCCAAATACAGCCCATGTAAGAATACAATAGGAATGCCCTCACCCATCACTTCATATGTTAATCCTTGGAATTCCATTTTCATTATTCTACGCTCCTTCTAATACTGTTTCTTTAATACTTGCATTAACTGTTCTTATAATTTAAGCAGCAATTCACTACTTAGTCAATTTGGTTCAGCGTTGTTTAACAAAGTAAAAACATTCTTAAGTTTTTTAAATAACACGAACAAAATAAAAAATACAAGCAATAACTTGTATTTTTTTCATGTTTTCAATTAGTTGTTAACTGCACAATAAATTTTTTCAAACCAGCTTGGCCTGCTTCGGAATTTTTGAAAACGCCAGCGTCTTCAAGGACTCTTTTAAAAATTTGACCAACACTTTGCTCCACCACTTCCGTTACATTATCAGCATTAAAAGTTTCTTCATGTTTTAGTTTATCGGCCCATATCTTGTGTTTTGGGGCCACAGAATCCATATTTCCCAGGAGATATGCCTCGACTTCTGCAAGTTCTGTTTTTAAACGCGGTGGCAAAATAGCCAAACCCATTACTTCTATTAGCCCAATGTTTTCTTTTTTTATGTGTTGTACATCTGAGTGAGGATGAAAGATTCCGTCTGGAAACTCAGACGACGTATTATTGTCTCGTAACACAAGGTCTACTTCATATTTGTGGTCACGGAATCGGACGATTGGTGTAACCGTATGATGTCTTTCACCCGTTTGACTATGAGATTGAATAAATAAACTTGGGTCGTCATAATCTTCCCATGTTTTCATTACTTTACCAGCCGCTGCGAGTAATTTATCGCTGTCCGAATCAATTAAGCGAATTGCAGTCATTGGCCAGTTTAATACCCCCGCTTCCGACAGGTTCACATCTGAAATCTGAAAGCTTTCCTTCAATGTTGCTTTTGCCATAGGTAAATCATAGCGCCCTGCTTGAAAATGATCGTGGGACAATATTGAACCACCCACAATTGGCAAATCTGCATTGGATCCAATAAAATAATCTGGGAATTTAGTAACAAATTCTAACAGTCTAGCTAAGTTTTCCTGATCAACGTGCATTGGTCGAATATTTTCTGATAGCACAATTGCATGTTCATTAAAATAGGCATACGGTGAATATTGAAAATACCAATTTTCATTACCTAAAGTTACTGGAATGACACGATGATTCGACCGAGCAGCATAATCTAAACGACCCCAGTAGCCTTCATTCTCTTTTGCCAACTGAGATGCAGGATACTGTTCCTGTTGTTGTGTTTTATTTTTCAGTGCTGCTGCAATTACCTTAGGATCTTTTTCAGGCTTCGAGAGATTAATTGTAATTTGTAATTGACCATACTCGGTCTCAACTGGGTAAGATAAATTTTGGCTAATTTCCCGCGTCTTGATATAGTTACTTCTTTTCGATAAATCAAAGAAATAGTCAGTAGCCTCCCGCGGGGCGTGATCGTAATGTTGCCAAAAAATTTGTCGAACTTGTGAAGGACGAGGCACAAAATAATCCATTAGTTGTGCACCTAGTATATCAGCATTTATTTTTCTATTCTGTAATGTGCCATTATCTGCTGCAATTGCTACCAAATTATCCAATAGTGTTAACGTAGAGAACCTCGAAACATCTTGATCACTTGTTACATGCTCATAATTTGATTCACCAATCATGCCTAATATTTGGTTTCCCAAATAGATTGCATCTTCATTTGTGTAATCCGATTGTTCGATAATACGCTGAGTAAATTCCGTAATTAAATTATTTTCTGACATTATTATTCACCTACTTTACCGACCCAGTGTGCTCCGTCACCAACATTTGCAACATAAAATGAGGGATCGTAGCCAACTACAGATTCATATTTAGCCCCAACAGCCGCTTTCAAATCATCAACATTATCTTGATGTACTAGTGCGATTGCACAACCACCAAATCCTGCACCGGTCATCCTTGCACCGAGCACACCATCGACGGTTTGTGCTGTTTCCACAAGCGTATCAAGTTCTATTCCAGTTACCGCATAGTCATCCTTTAAAGACTGATGCGATTCATTCATTAACTTACCAAAGCTAGCCAAATCATTTGATTTTAATGCCTCGACAGCAATCTTAGTTCGTTCGTTTTCATAAACAGCATGGCGGGCACGTTTTACAAGTATGTTGCTTTCTAATTTATCAGCATATTTATTAAAAGTTTTGGCGTCTAATTCGCCCAGATATTGGATAGGTGTATATTTTTGCAATTGATAGACTGCTTCTTGAGTTTCACGAACACGCTCATTGTATTTTGAGTCAGCCAACTCTCTTCGTTTGTTCGTATTCATAATAACAACAACATAATCACCCAAATGGATTGGTACCATTTCGTAAATCATCATATTCGTGTCTAAATAGATAGCTTGGTCCGCTTCACCAAATCCAATAGCAAATTGATCCATTATTCCAGTATTAACACCAACAAAATCGTTTTCAGCACGTTGTCCACTGGCCACCAATTGCAATCTCGGAATTTTTAGATCATATAGCTTTTGCGCCACTACGCCAATTAAGAGTTCTAAAGATGACGATGATGATAATCCTGAGCCGTTTGGTATGTTACCATTGATAACTAATTCAAATCCATGCTCAAAACGGTTACCATATCCTCTTAAAGCCTGCAACACGCCTTTAACAAAATTTCCCCAAGATGATCCAGGTAACTTTTCTTCGTCATTAACGTCAAAACTAATCACCCCTTCATCCGGGAAATTAGTCGAATAGAGTTTTACCAAACTATCCGCTCTTTGAGATGCTACGCCATATGTTCCCAGTGTAATTGATGCTGGAAACACGTGACCACCATTATAATCAGTATGTTCACCGATTAAGTTAATTCGACCTGGTGAGAAAAACTTGTCAGTTGGTTCATGATGAAATTGCTTCTTAAAAACATGAATTAATTCTTCGTATATTTCAGTCATTTCCATTTTTCCTTTCACAATGATTTTCACTTATTCAGCTTGCCATTTGAAATAACGCACCGCAGATGTAAAATCAGCTTGCTTAATTGGCGTGTTATATAGACCAATTGACATGAGTTCATCTCCAGAATAATGTTCATCTGTTCTTTGATCAACATAGATTCCGTCAGATTTCAGGTGACTCATTTTAGTTACAGTGAAAACTGGCTGCGCAGTTGACAAAACACGGTAATTGAATAACAATACTTCTGTCTTATCTTCACTGATAAATTCCCAGGCTGTTTCATTATTTTTAAAAGGACTTTTGATACGGTAGAAATTGCCATACTGGATCAACGAGCGATGCTGTTTATAAAATGTCACTTGATCTTTGATTTCTGATTTTTCTTCTAATGACAACTTAGCTAGGTTTAATTCATATCCAAAGACTCCTGCAGTAGCAACATCCCCACGCATAGCCAGACTCGTTTGACGCCCAGTTTGATGATTAGGCGATGCTGAAACATGCGCGGTCATACTAGAGACTGGGTAGCTTAATGTCGTCCCATATTGAATTTTTAAGCGCTCAACAGGGTCCGTATTGTCTGATGTCCACGATTGTGGAAAGAAATATAACATGCCAGCGTCAAATCGTCCGCCACCGCCAGAGCATCCTTCAAATAAAATATCTGGATAACGTTTGGTCAAACGATCCGCCAAATCATACACACCTAACATATAACGATGTCCCACTTCTCCTTGACGTTCTGGTGACAACGCTGCAGAATATACTTCTGTTAAATGACGGTTCATGTCCCACTTAATGTAATCAATCTTAACATTATCCAAGATATTTACTACTTGTTGGAAAATATTATCCACTACCTCAGGTCTTGAAAAATCAAGCACATATTGATCACGACTAGGGGTCAAATCACGGTTAGGCATACCGAGAATATAATCAGGATGTTGTCGATAGAGATCAGAATTTTTGGAAATCATTTCCGGTTCAAACCATAATCCAAATTTCATACCTTTTTCGTGTACTTTATCTGACAAGCCAACTAAACCACCGCCACTCTGTAATTTAGTAGCGTATTCAAACCAGTCACCCAAAGAACTATCATCATCATCACGTTTTCCAAACCAACCATCATCTAAGACAAACATTTCAATGCCTAATGGGGATGCTTCATCTAATATCTCTTGAATTTTTTCTGCATTAAAATCAAAATAAGTTGCTTCCCAGTTATTAATAACAATTGGTCTCTCTGCATATTGATATTTTCCACGAGCCACACGTTCTCGTAGCAAGTGATGGTAAGCTTGTGACATACCATTTAAACCTTCATCAGAATAAACCAACAACGCTTCAGGTGTCTGAAAGTCATCATCAGCATTTAATTGCCAATCAAATCCATCTTCGTTAATACCAGATAGAACACGTGTCTGTTCCACATAATCTCTTTCGATAGTGAATTGATGATTTCCCGAATAAACCAGTTGGACACCAACAGCTTCACCCTCATTTTCGGTTGTGTTCGGTGTTACTAGCACTACAAATGGATTCATGTGGTGCGAGCTCGTTCCTCGATGACTAGAAAATTCAGTCACCCCTTGGCGCACAATTTGTCGCTCCATTTGACGTTCACGCACATGGGCGCCGGGTAACGAGATGATTTCTAGATCACTTGCTGGTAAATCTAATTGCATTGATGCAATTTTCTCAATATTAATACTTTGTTGAGAGAGATTCGTTATTTTAGTTGATCTTGCAACTACTGGCCGGTCATTATAAATTGTGTAATAAAGTGATACTTGGGCATTTAGCGTACTATCCACAAGATTAATTATTAATGTTTTAGCTTCATCTTCAGATAACACGTAGGCCTGAGGCAGACGATCTAGATGTGGCTTGCCATTTACAATTTTGAATGATTGAAAACGAAAATCAGATGCTTGTGCACCGTTGGCTCCTTGAATTTTAATCGCGGCTTGACGAAAATCTCCCGTATTATAACCACCGTATTCTTGTAATAATGTGTCCTTCGAATAGCTACGATCTGTTTGATGTGGTTCTCCAGCTAAGTTTGGTGAGAATCCTCTATCTAGACGTGGATAATGTCGTGAACCATGATATTTTGTAATTTTTTTACCAAAATAGAGATGGCTTAGCAGTCCGCCCTCTTCAATTTGTATCAGGTAAGATATTTGTCGATTTGAAAGATGAAAAACATTTTGCTTGTCATCAAAAGAAATGTTTGCATTAGCCATAATCTTCCTCCGTGAAGTCTTTTACTAAATTACAAACACAGTTTACCACTCGTTTACTAAAATGTAAACGGTTACTTTTAATTTTTAAAAGTTTCTCGATATTTCAAATTTCCCGGTATTGTAGCCCAAACTGTCCAATCACGTTCATCATTTGCTAATTCGTAGGCTTGTTCTAAAGCCGTCTTCCCTAGTGCCGCGGGATTTAGATCTACCGTCGTTAGTGCCGGAACCAAGTAAGAGGATAACTCAACATTATCAAAGCTCACCACATCAATATCAATTCCTGGCTCTAGATTCTCGGATTTCAATGCATTAATGGCACCAATTGCAATAGGATCCGAAGCAACTAATAGTGCATCTATACTGTGTTCTTCTCTTAATAACGATATAGCGCCTTGCATGCCCGTTTCAGCATGCCACGGACCGGTGTAAAAATGAGGGCTCATTTGATGCTCTTCAGCCCAATTACGATAGATTTCACTACGCACATCTTCAACAGCAAGTGTTGAGGAGCCATCTAATTCTAGCAAATCGTTCACGCCACCAATAAATCCAATATGTCGCCGTCCAGCTTGATAAAACTCATCCAATATCCGAGTTGTCATCAACCGCAGTTCGGGATTGACAGAGTCAATGGTTTCATAGCGCGTTTTGGCATCAACCAACACAATTCGCTCATTAATTTTCTGCAATTGGTTCACCGCTTTTTGAGTCATATCGCCTAAAATAATAATGGCATCGTAAGTTGCGAAATCCGCGATATTAATGCCTTGATTAATTCGAATAATTTCATCAACAATAATATTTTGATCGTGCGCATTTTGCTCAATACTCAAGTATATTTGTCGCCAATAAGCATCGCTAGCTTCTCGGATTTCAGAAAAGACCGTCAATACTGCAATATGGATCAATTTTTTGGAAATACTTTTTTTATGTTTTTTTGTGTAATTCAACCTTTGCGCGGCATCAATAATCTTTCGGCGAGTTTCGTCAGAAACTGACAGAGTCAGGTCATTATTTAAAACTCGAGATACCGTGCTTGATGACACATCCGTTTCCAGCGCTATCTGCTTAATTGTTACCATATTTTCTTCCTCAATTTATGCAAGTTCATTTGCTTTATTTATACTCCTTATCATTTTACATCAAAATATAAAAAATACCTATTTACTAAATATTTACTAAAAAGTATTGATTTTTTAAATGAAAGCGCTTACTATTGAGATGTTAGCTACTACAAAAAGGAGATTACAATTATGAAGTCTAACCAGCAGTCAATGACATCACGCGTTTCATACGCTTTTGGTGCATTCGGTAATGATATGTTTTTTGCGACATTATCAACGTATTTCATTATGTTTGTTACCACACATTTGTTCAATAGTGGTAATGCCGCGCAAAATGACAAAATGATTAGTTCCATTACGCTAATTATCTTTCTACTACGATTTGTTGAATTAGCAATTGATCCATTTATTGGTAATGCAATTGATAATACAAGCACTCGATGGGGTAAATTTAAACCTTGGGTGGTTGTTGGTGGAACGGTTGGATCAGTTGCTCTGATCATTCTTTTCACAAATATGGGCGGTCTAAATAAATCAAACCCACTTCTTTATTTGATTATCTTTGGCATAATCTATATTATTATGGATATCTTCTATTCATTTAAAGATATTGGGTTCTGGTCAATGATACCGGCATTAACTTTTGACTCACGCGAACGTGAAAAAACTGCAACTTTTGCCCGTATCGGTTCTACTATCGGTGGAAACTTAGTCGGCGTTGTTGTTATGCCCATTGTTTTGTTTTTCTCTTTGAATCAAAATGATGGTACTGGTGACACTCGTGGTTGGTTCTGGTTTGCTGTTATTATTGCGGTAATCGCATGGCTGAGTGCGGTCGCTGTTGGTGTTGGTACTAAAGAAGTTGATTCCGACCTACGTAAGAACAAAGAAAAAACAACATTCAAAAATGTTATCCATATTCTAACGCATAATGATCAGCTCATGTGGATTGCCTTGTCTTATGGTTTTTACACCACGGGCGTCACTCTTGTTAATTCACTAGAGTTATATTATTTCACTTTTATTTTAGGAAACTCATCTGCTTTCTCAATTTTCGCCTCACTAAACATTGTGACTGGCTTACTATCTGTTTCACTATTTCCAAAATTAGCTGATAAACTTAATCGACGTAATTTATTTTTCTGGTGTATCTTAACCATGATTATCGGATTAGTTCTGTTTATTTTTGCAGGACAGTCACTCACAATGGTTCTAATCGCTGCTGAATTATTTGCCATTCCACAACCACTTGTGTTCTTAGTGGTTCTCATGACAATCTCTGATTCTGTGGAGTACGGTCAACTGAAGCTCGGGCATCGTGATGAATCATTAACGTTGTCAGTTCGTCCACTATTAGATAAACTAGCTGGTGCTATTTCAAACGGTGTCGTCGGATTAACTGCCGTAGTCGCTGGAATGACAACTGGTGCTACAGCTTCTTCAGTAACAGGGTCCGGACAATCCATTTTCAAAACCATTATGTTTGGTTTGCCAATTGTTATTATTTTAATCGGCACCTACGTATTTTATCGCAAAGTAACACTTACTGAGCGCAAGCACGCTGAAATTGTTGACCAACTTGAAAAAACATGGGGAAAGAAATTTGTTGACACAACAACGACTACAACCACGCCTGAATTAAAAACTGGTGAGTACACATACAATGCACCTATTGCCGGTGAATTAATTAATCTCTCATCCGTTAATGACCATGCATTTGCTTCAGGATCTCTAGGTCAAGGATTTGCAATTCGTCCGAGCGATGGTCGGGTTTATGCGCCGTTTGATGCAACCGTTCGCGTTGCCTTCTCAACGAAACATGCCATTGGCCTTGTTTCAGACACTGGTCTAGTCACATTAATTCACATTGGTATTGGTACTGTTGCTATGCAAGGGACAGGTTTTGTTACTTACTTCGAGCGCGGCCAACATGTTAAGAAAGGTGATCTACTCATTGAGTTCTGGGACAAATCAATAAAGGATGCTGGCTTTGATGACACCATTATTGTGACAATAACAAATTCTAATGTCCTTTCTGAATTCAACATTGTAAAACCAATTGGTAGTAAAGTCGATAAAGATGATATTGTTTTGACTTTAATCAATAAATAAGTAAATTTTAACATATAGAAACAANAATATATATATAATATATATATATATTATT
>AEKF01000002.1_pt1 | contig 240505 bp, 212 predicted proteins | sample 342668 | NCBI WGS metagenome assembly AEKF01 (sample SAMN02954267, study PRJNA50815) | food metagenome | biome: terrestrial; feature: fermented food; material: kimchi; isolation source: Jonggazip commercial cabbage kimchi | place: South Korea | collected 2009-06 | reverse complement strand
CCGTCGTGTCTGCTACTTTATCTGTTGCTTGTGACACCGTAACACCAGTGTTGTTAGTGCTATCAGCGCTTACGTTAGTTGTGGAAACGCCAAATATCACAGCAGAAAAAATACCGGCTGTCACTAACAGTTTCCCAGATTTATACAATTTTTTACGATCGCATATTATTCTTTTGTCTCTCATGAAATTTTCCCTCACTTCATATTCTTACCGTAAAGTACTCATAAAGATGTCAAACCTTTACCATTTCATTCTATAAGCCTTCTGCTTCTCTTTTGTAATTTATGCATAATAGCATATTCAATATTGAATAAAGTAAAAAAACTAGCACATACCGTGCTAGTTTTTAGTTACTAAATTTTATATAGCAACGGGATGGGGATTTGTAATTATGAGAGAATTTAAGAGCAACATTATCAAAGAAAAGAGAAAATTAAGAAATATGTCTCAAGCGCAACTGGGAGATATTGTTGGTTCCCAGGCCATGGTTTCCAGAATAGAAAATGGGCAAATTTTGCCAAATGCTCAAACCATATTTATTCTTTGTAACAAACTTGAGATTACCGTTGAGGAATACTTCTATAGTATATTTGGTCCGGATCAAAATACGACAACTTTTAGAAATAACCTAGATAAGTTATACATGCAGGGAAGCATTGATGAATTACGTAAAATATTTTCACACTATAAGCATCATAAATCATTAGATATAGAAACAAAGCATCGTATGCTAATGGTACAATCAACTATTTATCATCTTTTCTTTCAATCAGCAGATGAAATTGATCAAAATATACTTTTTTCATATTTTGATAAAATTATTAATTGGCGTCTCTACGATATTTATCTGTTTGAATCTACTATTAATATGCTTCCTGTTAAGAAAACGAAATCGTATTTCTTAGACATTTTGTCACAATACAACAGCGAATCCAATGTTATGTGCTATCCTGATATAATTACTAATACGATAATTAAATATTTGGAAACTAGTATCATGCAGAAGGAAAATAATATTACTACTTTTTTACTTAATAAATTGGAAATGGAAAAAATATCACTCAACACCAATCAACAATTATGGAAATTATTTCTAACCGGAATTTACTATAATAATGAAAAGAAAATAAAAGAAGCCTATAATATTACAGAATATCTAAACGATGTTAATACCACTCAGTTATTTGATCGAATACTGTCCTACTACACTAAAAAATAACACGATTAACATGTAAAAAGAGCTCTTGAAAAATCAAGGACTCTTTTTTATTAACTTTAACTACCTTAATAAATTATATCTCAATGAGTATTTTGTCCGTAATATGCGTTTACACCGTGTTTTCTATAGTAATGACGGTCTAACAAATATTGTGGTACGTGAATATCTTGCGAAGGATTAAGACTCATAGTATGATAATCAATTTCAGCTACAACATCCAAAACTATAGCATTATGAACCGCATCCATAGCATCTTTCCCCCATGTAAATGGTCCATGATCATTCGTCAAAACACCCGGAACTGCCATGGGATCAATATCTTCACTTTCAAACGCGCGTACAATTAATTTCCCAGTATTTAGTTCGTACTCACTATCTACTTCATTTTTAGTCAAACGCCGAGCGACTGGAACATCCCCATAAAATGTGTCCGCATGGGTTGTTCCAGCAGCAGGAACTGGTATTCCTGCTTGAGCAAAGGCAACAGCCCATTTTGAATGGGTGTGAACGATTCCACCCAAATCAGTCCAATGTCGGTACAAAAATGCATGGGTTGGGGTATCTGTAGAAGGATTCAAATTTCCTTCCACAACATGCCCGTCTAAACTAACAACCACCATGTCTTCAGGCTTGAGGTCATTATAATCAACACCACTAGGCTTAATTACAAAAACCCCTTTCTCGCGATCAACTTGGGAAACATTTCCCCAAGTTAAGGTCACTAAATTATTAGCTGGCAAAGCCATGTTAGCTTCGTAAACTTCTTTTTTCAAATCTTCTAACATAACGTTTACTCCTTCTCTTTTTTTGATGGCAATGTTTTAATCGCTGTCAATTCAATATCTAGCCCTGCGACATATCGCTCCATAAACTGTTCAAATCCTTGAACATCTTCAGGTTCAGGAGATATGGTTTCGTATTTTTCATTGATAAACACATTATTATCCAAAAAATCATCCAAAGTTTGAGTTGTTTTTTTATTTATCGTGTACAGAGACAGCACGGCCATTCCCCATGGGCCACCTTCACCTGCTGTTTTCATTACGGTAATATCGGTATTTAGTGCTGCGGCTAATAATTTTTGTGCCACAATGGGCGTTTTGAAGACACCTCCTTGCGCCACGATATTGTCTGTCAAAACTTTTTCGTCAGATAGAATACGCATACCGATTTTAATAGCACCAAATGCTGTGAAAAAATGAAATCTCATCAAATTACCAATAGTAAATTCAGAATCTGGCTGTCGCACTAATAATGGCCGTCCTTCTGGGACCGCGGTAATATTCTCACCAGAATAATAACCGTAACCAGACAGACCACCAGCATCTGGTTCTGCTTCCGTCAATGCGGTATTAAAAAGTGCTTGGTATAATTCACTGGTAGAAATATTACTGCCAATCATCTTAGCAAATTGCGAAAATAGTTTGACCCACGCACTCAAATCAGATGCTGAGTTATTGGCATGAACCATTGCTACTGGCGATCCGGTAGGCGTTGTCACTATATCAATATTTGTATAAACGTGCTGTAAACTTTTTTCTAATACAATCATAGAAAAAATTGATGTACCTACTGAAATATTTCCAGAACGTTTTTTAACACTGTTAGTTGACACCATACCCGTTCCTGCATCTCCTTCCGGAGGTGCAATAGTTGCTCCTGCTGATAAATTGCCACTAGGGTCAAGTAACCTCGCCCCTTTCTCTGTTAAGTACCCACCAACCTCACCAGCTGTTAATGGCTTTGGTAGTAAGTCTTGAATGTGCCAATTATATTGTTGGACAGACTTCAAAGAATCAAACTGGCTCAGCATGCGCTGACTGTAGCTCCCAGTTTTCTCATCAATTGGGAACATTCCAGAAGCGTCACCGATACCTATAACTTTTTGATCAGTCAATTGCCAATGAACGTAGCCTGCCAAGGTTGTTAAAAATTCAATGTTTTTGACATGGGTCTCTTGGTTCAAAATAGCTTGATAAAGATGGGCAACACTCCAACGTTGTGGAATATTAAATTCAAATAATTTTGTCAATTCTAGCGATGCCTCTTCAGTGATGGCATTACGCCATGTACGAAAAGGAACCAATAATTCATTGTTTTTATCAAATGCTAGATAACCATGCATCATCGCTGAAAATCCCATGGTTTTGATTTTTTTTATCTCAACATTGTAATCGACAAATACTTTCTTTCTAAGATTGCTATAAGCTGTTTGCAATCCCAGCCAAATATCATCTATCGCATATGTCCACAGCCCATCTTGCAAACTGTTATCCCATTCATAGCTACCTGAAGCAATTGTTTTGAAATCTTCAGTTGTTAAGATTGCCTTTACCGTCGTCGAACCAAATTCAACACCAAGTGCAACTTCACCATTTTTAATCGCTTGTTTTATTTTTTCATCTGCCATAAATATGTTCTCCTTTATGGAAAAACGCCAACCAGTACAAGATGCCCGCTCTGCGATTTCCCTATTTCAACTGAACCAGTTTATCTATCGAATACTCTTTAATGGTTTGTTCCTTGCGCTTCTATTTCTTCAAGCGTTCTGCCATGAGTTTCGGGTACGGCAAACTTAATAAATAAGACGGCGATGATTGAAATTACACCAAAGATAGCAAATACCGTTGCTTGCGGCATGGCAGCCGTCATGATAGGAAATAATAACCCTACAGCAAAGGAACCAAGCCAATTAAATGACGATGCCAATCCACTAGCACGACCGCGAATTGCTAGCGGAAATACCTCACCAACTAATACCCAGGTGAGTGGTGCCCAAGTGAATGAATAGAAAGCAACAAATATTGACAGAAATACCACTATCAGCATAGGTGGAAACTTGTCTGCACCCACCAATGCATTGAGTGCTGATGGCATTAAGAATGACAATGCCATTACGGTTCCACCGACCATCAGTAGCGTACGCCGTTTGAACTTGTCTGCTATTACCATATACAACAACGCGCCTAGGACAAGTATCACACCTTGTACGATTGGCCATAGTAATGCGCTGGACGCAGCTTGTCCACTTGCTTTTTCAACAATCAACGGAATGTAATAAAATATTGCGTTGGCACCCATAAACTGTTGGAAAGCTGCCACACCAATACCCGCGGTGACTAAATATCGATACTTACTGGAAAATAATGTATTTAAAGTAATATTTTTTTGCGCACCGGACTCAATTGCTACAGTATTTTGTATGTCTTCTAGCTCTGGATCCACTTCACTGGCAGTACGAATATAAGTTAACACTTGTCGTGCTTCGGCTAATTTGTGCGTTTTCACTAAAAATCGTGGTGACTCAGGTAAACGAAGAACACCAAAGAAAAGTATGATTGCCGGCACAGCTGCTAATCCAAGCATTAATCGCCAAGCAATCGTATGCGGCAAGCCTTGTAGCAAATAGTCAACGATATATGATAAAAGCATTCCAGAAACAATCATCAGCTGATTCAACCCGGATAACCGACCTCTATTTTTGGCAGGTGCCATTTCGGACATATATGAAGGTACTAATGCCGAAGCTGCACCAACTGCTAAGCCCAAGAGGAAGCGAGCAATTAATAACCACACCACACCATTATTTGGAGAAACACCAGCCATAATTGCACCAACTGCAAAGATAAATGATGAAGCCAGTATCATTCGACGACGACCTAATCTATCTGACAGTTGTCCAGCTAATGCGCCGCCAAGAATTGCTCCTAACATAAGGGTCGAAGTGATCCAACCGATAGTTCCTGCATCTGTTAGATGCCAGTCTTTTTGTAAAAATGGTAAAGCGCCAGTCATAACGCCAATATCGTAACCAAATAAAATGCCGCCAAATGCACCAAAGAAATATATAAATGAACTGGCGATTCTTTTTGTAGATCCATTTTCCATGATTATGCCCTTTACTTAATATCTACATATGTGACACCGAATAAGTTGGCCAAATCTGTCAGCTGTTCAGAATCAACAGAGAAACTCAATGTTGTGTGATGTCCGCCACCTACTGTTAACCAACCTTCTGCACCCGCTTTCAAACCAGCCTTTGGTGTCCATAATTGCTTAGCAACTGGTAGATATGGTGTTTCAGCTTCTGGTTTATTTCCTGTGACATCATAGCTAATTAGCTTAAACTCATCACCAAAATCAGAAATTGTCACATCAACAGCATCACCAGTACGTCCACTAAAGACCAAACGAGCGGGATCTTCTTTACCACCAATTCCAAGAGGATGCACCTCAACACGTGGTTTATCTGATGCTATCGTTGGATCCACTTCGAGCATATGTGATCCGAGAATTGCTTCGTGACCTTGTCTCAAATCCAAAGTGTAGTCTTCCATAAATGCTGTCGCTTGATTATGTGACACAATTTTTAACAAACGTGTTAAGGCTGCCGTCTTCCAGTCCCCTTCACCGGCAAATCCAAATCCATCTGCCATCAAAAGCTGTGCTGCCAAACCAGGCAATTGTTCAAGGCCAACTAAGTCTTCAAAATTAGTGGTGAAAGCCGAATAACCTTTATCAGTCAAAAATCTCTTGATACCAAGGTATTCGCGTAATTGATATTTCACATTATGTTCATATTTTTCAGAATCATTTTGCCCAGCAACAAAGTCATACTTATCTTGAAGTTCGGTATATAGATTATCAATATCAGCATCATCAATTGCGTTAACATACGTCACTAAGTCGCCAACACCCCAATAGTCAACCGTCCAGCCAAATTTAATTTGCGCTTCGATTTTGTCACCATCAGTTACCGCAACATTACGCATCTTATCAGCAAAAGTAACTACTTTAATTTTGAAACTTTCTTCGTAAGCAACCGCAACATCCATCCACTTGCCGATTTGTACTTGAACGGCTTCATCAGCCCAGTGTCCAAAGACAATTTTATTATTCAATCGAAGCCTAGCATTGATAAATGCATATTCACGGTCACCATGTGCTGACTGATTTAAGTTCATATAATCAAAATCAATTGAATCGTATGGAATATTGTTCAACATTTGGGTTGCCAAATGGAGCAATGGTTTGTTGAGCAATTGCGTGCCACGAATCCAGTTTTTAGCTGGTGAAAATGTATGTGCCCATGTGATAACACCAGCAACAGAGTCATCATAATTTGCTTCTTTCATTGCTTCAGTAATGTTTTCAGCTGTCACACCAACAGTTTTAAATTCAATTGGATAAGGTAAATTACCTGATTCATTTAACTTTTCAATAATTTTTTTTGAATCTTCTTCAACTTGTTTCAGTACTTCAGGACCGTACAGAAATTGAGATCCTGTCACAAACCAAAACTTGTAATCTTTTATATCAGCCATTTTTCATCCTCTGTATTTGTACTTGTAGCGACATTAGTTATTTTGAAGCGACTCGGAATCAAACAATACTATCTAGAATAATCATTTTTTGGAAACGCTTACAAACAAACTATAAAACATTTGTCCGTATAAGTCAAATAAATATATTTTTATACGATAACTCATTTTTAAAAACACAAAAAAGCTAACTAGAAGATAGCTTCTAGTTAGCTTTGTTTTAGCCGTTTAATTTAACTAATATCACTTACTGATTCTCTTTCAATCAATTGAGAATGATAGACAATTGACTCGACCTTGTGATGTTTGATTTTCTGTAACAGCAACCTTGCCGCATCTTGTCCCATTTTCTCTTTAGCATGTGACACCGTTGTCAACCTAGGAGACAAATATTGTGATAATTGGAAATCATCAAAACCAATCACGGAGATATCTTGTGGTACTTTAAGCCCCACCTCATGAATCAAATCTACAATGCGTATCGCTAATTGATCATTATACGCGATGACGGCTGTGGGCCTCTGATCTGGATTTTTCACCAACAATTCACGCATACTTTGAAGTGCTTCATTCACTTCATCAGATTTATACATGATCGAGGAACTCTCTGGTAAGATATTCGGATGGTTCTGATACGACTGAAGAAAGCCATTCAAACGATGAATACCTTGAACATCAGAAACTTGAAATACACCTGTGATTCTTTTATGTCCGCGTTTAATCAAATATTCCGTTACCTGATAGATTGCATTTTTATCATCACTGACCAACGTGGTACCTTCAAAATTATTGTATGATGCATTAATGAAAACCATCGGAATATTTAGTTGCGCAATTTTTTGATACAAATCAATATTAGGTGTATCGATGGCACTTTGTGTTGGTTCAATGATTAATCCACCCAAATTTTGGCTCATCAAATTTGTTAATGCTGTGCGTTCACGTTTTGGGTCGTTATGGGTGTTAGCCAAAATAAGCGAAAATCCATTTTCAGATAGCACTTGATCAGCACCATCAATAATTACTGGAAAAATATAAGATGCCACATGAGTAGATAAGATACCAATTACTTTGGGAATTTCCTCATATTTTTTTGCAGCCGACCAATCAGCCACAAACGAACCGCCACCTTGCACACGATAAACATACTTTTCATTTTCTAAATCAGAAATAGCACGTCGTACGGTATAACGGCTGACAGAAAATGCTGTCATCATTTCGCTCTCTGTTGGCAGCTGTTGATTTTTATCGTATTCTCCGCTCAATATTTTTTCTAAAATGTCTTTTTTAACAATTTCATATTTATTTGCCATATTTAATAAAAATGCGCCGAAATGTTTCTGGCACTGCTAGTCCTTTTATATGATCGTTTTAATCTTATTCTTTGCAATGTAGCAATTGTATAAAATTAATCATACATTGAGTTTATCATACTGTTGTCATGCATAGCTTATTTTTTCAAATTTGTGTATTGTTTATTGAAAATCACTTCAGGGTATTTATTAGATTTCTTAGTCAAGAGCTTTTCTTTATCGCCTTTCAAATAGTGGTCAAAGAAATCACTAACATACGTTCTTGTAATATCAACAGTATGGTATGGTGTCAGCCCTCTTGCAAAAAGAAGCGGTGAAATGTAAGAAATTTCCGTAAAACTTTGATGGTAAAATTTATCTACCGTCAAAAAGTAAGTATCATTAATACTCTTCTTCATGACAGAATTCAAATCAGGTTTAAATTCTTTATACGTCACTTGCTCTTTAACAGAAGCATGAGGCTTTAAGCTTTTGGCCGTATTACCTGACATAATGTACATAAATGGTTGTGAAACACCTTTAGTTGCTACCGTACCCCAGAACCCCCCTTCCAGACTCACACCAGCTTTAATACGGTTATCCTGTGCTAACGCTTCAGCTGTCGTTGCACCACCGAAGGAATGACCAAACATACCAATTTTATTCATATTTAACTTTCCAGTAAATCTAGAATTCGACTGATTCCATGCAGACAGTTTATCAATTACAAAAGTAACATCTTTAGATCGAACCGCCACACTTTTGACATTATAGTTATAGAGCCCTTTAGAAGTATTGTATTTTGGATCTGCTTGGTAATAGGCAGTTTTACCATTTGATAATGTTACTTTAGCCGATGTATACGGATGATCCATACCAACAACGATGTATCCGCGACTGACAAGCTCTTCAATCGCTGACATGCTTTGATATCTAGTTGAACGTATCCCCGGTGAAAACAAAACGACTGGATAATTCTTTTTATCATTAGAGATACTAGCATTCTTTACAACGTGCGTTTTAACTAATGATAAGTGACTAAATAATTGTTTCGGTAAATTAAATACCAAGCTCATTGCTTCGCCTAAACTACTTGGATAGGATTCTTTTTGTTTTGATGTCATTGCTTTTCTATTTGTCGGATACCAGACACTAACAGCCACATTTCGCTTATCAGAGCTAGTTTTTGTGAATGTTTCCGATCGACTTGAATCAACCAAGATTCGAGTCTGTTCACCTATACCATATTTACCTGAGGGTTGTGGCATGGTGAAAACAGGTAAAATGATGCTCATGAATGTTGATATAGCAATTACCAAGATGCTTATAAATGTAAATAATCCTTTCAAAACAGCGTGTTTCCGGTGATTATTTTGGTGGTTTAGGCGATATAACATGTATCCCATAGATAAAAATGCTATTAAATATGTGCCTAACATTTGGATACGTACTTTATCGATAAATACATGCAGTCCGCCTATAACTAGCATGGTTGATAATAACCAGTAGTAAGTAGTTTTTTTCCAGTGCCCCCATACTGAAAATATTAGGCTTAACAAGGTTATTATTGTTAACAATATTTCTAAAATTCGCATATTTTTCTCCTTTTTACTTTCTAGAAATGCCAACTAACAATGTTATTATAAACTGTGAAGTAAACTTCAATGTCAAGTTCAAAATATTCTACCCTATCTGTTGACGCCACAAATATATGGCACCATTGTGCTCGTGAAACATTCATATGAGAAATAAATACATTGAACTATCCTTCTCACAAAAGCATAAAACACTGCTACAAAAGATTGCAGTCTAGAAAATCCATCAAAAAAAACCAGCTAATTGCTAGTTTTTTGTAAAAATGCTACGAAACAAATACCATTTTGCATGTCATGGACTGAAAGGACACTGATATGGGCGCAGCTTTATGAAAATATTTACTGCAATTAAACTTCCATTAGTAAATTTTGATTATCATTCACCGTTGCTTCTAATGATTTAATCAAAATCACACTGATAACAGCCAAAGGAAGAAACAATAATATGACTACTGACCAACTCATGTGTGTTGAAGTATTTTCGTATATGCCAAATTGTAAATCAAACAAAAAGTGTAAGATGGCACCAATGTGAATACTGTTTGTAATAATTTTTACCAGAGAAAAAAATAAACCAATACAAAAAGCATAGAAAACTTGCTGAGCAACGCCCTTAGTGGTATCTAATCCTAAATTGAATAGATGCAACAAACCGAATATGATACTAGTCACTATTGATGTAATGAGCAATTTGTTATTGTATTTTTTTAAAAACCGCTGAGTTAGATTGAATAAATATCCTCTCACAAGATATTCTTCTAAAAATCCGGCACCCAAAGCTATAGCTATACAAGTGACAATAATTTCAGGTGAACTCTGGAACAAATGTAACATACTTTGAATATTTTCATTAATAATATATAGCAAAATAAAATAACCAAAGGCAAGTAGTGATGAATACTTTTGAAACGTAGACAGTTCAATACGGTGTATGAATAATCGACCATGGTTTGAAATCGAATTGACAAGCCATGAAAATATGTAGATGCACACGATTAAAAGAAAAGTTATTATGATTAAATTTTTTAATGGGGCTTGATCTGGAGAATACGGTTCCATCGAGATACCAATAAAAAACATTATGATAATTGCAATATTTTTTATGAGAAACATTATCGGCTTATATTTTTTTCGTACCATATTTAAAACATCCTTTAATTTTTTATTATCGTTGCAAACACGCTGCAATAACGTTATTATAAACGATGAAGTTAACTTCAATGTCAAGCTAAACTCGCTATTTTGTCATTGAAATAAAGTGGAACCAATTATTTTAGAGGAAAATGATATGAAACAACTAACTCGTGGCCAACTAGCAAAAATAACAGGTCTTAGTGCGGCGACAATTCGTTATTATGAACAATGCGGACTACTACCAAAACCAAAACGTTTAGCAAATGGTTATCGCATATATGATGAAACTTATTTACCAAAAATTAAGTTTATTCAAGATGCCAAATCGCTAGGTTACACTTTAAAAGAGATTCAAGAAAGCCTGAATATGCTTAGCAAACAAATGTCCCCAGACGATTTAAAAAAGCTTGTTGCAGATAAAATAACTCAAATCGAATCCAGAATTGATAATCTAATTGCCATGAAAAAATTATTGACATCTTTGTTAGAATTTTCAGATTCCGACATTTACAATTATTTGGGCACTTTTTAAGCAAAAAAAGATAACCATCGTATATGGCTATCTTTTTTTAAAAATTAAAGTATCTCATCAAAGCCATTACTAGCACGCTCAATAAAACTACAGCCATCAGAGAACGCCTAAAATAACCAATAATTAAACCAGGCAACAATGCTACTAAAGCAGTAAAGTTAACTGTCGCCAGATGCCCGTACCCATGAACAACAAATATATTTTGAAACATAAGTGTTGTCATCATTGCTAACGGTAAATACCTTAAAAATGTCGTCATCCAATCTGGAAAATTAATATACTTAGCCATAAAAAAAGGTATCACTCTAGGAATAAGTGTCACAATAATACTACCTAGAAGGACGATATAAAATTTCGTATCACTCATATCACTTACCCTCACTTCTATTTACCAAAACGGCGTAAAAACTTCCCAAAACAGAGGCTATCAATACAGACACAACTGCGCTAAAGAAATACATAAGTATATATAACAAAGCCGTAGAAACAATGATAATTGACAGCACCTTAAACTTGCTTTCCTTCGGATTTTGGAACATAGAAATGCTTGTCAGCAACCAAAGTCCGGCAAACATTCCCGTTAAAGCAAAATCCAAGCCGAATGCTGCAGGATCGGTAATGTTTTTGCCAACTACTGCAAAAATAACACAAGCTAGCCACCACGCTGCCCACGAAGCAATATTCAAGCCATGCATCCACATCACTGATCTTTCCTTGCCAGCAGCAATATTCACAGATAGTATGCCAAATGATTCGTCAGTTACTAAACTACCCATAAGCAAACTAGATGCTGTAGATTGCCGTGGAAAAACTTGTGTAACCGTTAATGATTGTAAAAACATGCGAAAGTTAACCAAAAAAACCATCATGACAATACTGCTAATAGAAGCATTGGCAGCCAGCATACTAACAACAATAAACTGTCCAGAACCAGCATAAAAAATCGCTGACAGCAAAAAGACTTGCCAAATAGTAAAGTGTTCTGAGCCAGCTATTGTTCCAAATGCTGCGCCAATACTAATATAACCTAGCATGGTTGGCAGGGAAGCCTTTACGCCACTCCAAAAATCATTCAATTGTTGTTGTGATAACGACATAGATTATTCTCAATTCCTAAAATTTTAGTCGATTGAAGCGATATAAATATCCTATCACATCTGTTTTTGAATGTTAAGAGGTTTATTAGCAAATAATTAGACAACACCTTATAAAAATTCCAACACACTTAGTATGTTGGAATTTATTATTAAAAAAATAATACATCAAAGACTCGTCACTTTATAGAACGAAAAGTCGCCGTAACCATCATGCTGATGTGCATCAGTGACCGCTATGAAGTTGAACAGCCCCGTGAAACCTCCAATTTCACCTTTTTCCCCATTAACCCCTTCATCAGATAAATAATTAACATCAACATTTTCTAGTAATATCAGCCATTCATCGTCGGTAGACATTCTATAAAACACTGTCGCTTCACCAAAATTATAGACAAATTTTATTTGAACGTGTCCATTTGAAATAGGCACCTTAACATACTGATAAATTTTTTTCTCACCCAACTTTGCTTGTGTTAAACCTAATGCTATCGCGTTTAATGATTCTGACCAGTATAAATTTGCATACAACCAATTATTAGCATCATAATATAGCCCTGCTCCAGCTGATTCAGAATAATGATCTGGATGAATTTCCACTTCAGTTTCTAGAGAATAAGTGAACGATGTAGCTCGTGTAGCTAAAATACTTGGATTCATTTGTGAGAAAAGTGACTCGCCGCCATAAATTCTTAAGTAATCTCTATTTCCTAAATGATTGACCCATGTTCTATTCTGAAAACGATACGGGGATAAAAATCGCTTGTCATAATGAGGCTCATTAAAGTACTCCGTAATATCTTCAGAATATTTTATTGTTGCTTCTTCTTGTTGTGGGCCATCGATATTTTCCTTAGCAAAATTTGTGCCGTCAGCCATTTGTAACCAACCGTCTGCCGTCCAATTTACTTTCTGGATACCAGTTTCTCGTCCTAATGGATTCAATGTCGTACCAGGTAATGGGCGTGACATCAAATGGGCAACGTACCACTCACCATTGGGTGTCTCCACCAAAGAACCGTGGCCCGACTTTTGTATATTAGAATTTGGATTATACATCTCAAATTGTCCAGCATCAGGATCTCCTAGGGAAAAAAGGTGTTCCGGTGAGGAAGTAATAATTGGTTCGCCACTAGGATGTGATTCATAAGGTCCAAATATGTCCTTTGATCGACCAATTTCGACACCATGGGCATACCCTGTCCCCCCAGCTGCAATCATAAGATAATAGTAACCGTTTCTTTTGTAAATTATTGGTGCTTCAGCAGCACCCCTTGAAGTAAATCCGGTAGTCACTCGATGCCACGAACCAACAATTTTCTGCTTTTCAAAGTTGAATTCAGCTATGACAATATGCCCTGGTGCTTGATAATTTGGCCTTGACTCCCATTCTAAGATAGCAATATATTTCTTGCCATCGTCGTCATGAAAAATAGATGGATCAAAGCCTATTGATGTGAGGTAAATTGGCTCTGACCAAGGGCCGTGAATACTTTCCGACCAAAGCGCATACGAATCGGCATTAAATTCTCGACCCGCCATGTTTAACATGTGCGAATAAGCAATCCAATAACGTTTTTTGTGTGCATCGTAGGATAGATGTGGCGCCCAAATTCCTGCTGGTGTGTTTGTTCCCTTCAAAGAGATCTCTTCTTTTTTCAAAACATGATCAATTAATTGCCAATTTTTTAAGTCAGTTGATTCAAATAGCTGAATTGCAGGTGTCCAATGAAAGGTTGAAGTAGCAATATAATATTTATTTTCTACCCTAATGATGGATGGATCAGGTGTCATTCCAGGAATAATTGGGTTTTTTATTTCTAACATATGATCACTCTCTTTCAATTAATCGCCTCAGCATGCTTAAATCTTGGCCCATTTTTTGTTGACAGACTTTTCGAGTGACCAAGAATCCCAGCCGAACCATTCCTTATCATTAATTGTGTCAATATTAATTTTGTAACTCCAGAAAAAATAACCATCGACACGTTGCCACTGCTCAATTTGTAAGTTCCAAAGATCTTGATAAATACTCAGCGCATTGTTTTGATCAATTTCTACTTCTTGATCAAATACCTGTTGAACAGGACTAACACCACCTTTGGTGTCTGAACCTGTGGCCAAAGAATTAAACAAAGTCCATTCACCCACCACTACTGGAACGAATTCTCTAACCTTAGCAATCGCATCCCCAATCTCATTCATGTATTGATGATACGAATCAAGTGTTAACTCCCCTGTCTTCATTTCAGCAATCATTAGGTATTGGTGGGTATCTAATACAACATTCTCAAATTCATTTTTCTTAAAAAAGTCCGCCCATTTTGAAATATCAAACCCATCATGAAACATAACCACCTTGTCGAGCGGCAGTACTTCTCGTAATTTGATGTATGCTTGCTTATAAAATTCGTATAGAAACTTAAAGGTAATCGGTGCGTTTTCCAATGCCATCTCCGGATCACGAGGCTTATACCGATCAAGCATTGTTTGAAACATTTCGGCCGTTGCAGGTTCATTTAATACTTCAATACCATATAATCCAACTCTATGCCCATAGTGTTCGGCCAAACGACACAAAACTGAAATAGCAAAATCTACTTGGTCTGAGTGTTGTGCCCAGTTCTGAACGCCAGATATACCACCATTGTCAAAACCATTTTGACTCCCAGGAACTGTATGCAAATCAATTAAAATTTTAAGGTTATATGCTTCAGCCCAACTAAAGGCTTTATCAAGATAATCGATAGCACCAATAAATGGTGGCACATCACCAAAGATAAAATAAGGAACTGGAATACGTATCGTGTCAATTCCTAAACTAGCGATGTTTAAGAAATCAGCCTCCGTAATAAAATTAGCCCGGTGCATATTTATGCGCGTTCTGTATTCTGTTTCACTTAAGTCACGTGGCAAATAATACTCATCTTCTGCTTCCACACCATCAAATAATTGTGGCGCCATCCACTTTTCCAAAACAAGCCATCCACCTAAATTAACACCTTTAATCATTGTCTAAATTCTCCTTTACTTTGTCGACTTAATCATTTGGATAAATATCATAGCTAGTGCAGAAAAAACAACAGCTGTTGGAAATACCAAATTATATCCACCAAATCCAACTAAAATACTCGTAACAATTGGACCAACTGTCTGGCCTAATGTGGTTGCCATGTTTAAGATTCCTAAATCCTTACCCGATTCATTCTTGTTAGGCAAAACATCTATATTCAACGCTTGATCAACCGCACCATACACCGCATAACCTAGTCCTGAGAATCCTGCAAACAGAATCATTGAGAATGGTGACTTCATAATCCATGGTAACAAAAACCCAATTGACATGAGCAAGGTTGCAATATTTACTGGCAGCTTTCGACGGCCAAATTTGTCTGACAAACTTCCTGAAACTAGTGAACCAACTAGTCCGACAACCATTGTCACGATTGACATGACCGAAATAGTCGCAGCAGCAGCAGTTTCACTTTGACCAATATAACTTAACAAAATATATAACTGATAATTCAAAATCATGTAGTATGAAAAAATTAATAATGACCTACCGGTAAAGGCTAACCAAAAATCACGGGCGCCTTTAAGCGGTGGACGAAATGAAGCTAATAATTCCTTAACGCCACCTGTAACTGATGGTAATGACTTTGCAGAACGCTCGTGTGGCCAAACGATAACTGTCGCAATACCTGCAATACCCATTAGGATACCGGCTGTAATAAATCCTGGGGTCTGTAACGTAATAAAGCGGGCACCAATCAAGGTTCCAAGCGACGTTCCAACGGTAGTACCAGCTGAATAAAAGGCTGATGTCGTTGCACGCAAGTTTTCAGGAACTCGATCTGACAGAGTCGCCATAGCTGGCGCAATCATCATATTTAAACCAATCAAACTGATACAGTAACTAACACCGATCAACCAGACATTTTGAAACAGACCGATAGCAAACAAGGATACACCGCCGATAACACCACCTGCAACAATCCATGGTGTACGTTGGCCAAAGCGAGAACGCGTGCGATCTGATAAATTACCAACGATTAAGTTTGATAATAATGAGGTTATGGCGGTTGCTGCGTTTAAAACACCAAACACGGCTGTGGAACCTTCGGCTCCTACCACATTTCGCAAATGTTGTGGCAAAAGAACTGCAGCTATAATTGCCAATCCAGCCATCCACAACAATGAGAACAAGAAATAGGATATCGTGAATCGAAATCCATCTTTTTTGCCCAATTTAATTTGAGCATCTACTGTCTTATCCATTATCAGTTACTTCTTTCTATAATTTTTACATCCCAAGGTTGCAATGTCACTTGACTACCTTGAGCCATGTGTTCTTGTTTGATTAGCTCCATACCTGAGAAAGGCGTAGCAAGGCTTGTACTCGTATCCGAAAAATTGAACAGAAAATCAATGTTCGCGCCGTACTCATTTTTTGCTGATTTAACAATCACTGGAAAAGTTACATCATAATCAGATTGGGAAATTCCTGATTGATTGATAACATGCTTTATTAGAGCATTCGTAACAGACTGGCTTGGCCAAGCACCTAAATACCATGCCATACCATTACCATATTTGTTTTCTGTAATAGCACCAAATTTTTTCCAATGATTATTATATGAGGCTAAAATTGTTGCTCCGTCACTCTCGAGCAATTCAGCCCACTCACTGATGTGCAAATCAGTATCTTCAAATATGCCAGTTTGATCTTCTAATGTCTCACCGTTGGGGTCGACAAACATGTGATAATGCGCACCAACTGCTTCTCGAATAATTGCTGGTTGTATATCAGTCCGCACTTTGACATGTTCATCAGTCACACCGTCTTTAAACGTGAACAATACATTGCCACCGTCATGAATGTACTGATTTAACGCTTTCAAAAAGGTTTCGTCACTGACATATAACATTGGTACGACAACTAATGCGTAATCACTCAAATTAATTGTCTTTGGATTCAAAATATCGGTTCGGACATTTAATTTGTAAAATGTATCGTACAATCTTCGAAATACATCATTGTAGTTTACGTCTTTTCCAATCGCAAACTCTATCCAATCACTAGATGTTGCTGTGAGACTTTCGTTATCTACCACAAACGCTACGTCTGCTGCATGATTTAAGTTGACTAACTTATCAGACAAACGTTCAAAGTCATGTCCCACTTTTTGAGCCTCTTCATAAACTGGATTTGGTTCAAAATCATGACTCAGTAATCCTTTCCAATACGTCTCGAAAGAATTATGAATAGAATGCCAGTGCCAATATTCAATCATGTTCGCGCCATTGGCGATATGGTTAAAAGCAAGTTGATAAAGTTGTCCTGGAAATGGTGTCCAGCTTTTAAATGCTTGTGCCTGCGTTTCTAGCACCAAATAATTTTGATGCTTAATTGAACGCGCAACATCGCCAGCAAAAGAATTTTCTGTCCCTGTAAGCTGACTTTGTGAGGGATGATAGACGTCAATTCCCACAAAGTCTAACGGTTCAGCTGCTTCAAAATGATTGACATCTGGTTGAATGCCATACGAATAATCACGCCATTCAAAATCAAAATTGTGTGTTACAAATTGAAAATCTTTTTTATACTCATTGACCAAGTCAACTTGCCAACTTAAGTATTCCTTCACTAATGAACGTTGGTATTTTGCAAACTCACCTGCTAAACTGCCGTTAATTGTACCGTTTACATTCGGAAAGTCCTCCCATGTGTTAATACGATTCGACCAATAGTCAAGACCAAACTCTTTATTGAATGTATCAAGATCACCAGAAAATTTTTCTTTAATTTCTTCAACAAAACCGGCCTGTACGTGACTTGCAGATGTACCATAGTGCTTAGTTTCATTATCGACTTGATAGCCAATGATATTCTCGTAATCAACCGTTTCCTGCAACATATGACGAATGATTCGCTCAGAATAATATCGATAAATCGGACTGGTAATATCCATTATCTGCCTGGCACCATAAGGTAGCCGGTTTCCGTTATTTTCAACAAGCACCTCAGGAAACTTCCTAGCCAACCAAGTAGGAAATGCATACGTCGGCGTGCCCACAATAACCGATATCTTTGCATCCCTCATTTTATTTAGCGTATAAATCAGTTTGCTAAAATCAAATACACCATCTTGTGGTTCGTAGGTACTCCAAGTACTTTCTCCAATTCTGACGACATTAATTTTAGCTTCTTGCATCATTTTGATATCTTGATCAATACGATCGTAGGGCAAATACTCAAAATAATAGGCAACGCCAAACAATAATTCCTTATTTTTGTTCATACTATTCCTTCCTTTGTGTTAGAATAAAATTACAACTCTTGATAACGCTTTCATTAAGGGGCATAATCATCTTAAATGTAAGCGCTTTATTTATGATAAAACAGCCCTTTTTGAGGTTATCAAATGAAATCATTCGAAAAAAAAGAGCTCCAAGGCTCAATACGATTACCCGCATTAGATTGGAACATCTCTTTCTTTGGCGGTCATCAGCAAGATATCAAATCTGGCTGGCACTACCCTTCTGAACGTCATCTGGCATTTGAAGTATTTTACATTGTCGAAGGCGCAATCAATGTAACGGCCTTTGATAATACAATTCGCCTAGAATCTGGAGATATTATGGTTTTATATCCCAATGTATGGCACGAAACAACTAGTCTAACAAATACAACCTACTTTAATTTTCATTTCAATTTAGATGATGAACGATTCGTCACAAATTTAATAAATCAGGGTATCCTTAATTTTCCTAACGGCTCACTAAAAAATATCCCTCTTATAAAAAGTTTGGACAAATTACGGGATGTATTGAATAAGAATATGGCGTACACTTTTAAGGATGAGTTGAAACTTCACGTGTTACTGTCTGATTTTATTTTCCAATTATTTTCTAGTGAAATATTAGAACAAACACCACTTAACTCCTCACAACTTAAAATAGCCAGTTCAATTGCTTATGGTATAAGAACTACTTTGCAAAAAATATTCACAGCTATTTTAACGAAGATTTCATTGTTAGCGATCATTCGTCACGCTTAAGTATCGACAAAATTTATAGTGATTTAAAAATTAGTCCAAGTTATGGCGGAGAAGTGTTTAGAAAAATTTATGGATACGCGCCACGACAATATTTAACAAAATTAAAAATTGCCCAAGCCAAGCGGTTACTGCAAATGCCTGATTTGAGTGTGATTGACATTAGTGAAGCGCTGGGTTACCGAGATCCCGCTCATTTTTCACGACAATTTAAAAAATGGACTGAAAATACTCCCTATCAATATCGTAAAAGTCATCAATAAAAAAGTACTGACTGTTAACAATCAGTACTTTTCTTAAAATACAGCATTTTCCAACACGGTCCACTCATCAATTATCGTATCTTCATCTTCAAAACGACGATTATTCAATAAGTATTCCTTTGCTTTTAAAACCAATGGTGAAGCATTACGAATACTAATATTTTCAAGCGGTATAAAAACAGCGCCTAATGAATCTTGCCCATCAAACTGTGGTGCTATCTCTTCAATTTTGCCAGACAACTCTTCAACATCATAAAATACAGCGATGTGTTGATTATAGTGGTAATTTAAATAATCCCAAGGATATTTAAAACTAGTAATTCCCAGCTGACTATATTTCTGAACCGTCAAACCTGTTTCTTCTGCTATTTCACGTTTAATAGCAAGCGATAATTCTTCACCATCTTCTAAACTGCCACCCGGCAAATCAAAACGATTAATGTAAGGTCCACCATTCTTTTTTATGACAACAACCCCTTTGCTGCTTGAATAAATAATGCCATAAACGCCAAATGCACGATGATATTTTTCCATATCCATTCCTTCTTTCTAAAGTGTGAATAGCGTAAAAAAGCAAGTCAGTAATATGACTTGCTTTTTCATATAAATTTATAGTACAACACTACCTAAAAATTTTCAAAGGCAGTGTCAATTTGCTGATATTCTGTTTCAGTTAAGTCAATGTTTAATGTAGCAACGTTATTGGTCACTTGGCTTGCATTACGCGCCCCCGGAATAACCGCACTGATACTGGGATTAGCAATATACCAAGCCAGAATAGTTTGCGAAATTGAAGCATTGTGATTTTCCGCTATTTTCTCAACAAGTTTTAAGGCAGAGATAATTGTTTCAAATTGCTCTTTTGTAAACTGATCAAACTTATCAGCATCCGCCAAGCTGTACTTTCCTGTTAACAATCCAGAAGCCAACGGAAAATATGGCACAAAACCAATATGGTTTTCTTGCAAGTATGGCCATAATTTATTTTCCGCTTCGCGGTGCACTAAACTATATGCATCTTCTACATAGTCTACTTGACCATTTTTATTAGCTTCTTTAATTTGTTCCAAACTGAAGTTTGACACACCAACCGCACGAATTTTCCCAGATTTCTTCAAATCATTTAAAGCAGCAACTGCTTCATCTTTGGGCGTGTTTTCATCAGGAAAATGAATATAGAAAATATCAATATAGTCCGTCTGAAGTCTTGCCAAGGCATCATCAACTGCTTTTTTAAGAAAAGTTGGTGTATTATTTATTTTTAAATCATTGTCTGGATCTTGTGCCGCTTTAGTAGCAATTTTAAAGCTTGAGCGGGGGTACTTTTTAAGAACTTCACCAATGATTTCTTCTGAGCGACCAAGACCATACATATAAGCCGTATCAATCATTTGGACCTTAGAATCTAATGCTTCCCTAACTATATCAAAGCCGTCTTCATCTTGTAGGCCCTCGAATAAATTATGACCGCCCACTTTGTTGGTGCCAATGCCCAATTTCAAAGCCTTATTACTTTCTTTTTGATTATGTAACATGATTCTCCTCTCTACATTCAACTAACTATTAATTAGCTTAATTATATAGCAGGTTAATCAACAATACTGTTTTCATGCTTAATTATTACATTTAAAATTCTCGTTTGAGCAGATAATACTCATTCATATCGCGCAATTGACCACGATGAACATAGTAATCCGGATGAGTTGCCAAATATGAAAAACCTGCGTGTTTGGCAACTGCATTACTGCCAATATTCTCTACATCGGCAAACAATGATAACTTATTCAAACCAATATTTTCAAAAGCATACTCACAAATCTTACGGACAGACTTGGTCATGATACCCTGATGCTGGAATTTTGAATGTAGCCAATATCCTATCTCTGCTTTTTTGTTCTCTGAATCAATATAATGAAGATCAATTACACCCACAATATGATTATCTCGAATAATTGAAAACAAGGCATCAGTACCATCTGCGATACCATGCATTTTTTTCTTTATATAATTAACTTCGTCTTCTTTTGTTTTTGTTAATGCCACAAACCCAAGAAATTGACCGATGTTTTCTTGATCATTATAGAGTAACTCAAATATTTCATCGGCATGGCTTAGTTCGGTCACCGCGATAGCAAGATGATTCTCTATCGTACTTTCAAAGTAAACACTCATAATTTCCCCTCATAACATCTAGAATATCATACATTCTAACACAATTATGATAATATTACATTATTTTATTAGATATTCGGATTTTTGTGCAATATATGCGCAGGATTACCAACGATAGTCACCTGGCTTGAAACATCATGTAAGACCACTGTTGCAGCTCCAATCTTCACATGATTTCCAATTGTAATATTTCCCAAAATAGTAGCATGGGCACCAATCAATGTGTGATTGCCGATTTTTGGGTGCCGGCGACTTGTATCTCCAAGTGCATGATGGGTGCTGCCTAGAGTTACACCATGATATAAAATAACATCATCACCAATAATTGCTGTTTCACCAATCACAGTTCCAGAACCATGGTCAATTAACAGACGTCTCCCAATTTGCGCGCCAGGATGTATCTCGACTCCCGTGATTAAACGTCCCCATTGCGAACATAGATGCGCAAGAAGCTTCAAATTGAGTTGCCACAACTGATGACTAATGCGATAAAACCAAACGGCATGCAAACCAGAATAAGTTAAAATAATTTGCAAATTAGAAGAAATGGCGGGATCGTAATTTCTGATCATTTTAATATTTTCAAAAATAATTATTCTCCTTTGAGTATTCTATAAATTACCAAGGTTAATATCATTTTGAACAGATTTAATAGACTGTTCTAGTATTGCCAGACCGCTATCTAATTCCTCATAACTAACAGTTAATGGTGGAGCTATCCTGAACACACCACCCATCCCTGGCAGATTAACAATATTCATATGAAGCCCTAGTTTATAACAGCGTTTTGTAATTTCATCACCAATAAATTCAGATCTTTCTTTATTGCTTTTACTTTTTATAATTTCTAATCCTTGCAGAAGCCCACGACCGCGAGCATCCCCAACAATATCATATTCATCGACTAGTTTCTGCAATCCGTCATGTAAATAATTTCCTTTTTCCTTAGTTACTTGGCATAAATTATCACGTTCAATAATATTCATAACTGTGCAACCAACAGCTGCTACCAAGGGATCGTTTACGTGCGATGTATAAAAAAGAAATCCTTTTTCATGAGCCTTTTTTTCAATTTTATCCGTCGTAACTAATGCTGCCAAGGGTAGACCCGAACCCAATGTTTTTGATAAAGTCAAAATATCAGGTTCAACGTCATCGTACTGATATGCAAACCATTCACCAGTTCTACCTAAGCTAGTTTGCGCTTCATCAAATATCAGTAGCATACCACGTTCGCGACATTTTTCTTTTAGTGCTGCCAAGTATCCTTTTGGGGGCACCAGAATACCACCACCCGATACAATTGGTTCCACAATGCAAGCCGCTAGGCTACCAACCGATTGTGCATCAACCATTTCAAATCCATAATCTAGTTCTTTGTGCCAATCGTATTCTCCTTCTGAATTGAAAAAACTGGGACGGTATGTATACGGCGTTGGAATTGAAAGTTGACCTGGAGACGTTGGTGCCCCTGATTTTCTAGCTGAGGCATAGGTAGCACCAGCGCTAGCCTGCGTCACACCGTGCCATGATTTATTAAAAGAGACAACCTCAAATTTTCCTGTGACCAATTTAGCCATTCTCAAAGCGGCTTCATTAACTTCCGACCCAGTCGACAACGGAATAACTTTTTTTAAATTTCCCCCTGTTTTGCTGGCAATGTTTTTAGACAAATTAATATTAGGTCGCGAAAGCATTCCGCTATATAAATGATCCAATCGTTGTACGGTTTGCTGTAAAGTCGTAACAATTTCCGGATTTGAATGTCCTAATGTAGAACTCATCTGCCCTGATGTAAAATCAAGTATTTTTTCACCTGATTCTGTAAACAAGTAGGTTCCTTTTGCGTGATCAATAATATCGGGACTAAAATCCATTCCAGCGTACCGACCAACATATTTTTCTACATCAACCCACGGTTCATGTGATTTTTCAAATGCTTCTATCATATTCAGATACCTCTTTCAATTAATAGTTAACTTGAAATTAATTTTAAAGCAATATAAAATTAATGAAAAGATAAAGTATCTGACGATATAGTTCAGTTTTTCTAAATGATTGAGGTAATATGAATGAATATTTGGCAACTGCAAATTTTAACCCACCTAGCCGAACTAGGAACAATGAATCGAGTTGCTGAGGCTTTATTTGTTAGTCCTGCAACAATATCACAGCAATTAAAAGACCTTGAAGACGATTTAGAATTAACGCTGATTGAAAAACAAGGACGGAAAGTTTATCTGAACCAAACTGGACAAGAACTAGTGGAGAGAGCCCAGCCAGTTTTATCAGAATTAGAAACGATCGAAAATGATTTTAAAACACGACAAAGTGAAATTACTGGCATTGTTAGAATTGCAACTTTCACCAGCGCATTAAATTCTATACTTATTCCTGTCATAAAAAAGATTAATCAAACTTTTCCAAGTATAGAATGCAGAATATATGAAGAAGAACCCGACCAAAGCTTATTAGGACTTCGGTCACACAAATTTGATATTGTTTTAACCGGTTATTTTGAAAAAAAGGTCACTTTTCCCAATTCAGACATCATATCGACCAATATTGGCGAAGATAAATTATTAGTAGTCTCAAGTAAAGACGATAAAAGTATTTTCCCAATTAAGTACTTTTCAGACTTAGCATCAAAAAAGTGGATCATAGAACCCAAGAATACATATTTATCCAATCATATCATCCAAATGTGCCGAGAAAATTTATTTGACCCTGATGTCGTTAGTGAAATTCACAGTTATGATGCTATAAAAAGCTTAGTGAAATCACAACTCGGTATCTCCATTTTGCCTTCCTTAGCACTTACTGCGGGTACTGATATGAATGGAATTTTTATTCATAATTTCGATATTAAAAGCAAGAGACAAATCTACCTTTTAGAACGTAAGCCACAAAAAAGAATTCCTGCAATTAAAATCGTGTCGCAAATGATTACCGATCAAGCAACTGCAGTTTTAAAAAACTTTAATTGATTTTTATAAGTTTAATTTTTCCAAATTTTAAAAGCGACTTCAGTGATTGAAATCGCTTTTTTATTTTTTCTAACACACTTCTAAGATATTTTTCTTGAAACCTGCTGATAATATGTTTTCGATGTTTTCAGATAGATTAAGTAATAAATTAAGACTATCGAGATCACTGTTAGTACAGTGGTCAGATAAACTACTGGACCAATAATTATACCAAACAATTGCAGAATTTTATGAATCATTGGCATCGCAAAACATAAGTGCATAATCGCGACAACCACAGGCAGACCAAATATCCAAATGATTTGTGAACGAATCGTTTGCTTAACTTCTTGACTGGACATGCCTATTTTTTGCAAAATATCGAATTGCTTTTGGTCAGAACGTCCCTCAGATATTTGCTTATAATAAATAATCAAACCAGTTGCCATAATAAAACTAACTGAGAATACTAAACCAATAAAGAAAAAGCCACCATAAAATTCTTTTAATACAGATATTGTTGAAAATCTATCTTCACTCGTAATATTGTATGTTTGAGATACCTCTTTTAAGAATTTTTCTCTTTGCTGCTCAGTACCTGTGACATTGAATAATAACTGGTTCTTATAAGTAATATTCTGTTTCGTATCACCTAAATCATTAAACTCGTTGCCTAGAGCACTTGTAACACTCTTAGAAGGCACAACTACTATCAGTGAATGTGTCATATTAGGCTGAACGCTAGGAATCCCTTTAATCTTTTTCAACACGCTTTTCACATGGTAGTTTTTATCCAAAAAAGTGATATTGCCCCCATTGAATGTTCCTTGTCTATCATAGACATATATTTCATTAGCCTTTAACTTGTTTGAGCTATTATTGGCCATATATTTATACTGTTTTTCTGTTATGAACTGGATTTCAGACAAATTGTCGGCACTCCCAACGGAATCACCAGTTAAAGGTTGTAGCTTCCCTTGAGTCGTTAAATCCCCAGCTATCGCAGTACTAATTCCTAATTTGTAAGGTTTGTCTATTTTTATACCATTATTACTAGCAACTTTCCTCACAGACTTAATGGGCACTTTACGGTCAGATGAGCTTGTCAAAATAACAGCCCGCGGAAATTGTTGATTGATGTAGTCTTCTTGTCCAACAAACATTGAAACTGTTGTAACAATAACAACCAGCGACATAGTTGTTAATAGCGTAATGCTAGCCAGACCTGTTGCATTCTGCTTCATTCTAAATAACATATTCGACACAGTTATAAAATGATTTGCTTGGTAGTAATACTTTCCATTTCGTTTCATTACTTTTAAAATAATCGTCGAAGCTACGATGAACAGAATATATGTCGCACAAACAACTAACAGTACAGCTATAAAGAATTGACCAATTGCTTTTAAAGGTGAATGAACCGTTAAGGAAATATAATATCCCATTGTTAGCAGGACTAGTCCAAGGCCAAATAATACCCAATGACTTCTGGGTTCTGATTCTCCCTTTTTAGTTGCATGCAATAAAGATATGGTTTTAAGTTTAAAAATCGAAAACATGTCTGTTATCAGCAAGAATAAAAAACATATCATAAAAAATACGACAATAAATACTATTGACACGGCTGTGATGTTTAGCTGGAATTCGGTACCACCCACGAGCTTCATAAATAGTAAGATTAATACTTTACTGAACACAACACCAGTAATGAGGCCAAAAAAAGTAACTGCCAGAAAAGAAATAAATTGTTGTCTCCAGCTAATTTTAATCAGATCAATTTTTTGTAACCCTAAAATGCTGAAAAGACCAAACTCTGACTGTTTTCGTTTACTTAGAAAACTATAGGTATAGAGCAGAAAAATAATAGAAAAAATAGCAATTACGATTTGAGAAAAAGTAAGCATTTCAATTACAGATACATTGGCTGCTAATTTTTTGACCCCTTTTGAATAAATAAGTAACTGAATAACCATGTTCAAAGCGACAGCAGCACTGCCTGCTAACATAAATGGTAAGTACTCTAACCTGTTTTTTACAATTGATTGCCAAGCTAATTTCCAATACAACATTTTAATCAATCCCCCCTAATAAATTAGTCATGGCATCACTAATTGTCAGTAACATTTCTTGCTCCGTTTTATTCCCTCGGTATGTCTGATGGAACACTTTTCCATCTTTAATAAATAAAACTCTTTGAGCATGACTAGCGGCCAAAGCAGAATGCGTAACCATTAATATTGTTTGATTTTGCTGATTATATTGTTCAAATATTGACAAAATATCAGCTGAATTCTTAGAATCTAAAGCTCCTGTTGGTTCATCAGCTAATAAAATTTCTGGATTGGTGATCAACGCTCTGCCAATAGCCACTCGCTGTTTTTGTCCGCCAGATAACTCATATGGATACTTATTCAATAGATCTTGTAATCCCAACTGTTTGGCAAGATTACTCAGTTTCTGCTCCTTATTATTTGTATTTTTAGCTAGTATAAGCGGTAAATATATATTATCCGCAACCGACATTGTATCAAGCAAATTAAAATCCTGGAACACAAATCCTAGATGATCTCGGCGAAAGGCAGCTAATTGTTTATCTGACAAATGTTTGAAATTCTGATTATTTAAAGAAATAGTTCCTGCTGTTGGTTGATCAAGTGTGGCAATGCAGTTTAGCAAAGTCGATTTACCTGAACCAGACTCACCCATGATTGCAATGAACTCACCCTTCTCTACCTCAAAACTGACATCCGCCAAGGCAACAACTGTATTATTTTAAATTTACTCTGATATTCTTTTTTCAAATGCTCAACTTTAAGTAGTGTCATGAATTTTATTCTCCTATATCGTTTATCATAATTCTATTTTAAATTAAAAAAGAGATGATTAACCTTACATATCATCTCCACACCTTACAACTTTGTAAGGTTTATTTAATTACAGTTTGTTGAAAATTAATTATGACTGTTGTACCAACATTTACTTCAGATTGAATGGTTATATCGTGACCTAAATTATTTAAAATTCTTTTAACCATGTATAAACCAAGACCACTCGCATTACTATTAATGCGCCCATTAAATCCTGTATAGCCTTGATTAAAAATCATTGGTAAATCATTTTGCGCAATACCAATGCCCGTGTCTTTAATAATGACCTGATTGTCATTTTGACAAATAATATTTATTTTGCCCTGAGGTGTATATTTAATTGCATTAAATATAACTTGTTCAAATACAAATCGAAGCCATTTGGCATCACTAACGACAGAAAAATCAAATTCATTTATGCTAACAGCTAAATCTTTATGGATGAACCAATATTTATAATCTTTGATCACCGATCTTAAAGACTTTTGGACACTCATATCCTGGTACGCTATATCCTGATTGAAGTTTTTTAAACGAATAAACTGCAACATCATATCCAAATACTGATTGATCACTAACAATTGATTACTAGTTTCATATTTTTCAATTGTCCCAGTTTGATTCATTAAATCTAAAACGGACAGCGGTACTTTAATTTGATGGGCCCACATTGCATAGTAATCTTGAATGTCATTTGCATCTTCATTTAACTGTGCCTGCATTTTTTCTTGATGCAATTGTTGCTTTTTAATTAATTGTTGGTACATTCGTTCGTGACTAGACAAGGTCGCAATGCTTGATAATGTATGTACCTCTTCTTCGCACAGCAACTGAATCAGTCCCTTGTGTGCTCGGTACCATTTCCAAAATAAAATACAAGTAATTACAATTAAAATATAACAACCACCCCAAAGGACATCGAACATCGAGTCTAAACTTAGTGATCGCATAATCACGCTCCACATTAGCAAAAGAAAAGTTAACATAAATGAGGCGTACAGATACCAAAAGTCAGATAAAAACTGCAACGCTAAGCCAAATATTTTTTTAATCACTAAGCTTAATCCCCTTACCTTTGACAGTTTGTAAATACTTTGAAAATCCAATTTCTGTTACTTTGTTACGCAATCTCGTTAGCGTGACCGCTAACGTATTCTTATCAACAAACATCTCGTTATCCCACAAAGTAGCCATAATGTCCTCTCTGGTAACAAGTTGATTTGGATGAGTAAATAAAAGATACAATAGCTTTGTTTCATTTTTGGAGAGAACTACCTCTCGACTGTCATATATTAACTGATTATCAATAATATTCAAGGTATAACCTTGAAATTGAGAATGCTTTTTCTCTACACTAAAGCTATATTCGCGTCTCAGCAATGCATTAATTTTTACGATTAATAAATCTATGTTAAACGGCTTAGTAATGTAATCATCTGCGCCGAAATTCATAGCCAGAATCATATCACTTTCTTCATCACGACTAGATAAAAAAATTATCGGTATCATGCTATTTTGACGTATTTTCTGTGTCCAAAAAAAGCCATTATAGTAAGGTAAATTAATATCCATCAACACTAAATGTGGTGAATGCATTGTAATTTCCTCTTCAACTTGATTAAAATCTTTACAACTAACTGCACTTAGTCCCCAACTAATCAAACCCTTTTTCAGCAGGCTTACGATTTCTTGATTATCCTCAACTATAAAAATTTTATATTTCATAATTTGTGTCCTTTATTTACTTACTTGAAGGTAAACCAAATCATGAATAAATGCAAGCTCATTCGCTAAGCATAGGGATTACCGAATTTGTCACAATACTTGTAAAATCCCAGTTTGTACAGATTGGTTGTTTTATCAATTTGATCTACTGGCAGTGCGTGAACTGTTTTCATAACTTGATTTGTAAACTCTAAGGTTGCTGTTCCATTGGCAGTAATTAAAGGTTCATCTACTACAACTTGTTCTTCCAAGAATCTAGACAAGTTTGTATATTGCTCATAACTCTGCCACAAATATACTGAATTACCAGTATGTTTTTTATCATTCAATAGACCATTTTTGGCCAAGAAATCAACTGCACCACAAATAGCCGCCACCGTTTTCCCCGCGACTAAACGATTTTTGATTAGATTAGTAATTTCAAAGCTGTTGATATGCCATGAATTACCACCAATCAAAACAAGTAACTCGGTTTCTAGAGGAATCTCATTAATAGAGTAGTCTGCTTTAGTCTGAAAACCACCAATGGAGTGTATAGTTTTTTGAATGGAAGCAGTTTTGACTGTCCAATCGGTTAATTGATTTAATTGACTTGATAGATAGGCACCTTCCCAATCTGCATATTCGTTTAACAAAAGAAACACTGCTGTTTTCATGTATCATTCCTCTTTCTTAATATTTAAATAGCTTATCATATAGAAAAAGGGAACACGAGTTCGCATATCGACACAAAAAAAGCATCGTTATATAATCAACAATGCCTTTTCTAATGTTAAAAATAATAATTGAGTTCAGCCTTATTCTTCAAATCCCTTAACCATTGGTAGCAAGGCAGCTAACATCAGTACGCCAACAAATCCTAGAATAATACCCAAAGTCATCATCCCCCAAACCATTGTCATTACCATTCCTAATCCAAATACGATCGCACTAACAAAACCAAACAAACTGATTACTACGATTCTAGTATTCCAAATCCATAACGCTTTTCCTGCCATTTTACGTTTAGCCAAAAATACAGCTAGAGCACTAATAACACCAACGCCACCTAGAATTGCACCTTGTAACTCTACGCCCCATTCCGGTAGTAAAACCATACACATCCCAATTGCGAATAGAAAGCCACTACTAATCCACCCTAGCATGATTATAAAGTCATTTTTCTTCATTAGATTCCACTATCCTTTTAGTTTGTGCCTAAATGTAACCATCGTTTTCCTGCGTATACGCCGACAAATGATAACACTATGCCGCCTGCAATGGCTGGTACAAAGTTAGTTTCCATCAGTGTGGGTCCGTAATTTAGTAGTTGATCAGCCGAAACTGCACCCAAGCTACCTAACAAAATACCAGTGCCAAGGGTGATGTTTTTCCTCAATACTGTACCAGGTTGCTTCACCACATTTCCCAAAAATGCGATACCTAACCCTGTCACAACTCCGATAATGATATTTAATACAATTGCCATCTCTTATCTCCTTTATCCTTTTGATTGAATTAATTATCTAATTACTTTGTTTATAAATTGCTAAGGTTTTGTTTCGGTTTTGTTAATGACGTTTTATTAATCAAAATACCGATACTTTTGTTTACAATTTGTTAATCTTAAGCGTTACTGCGTTTTATCAGCAAATTTTTGATACAATGAGAATTGAATTCTTTAACTGATTAACTGGACGCCATATATCATTCCACGAAAGATAATCATATGCAGCTCATCAAAAAAATAACGACAAAATTTAATGACATCATTGATCATCACAACTTAAGACATCACATTTCAGAAAAATCTGATCGTGTAGTTCTATATAATGCCGCAAGCACAATATCTAATTTGGTATTTGCGCTTATCAAATTAACTATTGGTATATTCTTTTTATCTTTATGGTTTTTAATATTTGGTGGCTATTATATTATTTTACTGGCTATTCGATCATACTTTTTGTGGCGATATCGTCAAATTAGAGTTTCAAACATAAATCCCTTAGAGCGAGAAAAAATTGAAATTAGATACTTGCGAGAAGGTTGTATCTTATACGGTTTACTGGGCATGGCTCTTGTTACATTATCGATTTATATGTATATCGTAAACGAACCGCAACGATATAATCAGAGTATTGTGTTGCTAATTGCACTAATTGGCTTCACTAAAATTGTGACATCCATCGTTGGCTGGATTAAAGCTCGTCATTTTCGTAGTCCAATTATTACTTATTTAAAATCATTAAATTTAGCTGATGGATTAGTTGCCATTGTGATGACACAATATGCACTACTGTCCTATGAAAATTCACCTAGTGCTTCGTCATCAACAGGATTGTTTGGTGCGGCAATTGGTATTTTTTTAATTATTGTTGGTTTGGTCATAACACTTCGAGCCCATATAAAGTCCATTTCGCGCTAAATGTCTGCAACTGTAAAAAGACCGCCATGCACACATCACATGATGAATGTATAGGGGTCTTTTTAGTACAAATATATTCTGAAATCATTCTCGTTTTATTCAACTACTCTCGCGTTCGTCTATCTGAAAAGAGGTATAAATGTGACTGGACTCATTGCCTTTACTAAACAACATTTTTAAAGCAGTTTCTCCCATATTATAGAATGACTGTGTGACGCTCGTGATACGAGGGCTAACAATATCAACTAAATAAGTGCCGTCAATGCTGATCACTGCTAGTTGATCTGGTACATTAATATCTAATTTTTGAGCTGTATTAATAATGCCTATTGCTGCCAAGTCGCTCGCGCCAATAACTGCTGTTATATCCGTTTGTGATGCATAATATTGCATTGATGCTACACCACTTTCATATGAGTAATCGCCATCAAAAATCCAATCATCATTTTGAGGAATATGATGGTCCTTCAGAGCTGACAAATAGCCGGCTACTCGTTGCTGACCTATAAATTTGTCCACTTCCAAACTTGATAAACCAATTTTTTTGTGCCCTTTGTGAATCAAAAACTTGGTTGCTTCATATCCTATTTTAAAATCATCTGAAGAAACAAACTTTGATTCTTTACTCATTGCAGTTGAAACAAATACATTCGAAATGCCACTATTCTTTAGTAGATTGATAGCATCACCACATAATTCTACGGAAATTAATAATATGCCCTTGACCGGTCGCTCAATAACAGTATTAAGTGCTTTAATTTGCGTCTCTTCATCATTATCACCCACAAATAAAATTATCACACTCAAATCCTTCTTATAGGCATTTTTTTGAATACTTTCAATGATTTTCATCGCAAAATTTGTTTTGGGCGTTGATACCAAAATTGCAATAACATTGCTTTTCATGGTCACCAATTCTACTGCGGCTTTATTTTTTTTGTAGCCCAATTCTTGAATTGCTTTATGAACTCTTTTTTCAGTTGCTAGAGAGTAGGCCTCTTTTTTACCCGCTAACACTCTGGAAACAGTTGCGATTGAAACATTTGCATTTTTAGCAACATCTTTAATTGTAACTGACATCATTAACCCCGTTTTCTAACTTACTACCTCATTTTATTATATCCCAACACTACTCCATCGTATAAATTAAATAAATTCTTATTTTTGTCGTGCCCTTATGATTAAATCAATTATTACACTAAGTAAACGTTTACTGTACTGGTATAAATGAATTGTAAACGTTTACGCAAAGTGGTAATCTATGAGTACAAAATAAAAAGGAGAATCAAACAATGACAAAACAATGGTTTAAGGACTCAGTAGTATATCAAATATATCCTATGAGTTTTCAAGACAGTAATAACGATGGTATTGGTGACCTTGCTGGTATCACTCAACGATTGCAGTATATCCATAACTTGGGTGCTGATGTCATCTGGTTAAATCCTATTTATGTCTCTCCAAATAAAGACAACGGCTACGATATTGCTGATTATCGCAATATTAACCCAAATTATGGCACAATGCAGGATTTTGAAGATTTACTTCAACAAGCACATCGCCTAGATCTTAAAATTATGATGGATTTGGTTGTTAATCATACGTCAGATCAACATGTTTGGTTTAAAGAAAGTTGCAAGAATCAAACTAACGAGTACGCCAATTATTATATTTGGCGGGATCCAGTAGACGGACATGAACCAAATAATTGGCTTGCAGCATTTGGCGGTTCTGCTTGGACTTATGTTCCTGAACGAAAGCAATACTATCTACACATGTTTGCCGAAGGACAACCAGATCTCAATTGGGAAAATCCTGAAGTTCGCGAGGCAGTTTTCGATATTGAACGCTTTTGGTTGGATAAAGGTGTTGATGGATTTCGAATGGATGTAATCAATTTAATTTCTAAACCTGAAGGCTTGCCTGATGTCACAGAACCAGTAACTGCAGGAACAACAATGGATTTTGTAGCAGATGGTCACCGACTTAACGAATTTTTACGCCAAATGAACGACGAAGTACTGTCCAAATACGACACAATTACTGTTGGTGAAATGCCTAGCTCAACCCCTGAAGATGCGATTAAATATACTGGATTAGATAGTCATGAATTGAACATGGTCTTCCAATTCGAACATGTTTCCCTCAGCCCAAATCCGGACGTACGACTGGGTAAATGGAATGACGAACCTATTAACCTAGTGGAGTTGAAAGCTTCCTTAAATCGTTGGCAAATTGGATTAGATGGCAAGGGATGGAATAGTCTCTATTGGAATAATCATGACCAGCCACGTGCAGTTTCTCGATTTGGAAATGATCAACCTGAATTCAGAGTATTATCTGCTAAAATGTTAGCAACTACCTTGCATATGATGCAAGGAACACCCTACGTTTATCAAGGTGAAGAGCTAGGTATGACTAACGGTCATTTTGAGAGTTTGGAACAATATGAAGATATTGAGTCAGTCAACTTTTATCACGAGTTTGTTGATGAGCAAAAGATTGTTGACAGCGCAACAATGCTAAAGTATTTAGCTAATATGTCACGTGATAATGCGAGAACCCCTATGCAATGGAATAACCAACAAAATGCCGGATTTTCAAATATGACACCTTGGTATGCACCAAACAAAAATTACACAGCAATCAATGCCGAAAATGTTTTATCTGATAACGACTCCGTTTACTATCATTACCAGAAGCTAATACAACTTCGTCATGATTCAGAGATTGTTAGATATGGAACGTTTGAAGCGATTGATTCTGAAGACAACCAGGTATACGCATACCTTCGTCACTATAAAGAACAGTCTGTTCTTGTTTTGAGCAACTTCACTGACAAAGTAGTCACCCGTGACTATGGACAAACGAAGTTCTCAGAATTGTTAATCAATAACTATTTAGATGATCAGGGAACAACCTTACGCCCATATGAAAGCAAAGTTTATCTTTTGACGAAATAATCAAAATTTCTGACAAAAAGAAGGTGCTATTTTGAATCAAAAAAATCCTCATTCTAAAATTTTTGTTCTAGCTGTTTTATCCGTATCTGTTATGATCACAACAGGTACAGCAATTTCCTCTGCATTACCTGAAATGGCGAAGAGTTTCCCAAATATTTCCGTATCACAAATTGATATGATTGCTACCATACAGCAATTTTCAGTTATGATAACATTACTTCTCTCTGGTTTCATTTCCAAAAAACTTGGTATTAAGAGGACGATTACAATTGGATTGATTTTAACGGGCGTAGCCGGTGTATTTCCGTTTTTCTCCCATAGTTTCATCTTAATTTTAATTTCAAGGTTAATCGTGGGGTGTGGTATTGGCCTGTTTAATTCACTTGCTATCACTATCATTGATTTATTTTACGAAGACCCTACGCGTTCTCAAATGCTTGGTTTTCGTTCTGCTACGGAACAAATTGGTGTTTCAATTTTAAACATTGTCGTTGGCTTACTCGTGCTAATTAACTGGCATGCTTCATTTTTAATCTATCTTTTGGCTTTCCCACTACTAGCCTTCTTTTTAAAAGTAGTGCCAGAACCACCTATCCCACAAGGTAGCGATAATAATAAACAGCGTATTAACTTACCTGTCCTCATTATGACAGTATTATTAGCGTTCATGGTTGCTTGTACTACAGCAGTTATTATTCAGGTTCCAAATATTATAGTCACTGATCTTTCAAAATCAAGCGCCGTTTCAAGTTTGATTATTTCAGCTAATACACTGATGGGCATGGTAATGGGCATACTTTTCGGACATATTTATCGTTTTGTTAAAAAAATTATTTTACCATTAGGCATTTTATTTATGGCGCTCGGTTCATTAATTATGGTTAGTTTTCATAGCGTTTTTGGTGTCACACTTGGTGCTGTTGTTTGCGGTATGTCATATCCACTTGTAGGATCTTATATTTTCTCGCTAGTCAGTGTTATAGCACCAAAAGGATCAGAAACATTGGCTAACTCAACTCTATTAATTGGCGCAAATCTTGGGTCTTTCTCAACCCCCTTGTTCTTAAGCGAATTAGGAAAAATGAACTCATTAACGACACATGCTGGCCCATTCTTAACAGCATTCTGGTTGTTAATCATTCTGACAATGATTGTATTGATTTACCAAACCTTTTTCCAGAAAAAAGTACATCAAAATATTATGAATTAATGATCATAAATAGGTTTAAAATATATAACAAAAAAGCTTTGTCTCAAGGACAAAGCTTTTTCATTTATCACACTTTAAACAATGTTGGGCGTACATACTTCAACAACTCAATAACGATTGTAGGTGCTAAAGAAAGAACTATAATCACAATCCAGTGTCCTAATGAAAGCGCCGTTAAACCAAATAACGTCTGTGTAAATGGCATTAACGTGATCACTAAGGTAATTACTGTCGCTAAAAATGCCATGTTAACTAACGAAGGATTCGCACGATAACTAATAGCAAAAAGCGTCTTTTCTGAACGAATATTGAACACGTGGAATATAGAAGTCAATGACAGAATGGTGAAAGCCATTGTTTGACCAATTTGTTCGTTAGCTTGCAAACCACCAAAGACAACATTTTGCCCAACCCATATAGCCGCCAAGGTAACAATCGCAAATAAAGCAGCATTTAAGCCGATTTGACGACCTAACCCTTGTGCAAATAACTTAGTATTTTTAGGCATCGGTGGTTCGTTCATAACGTTGGTTAACATTGGCTCACGACTAAGAGCAAATCCTGGCAAACCATCTGATACCAGGTTAATGAACAACAGATGTACGGGTAGCAATGGCGAGCCCCACCCCAGCAACATGGCTATCAAGATCACTAATAACTCGGATATATTGGCACTTAATAAGAAATTAATTGTCTTTCGAACTTTAACATAAACACCACGTCCTTCAGAAATAGCATTAATAATCGTCGCAAAATTATCGTCTGTCAAAATGATGTCCGAAGCTTCACGGGCAACATCTGTCCCTGTCTCACCCATCGAAATACCAACATCTGCTGCTTTTAATGCTGGAGCATCGTTGACACCATCTCCAGTCATCGCAATGGTTGCATCTTGACGTTGCCATGATTTAATAATTCTAATTTTGTCAGTTGGTGTTACACGGGCATATACGCTGTACTTCTGGACATTACCATCGAGCTCTTTGTCTGATAATTTAGCTAACTCTGAACCTGTAATTGTTTGATCCCCATTACGTAAAATGCCAATTTCACGTGCAATTGCACTAGCCGTTTCAACGTGATCTCCGGTAATCATAATTGTTCTAACACCTGCAAGACGAGCCTTTTCAACTGCTGGTGCCGATTCTGGGCGTGGCGGATCGATAATACCAACTAGCCCCACCAATGTCAAATCTTGTTCATAAAATTCTTGTGTTGGCGCTTCCGGCATAACATCAAATGTTCTTTTAGCAATCGTCAGAACACGTAATGCCTGTCCACCAAAAGTTTTGTTAACACTTTCAGCTTTATCACGATTCCCATGCTTAATCATTGGAAGCAAAACATCAAATGCACCTTTGGTAATCGCAATGTAGCCACCTTCTGGTTGCTTATGGACGGTGGTCATTCTTTTTTTCGTCGAATTAAACGGTATCTGTTCGACTAGCGGATACTTTTCTAACAACTCTTCTCGTGTCGCTTCTTTATCAATAGCTCTTACTAACGCTACTTCTGTTGGTAGACCATCATAAACAGTCTGTCCCTCAACAGTTTTAACCGAAACATTGGTTGATATGGCTGCCAAAGATAACACTTCCTTAGTAGCATCGTCCAATCCATCTGCAATATTGGTCAAATGATCCTGTTCATCTTGCCACACCCTTCGAACAGTCATCTTATTTTGCGTTAATGTACCCGTTTTATCGGAAGCAATAACATTCGTTGTGCCCAAGGTTTCTACTGCTGGTAACCGTCGAATAATCGCATGCTTTTGTGCGATTCGTTGGACGCCAAGCGCCAGCGTCATTGTAACAATTACTGCTAATGTTTCTGGAACAACCGCAACGGCCAGCGAAATTGCTGTCAAAAAGATATGCTTCAAATCCATGCCCTGGTAAATACCTAGCCCAAGCACAACCACTGCGGCACCTATAGCTACCCAAGAGATATTTTTTCCTAATTGAACTAGACGTCGTTGCAATGGTGTTAGTGGAATTTTTGACTCATTACTAAGTAGACTTGCAATTTTACCCATTTCAGTCTGCATACCAACGGCTGTAACAATTGCTCGTCCATGACCATTAACAATCGTCGTCCCACGATATACCATCGTAATTCGTTCCCCAAGACCAACTTCATCGTCTGGTTTAAACGTGGCATCTGCATTCTTTTCAACCGGCAAACTTTCACCTGTTAAAGCAGACTCTTCAGCTTGAAGCTCAATAGCCTCAATTAACCGGGCATCAGCGGCAATTGCGCTACCATTTTCGACAACCAATACATCACCAAGCACAACATCATCCGCGTCAATCTGTTCTATCTGTCCATTACGTAAAACTTTAACTTGCGTTCGATTGAGATTTTGCAAGGCTGCTAATGAATCTTCAGCTTTTCCTTCCTGAACAATTGATAAGACCGAATTAATAACGACAATACCAATAATTAAGAGACTTTCAAAATAGTTCCCAGTATCTTCTAAGTATGTAGCAACAAACGAAATAACTGCCGCAATTAGCAAGATAATTGTAGCAACATCATTTAGGCTGATTAAGATTTTTTTCAATAATGAAACTTTTTTTTCAGCTACAAAAACGTTGGCACCATATTCTTCACGATTTTTAGAAACTTGCTCAGCATCTAAGCCTTTCCCCATATCAACGTGATGCGATGCGATTGTTTCCTTAACACCTCTTCGGAATGCTTCCATTTAGTGTCCTCCTTTTTGTTTACTGCTTATGGAAAGATTATAAAACCACATGATAAAATGTGGCCACGACACGTTTTTCCCAGCGTGTTCATGTTGGCAGTTGCATACTATTCAAGAACAAGCGCAACAATAATGATCAATTCAAGCGAAGTCCCTAACACTCACTTGATTGATCATTGCGCTTTATAGATAAAAATGAATCATTTCCATCTTAAATTAGTCATTGTATGTCTCTACGTAACTCAGTTACGCTCTTCGCTGTCAAAATTTATTCTCTCATGATATATGAGAATATGATAAAAGAAGAATAAAAATGATTATTCTTATCTAATTAGTATGATACTTATATTGTAACATAACTGAACAAACGCTGTATTATACGTAAACAAAAAAGAATAGAAAATGAAAACAATATCCGCAATATGAGAAACGCTTATCAAATGGATTTTATTTGCTCAAAGATATTAATAAGCTCCAACAAACTGAGTGCAACTTCGGCCCCTTTGTTTCCTGATTTGGCACCTGACCGTTGCTGTGCTTGCTCTAAAGTATCTGTAGTCAACACCCCAAAAACAATTGGTACATCTGTACTTAAACTTATTTGAGAAATGCCGTTAGCAACACCATTAATAACAAGGTCATAATGATCTGTGTCTCCTTTTATTACAGCACCTAGTGTTACAATACCATCATATTTTTGAACCTGCGCTATTCTTTTCGCAACCATTGGAATTTCCAAAGCTCCTGGTACCCAAATAATATCAATATTACTCTCATCAATACCATGCATTTCTAGAGATTCTTGCGCGCCAGAAATAAGTTGTTTAACAATTAAATCATTAAACTTGCTGGCCACAATTGCAATTTTTTTATTTGTTTGATCAATTAACTTAGCTTTATAAATCATTTTTATTTACCTTCTTAATGTCAATCACAGCTTGTGATTAAATTTTTCCTTTTTTGTTTGCATATATTGTTCATTCTTATCATTAATGCCCGTAATTAAGGGTACCTGTTCAATAACCTCAATACCTTCGTCAATTAACGACTGTACTTTATCCGGATTATTCGTTAATAAGCGAATTTTGGTTAATCCTGATATTTTCAAAATTTTGGCAGCCTTTTTATAGTCCCGTTCATCCGGCAAATGCCCTAAGTGAACATTCGCATCATACGTATCAAACTTATTTTCTTGCAACACATAACTTTTTAGTTTTTCATGGAGTCCAATACCACGACCTTCTTGACGAAGATAAACAAGAGCCCCACCTTGCTTATTTATTGTTTTGAGCGCTTCTCTCAGTTGAGGACCGCATTCACAACGTTGTGAACCAAATATTTCGCCGGTTAAACACTCGGAGTGTAAGCGAACTAAGGGAATTTGATCAAAACTACGACTGCTTTGAATAAGCAAATCAGATTTTTCTTCATCATTCACGCTAAACTCCGTCAAATGAAAATCACCGTATTGAGTTGGTAAATATACCGTTGGTCCCTCGTCAATACCTGCTTGTTTTTGGTCTTCTCGGTAATTAATTAGATCCTGCATTGATAATTGAAATATATCGTGTTTTTTCGCTAATTCTTTAAGTTCTTTTTCTCGAGCCATTGTTCCGTCTTGTGCCAAAATTTCTATTATATACGCCACAGGCGGCACACCAGCTATTTTAGCTAACTCAACAGCCCCTTCTGTATGTCCCTGTCTTGTCAGTACGCCACCATCTTCAGCGACTAATGGGAAAATATGACCAGGCGTCTCAAAGTCAACAGATGTTGTACTTAGATTAGCTAAATTTTTGATTGTGGCAGCACGTTCATACGCAGAAACACCCGTCGTGCTGTCAATATGATCAACGCTCACAGTGAACTTTGTCCCAAATTTTTCAGAATTATGCGTCGTCATTTGGTCTAACCCGAGTTCATCAGCACGAGATTTAGTGATTGGTACAGCTAGAACACCCCTTGCAATTGAAAGGGCTTCATTGACCGTAGCTGCCGTCACAAATGATGCTAAACCGACCAAATCTCCTTCATGTTCTCTTTTTTTGTCATCGCTCAAAATAATCAGCTTACCCTTTTTCAACTCTTTAACTGCTGTTTTAACTTTTTCTGTAGTACTTGTCATTATTACTTTCCTTTCATTAAATATTTCGCCAAAATATCGGTTTCAACATTTACCAAATCTCGTTCGTGCAATAATCCCAAAGTTGTCTTGGTTAATGTAAGTGGTATTAGACCAACTTGAAATACATCTTCTCTCGCTTGAACAATGGTTAGGCTCACACCTGAAATAGTAACTGAACCTTTATTGACGATTTGATTTATTTGTTGACGGTCTGCTAATTTAAAAGTTAACAATGTGGTTTCTTCACTGTACTCTTTTTTGACTACTTCAGCTGTCTGATCTACATGACCTAGAACAAAGTGACCATCAAATCGGTTGGAAACTAAAAGTGCTTTCTCCAAGTTTACTTTTTGCCCAACTTGATAGAATTTAACAATGGTCGTTTCAAAAGTCGGTACCATAATATCGAATTCAGCATAATTTGATTCTAGCTGATTAATTGTTAAACAAACGCCATCAACCATAATGCTATCGCCTACTCTGCTATCAGAAAAATAGTCCTCGGATGCAGCAATTTTTAAGCGCATTTCTTTGTCATTACGCTGATAAATGCTTATTAAACGACCAACTTCTTGTGTAATACCTGTAAACATTATTGCGTTCCCCCTTGATGATTGATATAGACTTTTTTGACAGCATTGCCAACTTGCACTTCATTTTTAGGCTTTTGGCTAACAGATATTCCTTTCAGACTATCTTTAGATAATACTTTATCTGTTGTATAAATTAGCATTTCTTGCCACAAGTTTTCTTTCAAAAATGAGTGAATCAAACTTGGTCCGCCTTCAACCATCACAGATTGAATATTTTGTTTGGCTAAATCTATTAATATATCTTTAAGCGCACCAGACATTAATTTGACATAAGAATGCTGTTTTGAAAATAGAACATTTTCCGTATATATCAGCCAATTATTTGAAAAATCAAAGTTCGTATTTTGCAACCGTCCACGACGATCAATAACAACTCTCAATGGTTGTTTATGACTGATATTGATGTGCCGTACAGTTAACATTGGTTGATCTGTGATCATGGTCTCGCTGCCAATCATTATTGCACTTCTAGTTGCACGCTCTCGGTGTACATCAGCATCAGCTAGCTCATCAGTCAGTTTTTTTCGTTTTCCAAATTTTTCAGCAACAAATCCGTTTTGAGACATGGCAAGTTTCAACTGAACATATGGTAGTCGTGTGGTATAAAAATAATGAAATGCAGGGTTGATCTCTTTATTTTCAACTGTATTCAAAACATCGACAGTGATACCAGCTGATCTTAGCATTTTAATTCCTGTTCCATTTGTTGACGGATTCGGATCAATGCTACCAACAACCACACGCTTCAGTCCCCAATTTTGAATTTGAACTGCACAAGAGCCTACTTTCCCCTGCGTGGAACACGGCTCCAAAGTGACATAAAGCGTGGCACCTAAAATGTCGGTCTTGTTTTTGACACGATTAAAAGCATTTATTTCAGCATGCGCTTCACCAAACTTTTCATGATATCCTGTCGCGATAACCTGACCATCTTTAACAATTACTGCACCAACCCTAGGATTTTCAAAAGTTTGATACGGCATTGCTCGAATTGCCTCATCTGCAGCGAGCTTCATCCATGTTAAATCATTCATACTTACCTCCTGAATTTTTCAGGACAAAAAACCCGATGCGTTAAAAATACACATCGGGTTTATAGTAGTTTAGATTAATTCAAAAAACCTAGACAATATAAAAAAAGCATCGTCTAAACTATTTCAAATCTTCTCCCATCCAGACTTTAACTGTCGGTCACAGAATTTCACTGTGTCAACCGCGAAAATATCGCGGGTCACGGACTGAGGTTATTCACCATCACCGTCGGTCGGGAATTACACCCTGCCCCGAAGATTAAATTATTTAACAAAACTAATTTATCATTAGAATTCTACAATGTCAATCAAAAATATTTTTTACGCTTTTTAATTCTTATTCTGTAGACAGCAAAAAAGTAAAAAGTCGCCCTAAACACCCTTTTTACTCATTTTTTTCTCTCACTAACGGGCATGATGCACATCTTAGTGCACCGTCTAATAGTGAATGCCATGTAAACACAATAGGGATGACCGTATAACCTTCATTTTTTAAAGCCTCTTGCAACGCTGTATGTCTTTTTTGCACAATAACTTTTTTAGGCCCAATAACTAAAACATTCCCACCCATCTCTTTTCTGGTTTTTGCATCAATATCAATAAATTTATAATCGACCAGTTCTTTCGGTAAGTCTTTTAAGACAGGTTTATGGATAATAGCAGTTTTTGGACCAATAATGGTCATACAACAATCCAAGTGCAAAATTGCATCATCATTCAAATACACTGGTACTACTTTCCACGGTCTATCGACAATCTCATTCTCAAAATCCTTGTCTAAAATACTTTGTAGCCATTTTGCACCAGCTTCATTACTAGCATATTTACCAATGCCGACGAATACATAAGGATAGTTAACGATAACGTCACCACCCTCCAGATATATTTTATCCTTTTGATTTAACGTGTGCACCTGATTCTGATCGTTAATAGCTGCAACAATTCTTTGATACCCACGTCGTTCAATTTTTCGCATTTCAATTTGAACATTTCCTTCAATAAAATGTTCTCCAACGCTCATAGCACTATCTCGTGCATACATTTGCCCCATTCCATAGGGATCTAGCTTTGTTGGGGTTACCGAATCAACATGGTGTACCTTGACACCATGTGTTTCCAAAATTCGTTGGAATTCTGCTAATTCTCGTTGAAATTTTTTAGCAAGGAAACTCGGAACTTTTTTACCTCGCAAAAGAGTATAAATATGTTTTGTCATAAATTGTTTCCATTTTGCAGTATGTTCTTCCTGCTCTATTTCATGCGTATCTGGAAAATATAGCTTTGTTGCATCCCCAATAATGACTTCTTTTAATGGATCATATTCGTTATAAACATTGATTTTCATTTGATTTCCCCTTTTTCTTTTAAGCATACACAAACTCTAAATGTACAAACTCATAACATGCTTTAAGTTCTTCTAAAATACGGACTTTTTTATCACGTAACAATACTGTCCCAATTTCGTCATCGACAACATCAACCATCACCTTAACTGAAAAATACATGCCCGTTTTATAAATATGACAGCCAGTTAATATGACTTCTTTTCCAAAGTGTTTTCTAAGGCATGCTTCAAATTCATTCTGAATGTTTTCATCAATTAACCGGCCGCCACAGATTTCAATGAATGCATTTTTTAGTACTTTAACCGGCGTTGTAATTGAAAATAAGACTAGTATTACCGTCACAAAGAAATCACCCGTGTATAGCAAGAACCCTAGGATTGAATTTTTTGGAATCAATAAAACTAGAAAGGCTGCTAACCCAATCCCCCCACACATGATTGAATCAATTCGCGTACTTTTGGATTCTGCAGATAGCATCGTACTAGCACGACCAATTTTTTGATTTTGCCGACTATAAAACAAAGATATCGTTAAACATAATATGACCATAATGATTTCATATGGAATTATCGGCGTTAAGTTTAATACATCCCCTTTATGGTAAACGAAATATTGATATGCTTTTTGACTTACTTGAATAGTGGAGGTCGTTAACAAAATCAGTGTCATCATTGATTTAAAAGCAGCATACATTGGTTCAAACATGAAGTGACCATTTGGAAAACGCTCACTTGTTCTGGCACTATACTTTGAAATCGTAATTGCAGCGATTCCAGAAACCAGTGTCATTATTGTAAAGTAACTATCTACGAACAACGCTTGAATCTGGGTAATATAATAAACAACAATTCCCAAACTGCCCATCAGCAAATTCATCGCAAGTCCGACCATAAATGCACGTTGCTCAATCTTTTTTTGAGTCATAATATTTTTCCGTATTAATTTAATTGTTTTCTCGCTTCGCGAACTGCCTATGCACTTCTACACAATTGCTGACTATTTTAAAATTGAATCTTATATAATTGAATTAGGATTCGATACCTCTTTCCGCGCATTTGATTAACTAAAGTAATTACCTTAGTTAATCACTTTACAGTAATTCACTTAACCTGTCAATAGATTTTAGATGCAACATGTATTTAAAATGATATAAAGAACACTCAAAAAAGCATTATTCTATCAAAATAATGCTTACAAGAAAAATATTTTTAATTCGTTAGCTAATTTACTTTAACTGAAAAACGATCAGCAAAACTTTGAAGTTTTGCATCAACCAACTCGGCCACTAAACGAGCGTCATGAATAGCAGTGATAACCAAATTAGCACCAGTATTAGCATCACCCGCTACCATATAATTCTCTTGGTTTGTTGTCCCCATGACATTCAGGCGAGTAATATCCAAATCATTTAATATTTTCGTATTGAGACCTGTAAATCCTACTGCAACCAATACCAAATCAGCAGAATAGTCTTTTTCCGAATTCGAAATCACTTGCTTATTGGCATCAATCAAAACAGTTCGAACGCCAGTTACTTCTCCAAATGAATTACCTAAAAATTCTACTGTTTGCGTTTGATAAGGTATTAATTCCTGGTTAACTGTGTCCATGGCTTCCGCCTGCCCATAACTAATTTGCTTTTGCCATGGATATTCCGGCCAAGGTGTCGTACGATCTGTCGGCTTTTCAGTATGATAATCAAACTGTGTTACATTTTCTGCACCTAGCCGAATCGCTGTTGCAATACAATCTGTCGCCGTGTCACCAGAACCAATCACAATCACCTGCTGATTAGATAATGTTTTTTCAAATGTAGTCGTACCGTTTTTTAATACATTTTTGGTTGTCTGGCTTAGAAATGGTAGTGCAAAATCAATTCCTTTCAAATCACGTCCGGGTACATCTACATCTCGTGCAACCGATGCGCCAGTAGCAACAATGACTTTATCAAAATCAGCGTCTAATTGTTCCTTAGTAATATCCTCTCCAATCGTTGTATTAACTTTAAATTTGATACCGACTTCTGACATGACTTTAAAACGACGATCAACAACCCACTTTTCTAATTTCATGTTTGGAATGCCATACATTAAAAGGCCACCTAAACGTTCATCTTTTTCAAAAATAGTGACCTCATGGCCCAATTGATTTAAGCGCCAAGCTGCTGTAATCCCTGCTGGCCCGGAGCCGATGACTGCAATTTTTTTACCAGTTCGCTGTTCTGGTAATCCTTCTGGAACTACCCAGCCATGCGCAAAAGCATATTCAACAATAAAATCTTCATTGTCTTTGATTGTCACACCTGCACCATTCAAAAACTCATTACACGACACTTCGCATGGCGCAGGACAAACTTTTCCAGTAAACTCAGGAATTGGATTTGTTTTTGCCAATCTTAACCAAGCTTGATGGAGCTCTTTTCGATACAAGAGGTCATTCCATTCCGGAATTAGATTGTCATTTGGACAACCACTCATTTGTTTACTTTTATTGCCGTACAACGCACCAATATGACAATAAGGAACACCACAGTTCATACATCGAGCCGCTTGTTCGACTCGTTGATCAAACGCTAGTGGTTCTGCCATGTAATTGAAATCCTTAATACGTTCATTAATTTTACGATAAGGATTATCAACACGTTCATATTTGAGAAAGCCAAATGGATCAGCCATTATAATTACCTCATTTCGATAATAATGTTCCTAATTCTTCTTCAGTTTCTGGTACTCGTTCATATTCTGGCATCAGTTCATTAAAAGCCTTGAGTTCCTTAGTCAATCCACTAAATCCTTCGGTTTCATATTTATTCATAATGTTTAAAACCTGATGATATTCGGTTGGATATACTTTAATAAAATTAGCCTTTTCATTCTCAAAATGCGCTAAAATATCTTTAGCTTTTTGTGAGTCAGTGTACGCTGCATGTGATTGAAGTAAACTATACAATACGTCGTCTCCATGTGTTTGATTTATCTCAAAAAGATCAACCATTTCCAGATTAATATTAGCGGCTGCTTGATTATCTGGATCATAAATATAAGCAATACCACCCGACATACCAGCAGCAAAATTACGACCAATTTTACCCAGAATGACAGCAACGCCACCCGTCATATATTCGCAACCGTGATCCCCAACGCCTTCAACAACACCACAAACGCCAGAGTTGCGAACAAAGAATCGCTCACCCGCGCAGCCATGGAAATATGCCTCACCAGCAAATCCACCAAAACAAGCAACATTACCGATAATTGGTGAATTATTCGTATCGTATCCTGCATCTTTTGGTGGCGTTACAATTAAACGCGCACCTGATAATGACTTACCAACATAATCATTGGCTTCTCCAATGACCTTAAGCTCCATACCTTGTGTCGTATAGGCTGCAAAAGACTGCCCTGCAGAGCCAGTATACGTATATCTAAGGAGTCCTGGTGATAATTTGGTATTTCCATAACTCTCTGCTATCCAACCACCCATCCGAGCGCCAACAGCACGTGATACATTATCAATTGGTGCAGACATCGTTAATGTTTGTTTATTATCAATGGCCGCTTTGGCAGCCATATCTAATTCTGGCCATTGTCGCTTAGCAATGAATGGATCTTTTGTTTTTCGTGCTATTGGAATTACTTGCCCAATCATGTTCGAAAAATCAAGTGACTTATACTTTTTGTTCGTCGTAAAGCGAGTTTTTAACAGTTCTGTATGTCCGACCATTTCTTCCAAGTTGCGGAACCCTAATTCAGCCATTAACTCGCGTAAATCTTGTGCCAAAAAAGTCATCATATTTATGATATCTTCCGGTTTTCCCTGGAAACGTGAACGCAATAATGGATTTTGAGAAGTAATGCCCACTGGACAAGTATTTAAATGGCAAACACGCATCATAATACAGCCTATAGCCACCATTGATAAGGTTGCAAATGAAAACTCTTCCGCACCAAGCATAGCGGCAATAGCTATATCTCTACCAGTCAACAGTTTGCCATCAGTTTCTAAAGTCATTCGCTGACGTAATTTATTAGCGGATAGAATTTGGTGTGTTTCAGCTAACCCTAATTCCCATGGTAATCCAGCATCACGAATCGAATTTCGTAGCGCCGCCCCTGTACCACCATCATATCCAGAAACGGTCACCGTATCAGCACCAGCTTTCACCGCACCAGTTGCAATCGTACCAACACCTGTTGAGGAAACTAATTTAACATTGATTTTGGCATATGGGTTAACCGCTTTCAAGTCAAATATTAACTGCTTTAAATCCTCAATCGAATAGATATCGTGATGTGGTGGCGGAGAAATTAAGCGTACCCCTGGTGTTGAACCACGTGTTTCGGCAATCCATGGAAATACTTTATTTCCAGCTAGTTGTCCACCTTCGCCAGGCTTGGCCCCTTGCGCCATTTTGATTTGAATTTCTTCGGCTGACATCAAGTATTCTGCGTTAACACCAAAACGTGAGGAAGCAACCTGCTTAATTTTAGAATTTTTAATTGTGTGAAAACGTTTCCTATTCTCACCACCTTCACCAGAATTTGACTTAGCGCCTAATCGGTTCATTGCCTCAGCTATCGTTTCATGAGCCTCTTGGGATAATGCACCAAATGACATGGCACCAACCTTAAATCGCTTCACTATATTTTCAATACGATCTACTTCATGAATGTCAATGGGTTGACGATTAGGCACAATCTCCCACATTGACCGGATAGTGCCAGGATGTTCATGCTCCGCTTCATGAATGTCAGCCACATACTCCTTGAAGAGTTCTTCATTTCCAGTCCGAACTGCCGTTTGAAATTTATACATCATCATTTGATTGTATAGATGGTATTCACCATCTTCTCGTAGTGAATAAGCACCACCTGAAGGAATTGGGTCGTCTTGAGATTCGTCATACGCTGTTGTATAGCGTTTTAAGTATTCTTCCTCAATTTGATTTAAGTCTAAACCACCAATTCGTGAATGTGTACCAGTAAAGTAGGTATCAACTACATTTTTTGATAAACCAATCGCTTCGAATAATTGCGCTCCATAATAGCCTTGAATCGTAGAAATACCCATTTTGGCCATAATCTTAACGATACCTTTTTCAGCAGCTACACGATAGTTTTCTTGATGTGCTGCATCATTCATATCGTATGCTTCTAAAATTCTATAAGCACCACGCGGATATATCGCGGCTGCACCGTACCCAACCAACGTTGCAAAATGATGGGTTTCAATTGCTTCCGCAGTGTTTAATACAATGGAAGCATTTGTGGCGTTTCCGTTGGCCGCCAAATAATTTTTTAGTGAGGACACAGCTAGAAGAGCCGGTACAGTCAGTTGATTTTTGGTTACCTCACGATCAGATAGAATCAAAATTGTTGCGCCAGAAGCAATCGCTGCATCGGCTTGCTGATTAATTCCAATTAGAGCACGCTCCAATCGCCCATTTGCTAGTCCGGTTAAGTTATAAGCCAGCTTGATAAGCGCAACCTTTTGTTTAGAATTGGAAATATGTGCAATTTTAGCAAAATCAGCCGGTGAAAGAATTGGTGAGTCAATTTTTAACTTGCTAGCATTTTCTGGTAAATCTCGTTGAAAATCAACTTCTCTACCTAAATACATTTGTGTTGCAATGACTAAATGCTCACGAAGTGCATCAATTGGCGGGTTGGTCACTTGCGCAAATTGTTGTTTAAAAAAAGTAAATAATCCTTGTGGCCTGTCTGATAAGATTGCCAATGGTGAGTCATAACCCATGGCAACCGTTGGTTCTTGCCCAGTATTAGCCATTTTCAAAACTGCACCATCAATCACTTCTTGGGTATATCCGAAGCGTTTAAAAACAGTCAGCCGTTCTTTATCATTTAAACGTTGTTCTAATAAATTTTGATTTGGTAGGTCTTGCAATGTTTCTTGGTATTCATCGAGCCATTGTCGATAAGGATATTGCGTCGCAAAATGATGCTTCAATTCCTCATTCCTTGTAAAGGTTCCCGTCGTCGTATCTACAAGAATCATGTTTGCCGGTCCAAGCACTCCTTTTTCGATAATTGAATTAGCGGGCACATCAACCACCCCAGATTCAGAAGATAAAATAACATACCCGTCGTCCGTCACCAAATAACGCGAAGGTCGTAGCCCATTACGATCCAATCTTGCACCGACAATGTTGCCATCAGTAAAAACAACAGCGGCTGGACCGTCCCAAGGTGCCATAAATGATTCATTATATTCTGTAAAGGCAGCCAACTCATCCGACACATTCGCTTCTTTTGAATGTGCTTCTGGCACCAGCATTAATAGGGCTTGCGGTATTGAGCGACCATGTCGATACAAGTGTTCCATTGTATTTTCCATCATGGCTGAGTCGGAATTTTCTTCATTATAAATCGCAACCCCATGCGTTTTCATCCAATTAACGTCACCTTGCAAAGTATTAATCTCACCATTATGTGCCAAAAAATGAAATGGCTGTGCACGGTCCCAAGATGGGAAAGTATTAGTTGAAAAACGTGAATGAGTTAGCGCTATTTTGGCCTCAACATCTTCATCGTGTAAATCCAAAAAGAACTGCCCAACTTGGTAAGCATGAAGCATCCCCTTATAGGTTATCGTTTTAGCCGATAACGAAACAATATACATATCTTCGTCTGAAATCGTATCTTCTAAATGACGGCGTAGTGTATACAACGCGTCATCAAAATCCCTTCCTAGAGCAACATGCTGCGGTTTCTTAATAAATATCTGTCGAAATCCAGGCATAGCCTGTTGCGCAGTAGGACCACAAGCATCAAAATCAAACGGTACATCTCGATCAAAAATGTACTCAAAACCATCTGCACTGATTTCAGTAATTATTTTATCTAAAACCTTATTCTTAGCCACAGTATCAAACGGCAAAAAAAGCATTGCCACAGCATATTCACCTGATTGTGGTAAAGTAATACCCTCTATTCTTGCTACTTTTCTAAAAAATTTGTCAGGAATTGACATCAATAGACCTGCACCATCCCCTGTATCTGGCTCTGATCCTGTGCCACCTCGATGATTCATTCGCGTTAATAATGTAATAGCGCGTTCAACAAGTTCATGAGAAGATTGCCCATAACGTTGCGCAATAAATCCCATACCGCAGGCATCGTGCTCGAGAGACTCATCCCAAAGCGGCGCGTTTTTCACCATTTGCTCACGAAGTTTTGATTGTTTCATTCTTTTTTACCCACATTTCATCTTAATTTAAGCTGACCATATATTGAACACAAAACGGAAAAAATTAAAACTTTTTATAATTATACTCTTATTTTTTTAATCTTTTGATATAATTTTGGAATAAAACACTCATAAACGTTGATATGATAACTAGATTTTTAATATCTTATGCAGTTCTTTTGCTTTTTATTTTTCTATTGATAGAATGAAAGTATCGAGTAACTATTCAAATACGAATGGATGAGAGGAATGAATATGAATTTATTAAATGGATTAATTGGTAATGCTTCAAGCGTTCCTGTTGCAAGTGTCCAAAAAGAGATTGAGCCTCTTTTAATTGAATCAGAAATAGTCGAAAACGCATTCCGACTTGTACGTGACTTGGTTATTTTTACAAACAAGAGGCTTATTTTAAGTGATATTCAAGGATTTACAGGTAAAAAAGTTGAGTATAAATCTATCGCCTACCGCTCTATTGCAAGGTTTTCTACCGAAACTAGTGGTCACTTTGATCTCGATGGAGAAGTAAAAATCTGGATATCTGGACAAACAGAGCCATCAGAAAAAATACAATTTAAAAAAGGGCAAGCATTAACAGATGTACAAAAATTATTAGCTCAAAAAGTTTTATAAAAAACAACCATTTGGCGGTGTTAAAAACCATTTAGTTTTACGTGCTGAACGTCCACGTTAAAAAGTTTTGGGAGAGATTTGAGAATATGAGTAATTTTTTTGGTTTTCTGTGGCTAATTATTAGCGTAGCTTTTTGGGTTACAATAATAATTCTGATTGTTAATAGAGCGAGAAAAAAAGAAACTTCCTTTACATGGAAAACGCCCTTAATTCTTTTTGTAGTAGGTGTGTTTTGTTTATTTATTGGTGTTATTACTGCTACAAGCGATTCTAATTCTGATAAGGATACAGCTGCAAGCAGTTCCTCATCTAGTCAAGCAACAAAAAAGAGTTCATCAGTTGATCAATCTAGCTTGTCGTCAAGCAAAGCAAAAGATTCTTCTGAAAAAGCCGAATCGATTTCTCGAGAAGCGTCCGAATCATCAGCGTCTTCTGAGGAAGCTGCAAGTGAATCTGCTGCTTCTGCTTCAAAGGCTTCAAGCGAATCTGCCGCTTCTGCTTCGAAAGCCGCTTCAAAAGCGTCTAGTGAGGCCGCAGAAAAAGATCCTAATTCATATAATACTGGAATCACGTACGATCAAATCGCAAGGAGTCCTGAGGACTACAAAGGAAAAAAAATGCAGTTTACTGGTAGGGTCATTCAAGTTATGGAAGATGACGACGAAACCGAAATTCGTCTTGCGGTAGATGGAAATTCTGACAATATTATTCTCGTAGGATTCAATCCCGATATTCTGTCAGGATCTCGAGTTCTTGAAGATGATCTTGTAACAATTTCTGGTGAAAGTGTGGGTACCATTTCATATAAATCAACTATGGCTGGAAAAATAACCGTACCTGCTATAGCTGCAAATATCATTAACGACCAAGGAAAAGCAAGTGATGACTACGGATATTAATATGGCTTATTGATGCCCTTTATTGGGCGTACATATCAAGTATCATAGACTTACAATAAAAATACTAATAAGCGAGATAAAATATGGCCCATTTTTTAAATTACATTGTGTCACACATCAGATATATTTACATCCTTATTTATACGCTACTTACAGCAATACTAGTTATTATGGGTGGCTATTTGTTCTGGATGCATCATCATAAATAGTTAAATTTCTGCGAGTTTAAACATCAAAAAAACACCTAATTTGCTTAATTAGATGTTTTTTATAAACTACAATTATTTTACAAGCAAGACATTTGTATCCGCACGTTCAGATACATAACGTGCAGTAGAACCAATAAACATTCGTGTCAAGACAGTTGTACCTGTTTTTCCCATTACAATCAGGTCTGGATTATAATTTTCTATGACCTCGTTAACCAAAACGAAACGAGCATCCCCTTTAAAGATATGTGTGTCAAATGGTACACCAGCAGGTTCAACAACAGATGCTGCTTTGGAAAGATTATCTGATGCTAACTTTGTTAAGCTATCTGTCATCGAGGCGTAGAAAATCTGGCTACCATCATGATAGGCAACAGTAGAGTATTGAATGACACTAACAATTTCTATCTTTGCATTAAATTTTTTAGCTAACTGGGTGCTGTACTCCACAGCTCTCATAGCTGCCTCACTACCATCAGTCGCAACAACAATTGTATTAATCATGAGCATTTCCTTTCCAATAAACATAAGGTGGCCAATCTTAACGCTGCCTTAAGCGTAAGAATACTTTAAACAATAAAAAACAACCCACTCTCTAACAATATTCCCCAAGGCTTTCACTTGGCCAAATAATTATTATTCTGCTTAAACTAATCAATTAACATCATGCACGTAGCATTCACTTAACTTCATAATATAAACAACGAGCAAGTTGTCTCCTGGATTAGCAGAAATCCATTTATACCACTTACGTGAAATAAGTCTAGCAACTGCGTTGCTACAGGACTTCTTCTAATCTATGTCTAAAGTATACAACACCTTCCGTCGAATTGCAAGCGCTTACAATTTATTTTAACAAAAAAGCTGTGCTTTACACACAACTATCCTTTTGTAACAATTCAGTAAGCCATCAATGACGTTTCATACTTTTAATAGGATATGTCAAAGAAATCATACTTGGTATCACAATTGGTAATACGATAATTAATATTATTAATCCAAAGATTACTGTAATTGCCACCTGAATCAAAGTTAATACACCAGAAGGTATCAATGCGGCGAAAGTACCACCTAAAATGAGTGCGGCAGACAATACAACAACACCAATTATCCCAGTAGCTCTGAGTATTCTATCTCTAGCTGATGGTATTTCTTTTTGCAGATCACGATATTTCATCATCAAGAAAATACTATAATCAACACCCAGCGCTAGTAACATAATAAATGCAAAAAATGGTGTCGTCCAAGAAAGCATATCTTGCTTGAGAAAGATATGACTTGTAATCTGAGTAAGGCTCAATGCCATGACATAAGATACCAGCAAGGTTCCCATAATATATAACGGTTGTAAGAAGGATTTGGTAATAAAGATTAACGCAATCAGTATACCAACGACCATTATAATGCCTGTTCTAATGAAGTCTGCCGAAGCAATTGTTCTTGTATCATTTGTTCTCGAAGTTTGCCCACCAATTGCAGCAATTGCGTTAGCTAATCCTGTTCCTTTCAAGGCGCCCTCAACTTGACTTTGTAACTGAGAAACCTTCTTCATTGCTTTTTCAGAATTCGGGTTACTATCTAGAACAATATTCAAGCTGGTTGCTTTCTTATTTTCAGACATGTATGCATCTAAAGCCGATTTATATGCTTTTCCATGCAATACATTTTTCGGTACATAGTAAGTATTAGCTGCTGAAGATTCTTTCAAGCCAATCAAATAATCATTTGCTGATTCTAAACCACCGCTGATTTGGGTTGATCCTTGGTTCGCCTCTTTTAATCCCTCTTGTAGTGATTGAACTTGTCCAACCGTACCTTTCAGTGAATTATACATCGTTTGTTGACCACTATTAAGTGCATCAATACCAGAAGTTAATTGGCTTTGATTATCGGCTAAACGCTGACTACCCGACTTGATTTCTGCAACACCATTATTAACTGCCGTTGCACCAGAAGAAGCACTAGAAACACCATTTGTATATGTATGCATTTGACTCTGCATATCTGATATACCGGTATTTAATTGTGACAATCCTTCTGTTAATTGTTGTGAACCATTTACTAATCCAGCTTGACCATTTGTTCCCCGTAATGCCGTCAGTATTTGCTGTGTACCAGAAATAGCTTCACTGAGCTTATCTAATGCTGCAATTGAAGCAGTATTGGCTTTAATTGAGCTGGTTGCTAAAGCACCTAAGTTAGACATTTGTTCAGCAAAAGCCTTCAAATTACTTAATTCTTCAGTAAGTGCATTGCCTGTTTGTTGAAAAGCAGACATGTCGTTTTCTAATTTTTGCGCAGCTGTACTTGCTGCAGCAATATTATTTTTGTTAGTACTTTGTGCTGAACTGATTTGTGCATTGATGGATTTTGATTGTTCTTGTAATGCTGATCTTAATGCAGCTTGCTGCTCATTACTTAATGATGACTTACTATTAATGCTACTAATAATATTATTAATATCATTTTCAGAAAGCACATTGAGTGAACTATTACTATTCAAAGCTGTATTTAATGAACTTTTCAAATCACTTGCATCTGCCTGTACGTTAGCACTAGATGTCGTTAGCAGACTAGAAGTATTGTTAAGTTTGGATAGACTATCACTATTGTCTGAGCTTTTAGATAATGATGCCATGGATTCATTCAAACTTTGTAAGCTTTCCTTCAATTCATTAATCTGACTCTGCTGACCCGCTACATTATTGCCAGATTGTGCACTCAGTTCTGATTCTAATTGCTTTAGTCCATCTGTAATTTGTGCAGAACCACTGTTTAAACTACTTACACCAGTATTCAGTGTACCAACTCCTGATTGAATGACCGCCTTATTACTATCCAAAGTTGCCAACCCCTCAGCCAACCCGGACGTGCCAGAAGATAGCGTACCTATACCGGTATTCAAATCATTTGCACCTGAGCTTAGTTGTGCACTACCACTCTTTAGTTCTGCGGAACCATCTGCTAATTGCTTGGCCCCATCAACCCCCTCGTTAATATTACTAGTTGATAACTGATTACTTGCATCACTCAAACCATTACCAATATTCTTTGTACCAGAAATTGCACTTTTCAAACCATCAGTAACACTACCCAATTGATTACGCACATATAACTCTTTTATTTTGGAGCCACCAGGACGTGTGGCTGACGTAACCGTCTTAACACCTTTGGTCTTTTTTAGTTTGTCTGCCAAACTATCAATAGTCTGAAGACTTGCTTCATTGTCTAACCTATTCTTTGACTTTATATATAGTGTCGAAGGTTCTGCAGTTCCTGCTGAAAAATGTTTTTGAACTACTTTAAATCCTTTTTTAGCAGGAATATCCTCACCTAACTCTGTTAATGTGTCATAGTTTAATTGACTATTGTAACTGACAAAGAGCGGTATAGCCATTAAAATCACAGTCAATAAAGCAATCAAAGGATACTTGATGGACTTTTTAGCTATGCCTTGCCATAACTTACTTTCGGAAGTCTCACCAAACCGTTTACTTGGCCAAAACAAGTATTTACCAAATACAGCCATAAAGAATGGGTTCAAGGTTAATAGTACAAGCAACAATACAGCAACCGCTATTGAAACGCCTACTGCTGACTTATAAATTGAAAACTTTGCCAGCTCCAGCGTAGCAAAACCAATCAGCACAGAAATGCCGCTGTACAAGATTGTTCTGCCAGCCGTTTTCAAAGCACGTTTGGTCGCTTCTACTTTTTCATATCCTGCATTCAGTTCTTCCTTAAACTGATCAAATAAAAGTATATTATAATCAGTCCCTATTCCGAACAAAACAACAACCATAAATACCTGCGTGAAGTTTGAAAGGGGAAAATTAAACTTATCCACCAAATTCATAACAACGCTCAATGAGGTAATAAATGCAACCCCCACAGAGAATAGTGATACAATCGGCGTGATAACTGATCTAAAGACAACCATTAACACTAAGAAAATAAATACAACCGTTATCCATTCTGTTTTATGTAATCCCTTTTCAATTTCTTCAGAGAAGTCATCTTCAAGAATGTCACTACCTGTTATGTAGGTTTTAACACCATCAGTTTTAGCTTGTTTGGTTAAAGTTTGTGTCATTTGACTGACAGATTGCTTTTTATCCACGGTTAACTGAACTAATTCTGTTGTCTTATCTTTGGAAAGCAATTGCGCTTTAGCTTCAGAACTATCTTCTGGCGCTAAAATTGACTTGATATGATAGGTAGATTTATTCTTCTTCAGGTGATCAACTGTTTTCGCAATGTTTTTTCCCTGATCAGCAGTTATTTTTTCATTACCATTATTGAAAACAACGATTACTTGTCGCGTATTGTCTTGACCTCTGCCCCAATTGTCTTGAATTTTCTGCGCTACCTCACTTTTGACAGCCCTTGGAAGATTCGTATCCCCTTTCTCCTTGATGAGCTGACTTGTGTTTGGCAACCATATGACTGCCGAAATCATAATAATTAGCCAAATAACAGCTTGTATGAGAAACATTCTTTTTCTCTTCAACCGTCTATTCCTCCAGTGTATTTTTCGTACATGATGTTATTAAAACAACATAGTGTACGGAAAATATTATATCATATCTTAATTTCATATCAACTGGTTATTATTTATTGCTATAATATATTGATGGTATTTCTTACTAATGAATCGGAGAAATAAAATGGTTGGTACCAAAAATAATAGACGTGCACAGTTAACGAAAAAAAACATACAAGATGCTCTAATACACCTAATGAGCGATAAAAATATCAACAGTATATCTGTGACAGATATTTGTAAAACTGCTGATATTAATCGTGGGACATTTTATGCTCATTTTGTTGATGTTGCTGATTGCATGAATCATATGGAAAAAGAAACTGCCAATGAACTTTTTTCTATACTTGAGAATGATAAACAAACTGATTCTGTAGAAGTTTTATTACAAGCCATATTTGAACTAGTTAAAAAAAATAATAAAGTTTTCAATTTTATTTTGACTGAAGATCAAGACTTTTTAGCAAATATTTTATCTACCACAAAACAGAAGTTTTTTAACCAGCTTGTTCCAGACGACGACACACTATCAATGAGTGAAAAGCAATTTCTATACGAGTATACGTTGAACGGAGTTGTTGGTATGATCAGACATTGGATAAAAAGTGACATGAAAGAGTCGCCTAAGACGCTCACATCTTATTTCAACAAATGGTGTTATCAGTCTTAAATTTTCCTTCTCTAATAAAAAAACCTACGTGATTCACGTAGGTTTTTTTAATATATCTCACTGAATTTACCATCATCAATTTTGGACATTTTGCCATCAATAATTTGATAAACTTTATCCACCTCTTCCTTCAAACGTAAATCATGGGTTACCACAATAATTGTTTTATCATTATTATGGGCTAATTCACGTAATAGAGACATAACTTCTTTGGACCGGGCTGTATCCAATGAAGCTGTTGGTTCATCGGCTAAAATATATTCCGGATCAGCGTACAAGGCTCGCGCAATAGCAACACGTTGTCTTTGACCACCAGAGAGTTCGTTAGGATACTTTGCTCCCAAGTCCTCGATAGCTAATGTTTTTAAAACAGTACGAAACGCTTCATGAGATAAATGTTGTTCTTTCACTTTATCTACTAGTTCAAATTGCTCATTAACCGTTAAGTAAGGCACTAGGTTATAAGATTGCAAAATAAACCCTACCGTATTTAATCGGAGATCTGACTGCTCTTTTTTCGATAACTCGCCGATTATTTCATCATTAATTTTCACCGTACCGGATGTGGGAGATTGTAATCCACCAGCAATTGTTAAAAAAGTTGTTTTCCCAGAACCTGAAGGACCAACAACTAATATTAATTGCTGGGAGTCAGCACTGAAATTAACATTATCCAAAGCCAAAAATTCACTTGTTCCGGTGCCATATTTTTTACTAACATTTTCAAACTCTAAGCGTGACATAGTATTAACCTCCAATCATTTCAAATGGATCTACTTTAATGATTTGCCTGATTGGTAATAAGGAACCAAGTAACGACATAATCAAAATACCAAAACTTGTGGCAACCACTTGCGTGGTTGAAATGGCTATTGGTACCTCGCTAGGGAGAACGTAAGAAGTTATAATTGTAAAAATAATTGCCAGCCCGATACCCACCACTGCCATCAAAAATGTTTGTGTGAGAGTGTTTAATACCAGATATTTAGTAGAAATACCCTGCGCTTTCATAACACCAAAATTAGGTAATTTTTGAATTGTCAAGATGTATAAGAAGATTGAAATAACAATCAAAACAATCACAAAAAGAAAACCAATCATAAATTTAAAGGTTAACTGCTGGGCTTGATAACCCGGTAACTTTTCAATAAAACTATTTATCGTGTACAACTTGCTATTCTTAAAGTGAGCGTCGCCTGTGATCTTTTTATTAAACACTAACGCGTTGACGGGAGCCTGGTTAATTTTCTTTAAAGTTTGAAAAGACGTATAAATAACCGGAGCCACGTTCAGGGATGCATTCGAAGTAAAGCCAACAATCTTCAACTTCGCGTCACTGTTAGCTATGGTAATCTCATCCCCGATTTTAAACCCTGATTTTTTTAATTCATCAGATACGGTCGCCGTATTATCTCCAGTAAAACGATGCCCAGATATAATTTTTATGTTTTTATAGATAAAGCCATCGCTTTTAATTGCCAAAATTTGTGCGTTAGTTTTATCAGCATGGCTGTTCTTAACTAGTGTGCTGTACTGGCTAATTGCAGTTCCTTGCCCACTAACCTTCTTTTGATCATCACTATCCAGAAATGACTGTGTCAACCGTCCTTCAGCATCTTTGTCTAATAGTATCTTTGATGCCTGCCATTGCGTAATTGCCGACTTGTTTAAATCAGACAAGCCTGTAGCAAGACCATTTAGAATAAAAACTAAATAGCTAATAAAAAGTATTAACGTAACAATTAAACTATAACGTAATTTCTCATGTCTGATTTCTCTTAATGCCAAAAACATGATATGCCTCCTGCCTCTCTAACTGTTTAATTAACATCTTTACTGCTCTCATAAATGCTAATTGCGCGTTTCCTTGCGTAAGAATGATCCACAATCGGAAAGGGATAGTTCTGACCTATTCTAACATTAAATCGTGTCTGTTCTGATTCCGAGAGTTTTCCTGGTTCATGAATCATTTTGTTGTCCACATTCTTTAGTTCTGGCACATATTTTTTAATGAATAATCCATTTGAATCAAATTTTTTTGATTGTAAAGTAGGATTAAATATTCGAAAATAAGGAACACTATCTGTTCCCGTAGAAGCAGCCCACTGCCAACCGCCAATATTACTTGCCGCATCATAATCTAGCAATTTATTGTGAAAGTAAGCCTCTCCCCACCGCCAATCAATGAGTAAATCTTTAGTCAAAAATGAAGCGACAATCATTCTTAAACGATTATGCATCCATCCAGTCGCATTTAATTGCCTCATAGCAGCGTCTACAATCGGAAAACCAGTTTGGCCTGTCCGCCAGGCTTCAAATTGCTGTTCATTGTTTATCCAATCAACATGTCGAAAATCCTTATTAATCGATTCAACATTTTGGTTCGGGTACATCACATAAATCATGTTGTAGAAGTCACGCCAGCAAAGCTCTTTCATAAACGTGCTTTTGCCATCACTATCAGGAGACTGATCAATTGCTCGCCAAACTGTTCGAATTGATATTTCTCCAGTCCGCAAATATCGCGACAAATGGCTTGTGCTGTCGTTTGCCGGAAAGTCTCTTTCCTCATCATACTGATCTAAACTTTCATTAATGAATCGATTGAGCACCTTTTTGGCCGTCTCACTACCTAAATCTTTTTTTATAAAAGAAAAACGATCATCAATAAATGTTTCTAGTAGCTGCTCATTTTCTGGAAAAAGTAATCGGGCGCTTTTGATTCGTTTATCAATCACATAGCTTACTGGTGCTGGCTTTTCTTGGCGTATCCACCTTTTAAAGTAAGGGGTAAATACTTTGTACCCTGCCCCTGAATCCTTTTTTACTTCGGTGGCACCGTGTAGATTATAATCAATATAAGGATGTGCTTTCACCTTTAACTTATCCTCAAAAAAAGCTACACTTTTTTGATCCCTATTTCTCCCAAAGCCTCTTTCATCAAAATTAAAAAAGATGTCATGCCAATCTGGCAACTTCTGTTTTAAAGAAGCAAAGCAGTCATTAATATCACCATACATTATGTTTAAAGTAATACCTTGTTTTTTGAGTTTGTTTTTAAAATACAAGACACTCGCAAAAAAAGCACTCTGATTGATAGTACTCTTTTCTGTCACTTGTTCCGGATTGATATGAAACACACAAAAAATTTCATTACTATGTCGCAATGCATTAAATAATGCAATATTATCCTCTAATCTAAGATCTCTGCGAAACCACATAACAGATACCATTCTATCCCCCCTACTTCTTTATGGTTGCGAATAATTATGGCAAAACACCATAACAGTTGCCTATAGTGCATTGTATCAAATTAATAAATAATAAACTATTAAAGCGTTTATCGCCAATAAACGAACAATAAAAAATAAATTAAACAATAAATAAGTATTTATCGACTATTTTCAATCAATCAGTATGTTAAAATAAAAAATATCAATAAATTAAGAACAATACAGCAAATGGAGTACAACACAATGACAACTGTGATTACGAATGAATTCACAAAAAAACTACCAAAATGCGAGTTACATGTGCATATTGAAGGAACCATTGAACCAGAGCTAAAGCTTAAGTTAGCACAACGCAATCATATTACGCTAACTGAAACAACCGTCGAGGACATACAAAAATCTTATCAATTTAATGATTTAGCGTCCTTTTTAGCTGTCTACTATCCAGGAATGTCAGTTTTAATAACTGAAGAAGATTTTTATGATTTAGCTTTTGACTATTTACGAAGAGCTGCTGACAATAATGTTCGTCATGTCGAAATTTTCTTTGATCCTCAAGCTCATACGACGCGAGGTATTGCCTTTAAAACAATCATTACTGGCCTCCATAGAGCCATTGTAGATGCACGTGCTTTAAATGTTGATGCTGCACTTATTATGTGTTTCTTGCGTGATTTACCGAAAGAGTCAGCTCAGCAAACGCTTCTAGAAGCGCTTCCTTACAAAGATAAATTTATTGGTATAGGACTTGATTCTGATGAACATAATAATCCGCCTTTAAAGTTTGCTCGTCAGTTTGAAGATGCCGCAGCCCACGGCCTGCATTTAACAACTCATTGTGATATTGATCAGAAGGATTCCATTGACCATATCCGCCAAGCACTTGAAATCATGGAAGTCGAGCGACTCGACCACGGTACCAACATCGTCGAAGACCCAGACTTAGTCAACTTCGTTATTAAAAAAGGAATCGGTTTGACATCTTGCCCCCTCTCTAATTCTTTTGTTACGCCAGATATGAAGGGTAAAGAATTGATTGACTTGTTAAACCAAGGTGTTAAAATTTCCATTCATTCTGATGATCCAGCCTATTTTGGTGGATATATCAGTGACAATTACTATAAAATGGCTACTGATTTCAATCTAAGTAAGGAGCAACTAATTCAGTTAGCTCGCAATTCTTTTGAATCAGCTTGGATTAGTACCGACCAGAAAGAATTATATTTAAAAGAGTTGGAACAATACGCCGCCAAATACTAAGAAAAGCCTATTCCTTTAATGGGAACAGGCTTTTCTTAGTTAATCATCACTCGTTCAATAATTTGAACTTGTAATTCATATAAAATACAATTAACCAACTGATAAAATTAAATATGAGTATTGTATCTAACAGACGATCACTACGATAAGTAACAACTAATTCATTGTGACCTTTCCTTTGTTTGACGATTGGCGTTCCTATTCGACTGAGTTTGACATTTGTGTGCAGCATTTTTTGATTTAATCGCAAGATAGTATCTGTGTACTTTATAACCGGAACCTGAATATTCTTAGCGCTTCTGCCTTCCCATTCGACTACCAACTTATTGCCTTTAACAGACTTATGGAAGTATTTTTGTTTGTTAATAACTTGATGATGATAAAGTGAATATTTATCTTTACACTTAACTGTTTTCACCGGTAAGTAATCAGGGGTGGACTTTACCACGTATTGTAAAGCTTGTACTTTATTTTTTATGAAAAAAGATTTCTTGATTTCACTGGTATTTTCAGACGTAAAATACGTATGAACAGAAGAATTTAAAAAGGATTCGGTTCGGTGCCACACATTCAAGGCATTGTTAGTTGAAATGCCTGTTTGAAACAACGACAATAGTAATAAACCATAGCTGATAAGCCCAAAAATAACTGATCTAGTATGCCACTTTTCCAAAAGTAAACCAACTGCTAAGAGTAGTAGAACTGTGAAAGGTACGAAAAAACGAAACGGAAATTGAATTGTCTCAATTAATTGATTATGGGAATTATTCAATAATTTCCACGGAAATAGATCTGTACATAAAATAAACAAAAATCCGCAGGTAACCGCTGTTACTTTCAATAATTGCGACTCTTTTTTCCAATGCTTACAGATCGTCCATAGAGCAAACAGCACAATAATCATTAAGATGGGCGGATAAAATAACCAATAACTGCTACCTTTAAAAATAGTTGTTTCTGCCATCCATTTATTGACAAATGGTTGAGCAATATTATTTTCACTGTAAATAGCAATAAAACTATAGAGTACATTTAATACTAGAAAACCGAAAATAACAATGGCTAATCCTAGCTGTTTCAAAAGCTTAATTTTAGTGTGCTTACTGTTAGCAAAAAAAGCTGTTAAGAAAAAGAAAGCATACACAAACACAAGCAAAAAAGCTGATAACATATGGATTTGACACATGACGCCGATACATATAGCCGTTTGGATTGGATGAAGCGTCTTTTTTTCAATTAAGTCAATTAGCGGTATAAGGCAGAGTGGAAATAATGCTGCTCCCCAACTCGAAAATCCTTGTCGTAATGTCCAATATTGAACAGAGTATGTGGTCATATAAAAAATACCTAATGGTATTCTATATACAAGCTGTACACCAGCTTTTTTTAAAAGAAGATACAAGGACAAGCCAGAAAAAAAATACAAAATGCCATTTGAAATCACCTGATAACCAAACCAAGAAGGACTAATTAATACAATCAGCCCTTGGATGTAGGCCATAAATGGTCCATACAAGGCATTGACAATTCGACCAGAAGATTGGAATCCATACATGGAAATAAAATATTGAAAGTTCCCATGTTTTATCTGCATAGCCGTATCATACAAGCGATTAAAATGAAAAATAGCATCAGACCCAATAATCATTGCATGATTTAAGAAGAATGGTATTAAAAGCAGTATTGACGACAGTAGTAGAATGGCGATTGGCCATAGTTTTTTAACCTGTTGTAAAAATGTTGACATAACTTCCCCTATTTATGTATTTCTTGGCTAAGATTAGACGCCAGAAAAATACTATCGTTTTAACATAAAATGAACATTAATTTTAAACATATTTATACATAATGACATTTTAGTCTTTTTATAGTTGCTATTTGACCTTGTTTTTATTATGGTAGGTATAAATCAGTTTAGAACGAACTAAAAAAGGATATATCATGTTAAGACGTCATTCCCCAGTATGGTTGCATCACTTCATTGTTTTTGTCATTATCTGTGTATCATCACTCTTATCAACGTTACCCGCTTTTACCAACAACACATTCAAATTGAGCTACGATGGTAATATTCACTTGGCACGCTACGACGCTATAACACAAGCGCTTAGTCATGGTCCTTTACCCCCTCTTGTAAATTTTATTGGCCTTCACCACACTGGGCTTGCCATGAACGGTATGTATCCATGGATAACTAGCACTATTTTTATAATCCCCAAATTATTGTTTAATAATCCGATAGTTGCATTAATGGTTGGATTTATCATTTTAAACTTTTTAACAATTTTCAACGTTTTCCTACTAGCTAAGTGTATAACACATAAAAGATGGATTCAAATACTCGGCGTAACAATATACCAATTTAGTTCTTATCATATGGCTGTCCTTTATTCTCGCAATGCACTTGGGGAAGCACTGGCTTATGCTTTTTTACCCCTAGTACTGCTGGGATGTCTCAAAATATGGCATAATTTAGCAAATGGTTGGCTATACTTAGGATTCGGTATGGGCGCCATCGCTAACAGTCACATTCTTTCTCTAATCATTGTAACAATCATGATTGCTATTTTCTGTTTTATCAGAATTTTGCGTCATCAATTAACACGAAAAGAAGTTATCAATTACACAAAAGCCGCTGTTCTAGCGATTTTATCGTCTTTTTATACGCTCACTAACATCGGATCACTGCTATCCTCCAATTTATTAATGAGTCCAACACCAAAATTAGTACCGTTAAATGCAACAAAATACTGGCAAGCTCTTCTTGATAATAGTATCATTGAACGTTCCGCTAGCTTTAACATGGGACCAATTAACACCTTCTTATTGTTTTTCCTAATGATTATGTTGTTTACAAATAAATCTGGTTTATGGCGCCATTGGACAATTGCAACAATTATCGTATTTTTTAGCACTTTTGACTGGTTACCTTGGCAAAACCTCACCAGTACACCGATCAATATGATTCAATTTTTGGGGCGATTATTGTTCATTTCTTCCCTATTGCTAGCCATTAGTGTTATGTATTATTTTGACCAGTATCCTTTAAAATACAAAGACATTAATTTTGTGATTACCTTAGCTTTGGTTGCAGTCAGTTTAAATGCGGTTCACACTTATCACAACAAAACCACGAAAGATGGTTACCGGTTTTGGCTAACTAGAGACAACTATGTCCAAACCATTAAAAATAGCGCAATAGGAATTGATTATTTACCCGCAAACAATAAGCATCAACTACAATCTAGAATAACTGCTTTACAAAATGCAAGTGTTTCTTCCCTGAAAATAAAATCGCAAACATATAATAGTGCTGAGTACATGATCACTACGGCAAAGGAAGGATACTATTCTCTACCAATTGCTGTATACTCAGGCATTCATTACAATGTTACTTTAAATCACAAAAAAGTAAAACTTGCAAACAGCCACGCTCTTAAATTAAACATTCCTAAGGGACTGAACCATTTAAAGATTACGGTTACAGTAAATATCAGTAATTATTTCACGATGCTGATCAGTCTATTAACGATAGTGTACAGTATCGGAAAACTAACATTTGCCAACTCAAACAGTTTTGCAAGAAAAAATAAAAAGCGTCAGAAGGATAAGTAATATCTTTTTGGCGTTTTTTATTATACTTTTTTATTTTATGATCACAGCACCATAGAAAGTTTAAGCTGCCACTAGCTTATAACAAATCCCAAGTAGAGGCGCTGATTGAAGGGAACAAGTGAATTAGCCGAGCAATTTCTTCTTTGTTAAACTTAAATTCAACGGCTGGCAGCAATGTGTTGATAACATTTTCTGCTTGCTCACTGACTTCTGTTGCACCAAGCAATCGATGTTCATCATCAAAAATTAAGGTGTTCTCACTAATTGTTTCCTTGTTCACCTTACGATACCAATCACCAACCAAATTATTCTCTTCAATTTGATAATTGTTCTCTTTTGCCTCTTCAACAGTTACTCCAACTTTAGCAATTCTAGGAGATGTAAATACAACTGATGGAATCACAGGATATGTGATAGGTTCTCTGCTTTGCCCAGAAAAACGCTTAAACAAATAAGTTGATTCAAAAATTGCTGTTGGCGTCAATTTAGGCTGTGTTTTATCAATAACATCACCTGATGCGTATATGTTATCAACATTAGTTTGCAAATACTCGTTAACGACCACACCTTTTTCATTGTAGTTCACGCCAATCTCTGATAACCCTAGGTTGTCGGTATTTGGGATGCGACCAGTGGCATCTAACACCCATCCAACTGATAATGATTGGTCATCACCATAATTCACGATAACTTGATCACCTGATTTTTCAAAACTTGAAACCTTAGCATTTTTAACAAACTTTACCCCACGTTCCTTAAGGTTATCAATTACTTTGTTGACATATGGCTGATAAAATTCTTTAAGCGCTTTGTCACCGTGCATCAGCACTGTAACGTCAGAACCAGCAGCATTGGCAATTGTTACAAACTCCATGCTAATGTAGCCAGATCCTATAATAACAATCTTGTCGGGTAATTCAGTTAAATCCATAAACTCACGGCTATCATGGGCCAACTCACTACCAGGAATATCAAGCCTATGTGGACGTAAGCCAGTTGAAATGACAATTTTATCAGCTGTTTTTGGCTGACCATCTACTAGAATAGTGTGATTATCTTGAAAAACACCTGATCCTTGAATAATATCAATCCCTGAACTCTTGATAAGTCCACCAATCATCCCTGGCAACTCGTCAATCACTTCTTGCTTGTGCGCAACACTTTCTTTCCAGTTGATTTTCAAGTTACCCGCAACAACGCCCGAGAAACGCTCTGATTCACGAAGTAAAGTAACTGGAGCATCGAGTGTAATTTTAGCATTACAACCATAGTTTGGACATGTACCACCAATCAAATCTTTTTCGATAATACCGACTTTGACCCCTGATTGAGCAAGTGGAACTGCACCATCAAACGTCCCATGCCCACTACCCAAATATAAAACATCATAATCGTATTGCTGTGTCATAAAATTTCCTCCAATTTTAGTGGTTCTTCCTATATTAGTTATGGCAATTATAGTTCAGGCAAATGTTTATGGCAAACAATATACTCGCTCAATGATTAACGATGTAACATGTCTATTTTATAATATAGCAATGATAAGCAATAAATAGCACCCTCAATAATAGTGATAAAGAAGCTGACAGGCCAATTACTAATATAGCTCAAATACAATCCCATCCAGGTGCCAAACAATGCAAACACAAACGAAAGCAATATCATATGATGGACAGACCTAACAATGTATTTGGCAGAGGATGCAGGAACCGTTAACAAAGAAAATATCAATAATGATCCAACAATTTGCGCGGTCACACTGACAGTGCATGCCACTAGTATTAAAAATAGTAAAGAAATCCAGACGGTGCCTTTAGCATTCAAATCAGAACCGATTGTATCAAAAGATATATACTTGAGCTTTCGATACATTAATAGCGTGATTAATAAAATAACGATAATTAAAACTAATAGCTCATATAAATTTTCTTGGCTAATACCAACAATACTACCAAATAAAATGTTAGTAGCATAACTAGACTGCTTAGTCGACAGCGACAAAAATAAAACGCCTAATCCAATGAATATTGCTGAAAAAACACTAATAGAAGATTCCCGTTGACTCAACCGGTTACCTGCGAGAGAAACAAATATTGAACTTAGTATCGTAAATAATAGCATGCCGCCAATGGGTGATATTCCGGCAAAAATAGCAAAACTTGCACCTGAAAAACTAATTTCAGATAAAGTATGGACATAAAAGGATGTTTTACGTGCCACAACGAAAACACCAACAACTGCACAAATAATTGATATAAAAAAGCTTGCTATGAACGCATACTGCATAAACGGATAATTAAACATGCGTACCCCTTTCTGCAGAAGAAGGCAATTCGTTCATTTCACCGTGGTGATTACTAATGTGCAGTTCATAATCACCAAACAAACTAACCAGCTCCGGATCATGTGTAATGAAAATAACAGCTAACTGTTCTTGTGCAATAACTTTTTTAACTAGTTTCAAAAGATCAATCCGTGACTCATAATCCAAATTAGAGGTACTCTCATCTAAAATCAACATCTTGGGATTTGCCATTAATGCTTGTGCTAAGTAGGCACGCTGCTTTTCGCCACCTGAAACACGACCTAAAGCACGATTCTTAATCTCGTTTAAATTAGTTACAGAAATAATTTTTTCTAAGTGCTTCTTTTCTGAAAGAGTTAGCCAAGGCGTAAGAGGATGCGTCAAATTCAACACTACAAAATCCTTTACACTAAGCGGATACTCTGCATCAATATCTCTAAATTGTGGTACTAATTGAATGTCATCAAATTTAATGTGCAAATGAATTTTTGATTGATAACTATTTTTGTCTCTTGCTGCCTTTAGTAAATAATTAATTAGGGTTGTTTTGCCAACCCCGTTATCGCCGGTGATGCATAATAATGCCCCTGAGTAGGTTGAAAAAGAAAGTTTCTGAATTAATAGACTTCCTGGCACTTCAACATCCAACTGTTTAACTTCTAAAATTTTCTCAATCATATGATGACTACTGTTCTGATTTTTGGATTTTTTCTAACTGCTTATACTGACTTAACATCCATTGTTTGTAGTTTTTACCCTTAGGCATCGTTTCAGTAACATTTAATACTGGTACATCATGCTTCTTTGCTAACTTTACTAATTGTCCAACTGTTTTGTCGGTTGCTTGCGTATTTTGAACAAAGAAACTGATTTTTTTATTTTTAATATCATCTTGCATTGCCTTGATATCTTTTGGTGATGGGTCTGTACCATCTTCAACAGACTTAGAAAAATGTGTATTATTTTCAGAATATCCAAGTTCTTCCAAAGCGTAATCAAATACCGGTTCACTTACATCAACTAACTTATTATCTGAATTCTTTTTTAGTGATTTTATTTTTGTTTGAATAGGTTCCAAGCTCGCGATGTATTTTTTAGCGTTTGCTTTAAAAGCAGCCTTATGTTTAGGATCTATTTTTGAAAACTTGTCAGCCAAGTAGTTTGCGAGTTTAGGCATGGTTTGGCTTTGATACCATAAGTGAGGATTATCGCCGTTTTTCTTTCCTAAAATATCTTCACCAACTCGAACAGATTTAACATTTGCATTTTTTGCTAGCTTAGTCATCCAAGAATCATAACCAATGCCATTGTATACAACTAAATCAGCCTTGGAAACTTCTGTAGCAATTTTGGCACTTGGTTCATAATCATGTGGATCAACATTAGGGTTCGTAATGACCGATTTAACCGTACCATACTGACCCAACACTTTTTGAGCTGCTTCCCCATAAAAATCAACTGAGGAAACTACCTGGATATTTTTTGTATCAGCTCTCACTGTGCTGTTATCAGTAACAAATATGAAGAGCGTTAAAATAACGCCAATCAAACTGCCAAAAAAATACTTTTGTTTCATAATTCTATTTCCTACTTTCTCATCTATTCTAAAATTTATGTTGAGATAAACGTTTTGTTTAAGTTTGAAACATAAGAACTGCCTTCTCTCTATATTTAGTGTTAAAATATTTCTTTTTTATTATAGTAATCATTACTATTAAAGTCAACAAAAAGTAATGATTACTTTAAAAGAAAAAAAGCAACTATATCTTTACAATATAGCTGCTCTTTTTTATAAATAAGGTAACTTAATGTCATGCTGTCTTGTTATTTTGCCGACACCGGTCACACAAACCAAACAATTCTAATTTTATGTTTAATACCAAAAATTCTTTCAATGAGTCTTTTAATGCAGGAGACAAACTTGAATCTATTTTTATCACCCGATGACAATTTTGGCAAAAAAAGTGGCCATGTTGTGGCGAAACAAAGTCACATTGAAATTTGACGTTCAGCTGACCATTTTCAGAACGTTGTTCAACGATGCCCAGCTCAGAGAATTCTTTGATATTACGATAAGTTGTTGTATGGCTAACATTAGGATACAGTTGTTGCATAAAACTATCAACATCAGTCACTGAGACGTATTGTGATTCAAATTTTGATAAGTATTTCAGGAGATCTTTGCGTTGTTTCGTTACACGAAATTCGCTGTTCTGTAAGATATCCAACCCTTTTTTGTATTGTGTCTCTTCATCTGTCATAGTATTACACTTTCATTATTCATCAAATTTACTTAACAATTATTATCTCTCATAATTATTATTTAGTCCACTGCTTTGTTCCAAAGTAGCAGTCGCTCTCGCTTGTTTCCTTAAAACTTGAAAAGTCATTTTTTACTACTTCTAAATTCAAAAATGCTACAATAAGTTTACCAAGGCTTCTTCACTCAATACTTGGGCTCGTGGCACATACCGCGAGGATATGTGCATCGTTTGTATCTATATAAGGAGATATATTATGACAAAAATTAGTGAAGTTTTCCAAGAGTACAATTTTTCGGATGATAAGCTAACGCTGTTAGCTGGTCCATGCGCAATTGAATCATATGAGACATGTGCTGAGGTTGCCGAAAAGTTAAAAGAAATTACTGACGAGTTGGGCATCAACTTTGTTTTCAAATCATCATTCGATAAGGCCAATCGTAGTTCACTTGATTCCGATCGTGGTGCGGGAATGGCTCATGGCCTTGAAATTTTGAAAAAGATAAAAGAGACTTATAATGTCCCTATCGTTACTGATGTTCACGAATCTTACCAATGTGAACCAGTTGCAAAGGTCGCTGATGTATTACAGATTCCTGCCTATCTAAGTCGACAAACTGACCTCTTAATTGCCGCTGGCAAAACTGGTCGTGTCGTCAATATTAAAAAAGCTCAATTCATGGCACCAGAAGATATTCAAAGTGCTGTGCATAAGGTCGAAGAAACCAACAAACATATTTTAGTTACTGAGCGTGGTAGTATGTTTGGTTATCATCAGCTCGTAGTTGATATGACCAGTCTTATTCAAATGCGTGAGACTAATTTTCCTATCATCTACGATGCTACTCACTCTATCCAAATACCTAGTGGTTATGGTAACCATTCGGGTGGTAATAGAGATTATGCATTCCCATTGATGCGCGCAGCCTTAACGATTGGTGTCGCTGGTATCTTTGCAGAAGTACACCCCAACCCACCAAAGGCTATTTCTGATCAGGATAGTCAATTATACCTTTCTAAAATACGTCCAATCTTAGAGGTAGCTAACGACCTCTTCCATCAAAATCTCAAGATGAAGGCGGTTTATGATCATGAAGGTTTATTATGAAGACGCAAAGAAAACATTTGATGTTGAGATAGAAGCACTGACCCGCGTCAAAAGCTCGCTGGGTAAATCATTTGATGAAGCAGTAGATAAAATTTTATCTACTAAAGGTCGCGTTATATTTATCGGCATTGGAAAATCTGGTATCATCGCTGATAAAATTGCTGCTTCATTTTCTTCAGTAGGCTTGGCAAGTTTCTATATTGATGCAGGGACAGCTTATCATGGTGATTTAGGACGTGTATCATCTGATGACGTTGTTATATTCATATCCAACAGTGGTGAAACACAAGAAGTACTTCAAGCCCTGTCAGCACTACAAAATATTCATAACAATGAATTGGCAACTATAGCCATGACAGGTTCTGAAGATTCGACTCTCGCAAAAAATACAGATATTTTGCTCTCAATTGATGTTGCTGAAGAAGCCGATATCACAAAGTTAGCACCAACTAGCTCAACAACAGCCACACTTGTCATGGGAGATGCCTTGCTCGTTGCCATCGAAACTGCCAAAGAGTTTGATCGTGAAAGCTTCGCGATGTACCATCCTGGCGGCTCCATTGGAAAAATTTTGCTTCAAAACGTTAAAAATTCAATGCACACTAAAATTCCCTATGTTCATGTCGACACCTCAATCAATGAGGTAATCTACCGTATCAGTGACTACGGGATAGGTATTACCTTAGTCAAAGATGAACAAGAAAATGTGATTGGTATTATTACTGATGGTGATATTCGAAAAAAGTTCCTTAATATCAGTAAAGTCAAAGGATCAACAGCAAAAGATTATATGACACAAGGCTTCATTAGTATTAGTGAAGACAAAAGAAATCGTGAAGCTTGGAGAAAAATGGCCAACTATAATATTTCCAACTTAGTCGTTTTGGATAAGGATAAAAAAGTTGTCGGTGTGGTCACCATTCATGATGTATTAGAATGATATTTGCTTTGTACCAAAAAGACTGGAAAAACCTCCAGTCTTTTTTGATATAAACATATATAAATCAGTTGAACTGACTCAATACTTTTCGCGAGATAACAATTGATATTAAAACGCCCAGACCAAGTGGTAATAACATCGCATAATTCAAATGGCAAATTTCAAATATCATAAATAAGACCATTAACGGTGCTTGTTGTGAGGCGGCAAGTAACGTGGCAGCACCTAGTATAGCTACTTCACACATTGGAATACCTGGAACCAAATAAAGTAAAAAACTACCAATAAATGCTCCTAGAACAGCCCCAATGGCAATTGCTGGGGTCAAGGTCCCTCCAGCAGCACCAAATCGAATAGTCAATACAGTCACCACCATTTTTGTTAAAGCACCCAATAGCAATAAACTCACAGAAAGAAACCCTTCACTGTTGATAGCCAATTGTGCTAACGACCGACCATTGCCCATCACTTCTGGGAATATTATGGAAATTAGTCCAGTTGTCAATCCCATCATAGGCAATTGCCACAAAATGTTATTATTGCGGGTTTGATTTTTTTCTGCCCATTGGCATAACTTTCGAAATAATGCCCCAGCAATACCACATAATGGTGCAATCACTAACACCACCAGCAAAGTAGCTACTGACAATTTTGCATCCCCCACTAAGTAATATGGCTTAAAGCCTTTGGCGATTGACCCAATAAGCATTGCAATCGTTGACATACTTAAGCTGACTGCAACTGTACGTACCGTCATTTTTTTTAATAAAATTTCAGTACAAAAAAACATTCCTGTTATTGGCGCAATGTATATTCCTGCAAAACCAGCGCCTGCGGCTGATGCAATTAGTAATTTACGATCATCACTAGATAACTGAGGCAGGCTAAATTTTTCAAACGCCGACCCTACTTTTTGGGCAAGCATAGCGCCAGCTTCTCGAGGAGCGAGCTCACGCCCCACTGAACCACCAGTACCTACATAAAATATTTGTGTCATGACATGAAGGACAGTTTGCCAAAAAGGCATCTTCTCTTCCGACAATGCTTTAGTAATCCCCACCGTTGGTTTTGTCTTTGTTCTTAAAAACCACCAAATAACGGCAGCAATCACACTACCGATAAGCACTGAAAATAATCGGCGGACAGGAATTGTTCCGGTTGGAGCTGGTTGCCAAACGGTTTCTTCGTAGTTCAAAAATAATTGTTCAACATACTCTAATAAAAGCCCTAAAAAAAGAGAACTGAGGCCAACGACAATGCCAATCAAAACTGTTCCACCAATTAAAACCATTAACTGATGTTTACTCTGATCGGATTTAACGTTGTTTTTCTGCAATGTGTTTTTCATGACAAGCACTCACCCTATCTCTCTGATAAATATTGAATTACCTCACTATTATATAATAACTAAACAAAAAAAGATTGCCACTACAACAAATTACTTATCGTAATGGCCATCTTTCTACTTTATTAATTTTTTAAAACTGCAATCATAAAATCCATGAAGTCATGTACGAAGCGCTCAGACTTTACACCAACGGCCACTTTTGTCGTTGTCGGTTCAAGTAGCCGCTCCCGATCGCCAATCGTTCGGCCATAATCTTTCGTTTTTTGATCATGAGTCACGCGCATATTTAATGAAATTGTCATAACATAACTTGGATCTATCGCTACCGCAACGGCTAAAGGATCATGTAAGGCCGCTCCCCTATGATCAATACCTAAATTATCATAAGCATCAATATAATAGTCCATCAAATCAGCATATGTTTGACCAGCTTTAGTTCCTAAGTCACGCCACTTTTTTGTGTGTGCCTTTGTCAGTAGCGTACGAAGGGTCACGTCTAAACCTACCATTGTCAAGTGTTCTTGAGCAGTAAATACTTGATCTGCAGCCTGCGGGTCCTGGTTAATATTTGCCTCTGTAAATGGTGTAACATTGCCAGGAACCGTTAAAGCACCACCCATTAATGTAGTATTCCCAATCAACTTTGCAATCTTTGGATCAATTTGTAATGCTTTGGCTAAATTCGTCAATGGTCCAGTGGGTACATATACTAATTCATCTTGGTATTGATGAGCCATATTTATTAAGAACTGAATGCCACTTTCTTTTTCAATTGATCGCGGCGATTTTTCTAATAAAATATTTCCTACACCATTGTCACCATGAATAGCTTTCGATATAGGCATTACCTCAAAATCATTAACTGTGGAAGCCTGTGATTCGCCTAAGTATACAGGTACTTCGTCAGCATGTAACAAATGTAATAAATCTAATGTATTTTGTGCTGCAGTTTTCATTAGTGTGTTACCGTAAGAAGCAATCACACCAATTAAATCCACTCGTGGATCACACACAGCTAAAGCCAAAGCTAGCGCATCATCAACACCAGTATCCAAGTCCAAAATCATTTTTGTTGATGCCATTTTAATTTTCCTCTTTACGATATTGATTCATTTTCGGTACTTGTTCAACAAACCACTTTTCAAACGCTGTTGTGTCAATATCAACCGCTACCTGTGCATTCAATCGACCTTCTGACCATCGATTTTGCGTGTCGGCAATCGTGGCGCCCGCAGCCGGTCCAGAAACAATAATATCAACCCAGTAATCTTTTACTGTATAAAATTCAGGATTTAATAGATAACAAATTGTATTGACATCATGCATAGGCTTACCACCTTCTGCAGTATCACCATAAGCTGTCATAACTTTCTGTAACATTTCACCTGCTTCTCCTTGACTACCAATAGCATCTATTGTTTCAAAAGGTAATAGCGCCTTGAGCGTTACATCAAGACCGATCATAACAATTGGCACACCACTTTTGAAAACAATATCAGCTGCATCTGGATCAGTAAACACGTTAAATTCTGCAACTGAAGACACATTCCCTCCTGACAAAGAGCCACCCATCAAAACAAATTTTTCAATCTTATGAAGTAGACTCGGATATTTTTGGATCAACATTGCAATATTCGTATACGACCCAGTAGCAACAATAGTCATTGGCACGATCGATGCCTCCAGTTCTTCGGCCATTGCAGTAACTGCATCTAATTTAATTGCTTCTTTTGTCACTTGAGGAAAATCATATCCAGGCATACCCGATTCGCCATGAATATAAGCAGCATCAGAGAAATCTTTTTTCAATGGTGCAGCGGCACCTTTTGCAACCGGAATCTGCGTTTGATGAAAAAATGTTGTCAACTTTAATAAATTATTGGTTGTTTTGTCAACACTAACATTTCCAGCAACACTTGTTAGTAGCTTGATATCAATGCTAGGATTGCTGAGGGCAATCGATAGAGCAACTGCATCATCAATCCCTGGATCCATGTCTAAAATTATAGGTATCATCATTTCTCCTTTTAAGAACTTCTCTTTTGATTACCAAACGAACATTCCTGCTGTTGCAGCTGACAATAATGAAACTAATATCCCTGACAACAACATGTATGGTACTCGTGCACTAATATAATCATTTTTTTCTTTGCTGACAAGGCCTTTGAAACAACCAATAATCATGCCCAGGGTTCCAAAGTTAGCAAAACTAGTAAGGAAAACCGTCAAAACAATACGTGCATGTTCATTTGCAAAGAGTCCCTTACCGGCCATAATTGATTTTGAAACTTCACCCATGACAACAAACTCATTAGTTACCAATTTTGTGCCCATGTATTGCGCAATTTGGAAAGCCTCTTGAACATTGAATCCCAGTAACCATGCAAATGGGAACATGATTACGCCAAAGATATTTTCTAATGTTAACCAGTGTAGCCCAGTTAAACTGAACAACTGATTGATCAGTGCCGCCAAAGAAACAAACGCAATAACAGTAGCCGTAATAATTAAAATCAACTTTCCAGCGCCAAGAATTGAATCGCCTAAGAATGAAAAGAAAGGCTCCTTTTTACCATTATCTGATGCAACACTGACGATGACATCTTCTTCAGGCGTCACTTTAGTGGGATTTAAAATCGTAGCGATGATAATAGCACCTAATATATTAAGCGGGATGGCGGTTAAAACATACTTACCAGGAACCATTTGAGTATACGAACCAATAATGGCCGATGTGACACAGCTCATCGACATCATAGCGAGCGTAAAGTTTCTTCGCGCAGACATCATATCTAGTTGTGCTTTTGAAACAGCTAAGACCTCTGTATTTCCTAGAAACATCATTTCAATCGAAAAGAATGCTTCAAATTTTGGTTGTCCAGTTATAAAAGCGAGCCCCTTACCAATCCACTTAATGAGCCATGGTAGTAAACCAATATAGGTTAAAATATCAAACAAGGGCACAACCAATAAAATTGGCAACAAAGCAGAAGTCACAAAGTTTGGCCCGCCATTATTGGAAGTCAACCATTCAGGTAACGCAAATGCAATTCCTTGTGTTGCCACAGAAACAAGCCAATTGAAACCATCAGCTGCAGCTTGCACAGCGATTTGTCCGGCCTTGAATTGAGTAAAAAACCAGGCTAGCAAAATCTCTAGTGCCAGCACAATGCCGACCGATTTCCACTGAATATTTTTTCGATCCCTTGAAAACAGAGCTGCAATGGCAATGAAAACAAAAATACCAAGAATATTAGCAAATAAGAACATAAGTTATTCCTCTCTTGAACAAAATGCAAGTTAGTAAAACGTTTAACCAAAAACATTGTAACACCAACTTTTTGAAAATGGAAGCGTTTTCAATTATTTTTTACTGGTACAATAGTTTAAGAACAATGTTTTTAAACTAAGGAGTAAAATGTGATGCGCAAAATCTCAATAAAAGATGTTGCCAAAAAAGCGGGCGTTTCCATTGCTGCTGTATCTCAAATTTTAAATAATAAAGGCCAACGTTTTTCTGAGGCAACGATTGAAAAAGTACTTCAAGCACGAGATGAGTTAGGCTATGTTCCTAACAGCGCTGCAAGAAATCTTAAGGGCAGGCACAAACGCTTGATTGGCATCATAGTCCCTTCTTTCCGCATGCCTTTTTTTGCCGATATTATTCAAAGCATGCAAGCTAGTGCGCCATCTGATGTTAATTTAGTATTTCTAGGGTCAACCGATGAAAGTTTACAAGATGCAATTTTTTCCTTGGTTGAGCGTGGCGTAGAAGCATTAGTTTTTGGCCGGCACATCCCTAATCGAGCGGAAGTTAATACGTTTTTAAAAAAACGTAATATACCGTATCTGGTGCTTGATCAAAATGCCGATATAAATGCACATGATATGGTTCAAACAAATGAATTTACAGGCGGAAGTATGGCAGCCAGTCATTTAATGTCACTTGGTCATCGAGATATCGCTTTAATTTTACCAAATAATCTGACCGATAACATGCGGCAACGTCGAGCTGGTTTCTTAGACACATTATCTACAGCAAATTTAACGCCAAAAGCAATCATTACTACTACTTTATCAAAACATGGCGGTTTGGCAGCTGTTCATCAACTTATTCAAAGTAAATCTACAGCAGCATTCATTTTGAATGATGAAATGGCTATCGGTGTTTTGCGTGGTTTGGCCTATCAAGATATTAAAGTACCTGATGATATTTCCATCATTGGTTATGATGATACAGATTATGCAGAATTTATGATTCCTACATTAACTACCATAGCACAACCTGTTTGGGAAATTGGTGAAACGGCTTTAAAAATGATTATCCGACGTCTCGATCATCCTAACCTCCCCTTGCAAACTGAATTTTTCGATGTTAAATTGGTTATCCGTGAATCGACCGGGCCAGTTAAAAATACAAAAGGCAACCATTAAGACATTATGGTTGCTTTTTTTCTTGACATTATTTTTAAAATAACGTACACTGTGATCAACCCTTAATTTAGTAAAACGTTTAACCAACTTTGATATTTTAAGGAGTAATCATTATGAAAAATAAGGTTGTTGTTATCGGTAGTCTCAATATTGATACTATTCAAATGATTGATAGATTACCAAACCAAGGAGAAACCATCACCGTTAACAATCAAGCAAGTACATTTGGTGGTAAAGGCGCCAATCAGGCAGTTGCAGCTGCTCGTCAAGGAGCTGATGTAACAATGATCGGTGCTGTAGGTGATGATGACCGTGGACGTGCCTTCAAACAATTATTAAGTGATGAAGGAATATCAACGGATTATATTTTTACAAAGAGCCAGTTTACTGGTTCCGCCACTATAATGTTGGAGCCAGATGGACATAACACGATTATGGTATATGGTGGCGCAAATATGAATTTAACCAGCGCCGATGTGGAAAAAGCGCGCAATATAATTGCTAATGCTGATGTAATCGTAGCACAGCTTGAAGTACCTACTGAAGCCATTGTTGCTGGGTTTAATATCGCCAAGGAAAATGGCGTACTAACTATATTAAATCCGGCACCTATTACGTCACATCTTGATTCAAATATTATTTCATCTACTGATTTAATCATACCAAACGAAACTGAAGCCGCGGCACTAGCTCACACTGAGCCAACCACAAAACAATCGTCGTTAACGCCACTCACTTCCAAATTAAATAAAGTAGGTTTTTCCAACGTAGTGGTTACACTTGGCAGTGATGGTGTTTACTATCATGTCAATGGGTCGGCAGATATTTTACCTGTTTTCAAGGTAAATGCCGTTGATACCACTGCTGCTGGTGACACATTCATTGGTACTTTTTCAGCTAATATTGACGACAACTTGTCGAATCTACCAAGCGTCATTCGACGTAGTTGCTTTGCTAGTTCAATAGCCGTCAGCCGATCTGGTGCAATAGCCTCGATTCCAAATAAAAAAGACGTTGACGCTGGTTTGCTTGCTAATGCTGCTATGGCGGAATGAGGCTTATCATGAATGAAAAAAATTTCCAAAAAAAACAAGCAGCCCTCGCCGCTTTAAATTATATCCAGACCGATATGATTATCGGACTAGGAACTGGTTCAACTGTTTCTTATTTTTTAGATGCTTTAGCTGCTTCTCAATATAACGTCATCGGCGTGACCACTTCAACAATTACTAGTCAGCGATGCGCAGAATTAAATATTCCAATTGTCGACATTGATGCCATTGACCATATTGACGTTACAGTTGATGGTGCAGATGAAGTCGATTCCTACCTTAACGGTATAAAAGGTGGCGGAGCTGCCCTACTGATGGAGAAAATAGTAGCTAAAAACTCAAAGAAAAATATCTGGATCGTTGATCGCAGTAAAGTGCACAACACGCTAGGTTCTTTCCCGCTGCCCGTAGAGGTTATCCCCTACGGTAGCGGTCAGTTGTTACGACAATTTGCCAATAAAGGTCTATTTCCCAAGCTACGTCGTCATCCCGAAAATAATCAGCCCGTTATCACTGATGCTGGTCACTACATTATTGATTGCCATATGACCACAATTAACAATCCATATGCCCTCGCCGAATATCTTGAAAGCCAAGTTGGCGTTGTTGAGCACGGTTTGTTTTTAAATATTTGTGATCGAATAATTATTGGCGATAACACAGTAGAAATTAAAGAACGACAGCAAGCTAATGTGGAGATAAACTGATGTATATGATATATATTGCACTTGCCATTGGAGCTGGTTTAATTTTGGCTGCTCAAAATGCCGTTAACGCGCAGTTAAGTTTTTTGCTCAAATCTCCCCTCGTTGCTTGTTTTATGGCATATATAGTTGGGTCATTTTTATTGCTCATTCTGACTGTTGTTCTGGGTGACTTTTCAAAAATAGAGCTTATCTTCTCAGCACCAATATGGATGACAACAGGTGGTCTTTTCGGATTGGTATTCATTACAAGTTGTATTATTCTTTTCCCAAAAATTGGGTCTGTGGAAACAGTCATGTTTCCAACATTAGGGCAAATTTTATCCGGTATATTTTTTGAAACCTTTGGATGGTTTAATACAACAGTTGTTATGGTTTCAGTGACTCGCATCATTGGTATCATCATTCTTTTAGCTGGCACTTATATTGCCGTGGTGTTATCGGCTCGACATTCAACTATAGAATTGGCAAGTAGTGAGCATTCAAAATCACAAATGCTAAATCGTCTCTGGGCTTTTGACGCTGGTATTTTATGCACTGTGCAGTCTACCTTTAATGGTCAACTAGGTCATTACATCCAAAGCCCGACTGTTAGCGCATTATGGGCCTTCATAATCGGATTGATCGTGCTCGCTTTTTTGAAAAACAACAATTGGCGTCATTTGCGCATTGGTATCCGTCTGTCACAATCTTGGTTTGCTGGTTTAGCTGGTGCTGCTTTTGTAACCCTTATGTCACTTCTCATCCTACCGTTAGGTCCAGGTCTCACGGTTAGTATTTCAACACTAGGCATTATGATTGGCGCCATGCTCATTCAACAATTTGGGTTATTTCAATCAAAACAGCAATCAATTTCTATCTATCAAATAATTGGCGTTATTGGCATGTTGATTGGTATTTTAATTATTAAAATATACTAATACTTAAAAACATTACTTATATGATGTTTTTTTGTTTGCTAGTGAGCAAACCATTCTCTTGCAACTCCTAAATTCTTGACCTACTATAGGGATTATAGTACGAAGAAAGTAGGTCTGTATTTATGACATTTCATGAACTAAGCGATGGTCAACACTTACCAGAAATTGGTTTCGGCACATATAAATTAAATGGCTTTGCAGGAACACAATCAATTTTATCCGCAGTTGATGCTGGTTATCGTCTATTCGACACTGCCTTTAATTACCAGAACGAAGGTACAGTTGGACAAGCTATACAACAATCGCATGTCAATCGCGATGAATTAATCATCACCTCAAAGCTTCCAGGGAAGTATTACAGTAGTTATCAAGACTCAATTGATCTAATTCAAGAATCCTTGTATCGAAGTAAGTTAGATTACTTTGATTTGTACCTATTACATTGGCCCAACCCGATTGATGATCATTATCTAGAGGCTTGGCACACACTCATTCAGGCGCAAAAGTTTGGTCTTGTTAAATCAATCGGTGTTTGCAATTTTCTTCCTGAACATATTGAACGTTTGAAAAAAGAAACCAATATATTACCAGTTGTTAACCAAGTTGAATTGCATCCTTATTTCAATCAACAGGAATTGCGTGAATACAATAACACTCAAAATATTTTAACACAGGCTTGGAGCCCATTGGGTCGTGCAAGTGCGATTTTGAAAGACCCTGTTTTAGTTGAATTAGCTAAAAAATACCACAAGAATATTGGTCAGCTCGTGTTGAAATGGGAAATATCTCTTGGCGTATTGCCTATACCTAAAGCAAGTAGTTATGCAAGACAAAAAGGTAATCTAGATCTTTTTGATTTTGAAATTAGTTCATCTGATATGCAACGTATCAACGATCTAACAAAACCTGATGGCAGGACAAATAATCAAGATCCTGCAGTTTATCAAGAATTTTAATCAATAAAAAAGCAGTCAACTTCTAATCATAGTTGACTGCTTTTTACTAATCTAACGAGATTACACGCTATTTCACACCGCTAGCAACATCAGCATGATAAATATATGAACGCGTCATTGGTAAGTTTGTACCAGAAGGCCCTTTGGTGAGCAAATACTGAACGACATCAATATTTCCAGCTTCAAATGACCCTGCACAAGCTTGCAAATATAAATCCCACATCCTGTAAAAACGTTCGCCATATTTTGAAATAACTTCCTCTTCAACTTTGTGGAAATTAGTTGTCCAAATTTCCAATGTTTTCTGATAATGACGACGCAACGGTTCAATATCATCAACCTGCAAAGAAGCATCAATAATGTGTCCCACGTTTTCCGCTATATTGGGGATATAACCACCTGGGAAAATGTATTTATTGATCCAAGCATCAACACCTGCACCGTCATGTTGCCCAGTAATGCCGTGAATTAAGGCTGTACCATTTTCTGTGAGAAGGTTGTTCACTTGGTTGAAGTATTCACCTAAGTTTTCTTTCCCAACGTGTTCGAACATACCAACAGAAGTTACATGGTCATAAGTATCTTTTAACTCACGATAGTCTTCCAAATAAACATGAACTCGACCTTCAAGTCCTTCTTCTTTAATCTTATTAGAAACAAAATCATACTGTTGTTGACTAAGTGTTACACCAGTGGCTTCCAAGTTGTATTCTTTAGCTGCGGTGAACAGTAATGTGCCCCAGCCACATCCGATGTCTAATAAAGTTTCACCAGATTGTGCATGAAGTTTATTTAAAATGTGGCGTACTTTGTTCCATTGTGCATCTTCAAGTGTATCTCTTTCGCTAACGAAGTAAGCACAAGAATAAGTCATTGTGGGATCCAACCACATGTTATAAAAATCATTACCAATATCATAATGGCTCTGTACGTCTGCTTTACTCTTATTCTCCGAGTGTGAGTGTTTAGGAATAAGTTTAGAAAACTTAGATCCATTCAAAAAACTTTCTTTGGAATCATACGCAATCTTAACCAACTGTTGTAGATTACCTTTAATTTCAATTTTTCCATCCATGTACGCTTCACCAAAAGTGAGCGAGGCATGTGCCATAATGTCTTTGATCGGTATGACCTCGTGAAGGATGATTGTGGCAATTGGGTCTCCTTGACCGTAACTTACCTTTTCCCCATCCCAAAATTCAACGTCGATTGGGGCGTCGAAACTAGACTTAAAAATCTGTTTATAAATTGTTTTGTCAAGCATAATTTCCCCTTTACCTACTATATTGGTATTGTAAGAAAACATTTACCAAAAGTCAAACATTGATAAAAATGGATGATAGTGCTACACCAAGGAATTAGCTATTTTGCATACAAAATACGTTGAACAGTTTGATCATGATTTTCTGTTGGTAAATCATCTAGTAATTGCGTCGATAAGGCTACACTGATTGTATGCCCCGCGTAGTGTTCTAAGAAGCGATCATAATATCCAGCCCCAAAACCTAAACGTTTACCGCTAACAGTAAAAGCTAACCCAGGAACAATTACCAGATCCAGTTGTTCAACGGCCTGATAGTTATCTATTAGTGGCTCTCTAATGTTCAACATCCCCGTTTGATAACGTGTATTTGAATCTATTTCCACAAAAATCATTTTGTGATTAATAATTTTTGGTACGAGAACTCGCTTGTTTTTTTCCCAGGCTTTAATAATAATCGGACTCGTATTTAATTCGAACTCCATGCTCAAAGTAACTGCTATACTATCAGCAGATTGCCATTCAGGCGTCTGGAAAAGTAGTGCATAAAGTTGCTCCTCTTCCCTTTTACGCTTCATCAGATTTTCTCTAGCAAGAGCTGCTTTTTGTTGAATTCTTAATTCTGATTTTGTTTGCATTTTTCACCAAAAAAAGCCGGTTTTACCAGCTTTTAAATTATTCAAATAGATGCGTCATTGCTAATGCTTCAGCTTCACGTTTCACTTGCTTGAGCACTTTTTCATCATCATAATGATGGATGGCTGTCACAATCAATTCGGCTACGTTAGTGGCATCATCTTCATCAAATCCACGCGTTGTGATTGCTGCAGTTCCAATACGAATACCAGATGTAACAAATGGACTTAATTGTTCATTTGGCAGAGCTTCTTTGTTTGTAGTAATTGAAACTGTGTCTAATAATTCCTGTGTTTGTTTACCATTTAACGCTGTTTTAGTTAGGTCCAAATTGAATAAATGGTTGTCAGTGCCACCAGCTACAACACGAATATCTTCAGTATCATTAAAAACTTTTGCCATAGCTTGCGCATTTTTAATAACTTGTTGTGCGTAGTCTTTAAATTTAGGTTGTAAAGCTTCTCCAAAGGCAATTGCTTTACCTGCAATAATGTGTTCCAATGGTCCACCTTGTGATCCAGGGAAAATAGCTGAATTAAGCTGCTTAGCATACTTTTCCTGTGATAGAATAACCCCACCACGCGGACCTCGCAATGTTTTATGTGTTGTTGATGTAACAACATCTGCAATGCCTACTGGATTGGGATGTAGCCCAGCAGCTACAAGTCCGGCAATATGCGCCATATCAACCATTAAATAGGCACCCACTTCGTCAGCAATCGCACGAAACTTATCAAATTCAATGATTCGTGAATATGCAGAAGCACCGGCCACAATCATCTGTGGTTTTACTTCACGTGCTTGCTTGGCAATTGCTTCATAATCTAAGGTTTCTGTTTCCGAATTTAATCCATAAGTATGTGATTCATAAACTTTTCCAGAGAAACTGACCTTGGCCCCATGTGTCAAGTGTCCACCAGCGTCAAGACTCATACCCAATATCTTGTCACCTGGCTTTAAAAATGCCATGTAAGCAGCAGCATTCGCTTGGGAACCAGAATGCGGCTGAACGTTAGCATATTCAGCACCAAAAAGTTCTTTTAAACGATCGATGGCTACCTGTTCAACAACGTCCACGTACTCCGTGCCACCATAATAACGCTTATAAGGGTATCCTTCAGCATACTTATTTGTCAACACCGAACCTTGTGCGGCACGTACGGCTTGCGATGTAAAGTTCTCAGAAGCGATTAATTCAATTGTACGGTTTTGACGCGCACTTTCTTGTTGAATCGCACTCCAGACAATAGGATCTAATTCTTGATATGACATTTGATTCTCCTTGGTTGATATAGCCTAATTATACATTAAAAAATCAACGATTTAAATCATAAAATGTCATAATATAGCAAACAATCCAACAATTATCATATAGATAGTTCGTCTTTAATAGATTGCATAATCATCGCAGGCTCGATGATTTTAGTGTGTACAATAGTTTTATCAAATAACGTTGCTACTTGTGCTGGAATAACTGTATTTGTTCGTTCAGCTAGCTTTTGCAAATCCACTACGCCCCCTTCGTTTTTTTCCTGCAATGCTGCCAAAACTGTTTGTGGAAACTTATAAGGACTTGCTGTTGCTGCAAGTAACGTTTGATGTGTTTCTTCTTCGTAAGCAAAGCGACCAACAGCCGTATGCGGATCAATTAAGTAACCGCTATTTTCAAAGACATCTTTAATCGTATCAACCACTTGAGATTGTGTCGCAAATTTAGCTGTGAATTTTTGCAAATAATTACGCGTTTTATCAGTCAAGGTATATTGACCATTTTCAGCTAATGACTTCATATACTGGCGAACTTCTTCATCATTACGACCACTAGCAAAATACAACAACCGTTCCAAGTTGCTTGATACTAAGATATCCATTGCCGGTGAATTTGTGACTTTAAAATCACGTTGACGATCATAGATACCAGTGTTGAAAAAATCAGTTAATACATTATTTTCATCCGAAGCAACTGTAAACTGATGAACTGGTAATCCTAACTGACTGGCATAATATGAAGCAAGCACATTACCAAAGTTTCCGGTTGGCACATCAATATTGATTTCTTCTCCTGGTACCACCACATCATTTTTTACTAATTGGGCGTAAGCATAAATGTAATACACAATTTGTGGTACTAATCGACCAATATTAATTGAATTAGCTGATGAAAAACGCATACCCTTTTCTGATAATTCCTGAATTAATTCCTCATCGCTCAAAATAGATTTTACAGCTTTTTGGGCATCATCAAAATTACCAGTTATTGCTGTAACATGAGCATTGTGTCCCTCTTCAGTTTGCATCTGTTGACGCTGAATATCACTAACACCAACTTCTGGGTAAAAAACAACTATTTCAGTATTTTCAACATTTGCAAAGCCGCTCATAGCAGCAGTTCCTGTATCGCCAGATGTAGCTGTTAAAATAACAATTTTATCATTTAGTGACTGCTTTTTAGCAGCTGTCGTTAATAGATGTGGTAGTGCCTGTAGTGCAACATCTTTGAATGCTAAGGTTGGTCCATGAAACAATTCAATATAGTGCAACTTGTTTTCATTGTGCAAGGTCACAATGCTCTCAGCATCCCATTGATTGCCATATGATTTTGAAATAATATGGTCAATTTCCTGAACTGTAAAATCATCAAAAAAGGCATCAAATACTTGCGTGGCAATTTCTTGATAGCTTTGCTGGCTTAGATTTTTCCAATCTAATTTTAATTTTGGCCATTTTTCTGGAACGTAAAGACCGCCATCTGGCGCAATACCGTTTATTATTGCTTGGCTAGATGTAACTGCAGGCGCCTGTCCACGTGTTGATACATAATTCATAGTAACTAAATTCCTTTTTTTATAATTTATCCAATTATAACAAATTTGTTTATTTTTAGATATTATAATGATAAAATCATAAGAAGAACATATATAAAATACTCAAAATAAAGGGAATATCACATGGAAATAGGCATCGGTCTTTTTGGTCTCGGCACAGTTGGAAGTGGTGTCGTAAAAATTTTACAACAAAACGCTAATCAAATTACCCAACGCACGGGATCTCATTTGGTCGTACGTCATGCCGTCGTACATAATCTTAATAAGCCGCGCACAGGTTTTACACAAGATTTTCCAATCACTGATAATCCTGAGGATATTTTAGGCAATGACGAAATACAAATTGTAGTAGAAGTCATGGGTGGAATTGATTATGCATACGATATTATCAAACGCGCACTTATGGCAAAAAAGCATGTTGTCACGGCAAACAAAGATTTAATCGCAAGTCGTGGACAAGAGTTAGCTGAATTAGCCAACCAGAATGGTGTTGATTTATATTATGAAGCTGCCGTTGCCGGTGGCGTGCCTATCTTGCGTACGCTTTCAAGCAGTTTTACGGCAGATGAGATTTCACGTGTCGCCGGTATCATTAACGGCACAAGTAACTTTATTCTAACGCAAATGGCTACAAATGGTTTAACGTATGCAGAAGCCCTTAAATTAGCTCAAGACAAAGGTTTTGCTGAATCTGATCCCACAAATGACGTGGAAGGTTTTGATGCAGCATACAAGTTAATTATTTTGTCTAACTTTTCGTTTGGTGTGCAACCTGTTATGGATGACGTAACTATTACTGGTATTGCCGACTTAACGGATTCAGATATCAACGATGCGCATGGTTTTGGCTACGCAATCAAATTGCTTGGTGTTGCCCAAAGAGTTGGTAATGCACTCAGTATTGAGGTTTCCCCTCATCTTGTTTCCTTTAACCATCCCTTAGCGACCGTTAACAATGAAAACAATGCCGTTTTAGTTAATGGTGAGTCAGTTGGTGAAGTGATGCTATATGGACCAGGCGCTGGTGAAATGCCTACTGCTAATTCGGTATTAAGTGATTTAACCAATGTCGCTACCAATCTAGCGCTGAATACGCCAGGAAGACCATTTAATACTTTTAACCAAGATCTAGATTTGGCTAAACCTTCACAGCGCGTGGCAAGACGTTTTATTGTTGTAGAAGTAGCTGACACGCCAGGAGCAATGTATTCCGTAACCGGTATGTTTGCTTCCGCAAAAATAAGTTTTACTGATTTAAAGCAAACCCCAGCAAAAAATGGTTTTGCTCGGTTAGTTGCTCTGACACACGCTGCCTCTGATGCGCAGCTCAATGTTATTCGTACAACAATCAGAAATGCTGATGGCATTAATTTAGCGGCGGAGTATAAAATTTTCTCATGATTAAAATAACTGTACCAGCTACTAGCGCCAATATTGGCCCTGGCTTTGATTCTCTTGGCGTGGCCTTAAAACTATACTTAACCTTAGAAGTGTATGAAGAAACCTCCGAATGGCAAGTGATTCATGATTACGGTGCAAATATGCCCAGTGATGTTAACAACTTCATCGTCAAAACAGCACTCTTATTAGCCCCAAACTTGACACCTCATCGTATTGTTGTAAAATCTGATATTCCACTTGCACGCGGACTGGGTTCATCATCTTCTGCGCTGTTGGCTGGTCTAGCAATGGCCAATGTTCTGGCTGATATGCGATTGAGTAATGACGCTTTATTGAAGCAAGCGACGGCTTTAGAAGGTCATCCAGATAATGTTGCTCCTGCGTTACTTGGAGGTAGTGTAGCAGCCTTTTACGATGGCGAGCAGGTCTATCATGCACCATTGAGTTTACCAAAAGACATTAATTTCATCACCTTCATTCCGAATTACGAACTGCTCACAACTGAAGCACGTAATGCGTTGCCTGCTAAGATGACATTTAAAGATAGTGTTGCTGCCAGCGCTATCAGTAATACTTTAACCGCAGCATTGAACGCCGGTGATTTCAATACAGCTCGTGTTTTAATTGAAAAGGACCAATTTCATGAACAGGCTCGTGCTCATTTAGCACCACACCTAAAAATTATTCGTGATACTGCCCATCAACTAGAAATCATCGGCACCTATCTTTCTGGTGCGGGTCCGACTGTTATCACTCTCGTATCAAAGGATAATGCAACTAAGTTATTAAAAGTGCTGACAAACATGGCTTTGCCAGGAAAACTATTATTACTAGAACCAGATTATACTGGTTTACAAATTACAAAAAATAATTAGGAGAATATGTGCTTACCTGCACTTACATATTATGAAAGTTACAAAATTTGGTGGTTCTTCACTAGCTAACGGTCAACAACTGCAACGTGTCTACGATATCATTCGTGCTGATGATGATCGAAAAGTTGTTGTTGTCTCAGCACCTGGTAAACGATTCAAAGATGATCGGAAGGTGACCGATTTATTGATATCATACGCGCAAGCTACGCTTGCAGACGAAGATGCCACTGAAATTATTGAAACGATTAAACATCGCTATCACTCTATTGGTGAATACTTTGAGTTACCAGATTATGAACTAGCTGACCTCGATGAACAAATTGAACATCTAGCAAGAAAACATTACCGATCATTTGATTATTTATATGCAGCATTCGCTGCTCACGGCGAATATTTAAATGCGCAATTGATTGCTAAAGTCTTTAACCATTTAGGTATGCCAGCTCGTTTTGTGGATCCTAAAGAGATTGGATTGGTCGTAGATGATAATGCGCGATCAGCAACATTTGATACCGCTTCTTATACCACAATCGGCGAGTTAGACCTGTCAACTTCTGAACGACTCATTGTCCCTGGCTTCTTTGGCTACACTAAGAATGGCGACATGGCTACATTTTCACGTGGTGGTTCAGACATAACTGGTGCTATTATGGCACGCGGACTACGAGCTGATTTATATGAAAACTTTACCGATGTCAGTGCTATCTATGCTGTTAATCCTTCAATTGTCGAACATCCAGCAGCTATCCAACAAATGACATACGATGAGATGCGCGAGTTATCTTATGCTGGTTTTGCTGTATTCCATGATGAAGCCATTATTCCAGCCATTCAAGGTGGCATTCGTATAAACATCAAAAATACCAATGACCCCGATGCCCCTGGAACATTTATTGTACCACCTACAGAGGTTCAGCAAACACGTCCTGTAACTGGTATTGCCAACTCCAACCGCTTTGCTGCCCTATACTTACATCGGTACTTATTGAATAAACAAGTTGGTTTTACCCTTCGTATTCTTGAGATTTTGAAGCGTCACAATATTTCTTACGAACATATGCCTTCTGGTATTGATGATTTGACAATTATTTTTGATAAAACAATGTTAACGCAAGAGCAAGTTGATAACATGTTAAGCGATATTGCTGCTGAAATTAAACCTGATACATTAAAGTGGATTCCAAGCTACGGTATTATAATGGTTGTTGGTGAAGGAATGCGTAATCGTGTTGGTGCCTTGACGGAGATTGTCGCGCCCCTGAAGGAGCGTAATATCAGTCTACAAATGGTTAACCAAGGAGCGAGCGAAATTTCGATTATGTTAGGAATTCAGCCCGACTTATCTGATAGTGCTGTAGAAGCAATCTATACAAATATCTTTAAATGACATTAAAAAGAGGCGTATTAACTATTAAAGTTAATACGCCTCTTTTGTTAAACTGATGCATTGATTATTTTCATCAAAAAGGCCAATATATACATCCGGCATTTCCATTTTTTGCCAGTCTATAAAATTGAAATAACCACTTGTTAAGTAATGGAACAATAAGCTTAATGCCGTCCCATGACTTGTAATAATTATTTCACCAGAAGATTCATCAATAATTTGATAAAAAGCTGTTTTCATTCTTTGTTGCACAGTTGCTAAAGATTCTTCCCCAGCGGTTTTAAAATAAAAATTTTGCCACAGCTTTTCTAAATGATTTTGCCAATCTATTTGGTCATTAGTTTGCCGTTCACGCAATGCAGCATTCAAATTAATTTCTATACCCAGTGTAGTTGCTGTTGGTTCAATAGTCTGCAACGCACGCTGATAAGGTGATGAATAGATAGCCTTAATATTTTTGTCTACAAAATAACCCACCAAATCATGGGCCAACTGCTTCCCTTCTATCGTTAATGGTGCCGAATAATCGTCTTTAATTTTAGCATCACGTACGCTATGGCGCACGAAATAGATTTTTCTCATAATGTATTAAATACCGTGCAAATACGTTTCCAGATGTTCTTTACTTAAGTTGTTTGATAATCCGATTAATAGCTTTAGTCGCGCTTTAGGGCCATTAATACTGGACGCAAAGATTGCTCCAGATTTCTCTAATTGAACACCGCCACCTAAATAATCATATACTGGTGCTGCAACACCATTGAAGCTTCTTGACACAATGACTACTGGCGTATTTTTCGCTAATAAATATGCTACTCCGCGAGCTGCTTCACGAGATAAATTACCAGCGCCAAGTGCTTCAATAATAATGCCGTCAATATTAGCATCAGCCAAAAGTTTCAATAATTGGCCATCCATACCAGCATATGCCTTTAAAACAGGGATATTTTTGTTAATATCTACATCTGGTAATACTTCTCGTTGTGGCAAGTCATAAAAGTAAATAATTTGTCGTTTCGTTAGTAGCCCCATCGTGCCACTAAGTGGTGACGCAAACGTTGCCACATTAGTAGTGTGTGTTTTAGTTACAAATCGAGCGGCATGTATTTCATCATTCATCACAACTATCACACCACGGTTGTTGGATGTATCATCTGCCGCTACACGTAGCGCAGATTGATAATTGTACAAACCATCTGAACCAAGTTCATTGGATGAACGCATTGCTCCCGTTATAACAATAGGAAACGAAACTTTTAATGTGCTATCCAGAAAGAATGCTGTCTCTTCCAAGGTATCAGTACCATGAGTAATGACCACACCATCAAAATCATTTTTGGCTTCAGAGATACGTTTTTGCAATTGTAGCATATGAGACGGACCAATATGTTCACTTGGTAAATTAAAAATGTTCTCAACTTCTAGTTCGATATTTGGAAAGGTAACCTTTGCTTGAACTAAAGGATTTTCATCTCCTGTTTCGACATCGCCATCAGCATCTTCATGCATAGAAATTGTACCACCGGTATGCAAAACCAAAATTTTTTTCATGATTACTTATTCCTTCTAAAATTAACTAACGTATTTTGCCACGAATGCATTTGCTCAATAAATGATTTTGCACGTGGCTTCAAACCAACTTGTTTTTCGTAAATATAGTCAATTACACGTTGCAAACCACGTTTGGTGATTGCTGACATTTTGATATCATGTACTTGGCGCATATCAATGACGCTAAATTGACGTAAATAAAACACAGTTTTTTGATCAAGCATTAATCGCTGATCGTCCAGATTAAAATGATGTTCTGAAATAATACCATTGTACTTTTCAGAATAATCAAATTTCCCATCTACTTGACCTGTAATCGGATCAGCCCTTAAGTTTGGCGCCACCCCTAGAGGAACAAGTAATTGAATTTCAAAAATATTAGCAATAATTTGAGGATCGAGTCCCTCATCTAGTTTCTGTAGCGCGACATAAAGTTGATTATACCAGCGTGTTATCTTTTCCCCTTCTTCAAAGGAAGCATCAATTAAACTAGCAATCAGCGCAGCATAGGCATTTGCTTCGATATCTTCGATAAGCCGTGAATATACTTTTATATCTTGAACATCATTCATGTAACCTAGTCCGGTTTCTCGTTTCGGTAGAGCACCATCAAAAGTTACAATTGTGTAAGGTTGTGTACCAGCTGAGAGTTTAGAAGTAGCTTTCTTTGCACCTCGCGCCAAAAAAGTTCGCATGCCGTACGTTTCCGTTAGTATGCGAACTAATAAATCATTATCTTTATATTGTCGTGTATACAATACAATGCCACGAATAATTGCCATAATGACTCCACTAAATCAATCGCCAAAATTTTTCTTTATGACAACACAGTGCTTTGATACAGCATCATTTTAGTAATCTTCTTGACGATATCCTAATGTCTGCAAAGCTTGTGGTCGGTCACGCCAGCGAGGCTCAACCTTAACCCAAGTTTCAAGGAAAACTTTGTCCCCGAGTAAGCGTTCAATGTCTTTGCGCGCCCTCGTACCAATATCTTTGATCATCGCACCCTGTTTACCAATGATGATATTCTTCTGTGTTGGTCGTTCAACAATAATTGATGCCTGAATATGAATTTTTTCTTCATTTTCACGAGCAATTTTGTCGATAACGACAGCAACTGAATGTGGTACCTCTTGACGTGTTAACTGCAATACCTTTTCGCGAATTAATTCTCCAATAACAAAACGTTCAGGGTGATCCGTTAATTGGTCTGCATCGAAATATTGAGGCCCTTCATCCAAGTGAGACACAATATTGTCCAACAACTCTGGAACATTATCACCCTCTGTGGCAGAAATTGGAAATACTTCAGCCCACTCAGGCGCATCGTTCTGATAGCTAGCAATAACATCAAGCAAGTCATTTGGCGCTAATAAATCAACTTTGTTAATTAGTAAATAAATTGGTGTATTTTTAACTTCTTGTAACCGGTCAATAATGAAATCGTCACCACGACCACGTGCCATTGAAGCATCTACCACAAACCAGATTGCATCTGCCTCATGAAGCGCAGAAAATGCAGATTTCACCATAAAATCACCGAGTGAATTTTGTGGTTTATGTACACCTGGCGTGTCAATAAACACAACTTGTGCATCATCCGTTGTATAGATGCCTTGTATTTTATTACGGGTAGTTTGTGCTTTATCTGACATAATGGCAATTTTTTCGCCAACGATGCGGTTCAAAAGCGTTGATTTACCAACATTTGGACGACCAATAATCGCCACAAATCCTGATTTAAAAGTAGATTCTGTCATAATATATATACGGTCTTTGACCGCATTCTCCTGTATGTGTTTTATTTACTAAAGTCATGAATAAATTGTGAAAAATTGGTAACAATACCAAAATGCCGCCAAACATAAGGTTGAAATACAATCAATAAGATAATAATTTCAAAACCCACGGCAACTAAAACGCCACCAGCAGCGACATCTTTTGCCAGCCCGGCAAGTGGATGATATCTTTTTTCGACAACCAAATCAACCACAGCTTCAATAATCGTGTTCAAAAACTCACTCGATATCACTGTAAATACTGCGACCGCAACCCACAACCAATCTGCACGATTTAAGCCAAGATGTAAGCCCACAAGCAAAATGAGAAATCCTAGCAAGATATGTATTCGCATGTTGCGTTCTCTGACTAGTATCAGCCAAATACCGTGCAAAGAGTTTCTCATGGCTCGAAAAAATGTACTGTTTCGTTGTACTTTTTTATTGTAGTCTTTAGGCGCACCTTCTAGCTTTTTATCTTTTGAGGCCATAATTATCTAAAATCTCTCGTTGTAAATCAAACATTTCTTTTTCTTCTGCATCGCCTAACATATGATCATATCCATTCAAATGTAAGAAGCCATGCACCACTAGGAAGCCTAACTCACGTTCATAGCTATGCCCCAAGTATTCTGCCTGAGAATTAATAATATCCACAGAAACCAGGATATCACCAATATTTTTCGCTAACTCGGCATCCATCAATTCGTCTGGTAAAACCGGAAGATCATCACCGTCTTCCTCAATTGCGAAACTAATGACGTCAGTGGGTTTGTCTATACCACGATATTTTTTATTGTATTGATGAATTTCTTCATTGTTCATAAATGTTACAGACATTTCTGTATTATCTGGCAATTCCAAATATTTGCCAGCATAATCTAGTACACAACGAACCAGATCCTGATGATATTGATTAACACCAGCTTTTGTTTGGTCAATAATAGCCAAATCCATTAGTTAATTTGCTCCTTTTTTAATTCGGCTAATTTTTTCTCAGCTGCTTCATAGGCACCAACTATTAGACCGACAACCGGATGACGAACCACATCGGCACTACCAAAATGAATAAACGATACATGATTCACGTCTTTCAAAATACGTTGGACCGAAATGAGCCCGGATTTTGCACCATATGGTAAATCGATTTGAGAGATGTCCCCATTAATAATCATTTTTGAGCCAAATCCAAAACGCGTTAGGAACATTTTCATTTGTTGATTCGTTGTATTTTGTGCTTCATCTAGAATAATAAATGCATCATCCAATGTTCGACCACGCATATAGGCCAGTGGCGCAATTTCGACCACACCACGCTCCATTAACCGCTGGGTCTGTTCCGCGCCAATTAATGCATTCATAGCATCGTAAATAGGACGCATATATGGATCTACTTTTTCTTTCAGATCACCTGGAAGAAATCCTAGTGACTCACCTGCTTCAACAGCAGGACGTGTGATAATAATTCTTTCGACGTCACCACGCTTCAAGGCTGATATTGCCATAACAACTGCTAAAAAAGTCTTTCCTGTTCCAGCCGGTCCGATGCCGAACGTGACATCATTTTTACGAATTGATTGGACGTACTGGCGTTGACCAAAATTTTTAACGTGAACGGAACGCCCTTTATTATCACGAATTAGTACTTCAGAGTATAGGTCACCAAAATATTCCAATGTTCCACGCTGTGCCATTGTTATTGCACTCACAACGTCAGTATCGGATATATTAATTTGATGCTTAATTAATCTAGTTAATTCGCGTAGTACAGCTTTAGCTAATGGCACTTTATCCTCATCACCTGAGATGGTCATTTGGTCACCACGAGCATGAAGTCGCACAGTTAATCCTTCTTCGATTAACTGTAAAAAATTATCATTAACGCCAAGCAACTTAGTCTGTTGCTCCACATTTTCAAATGTAAAAATTTGCTGAACTTGTGCTGTCAAAAAGCAAATCCCCTTTATATGTTTCCTTTATTCTACCATATTGCCGTGATTGATGGTAGTTTATGCACTAAATATCAGGCAAAATAAAAAGGACCATTGTCCTTTATTCCACAGTCAAATCATGCATAATTGCGTCATAACCTTCAGCTTCTTCATCAGCTGTCAAACGCAGTGGTGCAGCAATGAGTTCTGTTATTTTAGCTAAAACATATGTGCCAATCGCAGCAAATGCGATAGTAAATAAAATTGCGACTAACTGCTTACCAACCAATGATATATTCCCGTTGATTAGACCAGCAACACCGCCAACACTTTTATCAGCAAATACACCTGTCAATATTGCACCCACGGCGCCGCCAATACCATGAATACCAAAAGCATCTAATGTATCATCATATCCAAAACTATTTTTAACAAATGTGATACCAGCAAAGCCTATAAAACCAGCTAAGAGTCCCATCACTACAGCTGCCCATGGTGCCACAAAACCAGCAGCAGGCGTAATAGCAACTAGACCAGCAACACCACCACTAGTAATACCGGATAATGTAGCACGTCCATGATACTTATATTCAACAAGACCCCAAGTCAATACAGCTGCCGCTGATGCTAACCATGTGTTAACTAATGCTAGAACAGCTGTGCTATTTGCTGCAAGAGCTGATCCAGAGTTGAAACCAAACCATCCAACCCATAACAAAGCGCCACCAATCAGAACATAAGAAGGTCGTACAGGTATGTGCTTGTCAATATGACGATGTCCAATCATCAAAGCCAGCACCAATCCAGTTACACCACTAGAAATATGAACAACAGTTCCACCAGCAAAATCAATTGCGCCTAACTGAGCCAAGAAGCCACCGCCCCAAACCATGTGCGCTAACGGTGAGTAAATGAAAATCAACCAAAGTGCAATAAATACGAGCAATGCTTTAATTCTAACTCGACCAATGACGGATCCAGTAATAATTGCGGCTGTTATTATCGGAAACATACCTTGGAACAGGGCAAATGCACCGTCAGGAATTGTTAAATCTTTAGTAGAATGCGTGAATGAAACATTCGTTAAGAACAAATGTTTAAAATTACCAATCACATTTCCACTACCACCAAATGATAACGTATATCCAACAACAAACCATACTAACGAAGCAATTCCAATAATCATAACTGGAATAAACATCGTGTGTAACAAGTTTCTACGCTCACCTAAGCCACCGTAGAACAAGGCTAATCCAGGTGTCATTACCCAGACTAATGCAGCTGAAACTAAAACCCATGCTAAATCACCACTGTTCATTAAATCACTCCTACTTGTTTTTTTATTATTAATTTAATATTAGCAGTTCGCTAAATTTTAGTATTAAACTGTGGTAGCTTTTCTTACATTAAATTAAAAAAGACTATAGTGATTTGAATAATCAAATCATTATAGTCTTTTTTACAAGTATAAACTAGAATTATTATACTGTTTGAACAGTCAACATGTTTGTTGTACCTGATTGTGACATTGGTACACCTGCTGCAATAACAATAGTATCGCCTGAATTAGCCAATCCTTGGTCTTTTACGGCCTTCTTAGCTAAGTCAACCATTTCGTCAATAGTCTTTGGTGCATCATAAACTACTGGAACAACACCATAGTTCAATGTCAAACCACGTTGTACGCGTTCTGAATAAGTAACGGCCAAAATGTTAACATCAGGACGGTGCTTTGAAACCATACGTGCAGTGTAACCAGAGTTAGTTGATACAACAACAGCCTTAGCGTTTACATTGCGTGCGATACGAGCAACAGATGCTGCAACAGCTTCCGTTGAATCAGTCTCATCGAAGAAAATATCCTCATGACGACCGTTTTCGCGCAATGAAGTTTCAGCTTTTTCGTCGATAGCAGCCATTGTGGCAACAGATTCAACTGGATAGTCTCCGTTAGCTGATTCACCTGACAACATTGTTGCATCAGTACCATCAAATACAGCGTTGGCAACATCGGAAGCTTCGGCACGCGTAGGACGTGGGTTTTCTTCCATTGAGTCAAGCATTTGTGTAGCAGTAATAACAGGTAAACCTGCCTTGTTCATCTTGCGAATCATGTCTTTTTGAACCAAAGGCACGTTTTCAGCAGGAATTTCAACACCCATGTCACCACGTGGTACCATCAAGGCATCTGAAACTTCCAAAATTGCATCAAGGTTGTCAATACCTTCTTGTGATTCAATCTTAGGAATAATTTGAACATGTTCCATGTTCTTTTCCTTCAATAGTCCACGAATTTCAAGCACATCTTCAGGCTTACGAACGAATGAAGCAGCAATATAGTTGATTTCGTGATCCAAACCAAAACGGATGTCATCAGCATCTTTTTCAGTAATACCTGGCAAGTTAATTGAAACACCAGGTGCGTTAACACCCTTACGTGATCCCAAAATACCATCATTATCAACGCGAACAACTAATTCGCGAGTGGCTGAATCTTTTTCGATAACAGTTGTACCAAGCAACCCATCATCAAACAAGACTTGTCCACCTTCTTTAACATCATCGAACAAACCAGCGTATGTAACGGCGATTTTTTCTTTCGTTCCTTCAAGGTTTTCATCCATTGCGATGCGCAATGTGTCACCTGTATGGAATTCGATCTTGCCGTCAGCTTGCTTTGTTGTACGGATTTCAGCACCCTTAGTGTCCAACAAAATACCAACTGTCTTACCAGTAATCTTTTCGGCTTCGTGAACAGCATTCATACGACCCAAATGTTCTTCGTGATCACCGTGTGAAAAGTTAAAACGGAATACGTTGGCGCCCGCTTGGATTAACTTTACGATTGTTTCGACATCAGATGATGACGGACCAAGTGTTGAGACGATTTTCGTCTTTTTCATGGTTAAATAGCTCCTTAGTTATCTTGGTTGTTGCTTGTGCAACTCTACCCAATCTCTATTTTATACATTATGACCCATTTGTACAAGTCATATTATTAGTAAGTTTGTTTAAAAATAATATTCTCACTGCCTAGTAAAGCTGCTAATTCGCGCATGATAACGGTTTCACTAGTCATCCAAAATTCTTGATCAAGTTTTTGATTTTTACCATCTTTTTGCCAGTGAATCACCACTGGATTATGGCCATGATGTTTTTTCATGATTTGGCTGATTTCCTCACGTCTTTCCGGTGTGTCATGCTTTTCGCCAAGCTGAAGAAACCAGGTTCCTTGAATAGGTTGAACGCGCTGGGGTTCTGGCGCTAAATTAATATGATTAGCCACAATAGCGATTTCATTCCGCATATCACGCTCTGATTTACCAGCAATACTCAATATCGTTCCAGGCTTTAGAAAATTGCTTATTTTTTTAAATAGTTGTGGGAATATTGTTACACTAATTTCTCCAGTGGTATCAGAGACTTTCACGAAAGCCATGTCATCCCCTTTTTTAGTGCGGATCTGGCGAATACTGTCGACAATTGCGATTATTTTTTCAACCTGACTGGGCTGTACGACATTTCCTATTTGACTAAAACCATTTTCCAAAATGAAATCAACATATGTATCTAAAGGATGACCTGATAAATTTACGCCAATGACTTCTTTTTCTTTTTTCAGACGATCAGACAAAGCAAAATCATCATACTTCTTAATTTTCGTTTCTTCCAAAATTAAGTTACCAAAGCTTGCACCTTCAATCAAACTCGCTATATTTTCGATTAGTTCGCGTCGATTATAGCCAAACGAATCAAGTGCACCAGCATATACTAACTGCTCTAACACTTCTCGTTTACGCATTTTATCTGGCAAACGTCTTACAAAGGACTGGATTGTTTGAAATGAACCATTATTCTGGCGCTCTTCCAATACACCAGTCACAAAGTCTGTACGAACACCACGGATATTATTCAAACCCATTTGTAATTGGTTTTCGATAGATGTCCAAAACTTATATGACTTGTTGACATCTGGCGCTAATACTACAATTCCGCGTATTTTGGCTTCAGAAACATATTGTTGCACTTTTTTCTGTTCACCCAGATTTGCATTTAATAGAGCTGTAAAAAAAGCAACTGGATAATGTGCCTTTAGATAGGCTAGCTCAAAAGCCAATTTACTATAAGCAACTGCGTGAGAACGATTAAAACCATAATTAGCGAATTCATCAATATAAGAAAAAATAAGTTCTGCTTGTTCTTGATCATGCCCATTTTTTAAAGCGCCTTTAATAAATTGTTCATGCAATTTCTGCATTTTGTCGACTTTTTTCTTCGACATGGCACTTCGTAAAACATCCGCCTCACCTAGCGTGAATCCAGCATATGATTCCGCAACTAGCATAACTTGCTCTTGATATACAATAATACCAAAAGTGGGCGCCAAAATAGATTTCAAACTAGGGTCTGGGATCGTCACTGCTTCTTTACCATGGCGTCGAGCGATAAACTTATCAATATTTTGTGCAGGACCAGGACGATAAAGCGCGTTAACAGCCACAATATGTTCAAAGGTGGCTGGCTTCAGCTTTCGCAACACATTTTTAATGCCTGCAGATTCAAATTGGAAAACCCCATTTGTGTCGCCTTTAGCAAATAATGCTAAGGTTTTGGCATCATCTAAAGCAATTTTGGTAATATCAAACCCTTCTGGTAGCTCTTTTTGAGCATAATAGAGTGCCTGGCTTAAAATGGCTAAATTTTGTAGTCCTAGAATATCAATTTTAAGTAACCCTAATTGTTCAACCGGATCTTTTTCAAATTGTGTTAATAAGCGTCCCTCCGTACCAGATTGCACAGGCAATGTTTGTACCAAAGGATTCGCACTAAGTACAATTCCTGCCGCATGTGTAGAGTAATTTTTTGGTAAGCCTTCAATTTTCAACGCCGTTTGTAATAATAATCTACCATTATCAATATCACGAAGGGCATTCTGTAATTGTGGTGCTTTAAGCGCATCATCAATGGACACCTTACGTCCATTTTTTCCTTCAGGTATACTAGCACTCAACTTGCTCAATGTCGGGGTTGGTAATCCAAACACCCTACCAACATCGCGTAGAGCTTGTTTAGAAGCTAAAGTACCAAATGTAATAATTTGACCAAAATTTCTTTTCCCGTACTTTTGATGAAGGTAGGTGAATAGTTCTTCACGTTTGCTTGGTGGCCAATCAATATCAATATCAGGCATTTGCACTCGCTCATCATTTAGAAAACGTTCAAATAGCAAGTTGAATTGCAAGGGATCTACATCGGTAATTTGTAAACTGTACGCAACCAAAGATCCAGCGACAGAGCCACGTCCTGGTCCAGTTTGAATGTGATTTTTATGTGCGAAGTTAACAATGTCCCAAACAATCAGGAAGTAATCGCTAAATCCTAACACTTCAATGGTTTTTAATTCGTGCTGCAATCTTTCTTCGTACAAGTTCAAACTCACATTATGTCCTTGCAATCGTTTTTTTAATCCACTGACAGCAATCGTTTCTAAAAACTGTGCGTTGGTCACGCCAGATGGTGTTTCAAAGGGTGGTAAAGCTGTATCTTTAAATTCAATGCTGACATTGCTTTTTGATACCAATAATTCGTTATTAATATAGGCTGTCTTTAGTATTTCTGTACCTTGGTATTCTTGCTGAACGACAGCTAAATCTCTTAAAATATGTGAGCCTTGTTGTTGAGCCAAAATTTTAATATCGTCCAATTTAACATTTGCATCAATTGCTTTTAAGACTTGAGTGGTGAAAGCATCATCTGAGTTAAGATAATCAATATCATCTAAAGCAATCATATGACCACCAGTACGTTCGCTAAATTGTGCTAACCTCTCTTGTATCTGTGGTGCCATTTGCGAATTAATGCCAATAAAAGAATGGTGCTCGTCAACAAGGGTGAGGAGTTGGTGCCAATAATTATTAACTTCCTCATACCCTGAAGAAATGAGCTGAACGAGCTCACTGTCAGTTGGAAAAACAATGTTTATACCGTCTAAGTGTTTAACCATTGTTTCCCACTGAAAATCTCCTTGACTAGTCATCTTGGCTGATGATAGCCACATTAGATTTTGGTAGCCTACTTGATTCTCAGCTAATAGTACGACTGGAAATAGCGTGGCAGTATTCACAAGTCCGTTGACCATTAATGTCAAGCCAAATAAAGGTTTAATCCCATGCCTTTTTGTTTGTCGAAACCAGTCTATCGCCCCGTACATTACATTAACATCAGCCAGTGCAATGGCTTCATAACCACGAGTCTTTGCCGTTTGGACAATTTGTTCAATTGTATTTGGATTTTTTAATAAGCTATAACTGCTTAAAATTTGAAGCGGTGCGTACATTTCAACTCCTTATACGAACATCCGTTTTCTTTAATTATACAGAAATATCACAGAAAAGTCGTTAATTTTAACAAATATTAGGGTTCCGTAAAATCACAGATTAGACATTTTCTATTTTCTTGTTTAAATTCCCTTAAAAACTTGCCATTTGTGAAAAAAGGTGTATTATAATGACAGTAAAGAGGTAAAAATCATGAAATACATTATGGTAGCAATTTGGTCGGCAATATTTGGTGAGATTTTGGGTTATATTGTATCCCAATTGAATTCTGGTACTTATGATTTTGTTACTGTTGCTGTCATTGCTGTCATTGTTGGTGAAGTTGCGCTAGTTGCAATTCCAGCAATTTCAGGATCAGCTGCACCAAAAGAAGTTGCGTCTGAAGAATAAATCACAAGATTAAAAAAGAGCTCAGTTGAGCTCTTTTTTGTTTATCTAAAAGTTATTTTTCTTGTGCAAGTTTTACAATTTCTAAAATGACGTCTGTTGCCTGTTCCATAACAGTTGTAGAAACATATTCAAAACGGCCATGCATATTTTCGCCACCGGCAAAAATATTTGGTGTTGGTAGCCCTAGGAAAGTTATTTTTGAACCATCGGTACCGCCACGGACAGGCTCAATAATTGGTTTAATCTCTAAGTTATTCATCGCTTTTTCAGCCAAATTAACTGAACGCATATCATCTTTCAAGATTTCACCCATATTATAGTATTGATCTTTCAATACAACTTTAATACGCTTTTCCCCTAATTTCTGATTAAAGGCATCAGCAATATCTAATAATCTTTGCTTACGTTCTTCAAATATATTTCGATCATGATCACGAACAATATATCGCAGAGTTGCTTCTTCAGGATTACCGTCAACTGCTAGAAGATGCCAAAATCCTTCTGTTCCTTCAGTATTTTCTGGGCGATCATGGACAGGAAGTTGTTCATGGAAATCAAATGCTAGTTGAATGGCATTAACCATTGTATCTTTTGCAGTTCCTGGATGAACATTTCGTCCCTGAATTGTGATAACGGCGCTCGCAGCATTAAATGTCTCCCATTCAAGCTCGCCTAACGGTCCGCCATCCATTGTATAAGCGAAGTCAGCACCAAATGCTTCAACATCAAAATGATCGGCACCAATACCAATCTCTTCATCTGGTCCAAAAGCAAATCGCAAATTACCATGCTTGATCTCTGGATGTGCAATTAAATACTGAGCTGCCGTAATGATTTCAGCATCTCCAGCTTTATCATCAGCACCTAATAGTGTTGTACCATCAGTTGTAATTAGCGTATGTCCCGCATATTTTTTTAAGCTAGGAAATTCGTTAGTTGTCAATTCGTAACCACTATTTCCCAACTTAATTGACGATTGGCCGTCGTAATTTTCAATAATTTGTGGGTTAATGTTCGCTCCATTAAAATCTGCAGTATCAACGTGTGCAATAAAGCCAATTGTAGGCACAGCACTGTCATCAATATTGCTTGATAATTCCGCAAACACATAACCATCCTTCTTGGTGCGTACATTTTCAAGACCAATAGCTTTTAACTCCTCAGCTAAATCTGCCAAAAAAGCGACCTCTTTAGGTGATGACGGCACTGTTTCTGAGTTCTCATCAGATTGTGTATCTACCTTTATATACTTCAAAAAACGTTCTGTCAATTCAGGATACTTTGTCATATGTTACTCCTTTTTGAGCATTTGCTCACTGTTTTAACCGTTAACTAAATATATTTGTATGGATCTGTATTGATTTTTGTAGCAGCTACATCAACAGTGTCACCAAACCATTCTTTGACCTTATCAACCATTTTTTCGTTAGCAATAGCTTCCATATGATGATCAGGATCAATCACAATAAAATTTGAAGCCAAGATGTCATGCCCAACGTGATAGTAGACATCGGCTGTGACGTAGGCATCAGCTCCTGCTTGTTGCGCAACCCGCCACCAACGGCCACCATCTCCACCTAGCACAGCGATCTTTTGAATTGGCTTTGTCACATCTTTAGCAATAACGCGCATTGCTTGAACATGAAACAAATCACGAATTTTCACAGCGTATTCTTGTACAGAAATTGGTTGCTCTAATTGTCCGATCCTGCCAAGACCAGTTTTTTTATCTACATTTGGTACTAAAGGCACTACATCTTGAATGCCAAGTGCTTCGGCCAACCAATCATTCATGCCACCTTGTGCACTGTCCATATTAGTATGTGAAGCATAAACAACAATATGGTGTTGAATCAAATCTGCATACATTCGATTTTGAGGCTGTGATAAGTCTAGACTTTTCGCCGGGAAGAACATGACCTCATGGTGTGCCCATATAAAATCGACCTGATTATCGATTGCTTCTTGAACTACTTCTGGACGAACATCAAGGGTTGTCATTACTCGATGTACAGGCTGCTTAGGATCACCAATTTGCAGTCCCGTGGGGTCACCCTCCTCAGCTAATTGTTTCGGCGCAAAAAGTTCAATCTTGTCAATTAACTCTTGTGCAATCACTTGATAACCTCCTGAATTTGCTGATATTTGTTTTTCCAATCTTGATAAATGGGTGAATCAGCTTTTCCAGCAAATTCAAGATTTTCAAAAATCGCGTCGATACGATTCAATTCTTTCTGCCATTTAGCAACAAAAATTGACGTTTTTCTCTTTCGCAACACAGGGCCAAATTTTTTATCGAGGCTTGATAAACTTTGCGTGCCCCTTGTTGCAATCATAATTTCATAAAAGTGGTTATCCTCTTGTTCAATAACCTCGTCGTTAATTTTATACTGATGATTGTTTAGCCATGTTCGCACAATGTGCTCATCAGTATTAGGTTGTAGTATAAGCGTTTCAAAACGTTTTGCTCTTGAAAATCCCGCTTCTAATATATCTGTAATTAAGACACCACCCATACCAGCGATTGTGACCGTGTCAATATGATCCTCATCTTTAATTGCCGCTAATCCATTCGCCAATCTCGCCTCAAGTTGTGTGGTTAACGCTCTTCGAACAATTTCGTGCTGCGCATTTTCGTAAGGTCCTTTAGCAACCTCACCAGCAATCGCAAACGATATTTTGTTATTGATTAATAGATTAGCAGGTAAATAGGCGTGATCAGAGCCAATATCGGCTAACCTTGCGCCTTTGGGTACAAATGAAGCCACAGCTGCAAGCCGTGGTGAAAGATGAATACTGTCCATTTTCTATCCTTAGAGTTGTTTTTTTTACTCATTTTAGTATAACAAATAAGTCAATATCTCGCTGATATCATGTACTTTTAATTAATAAAGACCACAAGTTACATCATACTCAAATTTCATAATTAAAAACATTAGAATGTTAGAAAATATAACATAATTTTGGGATTAAATTCTATTGCATACGAATAGTTTGCACGATAATTTGTCTTGTGTTACACTCTAGGCGTGAGCTTTTCACAAATAACTGAAAACACCAAAATCTGGGGTGCCGTCGCGCTGAGATAAAACCCATCACACCTGATCTAGTTAATACTAGCGTAGGGAGATTTACTTGAAAATGTATTAATGAACTGACATATCTTGACGGTACTATGTTTTGTAACGTTATCACTATAATATATGATGATGAAATAACACAAGTTTGTTAAGTAGCGTTTCTGCATTGAGATCATGACCACAATTTTTCAAGCCAGTCTTCCTTGTGAAGTCTGGCTTTTTCTAATTACACCCGATTTTGCGGTGATTTCGGTTACATCAATTATTAACCAATAAGTCATGTAAGCAGTTGTATAGCTCATGCACCTATTGGTTAATATCGGAAATTTTAGGAGGTTTTGCAAATGTCTGCAAACAAATGGTCACTTCGCGATGTTATCTTCATCGCACTAATCGGTGTTTTTTTTGGATTTATATTTTGGGCTTGGGCATTTGGTTATAATGTCATCGCTGCCTTTTTAACACCATTTGGATTAAGCGCATATGCTAATGATGCAACATTGGGTCCTTGGCTAATGGCTGGTCCGATGGCTGGGTTCATCTTACGTCGTCCTGGCGCATCAATTATAGGTGAAACACTTGGCGGCACAATTGAAATGGTGTTTGGCTCTCAATGGGGTGTCATGAACGTTGTTTCTGCATTAATCCAAGGGCTTGGTACCGAACTTGGATTTGCTGTATTTGGCTACCGTCGTTGGGACAAAACGAGTTTGTCAATGTCTGTCATCACAGTTACCATTGTGACGTTTATTTGGGACCTGTTCCGTAATGGTTATGCTGACTACTCATTTGGTTTGTTGATTGGATTATTTATTACTCGCCTCATTTCAGCAGCTATTTTTGCAGGAGTTATCGTTTACTTCACACAAAAATTAGTTGCTAAATCAGGTATTCTAGAGGTCAATAAAAACGAGGTGGTCTCATGATATCAAGTATTGCGGTCCAAGTATTGCCGATGACAGCTGACACAGAAGAAGTCATTCGCATAGTTGATCATGTGATTGCTTATATTGACAAGAGTGGTGTCAACTATCAGGTAGGTGCTTTCGAATCAACTCTCGAAGGTGATTACGATCAACTAATGGATATTTTAAAAAATTTGCCCAAGGTTGCAGCAGAAATTAGTGACATCCCTGTCATGGTATACAGCAAAATAAACATGGCTACAGATTCTGATGTTTTAACCATTGCAAAGAAAACAGATAAATATAAATAAGCGGAATTTCCGCGTACATAGGGAATTATTATGGTTACTCATTTAAAACATATCAGTTTGTCATATGGCAATACAAAAATACTTGATGATACCACCATGTCAATATCTCACAATAGTTTTAACCTGCTAATTGGTCCCTCTGGCTCTGGAAAATCAACCCTTCTCCGAATATTTGCAGGATTATATCCGCAACTAAAAGGTGAAGTACTTGTTAATGATCAAGCAGTTACCACATTGCCGGCTAACGAGAAAGCCAAAGTCGTCGGTTTTTTATTTCAAGATCCAGACACCCAATTTGTTATGAAAACGCCACTGGATGAATTGATATTCACTTTAGAAAACTTGCAAGTTCATCCTTCTGATATCAAGCAACGTGCAACGCACGCTCTAGAATTTGTTGGTATCTCAGACTTAACTCATCAAGACATTGACACCTTATCAGGTGGTGAAAAACAAAAAGTTGCATTGGCTATCATTGTTGCAATGCAAAGTGATTTCTTATTATTAGACGAACCTTTTGCAAATATTGATAGCCAATCTCGCCAAGACCTATTAGCTAAATTGAAAGATTTACAAATACAGAAACAAACCACTATATTAATCACTGATCATGATTTACATGGGTACGAACCACTTGTTGATCATGTGTGGGAAATACACCACAAAAAAGTAGCAACTGTTAGTAACTTTCAGAATCGTATTTTATCAGAACAAAATGTCCACCTGCAATTACCTAAAGAAGGTGTTTTGCAATTAAAAAATTTTGAACTTTTAGTGGGGCAACGTCAATTAATTAGTATTTCTGATTTACCTTTGGCTCCCGGTGGAATTACGCTCTTTACTGGAGCAAATGGCACAGGCAAGTCATCCCTTTTCAATGCGCTAACTCGACTAAAATCCTACCAAGGTGACATTTTGTATATAGATCAAAATATCAAAAAATTTAATGCTGCTAAATATGCAAAACAAGTAGCATTGGTCTTTCAAAATGCAGAACGGCAGTTTTTACGAATGACGATTCGTGAGGAAATCGCGTTGAGCATGCAACATGCGCAACAACCAGAAAAATTGTCCGAAAACGTCATTACTCGTTACTTAGAGCGCTTAAATTTGGATGGGCTACAAGATCATGTCGTTTATCAGCTCTCTGGCGGGCAAAAGAAAAAAGTTCAACTCTTGGTGATGTTAATTGTTGGCACACCAATATTATTGTTAGACGAACCTATTGCTGGTCTGGACACAGATTCCGTTCGGGTTGTAGGCGAAATTTTACGAGAAATCGCAGATAATGGACGGCAACGTTTTATTATTATTAGCCACCAACTAGATCAGCTACGCCCAATCATTGATTATCATTTGCATCTATCTAATCGAACTTTACAATATATGGAGCATTTTTTATGAATCCAAGTGTTAAATTTCTACTTATACTTATCGTTAGCATCGAACTAACTTTTGTCCTTAATTATCAAGTCAATGTTGTTGTAGCGATTATTGCTGGTATTTATCTTGTTTTTTCAAAACTGTCTTGGAAACGTTATTTGCTATTAATTGCCATGCCTATCTTGCCTGTCTTAGGTGCATGGACATCATTTACAACTTTTGGTTCCCATGAAATGGCAATTATCATGATGACTCGAATTGTTGCCTACATATTCCTAGGAGCGGCTTTTTCGTTTACAACTGACATGATCTTGCTTCTAGACACACTCGAACAAAAATTTCGTGTGCCAACCACTTTTGTCTACGGTCTTCGCGGTGCATTATCCTTTGTGCCCCGTGTTAAACAAGAAGTCCAGACTATCCGAACGGCAGCTTTAATGCGTGGTGAATCTTTAACATTTTACTCACCACAATTATTTTTCAAAGCTATTTTGGTCTCACTCCGGTGGTCAACTCGTTTAGCAGAAGCTATGGCCTCACATGGATTTACCGAAAATGCTGAGCGGACACACTTTAACACAATTGTAATCAAAAAAAAAGACTGGATGATGGCAATCAGTCTCTTAGTCATATTACAGTGCATCATAATATATCTTTAATGGGTGCAAATGTTTTACGATGAATCGGTGTAATGCCGATTTTTTTTATACCCTCAAGATGTTCTTTTGTACCGTATCCAGCGTTTTTTTCGAAACCATAACCAGGATATTTTAAACCATAAGAAGCCATTAGGCGATCACGTGTGACCTTTGCAATAATACTGGCTGCACCTATAGAATTACTTCGTGCATCTCCTTTAATTAAAAATTCTTGCGGCAAATCTATATCTAACCGCATAGCATCTATTAATAAAGCTTCAGGTATGGGAGCCAACTGGTTGACTGCTTCGGTCATCGCAACACGTGCTGCTTCATAAATATTAATTTCATCAATAATTGAGGCTTCGACCCTGCCAACACCTATAGAAATTGCTTTTTCTATAATTTTGTCGTACAACTCGTCTCTTTTTTTTGCAGACAGTTGCTTAGAATCTATGACATCTAAAACATCAAAATCATGCGGTAAAATAACAGCTGCCGCAACAACTGGGCCAGCTAAAGGCCCCCGACCAACTTCATCCACGCCAGCAATTAAGTCGTAGCCTTGCATCCAGTACTGACGCTCAATATCAAAACGAGATAAAAAATGCTCGCGTTTTTCCTGCAACATCACTTGCTTTTTTTGCCAAGCCTTCAATGCATTTTGTACACCAACACGCTTATCTTGTTGCCAAATTAGCAACTGCTCGTCATTAGGAGATGTGTTTTTGAGTTGTAATTTAATATTTGCAATTGTGTCAGTCATTTTTCGTCTCAATTAAATCAAGTGTAAACGCCCCTAGTTTATTTTTTCTAAGATCATTTAGTATTCGTTCACTGGCCTTGTCATAATCGTCTTTGAATCCTAATTTGCTTGTGATGGATAATAAAACATCTACATTTTCTTGATCAAAAATATTGTCGTTCAAATGATATCGCTCAATAATGGCCTCTGGTCGATATTCTCGAAAAAAGTTAATCAAAAATAGCGCAGCATCATCTTTGGCAAAAATTGTATCTTTCACCGCTCCTGTTAATGCTAATTTCATGCCGATGTTTTGATCTTCAAACTTTGGCCAGAGCACCCCAGGAGAATCCAGTAATTCTAATTTTGTTGGTGTTTTTAGCCAAGCAATTTTCTTCGTTACACCTGGTCGATCCGCCGTTGGCGCAACATTTTTCATTACCAAGTGATTCAATAATGTTGACTTACCGACATTTGGCACCCCAGAAATCATGGCACGAATAGGCTGATCTTGGATACCTTTTGCTAGTTGTGCTGCTTTTTTTGCTTCAACTGCTCGTCGGGCTGCTTTAGTCACTAATTGCGGAGTTCTTGGGTCACGCGTGTCGAGCACAAGTACTGTGTATCCTTGTGCTTCAAAATGTTTTTTCCATGCCCGTGTTTGATCAGGATCTGCCAAATCAGCTTTAGTCATAATTAACAAACGGGGTTTATTGCCGATTAACTTATCCACTTCCGGATTACGTGAGCTTTCGGGAATACGGGAATCAACCAGCTCAAAAACAACGTCGACTAGTTTTAAATTTTCCCGCATCAAACGGAAGGCTTTGGCCATATGGCCTGGGAACCATTGAATTATTTGTGCCATTAAACATATATCCTTTCTAACATTAACGCTCAGCGTTGTATAGTGACCACGCTTCATCAAATGTTGTCATACTCATTAAATAGGTTGTATTCTCTTCTAAGTACTTTGACAATTCATCAAAATCACTACTTTGTTTTGGAAATGACGAATCTAAAAAGGCATTGTTTGCAAATTGTTGCACTTCATTGGCTGCCATAGAATTACGATTCGTCATTAACCAATTGTAAAATGAACGATCACTTTTTCTCATTAGCAAGACCTCCTTGGAAAACAAACTGATCTGCTTTTATATTAATGACCTTTGCTTTAAATTTAATGCCCTGCGTTGTGGGTAACTTACTCATATCAATGAATATTTGCTTCTTCTTCGGTACGATTGTGACGTATTCAGGCGCATCGTAACTTGATCTGACGTAACTCATTACAGTTTTAATTGGCAACGATAGGTTACCAATTGCTAAAGATTTCGCCTGCATAACGATGTTCCCATTAGGCGTTAATTTGGCATCTAGCGCCATGCCAAAATTAAATTTTTGGCCCAAAAGTTTGGCGCTACCATACATCATCACGTCATCCCCAATTTTAAAAGTATAGCCACTGTTATCTGTATCATTAAGATAATGAGCAACTAAGGCATTGATTTGTTTTTTATTTAAGGATACATCAAACGTCGCGTCTGATTTACTGATCTTGGATACATTGTCCTTAATTTTTACTGGTCCGCTAGCTTCATTGAAAAGCCAGATTCCACCTACCAATAATATAGATATTAGACCCCAAAAAAGCCAGAACCAAATTGGCTTTTTCTTTTTGACTATTTTATTTGATCTAGCTATTGTTTGATCAGCCATTGCTTTGTTTCCTTTTTCATTTTGTTAAATAACTGTGTTGTCATGTAATTATAGCCCTTATTATTAGGGTGGTAATTGTCTTCCGTACTAATCCATGCGTTGTTAACATTCTTTTGACCCGTCAATACGGCTGTCATGGCAGCATTCGAATTTGAACTGCTATTTGAGTTAGCTGATTCCTTAATGAGCCCTTCTCGTTGCGTTGTTGTTTTAAATTGACCATACGTTAAATTGAAAATACTGACAAAATATGCATTGCCAGCTTCTTTGGCAGCTTGAGCATTAATGTTATTAAATAGCTTAACGTCGTCATTAAAATCAGATCGATCGGCAAAATGAACATATAAAGGATTATAATTTCCAAATATAAATATTGGTGCATCAGAATTATAAGAGCGAATATCCTTTATCAAAGCAGATAACTTTTGTTGATAAGATTGTTGCCCTGCTCTAACGGCAGCTGACAACGTCTTTGGAGACGTTGCCAAAACATTTTTCAAAAGCAATTGTTGCAAATCATTACCACCAGAGGTCATTACAATCACATTAGCTTTTTGTAATCGTTTTTGAAATTTTTGTTGCGTATCCAATCTTTTTTTGATTTGGTCAGATCGATCCCCTGCTTTACCAAAATTACTAACAGTGACACTAACGTTGTATTGTGCACGAATTTTTTTAGCAATGCGCCCAGAATACCCCTTCATATTTTTTTCGTCTCCAACACCCTCTGTTAATGAGTCCCCAAGGGCAACTAAATTAATATGTGATACTTTTTGCACCGATTTTTGAGGTTGATTTAAATCATTTTTTTGATTTTCCCAAGTTTTGATGCCATAAAATGCCCCAATGCCAATCAATAAGATGGTTATTAAACTGATGGCAAACTTTCGCATGTGCAATTCTCCTGAAACTTAACTGGTAACCATTATAGCGTAAATGACCATTATGTACAAAGAACAAGTATTCCTCGTTCTTTATTTTTTTATTTTATAAAGTGATATTTAAATTAAATGAACGCGTGATACGATAACACTATATACTACGGCTACAACATACACGCCAATCAGGCGATCGAGATAATCCGTTCCAATCTGTACTAGAAAAACAGAAAGTGTTTGGTTGACCCCAAGACCGTGAAGCACCTGTACAATCGTGCTTGACCCAGAAGAAGTAATGCCGTGAAAAAGAATGACGGTAATTACTGAACTCACAATTGTCGCCGGTACGGATATGATCAAAGCTGACCACCAAATATTTTTAACATCCGTAGCGCTGACTTTTCTGTAAATTAATCCTGCCACAAGAGCGGTAACAATTTGGCTAGGCATGTAGTAAATTGAAAAAAGGTCACCTGTTGTACCGTTTATTAATGCTGTCAAAATACCAACGACTACGCCACCAACTGGACCAAAAAAAGATGCGCCTAAAAGCGTACCAATCGTGTCTAAGTAAACTGGTAACTTGGCAAGTAAAGCAATGTGACCACCAACAATATTAATCACAATAAATAAGGCAATTAACGTGATACGCTGAGTAGATAGCTTTTTCATGATAATACCTCAAGATCTGTGGCAATATTGGTTAATTCAGTCAATATGGTTGCTGACGAAATTTCCAATAGGCGAGCTATGATTTCCGCCATAACATGCAAAGAATCCACCTCTGTTAAAATCACTGCGTTCGCTTCTTTTTTCCAAAAATCAGCTATATCAACTATGCTTTGTCCGAGGGCTACACCTTCTGTTACTACAGTGACATATTTACTAATGCCACGAGTATACTCAGGATATAATGCATGAATAATCACAAGTGGATCATTAATAACCGCCCCCAACACGTGTTCTTGTTGCCAATGAAAATCAAAATAAAACTTAATGATTTTTGTGATAAATATTGATTGCTCAGGATTCAATCGCTGCATTAATGACAAGATATTTGGTGTCAGTAACATTTTTCGAGTAACATCTAATGGGACAATTTCAGCTACAATAGGACTATTTTTCAAAACATAATCAGCTGCATTCGGATCTACCCAGAAGTTGTATTCAGCAACTGGTGAGGTATTTCCATTCGAAAGATAGGATCCACCCATAATGATTAGGCGCGACATATTTTGCCAAACCTTGGGATTTTCTTGCATGGCTAGCGCAATATTTGTCAACGGTCCCAAAGCCAGTACCCAAACATCATTATGATTGGTGAGTAACTGATTGTATGCTGAGTGGGCACTTATTGTGCTGGCCTCTATCATTGGGACAGCAATATTACTTTGTCCTAACCCATCCAATCCGTGGGTATCCTGTGCACTGATGTACTCATGTTGCAAGGGTTCATGTGCCCCTTCAAAGACAGGAACATCAGTCCTTCCTACCTCTTCAAGCACTTTGAGAGTATTCTGAACACCGATTTTTGTAGGGACATTTCCCTCGACAACAGTAATGGCGATAACATCAAGCTCTGGTGATTTTAATGCGACCAAAAGTGCTAAACTATCATCAATTCCTGGATCCGTGTCAATTATAACTTTTTGCATTTTATCTTTCCTTTCTGTCATATGTGATTTTATTGATACAATACAATCACACTTGGTTTTTTATTCTGGGATTTTCCGAACCAGTCCGGCACGATTGCCGATTTTGATAAATGCTTTTTAAGTGTACCAATTTTAATGCAACAATAAAACCCCAGAAATAAAATTCTGGGGTTTTTATTTTAGCGTGCTCGGTACAAAATTGCTAATGCGCCTACGCCTGTATGAGTAGAAATAATTGGTGTTGTATTTAAGACTGGAATTTCAATATCAGGCCAAATTGCTTTTAAGCGTGCTGCAATTTGAGCTGCTTCCTCTGGAATTCCTGCGTGAGAGATACCTATTGACAATACTTCCTTATACTCTTGCATCTTAGCAATAACATTATTGTTGAATTTAGCAATAGTTTTCATGCCTCGGCCTTTGAGCAGTACTTCAACCGTGCCATCATTTTTTGTTACACCAGCACCGACCTTAATGTTTAGCAAATTACCGATAATTCCTTGTGTTTTACTCAAGCGACCACCGGCAACCATATTTGTCAAAGAAGTAAAACTCAAAAAAATATGCGACTCATCACGAGCTTTTTCAACCGCTGGTAATATTTCAGCCATCGTAGCCCCTTGGGACGCCATTTTTGCCGCTTGTAAGACAACAAATGCTTGCGCACGGTCAGCCGCTAATGTGTCAAATGTTGTAATCTTAGCACTTGTCAATGCGGCTGCTTGTTCAGCAGCGCGGACAGTTCCTGACAGCCCTGATGATAAATGGAGACTTAAAATTTCGGAATCTGGAAATTTCTGATGAATATCATCATAAACAGCTTGAAATGTGCCGATTGATGGCTGCGATGTTTGAGGAAGACTCTTACTTTCAATCATCTTTTCAAGAAATTCATCGCGTTGAATAGTGACACCATCTTCATAGACTGTACCATCGATTTGTACTGATAGCGGCACAATTTTGATATCGTATTTGGTAATTTCTTCTGGAGTTAATGCTACAGCTGAATCTGTAACGATTTTAATATTTGACATATTCTTTCCTTATATGCGTTCGTAGCGTTCGACAACGAATGCGTAATCATGATTATCATCTTTCGCATGTGGTTCACTGGACTTTAGTTGAAATTGTGTTAAATCCACCTCATCAACAAAAGTATCGCCATCAATCACACCGTCAACTCGCGTTATAACTAAATCTGTTGCATAGGGCATAAATTCACGGTAAACTGCTGCGCCACCAGCAATCGTAATATCTCGCTCTTCCTTAGCTATCAAATTTTTGGCTTCTTCAATGGAATGAATAACTTTTACTTCTGGATAACTTGGTGTCCAGTCTTCTTGCCTAGTCATAACTACAGATGTTCGTTTAGGCAATGGCCGCCCAATGCTAAGCCACGTTGGGCGCCCCATAATCATTAGGGTATTGACTGTTTCATCTCTAAACAGTTTGAGATCATCAGGCATATGCCAAGGTATACCACCATCTTTTCCAATTGCATGTTGACGATCTTCAGCCCATACCATTTTAATTTTGGTCATTTACGTACTCCTTTGCAAACTTTTCAAGTGCGTCGTGATCATTTAAAATATCACCAACAACGACTGCGTACTCAATTTTTTTAAGCACACGCCCCAATAAAGGCCCAGGTGTTAAAATACCAGAACGGATCAATTCACCGCCACTAATGTTAAGATCAGCAGCTTTTGTAATCGGTAACATCTCTATTATATGACTTATTCTCTGAATTGTCTCGGGCTGACTACCAGTTAGTGACAAAACTTCAAGCAATTCTTCCTGATAAGCTAAAACTTGGTATATATCAAATACAGTTGACTTCTCTGGATTTTGTACAATAGGAACAATTGCGCTGACCGTTTTCATTACGTTACGACTCATTTTCCAATCATACATAAATTGACGACGTTTCTTGTCATCAAATTGCGCTCTTGACAATACATGTGTCCAAGCCACGGCGTAATTTGTAGCCTGGCCTTTATTTAAATCAACTATAATGTTTGACCAATCTTCAATGTGCGGACCTGGTAAATAATTCATGACATGATCGCGTAGAGCCATTTCTAAACTTTGCGATGCTTGACTACCTAACAATAGTTTTTCAAATTCAACTCGAATTCGTTCGACAGCGATTTTAGCCAAGTTCGGTGCCAAATCTACCAATGCTTTTTGGGTGTCAGCTTCAATGTTAAAACCAAGTTGGGCGCTAAATCTCAGGGCCCGCATCATTCTCAGGGCATCTTCTGTGAAACGTTTTTCAGCATCCCCAACGGCTCGAATAACGCCTTTTTTCATGTCCTCTAGGCCATTAAAGAGATCCAATATCTCACCGTCGTGCCGCATTGCCAAAGCATTAATTGTGAAATCACGCCTTTTAAGATCCTCTTCGAGGCTACGTACAAAAGTGACATGATCAGGTCGCCTAAAATCTGTGTAAGTTGACTCGACACGAAAAGTCGTAATTTCATATCCTGTCCCATGGTCCAAAACCATCACTGTCCCGTGTTGAATGCCCGTATCCACAGTATTATGGAACAATGATTTAACTTCTTCTGGAAAAGCGCTACTTGCAATATCAACATCATGAATCGTTTTTCCAAGCATAGTATCACGTACCGAACCACCAACAAAATAAGCTTCAAATCCAGCATCTTCTAACTTTGTTAATATTGGTTGTGCATCTATAAATTCTTGAGGTAATTGTGTAATTTTCATATGAGTCTATTTTACCAAAATAGCAGCATTTGCGTATCTTTAATATTTTGCATTTTCTAATCGCATTTGCATATCAGCATCTTCTGGTTCGATATTTAAATATCTGACCATCATATCAATCTCACCTTGACGTTCACCTTCTTCATGGTACCAATCAATAATATCACGCAAAAATGAAGTATTCTCTTGGAAAAAGGGTAAAGCCATTTCCCAATATTTAGTAGCTTGATCTTCCTTGCCTTCCTGATAATAGGCGCGCGCCAAATGCCAGTAAAATTCAGGATCAATAACATCTTCTTGAATATGTTTCTCTAACAACTGAATGTCTGCTTCGAATTCTCGTTGCTTTAATAGCAAAGCAGACAAAATAATTATTGACGTCACATCTGTATCATCTAACGCCAAAGCATTTTGATAATATGCTTTAGCTTTAGCATCATCTCCAAGTTTTTCTGCTGCCAACCCTGCTAGACGATATAATACTGTATTGGTCTCATCTTGAGCTAATCCTTCTTGATAAACTCGGTAAGCGTCCTCAAGTTGTTGTTCTTGTTCATACGCTTGTCCCAATATCGGATAAATAGACGTATATTTAGGGTCCACTTCCAATACACCATTAAACAAATCAATCGCTTCTCGGGTTCGTTTGTTTTCTTGATACAGAACTGCCAATTGGAATCGTGTATCTAATGTCATTTGTTCTGGTTTAATTTGTTCTAAATAACCAACCGCATGCTCATAATTACCCACTTGAGCATACGCCATACCAATACGCGCTACAATATCAACTCGACTAATTTCTCGTTTGCCTTTTTTCAACAACGCACGATAGCGTGGAATCGCCTTGGGATAACTTTGATTAGCATAATAAAATTCAGCTAAGGCAAATTGAATCACATCTTCATCTGGGGATATTCTTTCTGCCTGCAATAGACTGTGTTCTGCAGATTCCGTTAATCCCTCAGACTGATAGACATCTGCCTTAACGAGTAAAGCCTGTAAGTATGAAGGTGAATCAGGCTTAATTTGCGCTAAATAGTCTTGCGCTTCATCAATCTCACCATCTTCTATCGCAATATCAGCTAATGCCGTACGAAGTTCATCCTCATCAGGGTATTTTTCTAATAATTTTTTATAGGCACGACGTGACTGGTTCAAAAACCCAAGAGCATATAACTCCTCAGCTAAACTATAAATTAAATCATCACTATCTTTTCGTAATGATTGTGCAAAAAATTTTTTTGCATCATCTAGTTGCCCACTTGAGAGAGCATCAAGCATTTGTTGCGCATAGTTCGTTTCCATAATAACCTCGTTTTTAATCAGTAATTGTAAACATTTGTTCCGTTTGCAGATCTGAAATCGCATTTAAATCTACTGTCACGCCAATGCCGTAATTCCTTGGCACTGATATAATCCCATTATTCACGCGTAAACGTTCCTCAATAATATCACGTTCAAAATAGCGCCTGCTATCTGAAATATCTCCTGGGAAAGCAATTTTAGGTAAACTACTAATTGCTATATCGACGCTTCTACCTAAACCACTAGTTAGCATGCCACCAACCCATGGCCTATCAACAAGTTGAATAGCCGTCAAAGCGTTGGAAATACCACCAATCTTACCCTGTTTAATTGTCAAAGCTTTCGCCGAATGACATTTCAACATCGTAGCAACATCGTTAAGATTATTAATTGATTCGTCTAAACTAATGATTTTACTTGTATGAGCTTGGAGTACCGCATGCTGTACAAAATCATTTTCACCAAGTGGTTGTTCAATGAACCCAACATTTTCAGGTAACCTGTTAATTTGTGCAATATTTTCATCTGTAAAGCTACTGTTTGCATCAATTGAAAATTGTTGTTCAGGATATTTTTTTAACAGCCGGTTCAAATTTTCAAAGTCAACTACATGAGCATCAATTTTAAGCTTAATTCTCTGATATCCTTGCGTTAATGCTTCATCAATACTATCTGCCATACCGACAGCGATTCCGACTGGAACTGTTCCCCCTTGGCCATGAATCATTTGTTGTAGAGATTGATGCGTTAGTTTACCAATCGCGTCCCAAACAGCCATTTCTAAACCTGCCTTAGCGAATGAAGCAAATGGCGTCAGTTGATTCAAACGTATCGAAAACGATTGGGGATTACTAAAAGAGAATCTTCGAATTTGTGGTAACAAAACTGTTTTTAAAATTTCTCGACTGACAGATTGATTTTCAAGCGTATACGAGAAGTCTGCAAACGACTGAACTTCACCATAACCTACAGCTATATCACCACTATCTTCGTTCAATAGTTCAACGGTGACAATAGTTAATGGTCGTTCGCTAATGGTGTGATGCGCAGTTTCAAAGGCTTGCAACATAGTCAGTGCAATAGGTATTAAAGTTATTTTTTTAATTTGATACATCGAGTACCTCAATAAATGCTGCTGGTTGCTCAAAATGCGCATTATGTCCAGCATTGGGCACAATGCTTATTTTGGCATTTGGCAGTAAGTTTGTCATTTCTTCGGCAATAAGGTTAAATTTAATATCTTGTTCTCCTACAATAACTTGTGTGGGTGTATGTAATGATTGCAAACAAGGCCAATAATTTGGTTGCACACCACTACCCATATAACGGAGTGAGTTTGCAACGTTGATTGGATTCTGATTTATCCGTTGTTGATGCATAAACTTCTTTTGCTCTGGACGAACATGTTGTTGTGTAGCAAATAGTGGCATCTGCTCCCAGTCCGTAACAAATGTTTCAAAGTTTTGCTGGATTTTTTCAGCCTTTTTGTAATCAGAAACACGCCGTTCATGACGTTCTTGAGCAGTCTTCAGTCCAGCAGTTGTGCTCTCTAAGTATAATCGTTTTACCAACTCACTGTGCACCTTGGTAAAGCCTAAAGCTAACCGACCGCCCATCGAGTAGCCTAGTAGGTTAATATTTTTCCAGTGCAATTGATTCAATATAATCGCTAAATCTTGTATTTGATGAGCCATTTCAAATCTGGTAACTTCAACCGACGTTGTATGACCACCAAACCCCAGTAAGTCCAAAGTCAGTACTTGTCCCGGTAAATGATCAATAATATGATTAAAATCACAATGAGAGCCCATAAAGCCATGTAATAATAGCCACTTTTGATTTTCATCATTATTTTTCGTCAGGTAAGCCTGATAAGGATAATTATTGACGTCAATAATCATTTTAACATCTCCAATACTTCACGATGGTCATCTCTATTCCTCTGACGATCACTTTTATATTCAATCAGTCTTGTCGTTTTTGAAGGTGTCTGTAGAATTTGGCTTAATGCTTCTGGAACATTCAATTGATGATAGTCTATATCATATAAATCAGCGATTTTTTTAATGTCTATATTTAACGGCGTGCCAAATAATTGTTCAAAATACTTTGGCGCACCGGCCTGTGGTAGGAATGAGAAAATGCCCCCACCGTTGTTATTAATTACGATAATATCTAACGGTAACTGATAGTTTTTAGCCATCATTAAACCATTCATATCATGAAACAGCGTCAAATCACCTGTCAACAAAACACTCCGCTGCTTAACCACTGCGCTCATGCCCAATGCACTCGATATCACACCATCAATGCCGTTAGCTCCACGGTTTGCATAAATGCGCTGCGTATGGTTTCCAGTAAAAAAGTTATCCATGTCACGTATTGGCATACTGTTAGCCACAAAAATATGCGTGTCATCTGGAACAGCATCATCCAAAGCAGTTATAATATTCATTTCGTTACGAGTTTTTATTACTTTAGGCAAAGACAACCACTTTTGATTAAAATCAATCTGATTTTTAGACAGCGTCAAATGCATGCTTTCCAGGAAATCATGTGGCGCCATCTTGATTGCTCGTGCAATATGCCTTGTATGATCTACACCAGCATCTTCATCAACATGCCAAGTTAAAATATTTTCCTCTTTTAGCCACTGTAATACACGTGCAGACACTGGCGTTTTACCAAACCGAACAACTAAATCAGGCTTCAAATCAGCATTAATCTTATGTGCCTGAAGTAAAACATCTATGCCATGAATTGTATATGTGTGTCTGCTTTGACTCAGAACATCGGCAATGACAGGTACATTATTTTTAATAGCGAACTTTTTTAAACTATCGTCATAACTATTCAAAACATTTGGACCAGCCAATATTAATAATCTTTTTGCCGTTATTGGTGGTAAACGATATTGCACGGATTGCTTGTCAAAAACTACTCGTTGAACATGCACCTCATCTTGGCGAGCTAATATAGGCATTAATGGCTTACGAAGTGGTAAATTAATTTGAATAGGGCCACGTGGTGCAGTAATAGATAAGTTAATCACTTTTTGTACTATGAAATCAATATACTCTGTCACATCGCTGTGCATATCTTGCAAACGTATTAAAATTGCCTGCTTTGTTAATTGTCCAAACAAGTTGCTTTGCGGTATAGTCTGTGGCGCCCCATTGAACTGCAATTCTTGGGGTCGATCAGTCGATAATACGACTAATGGTATGTTCGCAGCATACGCTTCAGCCACTGCTGGCATATACTCTGCAATTGCAGTGCCAGATGTTCCTAGCAGAACAACAGGTTCTAAAAGTGTTTTGGCGATTCCTAAAGCAAAAAAGCCAGCTGACCGTTCATCAACATCAACAAATAATTTAATTTCATTATTTTGTTCTGCGTATTCTGCTAAAAGTAATGCTATCGGTGTACTTCTGGATCCAGGAGACACAATAAAATGTCGAATGCCACTTTCAAATAGTGCCTGTAGTAGGTGCTTTGTATTAAAAGTTAGTGTGTCCGTCATTTGATAGTTCCTCCAGTAACTCAAGCATTGGTTGAAACTTTAAAGTTGTTTCGTAATATTCTTGTTGGCTATCTGATTCAGCAACAATACCAGCGCCTGCAAACAGACGAGCATTTCGCCCATTAACATACATTGATCTAATACCGACAACGAATTCTCCGAAATTATTTTTTGTAAAATATCCTATTGGGGATGCAAATAATCCTCGGGGATGCAATTCATAATTACGAATATATACCAAGGCATTTTTTCTTGGTAAACCGCCCAAAGCTGGGGTTGGATGTAATTTTCCGACAACATCTTTAATAGAAATGTTGGTAGCTAATGTGCCTTGGATTGGCGTATAAAGATGTTGAACCTGCTTATTTTTCAACAAGAAAGGCTTATTTGGCACATGCAATTGATTAGTTAAACTACCCAATTGCTGAACAATATTATCCACAACATAACGATGCTCTTGATTGTTCTTTTCGCTATTCAATAACTCTTTACCCAGTTTAACATCTTCTAGCTCTATCTGTCCGCGACGAATTGTACCGGCCACAGCTGCTGTTTCTACTTGGTTATCATTTATTTTAACCAGTCGCTCTGGTGTGGCAGTTATAAATAGTTCAGTATCCCTTTTGAGGGCCGCATGATAAACATCTTGCTGTTTTTGCAGTGCTGGTATAACTTTAGACAAAACCAATTTTGCTGATAAGATTATTTGCTGTTGCCGACTAAAAACCACCTTTTTTAAACTTCGATTAACACTCAACTCATTAATTAAAGTCTGCACCCTTGCTTGCCAATCAGCCTCAGCACTTTCATCGATAATTTGCGGTGCTTGTGGTTTTTTTAATTGACTAAGTTGCATTAAATAATCGTCAATAGCTGTAGTACTAGATAGTAATTGATTATCTTGCAATAAAACTAAAAATTCAGGCTCAAACCAAAAACCCTTCATGATTCCTGCTTCTAACTGATCATCAAAAGAGCTGGCACCAAAAACAATCGAATCTGTTTTATCTGGCATTTTTGACCATATTTTTTTTTGTCCAAACGCATACATTGTGCTTTTTTTATCACTAGTTTCAAAGAATGCAGCAACTTGAACATTATCCAACATTTGATTTAATAAACTGCGATCCATCGACCTCAGTGTGCGTCGATATTGTATCAATTCGTCTATGATTACCATTTCACATGTGCCTTTAACATATAAAAAGCAACAGATGTTGATCTGTCGCTTTTACTTTAGTTGTTGCGCAGACGCCTAGCGGCCTGCCAGACATTGCCTACTTCAAAATTTTCATTTATTATCACACCATTTTCAATGCCCGCAAGTACAAATGCTTTTGCATCCGCTACAGCATCCGTAACACTGGACGTTACGATGTTAGCTGCAATGCTGGATGAAAAAGTACAGCCAGCGCCGTTGTTCATGGGGATATTTGACATCACTTTTTTCTGTTCAAATATTGTATAGTTGTTATTGTGAAACAAAAGATCGAATGTTTGATTACCAGCGAGTCGCGCGCCACTTTTAACTACAACACTCTCGACTCCAAAACTACCAATAACTTTTGCTGCAGCTTTCATATCGTCTACACTCTGAATCGTTACACCAGACAATAATTGTGCCTCATCTAAATTTGGAGTTGCGACTGTGGCTAATGGTAATAACTGATTTTTTATTTCTTGTACCAAAAAATCAGTATTTGTACTATCCGTTTCTTTGAACACCATCACGGGATCAACAATAACAGGTACATCGACTTTTTTTAAATACTCAGCAACTAGATCAATAATGTCAACTGTGGGCAGTAAGCCAACTTTAATCGCAGCAATATCATCTGATGCTAACGTTGAATCAAGTTGTGCTTGAATAATTTTTAAATCAGTTGGATAAATTTTAAAATTGTCGTTTGTTACGGTCACAATACTTGTGATCACACTTAACCCAAAGTATCCAAATTCATTAAATGTAGCTAAATCAGCTTGAATCCCACCACCTGAAAGTGAATCAGAGCCAGCGATTGTTAGTAACTTCTTAACCATTATTGATCAGCTGATGCTGTAAAACTAATATTCTGTCCATCATCTGTAATCTGCGTCACAACGGCATCATTTCCACCTGATGTAATGTTCCATGAATAAGTACGCCTATTTTCTTTAGCCCATGCAATAGCTTCACTAATCTTTTTGCCCTTTAATTGCGCTGAATCAGCGGCACTACTTGAACTGCTTGAAGATGATGAACTTGAGCTACTTGAAGATGACGACGAGCTTGATTCACTTGACGATGACTCAGAATCACTTGATTCACTTTCATCCGAAGAACTGCTATCTTCAGATGTTGAATCAGAATTTTCTTCGATTGTACTGTTTGTACTAGTTTTCTGTTCAATTGGTGTGGTTGTTTTTTGTGCTGTTGAATAATTCATGTAGATAAAAATACTCAACGCTACAACAATTAAAATTACAAGCACGATAAAAAAATTACGTACTGGATGCTTTTTTTTATAAAATTGTGGTCGTTTATAATTATTATAATCTGCCATATTAACCTCTAATCACTAACTATTATATCAAATAAAACGATAAATTTCCTACCATATATATGGTATGATTAATTTTACGAGATATTACGAGGTTTTGACTATGGAAACAACTAATCTAGAACGTATTTCTATTAGAGACTTAATTATGATTGCAATTGGTACTGGAATGTATGGCTGGGGGTTAATTAATGTTAACATTCCTAATGACTTAGCCGAAGGCGGCATTTCTGGTATCACACTAATTTTGCGTGCACTTTTTAATTGGAATCCTGCTTATACTAACTTACTATTAAATGTCCCTTTACTTTTTATTGGCTATCGTATTTTAGGGCGTCGTGCACTGATTTACACTATTTGGGGCATTGCATCCCTATCATTTTGGCTTTGGTTGTGGCAAGTTGTGCCCACTCCGCCTGCACTTCATCATGATATGCTGATTGCTGGAATAATTGCCGGGATAATTGCCGGATTTGGTTTAGGTATTGTATTCCGCTTTGGTGGCACATCAGGCGGCAGTGACGTTGTCGCTCGTATTGTAGAGCAAAAATTTAGCATCCCTATCGGACGGACAATGTTTATCCTAGATGCCTGTGTTTTACTGTTATCACTTGTTTATATTGATATTGTTCACATGATGTACACACTGATTGCTTCATTTGTATTTTCACAAGTTGTTAGCATGACGCAACGCGGCGCTTATGATGCAAGGTCCTTTATGATCTTTACACAGTATCCAGAAGAAATGTCACATGCTATTATGGATGAACTTGATCGTGGTACTAGTTTGCTTAAAGCTGAAGGAGGCTACTCTCATCGAGATCAACGTGTTGTTTATGCCGTAGTTGACCCTTCAGAAGTCAGCACAGTCCGGCGCATTGTTGATCAGGTAGATCCAAAAGCTTTTGTTTCCATATTTACAACGCAAGAACAGCTTGGCGAAGGTTTTTCTTATCTTCGTCCCAAAAAATCAATATTCAAATTAAAATAAAAGCCACAATTTTATATTGTGGCTTTTATTTTTTGACTGGTTCTTTTTTCTCATCATCTTTTGGTGTTGTACCGTCGGCTAATGTCTTTTCCGTAGGTTTATCCCAAGTTACAAAGTCACAATCGGGATATCTTTGGCAACCATAAAACGTTCGTCCACGTTTAGTTTTTCGCTGAACAATTTGTCCTTTATGGCACTTTGGACATAGCAAACCGATTTCCTGAACAATTGCTTTTGTATTACGACAATCGGGGAAACGTGCACAGGCATAGAACTTGCCATAACGACCCATTTTGACTAGCATGGGCGCACCACAAACCTCGCAATCCATCCCCGCCAGTTCATCATGCATAATAATCTTTTCAAGAGATGTCTCAGCTTTCTCGACTTCCTTTTGAAAGGGTTTAAAGAATGAATCAATGACTGGTACCCAGTGCTTGTTACCCGTTTCGACCTCATCTAGCTCATGTTCAACCGCAGCCGTGAACTTCATGTTTGTCACGTCAGGAAAACTTTCTTCGACAATCGTTTGAACAATTTCTCCCAGTTCAGTTGGCACAAACTTACGAGCATCAATACGAACATAGTTCCGCCGTTGAATTGTATCTAGAGTTGGCGCGTAAGTTGATGGACGCCCTACGCCATTTTCCTCTAAGGCTTTAATTAGCGTTGCTTCAGAATAGCGTGCTGGTGGCAAAGTGAAGTGTTGTTCAGGATCTGTATTTGCCAAACTCACCTTGTCCCCTTCGCTCAACGAAGGCAAAACATTATCTTTCTTTTTTGCTGTTGGATAGGCCTTTGTAAATCCTTCAAAATTTGTTTTAGAACCGTTAGCTCTAAAGATAACGCCGTTTTGTTCAATTGTCACAGCCATTGTATCTAAAATTTCTGGTGTCATTTGGCTAGCAACAAATCGGGACCAGATCAAAGAGTATAGCTTAAATTGATCAGGGGTTAGTTTATCTTTGATAGACTCTGGCGTCCGATTGACATCAGATGGTCGTATGGCCTCATGGGCATCTTGAGCTCCCTCCTGTAGCTTTCCTTGCACTGGCTTATGCTGTGAGTATTCTTCACCCCATGTATCGTGAATAAATTGTGCTGCAGCATTCTTTGCAACAGATGAAATACGCGTCGAATCTGTACGCATATAAGTAATTAATCCTACTTGACCTAACCCCTTACCCAGATTAATACCTTCATATAGTTGCTGTGCAGCCATCATTGTTTTACGCGTTCTAAATTTTAACTGTGTATTGGCTGTTTGTTGCATTGTTGACGTCGTAAATGGTGGTTGAGGTTGGCGCTTGCGTTGCTTCGTATCCACCTTAACAATATCAAAATCACCATCTTTGTTAATTCGCTTCAACACATCTTGCACACTGTCATTGTCTGGCAATGGCTGCTTTTTTCCATCAAATCCGTAGAATATTGATTTGAATTTGGTACGATTCTTTTTAAACATAGAATCTAGCGTCCAATATTCTTCTGGCTGAAAAGCCTGTATCTCACGTTCACGCGCAATGATCAAGCCTAAGGCCACAGACTGCACACGGCCAGCCGACAACCCACGCTTCACGGTTTTCCACAGAATCGGTGATATTGAATAACCTACTAATCGATCAAGAATACGACGTGCTTGCTGTGCATCAACAAGATCTTGATTAATAACACGCGGTGTTTTAAAGGAATTTTTAATCGTATCTTTTGTGATTTCATTGAAAACAACTCGATTAGGTTGTTCAGGATTTAAATCCAAAATATGCTGCAAATGCCAAGCTATTGCTTCACCTTCACGATCCGGATCGGAAGCCAGATAAACGGCTTTTGCGGCTTTTGCTTCCTTGCGTAATCCCTTAATAACATCGCCTTTTCCACGAATATTAATATACTTAGGATCATAATCGTTTTCGACATCAACACCTAAGGTGGATTTAGGCAGATCACGTATATGACCAAGGCTAGCAACTACTTTATAGTTGCGACCTAAATACTTTTCAATTGTTTTTGCTTTCGATGGACTTTCAACAATAACTAGATTTTTCTTGATTTTAGATTTCTTCCGTGGTGCCGCTTTTTTCTTTTTTGTTGCTGTTTTGGTTTCTGCCAAAGTAAATTTCCTCGCAATCTTTTATGTTTAAATATAGTATTTTCTGTTACATCAGTCACTAATCAAATTGTTTAAGACTTTATAATTTAAAATTGATTTGATTATAACACAAAACCGTATGTCCAGAATTAATCTAAGCAGACGGCGTTGTAATTGGAAAATAAGTTTTACCTTTTCCAAGCAAAGAAATGCAACAGTTTAATAATACCTAGTACCAGTAAAGAGGCCCCAAGTAATTGCCAAAGGAAGATTGCACTAAGCAAAGGCGCAAACAATAACGCGATTCCACCAATAATACTGATGAGAGCTGAAAACATCGCCCACCCTTTTTGTGTGTAATACTTCAGTGACCCAAATTCAATAATTCCTTCCAGTATCCATGTCATACCAACAAGCAAGCCGACAATTATAAACAAGTAGGTAGTTGCTGCATACAGGTTTATAAAGGTAAATACGCCAGCGATAAAGTAGACAGCCCCAATAACCAAGTTACCCACACGAGCCCAACCGTCTTCATCTTTTCTATCGAATACGGATGCTATGTGCGATATACCTATCGCAATAAAAGCTAACCCAATCAAAGCGGCTACTACTGAAGCACTGTGCGTTGGCCAAAAAAATATCAGAGCACCAAAAATAATTGACACAATAGCGTCAAATCCAATAATATTGCGTAGTTTTTTTAAAAATATGTCTGACATCATACATCCTCCTTCTTACTTACTTCATATTATACGCTTTTAATGGCTAGTTCTCATTTTTGGATTAATCTTGATGTTTAATATGCTTTAGACTTAATTCATCATCTACTTTTTGTGAAAATAAAAACCAACCAGAAACCAACCTGGCTGACTTTTTTCCCTATTATCAATGCTTGTCTGAATAAAAACCACTCTCGGTCATATAACCTTTAGTGGCTACCCCCATAGTTACCATAGGTGCAGCACCAAATAATCGTAAGCCTTTATTCAAATAGGCATTGGCACGGTTTTCTTGCTGATTTTTTCTCAGTATATCGTAATCAATATCTCGACCCATTAGCATATCCTCCTTTCACTTAAAATAGTAGCAAATAAAAACAACCAAAATACTCCGTTTGGTTGTTCTTAGCCTATTTCGTTTTTATTGATTGGTGCCTATTAAAGAATCGATATCAGAAAGACAATTAGAAGACAAGCTCCTACTAAAATTAAAGTAAATAGATGGACCATGTTGGACTCGAACCAACGACCGAACGGTTATGAGCCGTTTGCTCTAACCAACTGAGCTAATGGTCCAGACAGTAATGCCCCACAATAGTACTTTGAAATAAAATTGGTAATTTTACATCATGATATTTTCGAAACTATCGTAGGTCACAACCAGTTTAAATTATATCATCAAAACATAATAAATTAAACTTGAAAAACATAAATATTGAAAAAATAAGATATGGTTTTCCGTGACCATATCTTATTTATTGTACACATTTCAGCATACATATTTAAGGAGCATCTGACTCGTTGTCAGAAAATTATTGATGTGTAAACGAATCCTCAACATAAGAAAACGCTTACAAATTTATTATATCAGCATTTCAAGTTCCGTCAATGCCTTTTATGATATAAATGTTTTAAGTTTACATATCGAACAACTGGTCTGTACAAGTATATTTGCATGTCATACTTTAGAAGTATTATAATTAAAAAAGTATGGTAACTCACGCTTAAAAATAAAAAATTTGTTCCTATTTTTTAATAATACTAAAAAATGATTGTTCAATACGTGCCAAATATCCACGCTAAACTGTTCGGGAGAGAATTTATTATGTTAAAGTTACTAAAAAAAGTAACTATCAGTGCAGTGTTAGTGGTTGCCACTAGTACGATATACCCTGCTTTGGGTGTTGCTGCTGATAGTTATCAGAAGGACAAACTAAGTGGTGCTGAGCAGCATCCTCTTAGTTTCAAAAACGAAAAACAACTTGTTCTAGCTGATCAAGATAGTCAAAAGCGTGCGGTTGATGCTCATATTCAGCTCAATTATGCTGAAGAACCAACTGCAAAACAAGCAACAAAACTAAACTACGATCCTGTTGGTTGGCACAATTATAAATTCAAATATAAAAAAGCCAACGCATCTATTGGTAAGTCATGGCTATTCAATCGCGGACATCTTATTGGCTATCAATTCAGCGGCTTAAATGATGAAGCAAAAAACTTAGTTCCAGAGACAGCTTACCTAAATACTGGCGCACTTAAAAAATCGAATGCCAGTAACAAAAAAGCTATGCTTTATTATGAAAGAGGTCTCACAAAATGGCTTAAGCACCACAAATCAAGCCGTTTAGATTATCAAGTTACACCAATGTATAGTGGCAATGAACTCTTGCCACGACAGATTCGCCTATCTTACATAGGCTATTCTAACTCTGGAGAGAAAGTTAAGATTAGTCTTAAATCATACCGTGAAGAAGATGGCAATGACGGTGCAACAGTAGTTTACCTAAATAATGACAGTTCAAACGCAATTATTAATTATGCTGATGGAACGGCCAAAAATACATTACACAAAAAAGCTGACTTAGCCGCTCAAAAAGAAGCTGCAGAAGAAGCTAGCTCCGCGGCAGCTTCTTCATCTGCCAGAGCCAGTTCTGAAGCAGTGTCATCTGCCAAAGCTAGTTCCGAAGCAGAACAATCTTCAATAGCTGCTGCACAAAAAGCTGCAAGTGAAGCTAGTGTATCACAGGCAGCCGCCGCGTCATCTCAAGCGGCAGCTAATTCTGCAGCAGCAGCTTCAGCTGCACAAGCACAAGCAGCACAGAATCAATCTGCAGCAACACAAACATACACTGGTGAAAGTCAACAAATTATCGGAAATTCAAAATCACATATTTATCATGTTCCTGGTCAAGCTGGCTACTATATGAACAGTAGCAACGCTGTTTATTTTAATAGTGAAGCAGACGCCCAAGCGGCAGGATATCGTAAATCATTACGTTAACAAAAAAGCCCTCACGGGCATACATAATTATTTTGCACGAACTCAAAAAGATTGAATTAAATATCACTTTGCTGATTCAAAATCATAGAAATAAATGCTCTACGATAAGTCAACTTTTCACTGATATTTTCTAAAATCGTCCGTGTCTCTCGTGGCTTATCGGTAATCACGCCATTGACACCTATCATATAGGCCGTTTCAACATCAAGCTTGTCGTTAACTGTCCAACTATACAAATCTTTGTTATGCTGTCTAATTTGGCTGGATAAATGTGCATCAACCTTTGAATATTCTATAGCATAGAATTTACTAATTTTATTTCCATCAACTGTATTTTTAACGGGTGATAATAATCCTGTAGTTAAACTAGTGTATTGATATATTCGCTTAATAACGTTTTGGTTCATTGATTGAATTTCGCTTTTATTTTCCTTCATTTGCTTGCCATATTTGGCTACAAATTGTTTTAATTGCTCATCTGTTATCGTTTGATTCAACTTCAATTCTACTAATAATTTTTGTTTTTTGTTATTCGCCAAATCAATATATTTCGAAAAGCTAGTTAAATAAAATTGATGCCCATCTTCTGTAACTTTTTTGGTTTTCAGAGTAGACCAATTTGTTTTTGATATGTCAAGCGTTTCCCCCGAGACTGTTTTTATTTTAGTATTGTGTGTCAGAACATATACGCCATCTTTTGTGGGTTGAATGTCAATTTCAATGTAATCAGGATGAGTAGCAATAGTTCTTTTCAAAGCAATTAACGAGTTTGGGACGGCATTCGGATATGAAACACCTTTATGTGCAATCACTAAATATTTTTCTCTTGGCGATATAAAATAATTACCGGAAATTAAAGTACTGCCTGCCCCAATGACTATGAGTATGAGTCCTTGCAAAAATATCGAAGAGCCATTCAATTTTTTTTCAGCATCTTTCTTGTGGTCGGTTGTCAAAAGAGTGACATACAGGTTTAAGATATATGCAGTAATAACATACATTAATCCACTTGTAATGGCAAGTAAGATATTAGCAATGAGGCGTCTATTATTTACGTCAAAAAAAGTATCAGCAAATAGCTGCAAAAAATATAATAACGCAAAACCAATGCCACTTGCTACCACCAAACGAATTATTGATTTTAAGAATAACTGTATTGCCGAGGCCATGCCTTCTCTTGCAGATATCTTGATAGCGTTCAATAAGGAATAATCTTGATAAATCGCAAAATAACTAATGTGTCTGAATTTAATTAACAATAAAATCAGTACAAGATAACACGCTGTGAAAATTGTATTTGCCCAAAATCCACTCACCATATCAACAAAAGTTTTGGGTAATGCAAGATATTGAGCAAATGGCACTTTTAAACCAAATTCAACTAACGGGATCATCAAAATAATAAATGCCGCGATTGAAGTATGTAATTTGTAAGACAACAACTGCCTAGTAAAACGCTTTTCGCTTTTTTCTCCCCACGAACGCCGAAGAAAGTATAATACAATACCTGCGAACATAAACCAAAGGACAATATAAACCGCAATTATTCCCAATAAAGATCCTAAGTACTTTGAAGCTGAGTCGGTCAGTGAAGCTAAACTACTCGTATCAACTCGATAAAAGTCTGGTAACGTTTTTTGAGCAAAATAAATGATTATTTTGGCAACGAGATTGTAAATAAACAAGGCGACTGCCCATTTAAAAAGTGTATTTAATTTTATTTTCTTCATAAGTATTCTCTCACGAACTTCAGGGATATTATAAATTTTATTTTAGACATAAAAAAGAAAGCACAAGCTAGTACTATTTATAGTACGTAACCCGAACAATCTCATGTTACCATTAAAACAAATTAATGTCATAATCTGTTATTATCAGTCTAATAATCATCGATGCGTTTTAAAAAGTTGATGGTCACTTGATTGAAATTTTCTGGTTCTTCAATATGTGGAATATGTCCCGCTTCTTCAAATATGTGTTCTTCACCGAATGTAGACATATCCTTCAAATCATAAACGTGGTCAGCTGGCCATAACGGAGAATGTTTACCCGCCAAGAATAAATGTGGTACGCGTTCACGTTTAACAATGTCACGCCAATCTTCGATAAAACTGTTTACTAATAACGGTTCATTATATTTAAAGTTAAAGGGATGATAAGCCGCTGCAAGTTTACGTTTGATGTCACTTGAAATTTTAGCATGTGTTAATTTAGTATGTGGCAACTTTTCTGCCGCCGTCCATATCATTGTTATATCTGCATTAAAAATCCCCAGAGACCAAGTTTCATCCCTTAAAATCTTGGGAATTTGATCTTCCGTAATAATAGCTTTGACACCTGCTTCGCCATACAGCGACAAATAGGACCAAATTGTACTTGCACCCATTGAATGTCCTACAAGAATTACTTGATTGAGCTGAAGCGCTGCGATCAACTCGGCTAAATCTTGCCCATGTCTTGACATACGCATGCCATAATCAACCGTTTGACTTTCACCATGATTGCGACGATCATAAGTAATCACCTGAAACCCAGCCTGTTTAAGCGGTTCTATTTGTGCCGCCCACGTAGCCTGATTGCCTGAATAACCTGCAACTAAAATAATTGGTTGCCCGTCGCCGTATATATTGTAATTCAGTTTTACGTCATCATTTGTTATAAATGTTGACATTGTTTACCCCCAACATCTTCAATTCTTAAACTCATCACAACTTTGTACTTAAATATGGATTGGTAGCCCATCGGCTAACTCAGCTGCATCCATAATTGCTTCACCGAGTGTCGGATGTGGATGTATTGTCAATGAAATATCCTTCGTTGTCAAACCATTTTCAATCGCTAAGGACAGCTCGGAAATCAGGTCTGATGCAGAGGGACCAACAATCTGTGCGCCAATTAAGGCATTACTACTCTTATCACTAATCAGCCGTACAAAACCAACAGCTTGATCCATAGAAATGGCTCGACCATTACCGGCAAACGGGAACTTTGAAATTTTTGCATCCAAATGATTTACTTTGACTGACTTAGGCGTTTCACCAGTTGTTGCTAATTCATACTGCGTATAGGCTACAGAAGGTAGTGAATAATGTAAATCACGCGCCTGCGCATCTTCTGCGATGGCTGCAGCAGCTATTTTTCCTTCAAAACTAGCTTTATGAGCCAACTGCGGACCTGCGACAACGTCTCCAATGGCATATATATGCGGTACACTCGTTTTCATTGTATCGCTTGTTGTAATCAAGCCTTTGCTGTCTACTTTGATATCGGTATTGTTCAATCCCAAACCGTCTGTATTGGCACGACGTCCCACAGCTACTAAGAGATAATCGCCCGTAATACTTTGCTCCTTACCGTCTGCCTCGTAGGTCAACGTCACTTCCTTAGCAGTCTGTGTTGCTTCCTTAGCCATTGCGGATGTCACAACCGTACCACCATGAGCTTTAAAATCATCTAATACTGGTTTCGTCATTTCCGCATCAAAACCGTTCAGTGTGTGATCCAAACCCTCAATAATGGTTACTTGCGCTCCTAAATTAGCATAGGCACCGCCAATCTCAGATCCAATAACGCCACCACCAACAATAATTAATCTTTTTGGTATTTCAGTAAAACCTAAAGCACCAGTAGAATCAACGATGCGTTCACCAAACGGAATAGTTGGAATTTCAATTGGCCTCGAACCTGTAGCAATTATTGCATTGTTAAACTGCAATAGTTCATGACCATCCTCTTGTAAAACATTCAAGGTCTCGTTGTCATTGAACACTGCCTCTCCTTTAACAATTTCAACATGATGCTTTTTTAATAGCATCTCTACACCAGAAGTTAGCGTGTGTACCACCTTATTTTGTTTCCAATCTTGTGTCTTTTGCCAGTCAAGTGTGGCTCCAGAAGTGAGTAATCCAAACGGAGTCTCCTCAGTTGCTTCACGGTATCTATGACCCACATTAATTAATGCCTTTGATGGAATACAACCAATATTTAAGCACACACCACCAATATTATCACGCTCGATAATAACAACTTTTTGTCCAAGTTCAGCAGCCCGAATAGCAGCAACATAACCACCAGGACCAGATCCAATGACTACTGTATCAATTTCACGTGCTTGTGCACCAACAACCATAATTACACCTCCATCAACATATAGGCTGGGTCAGACAATAGCTGCTTCAAATAATTAAGGGCCGATTGCCCTAGCATGCCATCAATCAAACGATGATCATAGGTCAATGATAATTTCATGTTTTGGCCCACGGCTAGCTCTCCATCGTCATTGACAATCGGTTCCTTTAAGATCGAACCTAATCCCAATATTGCTACTTCTTTACCGTTAATAATTGGTGTAAACCAAGTACCTCGGGCCGAACCAAGGTTAGAAATTGTGATTGTTCCGCCCTGCATTTGGGCAGGTGTAATTGATCCATCACGAACTGCTTCAGCAAGATCAGTTATTTCTTGCGCAATTGTGAAAATAGACTTTCGATCTGCATTCTTAATGACTGGCACAAACAACCCAGCTGGCGCATCCACAGCGATACCCATGTTAACATCATCGTGATAAACAATTTCTTGCGCCTTCATGTCAACACTAGCATTTAATTCTGGGAATTTCTTAGCTACAGCTGCCAACGCTTTAACAGCATAGGCTAGATATGTTAAACGTATGCCTTTGTCATCTCGAGCCATTTCCTTAAACGCCTTACGGTGGCAAACCAATTTTCTAACATCAACAGAATCAAAATTCGTTACTGTTGGAATAGCTGCTTGCCTATCCATCGCTCTAGCTATCGCTTTACGTACTGGTGCCATTGGTTGACGCCCTTCACGCAATGGTAATGCTGGTGCTGGTTCCTCATGAACAGCTGCAGACGACTCTGTTTGAGATGTGGTTGATGTTTGCGTTTGAGTGGGTGCTGAATTGTCTGATCCCTGGAAATTTTCAACGTCTGCTAATGTAACATGACCATGGCGACCAGTAGCTGGTACTTGTGTTAAATCTATATTTTTCTCATGAGCCAAATGACGTACTGATGGCATTGCCAGCACATGACCGTTTGCTACTTGAACAGTGCTAGTTTCCTTAGGAGCTGTGTTTTTTGGGGTGCTTTGCTCTGTCTCCACTACGTTCGAAGAAATACTTGGTTGCGCTACATGACCGTTATCAGAGTCATTTTCACTGCTGCCGTCTCCATCAAACTCAATTAATGGATCGCCAACCTCAACTGTTGTTCCGGCATCAACAAAAAGTTTTGTAACTTTGCCACCATACGGAGACAAAATTTCTTGCATCAATTTATCATTTTGTACTTCTGCGACTGGATCATCAGCCGCTATCGTATCACCAACTTTAACCAGCCAAGAAGTAATATCTCCCTCCGCCATACCTTCGCCAATATCTGGCATCTTAAAAATCTCAGTCATAATTTACAACCTCCACTACTTTGGCCACAACATCGTCAGACTTAATCATCCAATCGTTTTCTGCTTGTCCAAATGGATAAACAGAGTCTGGTGCAGCTACTCGACCGATAGGTGCTTTTAAACTCAAAATAAATCGTTCAGAAATTTCACTCATAATAGCAGCGCCAATACCTGCCATTCGCTGCGTTTCTTGCACAACAACCACACGACCTGTTTTAGCAACGGTTTCTCCGATTGATTGAATATCTAATGGTGAAACTGTACGAAGATCTAGCACCTCAGCTGAAATACCGTTCTTAGATAATTCCTCAGCTGCCTTCAAGGCAACAGGAACACCACCGCCATACGAAATGATTGATACATCATCTCCCTCGCGTGCAATCGCAGCTTTATCTAATGGTGTCGTGTAGTATCCTTCCGGCACTTCACCTTTCAATGATCTATACAAATGTAAATTTTCTAGAAATACAACTGGATCATTGGACGCAATAGAACTTAGTAGCAACCCCTTTGCGTCAGCAGGATTTGCCGGCATCACAACTCGGATACCAGGAATTTGTGCTACCATGCCCTCTAAATTATCAGCATGCATTTCTGGTGTTTTAGTTCCGCCACCATAAGGCGAACGGACAACAATTGGCATGTTACGCGTACCATTAAACCGGAAACGATTTCGTGCCATTTGACCTGCTATCGAATCCATTACTTCAAACACAAAGCCAAAGAATTGAATTTCCATAATTGGTCGATAATCTTGAGTAGTCAAACCAATTGCCATGCCACCTATACCTGATTCTGCTAAAGGCGTATTAAACACACGATCTTCGCCGTATTTAGCTTGAAGACCATCAGTGGCACGGAAAACACCACCATTTTTTCCAACGTCTTCACCAAAGATAATCACATCATCATCTTTTTCCAATGCCAAGTCCATCGCTTCACGGATGGCATCGATATAACTTTTCACAGCCATGTTACTTTCCCTCGCTTTCAAACTTAGCTATTTGCTCTTTCATTGCTTGACTTGGGACTTCGAGTGTATTTTTAATAAAGTTAGAAATTTTTTGTTTCTCGACACTATCTGCAATCTTAATTTGGTCATCAATCAGTTGATTGACTTCTTTTACATAATCGTCTTCTTGTTCTTCGTTCCAAATACCCTGATCCTGCAATAACTTGCGCATGCGAATAAGCGGTTCTTTTTTCCACCATTCTCCAATATCATCTTTCGTTCGGTAACGTAGCGGATCATCTCCAGCTGTCGAATGAGCCTCCAAACGATTAGTAATCGTTTCAATCAGCACAGGGCCATTGCCATTTGCCGCCCATGCACGAGCCTCTTTAGAAGCCAAATAAACAGCGATTGGATCGTTCCCGTCCACTACCAAGCTTGGTAATCCAGCCGCCCAACCTTTTGCAGCTAAATGCGGTGCTGCTGTTTGCAAAGCGCGTGGTGTAGAAATAGCGTAACCATTGTTCTGAACGAAGAACACTGCATTAGCGTTATACGCTCCGGCGAAATTTATGCCCTCATAAAAATCGCCTTGTGATGTACCACCATCACCTGTATAAGCATACACGACCGCGTTTTTTCCACGTTTCTTCAACCCTAACGCAATGCCGGCCGCCTCCACATACTGAGCACCAATGATAATTTGTGGCATCCACGAATTTACTGGTTTGTCGTCTTCAGTAGTATATACATTACCTAAAACATGCCCACGTGACCACAAAATCGCTTTCCAAATTGGCCATCCCTTCACAACAATTTGGGGGATGTCACGATAACCCGGCATTAGCCAGTCATCATCATTAAAAGCATAAGAGGAGGCCATCTGTGAGGCTTCTTGACCAGCTGTTGGTGCAAAAAAACCAAACCGCCCCTGCTTAGCTAGTTTTGTTGAACGAATATCTAACTGCCGACTTAAAATCATGCGTTTTATAATATTGATTAAGTCCTCATTAGATAACTCAGCACGCTCAAAAGCTTCATCATCAACAATTTTTCCAGTATTGTCTAATACACTTAATGTTGGGAAACTATCTGCTTGTGCAGTAAGCTGATGATTAAAGTCAAGTACTTGCTTATTTGTTGCTGTTATGTCAGCCATTTATTTTTACCTCATCTTTCTGAAAGAATGTTTCTAAAAGCTCATCATTTGTGATGCTGCCAAAGTATTGACCATCTTTATTTCTGTCAAGTACTTCGGCAATTGCATCGCGAGTAAATGGAATACCGATTAATTCTGATTTTATTTCACGCCAATCTCTAACCCCTAAAAAGTCTCCTGTAAAGTTTACATCTGTAATATCACCATTTTTAACATCGATTTGTACATCAATTGCACCACCATCATATTTAGCATGATTGTTATACATAAACTGTGGGCTTTTTCCGTAATTCCAGGCCCACTGTGAAAACTTTTCATCGCGCAGCTTTTTGATAGAAGCCTTTTGTGCTTCACTCAACACATATTCCGTATCTTTGCCCTCATCTGTTAAATAGTATTTCAACTGATCAATAAATGTACTAATTGTTAACCCTTCAGGTGCATAGTCTTTGATATTGCCAACACGAGCACGAACTGATTTAGCTGCCTTAGATATGAACTTTTCGTCAGCCACATTAAGAGAACGTACCATAGCATCCACATCAGTGTCCCAGAGCAGTGTGCCATGATGCATTAGATAGCCACCGGCATATCTCTGGGCATTCCCAGAAACCTTTTTCCCCGCAATCTCTAAATCATTTCGTCCGGAGATATCAACATGTATACCAAGTGACTCCAAAGCATCCGCCATTGGTTTAACAAATTGATGAAAATCAACACTAGCACTAGTAGCAACTGGAACAAAAAATGTAAAACAAATGTTTCCTAAATCATGATAAACTGCGCCTCCTCCTGAAACACGACGAACAACTTGAACATTTTGTGACTCTATATACGCCTGATTTACCTCCGAAAAGGTGTTTTGATTTTCACCAATAATCACTGCTTTTTTGTTCTGCCATAATGCAAAAACCGGCTTTTTTGGTTTTAAATTTTTCAGTAACCAAGCATCCATGGCGATGTTGGTATAGGCATCTTGATTAAAGTAATTAATAAATTGCATATTATCAGCTCCTTATTGTAACCGCTTACACTCTACAACTTCATTGTACCACTAGTTTGACCAAAAAAATGATACATTTTAAAGTTTACAGCGCAAAAAAGAACCCTTACGGGTTCTTTATCTGATCTCTAAATTGTTTTACAACGGCGTAATCGCCAATGTAAGGCACATCAACACCATCTATTTTTTGATAAGGATCTTCACCCTTGCCAGCAACAATAACAATATCATTTTCATTTGCAGCAGAAATTGCTTCATGAATGGCTGCAATACGATTCATTTCATAATGCACCTCTAATTTATCATTATTGATATGCGCAGCAATCTCATGTGCAATATCCAATGGGTTTTCAAATTGTGGATCATCAGCGGTTAAATAAACTACATCAGCCAAATCGCTCACTACGTGTCCAAAATCAGCACGTCTCGAAACACCTTTATTACCTGGGGAGCCAACTACAACAAGCACTCTACCATTTGGATACTGGGCCTGCGCAAAGCTAAGTAAGGCCTGCATGGAGACAAAATTATGAGCATAATCAACAAAAGCAACCCCATGTCCATTAATTGGCAAACTAAGCATCCGGCCGGGAATAAACACTTCATCTAATCCTTTTACCATGGCTTGATGCTTAACACCAGCAAAAGAAACCAACATCATTGCTGCCATTGCGTTTGACTCATTGAAGTCTCCTGGAACATTTAAACGATACGAACCAAGCATTTCGTTGAATTCACTCTTAACAACAGTGAACCTACTTTCATGAATGGCACTTTCTTCAGAAGTAAACATTTGACGGCTGTATGTGTAGACCTTATGATGTGTTTTTTTAGCATAGGTGTAAATAGTATCAAAATGGTCTGTTTCAGCGTTGACAATCACCTCATCTGAGTGATCTAGTAACATCAACTTGTGTGCCAAATAATCTTCAAATGTTGGGTGCTCATTAGGGCCAATATGATCTGGGGAGATATTCAAGAAGGCGCCCACATCATAGCGTAGTCCATAAACACGATTTTTAAGATATGCTTGTGAACTCACCTCCATCACAAGGTGAGTCATACCATTATCAACAACTTGACGCATATCTTTAAACAATTCATATGACTCAGGTGTTGTTAAATCAGACTTTTTCTTGTCGGATGCTTGCGGACCAGTAATACGATCAACTGTAGAAAATAAGGCTGTATGATTATTAGTTGCCTCTTTCAGCATTGTATAGGCAAAATAAGCAGCAGTCGTTTTACCTTTGGTACCTGTAAAAGCACCAATCCATAGCTGCTCCTGCGGATAGTCAAAAAAAGCCATTGATAACAAGGATAAAGCCTTTTGAACATTCGTTACTTGCCACTGCGGTAAATCAACATCAATTTTTGTTTCTGTAATTAATCCTGTAATACCATGTACATTATCCAAGTAAGCCCTTTTGAAGGCGCCCTTAATAACAAATAAAGTATTTTTTTGTACTTCTCGGGTATCATAGTGTAAGAAATCAAACGTCATATCAACGTCTGGTGCATCTAATAATAGATTATGGTCCACTAATAAATTTTGAATTGTTTCAGTTGTTAATCTCATAATTTCATTATACTAAAAAAGCTGTGCAATAGTCGCACAAACTTTCAAATGCCTTCTTATTTTTGCTTATTCACTGACAAGGTTATATCAGCACTGGCAGCAGCATTGTCACGGTAGATATGCTTATCGTCAGCCACTGCAGCATAGACCTTGGCTAATTCCCGGGTTAAAATTTCTCGAACCTCAGTCGTTGTATGTGTATCCATCAACATTTGACGTAATGCTGAAGCATGGGCGAATCCACGCAAATAAATTTTAAAGTATCTTTTCAAAGCCTCAAAGTGTTTCGTTGTTACCGTTTCACTAACTTCATCAAATAAGTCTAATTGTAGATTCAACAACGCAATTGATTCTTCTAGTGTATGTTGGCGCGGTTCCTTTTCAAAAGCATACGGATTTTCAAAAATTCCTCGACCAATCATAATCCCATCAATACCTGGGTGTTCTTGGACTAATGCTATTCCCTGTGCTCTAGTTTTAATATCACCATTAATTTGGATTAACGTGTTGGGTGCTATTTCGTCACGCATTGCCAGTATTTCATCAATATGTTCATAATGAGCTGGTGCTTTAGACATCTCTTTACGAGACCGTAGATGGACAGTCAGAACTGCTACCTGATGCCGTAAAATAATTGGTAACCACTCTCTAAATTCTTCTGGTTTATAAAACCCAAGCCGCGTTTTTACTGAAACCGGCAAGCTACCGCTTTGAGCGGCAACAATAATTTCTTCAGCTAAATCAGGATGCCTGATCAAATCAGATCCAGAACTATTTTTAATCACTGTGCCATCTGGGCAACCCATATTAATATCAACAGCCTGATAACCCATATCTGCTAAAACCTCTATTGACCCGGCTATTTCTTTGGGTCTTGATCCCCATATCTGTGCCACGGGCTGTTGTTCGCCTTCAGCGACTGCTAAGCGACCCTGAACAGAAAACTTAGCTTTAGGATGAACCATCGAACTAGCATTGGTAAACTCAGTATAATAAACATCCGGTGCCGCTGCTTTGGCGACAACACGTCTAAAAACAGTATCAGTTACGGCTTCCATTGGTGCCATACTAAAAAAAGGTTGTTTGCTCTCGTGATTATTTTGTACTTTTTCAACGACTTCGTCCCAGAAAAAATTTGGTTTTAATTCTGACATTATTTTGCCTCATAAAGTTTCATACTCATAAAAATATCTCTCCCATTTTAACATGAGAAAGACATTTTCACAAAATATTGACAACCTAAAAAAGTGAATAAATGATCAATTTGATCTGCTACTAAGCAGCATCATTTTTGAACTGGCTCTAAATACGCCCCTCCCTATGAATTGCACTTAAAGTGTAGAATGATCCAGTAACGACAATCAATGCCTGAGAAGACTCACGAACACGCATTGCAAGTGAGATGGCTGCCGAAGCATCATTAGCAATCTCAACCTCAATACTTGGATAGTTCGATAAGATATCAGTTGCCAATTCGTCTGCAGATAACGCTCGTGTTTTGTTATTCGGTGTGACGGTAATGACGCGCTGAACAAATGGTATAATTTCATCCAACATCTCATGATAATCTTTGTCCTTGAGAACACCTAGAATCAAAGTCGGCTTAATTTTTAAGTGCCAAGAATTCAATGCAGAGACTAATCCCTGAATGCCATCAACATTATGAGCGGCATCAAACAAAATGTTTTTATCAGCATGATAATTCATCCGTCCCAACATTTTTACATTAGCAATGCCATTACGAGTCTTTTCGGTATCAAATTGATATCCTTTTTCGATCAATGCCGCTTTCGTTTTCAATACGATACTGAAATTATGAACCTGAAAAGCACCAGCCATACTTAAGAAATAACCGCTCTTGCCATTAATAATCAAATCAAGACCAGATGGTGAGGTATTAGCTATAATGATTTCATCTCGCTTATGTTCGAACCAACGTGCGCCAACTTTTTCTGTTCGCGCTTTTAATACCTTTTTGGCTTCAATATCTTGTCCCGGATAGTCGATTACCCATGTACCCGGTTTGATAATAGCGGCCTTGTTTTCAGCAATTTCGGCGATATTATGTCCCAACAAATTTTGATGGTCAATGCTAATTTTAGTAAAAACAGTTAACATTGGTGGCTCAATCGCATTAGTGGCATCCCAAAGGCCCCCTAACCCCGTTTCAAAAATAACCAAATTCACTTTTTTGTCAACAAATGCCAGCAATGAAATAATCGTAAAATACTCAAAATAAGATAAATAATAAAGTGGCACATTGTGATGTTTAAAAAGAACGACTAATTGATCATAATATTTTAAAAAATCACTTTTGGATATCATTTCCCCATTAATACGAATTTGTTCACGATCGTCCATGATAGAAGGACTTGAAAAATGACCATAGGTGTATCCATTGGCCTTTAAAATTGATCCCAACATTGTGCCTGTTGACCCTTTACCATTAGTCCCAGCAATATGGATAATTTTTAACGATTTATCAGGATGCCCTAACCACATCAACACCTCTTTTAGTACAGCTACCCTACCTTCATCAAGAATGCGCCATGTGTTGTCCAGACTTTTTAACACTGTCTTGTAGCGCGTTGTAACTTTTAACTCGCTTTTATCCATTTTTTTATCCACAATCAATCTCCAAAAAAGATATTTTCATTTAAACGCTTTGGTGAGCGGTATACCGTCTAAGACGTTTTCGAATTCCACATCAAGTAATTGTGCCATAGTGGGCGCTTCATCTACTAAGCTCGCTTCTTCAATTGTGCCATGCGCAATATCTGGTCCGGCCATCACAAGGGTAGTCTGATAGCCTACTTTATCCGGTCTGAATCCATGTACTGCTTTATAGCGATCGCTTTGACCTAATTCCTTCTCATCTGTGGGTTCCACAACTACTGGCCGATCAACTTCATCTGTAAAGAAAAAACCGTTTTGCGCTTCAACAATAAAAGTGGCTTCTGGATCAATGTGCCACTTGATAATATCTGCAGAAGTATAAATCATTTCGATACCAGGTACTTGCTGTACAACAGCACGCACCTCATCCACTAATGAAAGATCTTTTATATAAATATACGTAGACCCATCAGTTGTTTTGGCTAATACTCGCCAATCATTTGCAATCAGCCCTTTGTCAGTTACAGTGAGCCAATCATTAATGGCAAATAACTTGTTTAAATGGATCATATTTGCAACGTCAATTTGAAAATGATCACCTAAAACAACGAAATTGGTTTGCTCAAAAGTACCTGCATCTTTCGTCGCTTGAATAATATCACCAAGGTTGCCATCCAATCTTTTTAAAGCCTCATAAGCTTGCTTAGAACGCACCCCATATTTGTGCCGATGCGAATCCATATCAACTAGATGAATAGCTGTCATATCTGGCTTCTTGTGTTTAATTGTGTCTGCTGCGGCTTTTGTAATAAATTGGTCTAACTGTGGTTGTGCAATTCCTTTTCGAAACTTACCAAATTTTCTATTCATATCAAATAAAAAATAGGGTGAACTAGCATGAAACGACACAAAATATTGGTTGGTCCAAATTCGGTTAGGAAAAATTTCAGCAATATTCCATGTAATTGGCGCTTTGGCTGAAACCGGCCATAAAAAAGCAGCTGTTTTTAATCCCTTGTTGTGTGCCAAATCAAATAAAGTTGGCGTCTTGATGTCCCGCGCGTACCAAAACCAGTCTGGTGAATCCCCTAACTCCGGCTGGATTTTTGTATTGTTTACAATACCATGCTTGGCGGGATAAACACCAGTCATAATAGTTGTATGTGAAGGATAAGTTAGCGTTGGATAAATGCCTTCAACTTTTTTTACATGGGTTCCCCGAGCGATTAAAGCAGCAACATTAGGCATCAAATCAATGTGCTCTGCGATATCTTCAGCACCCATAGCATCAAAAGATACAATTACTAACGGGTTTTTAATAGTCATGAGTTTCTTCCTTCTCGTCAAATTACAAATATTTATATTTCATTTATTGTAGCACTGATATGAGAGACGTTCAAAAATATAATATTAGTATTTGAGTACTATACTTTAACTTAAATTCATTACTAAATAGACAATTAAAACTCAAGTGATAGACGTCTTATGATCATTTAAAATTCATATAACTATTGCACCTTATAATAATTTAAAATAGGATCACAATAAATAAGGAGAAATTTATGCCAGGGTTTTATATCATCATTTTTTCAGTTTTATTATTACTAATTTATGTGTCATTTCGTCTGAATGATGTTCACTTACTTGCATTTGTCAGCACAGTGTTGATTATCCAAATTGGATTTTGTGCCTTTGCGTTTTTCTTATTCAAACGTTTATAGTGGGGTGCGCTACTGATTTTTCAGTTAAAAATCCTCTTCTGTTTTGTAAAACTTCCGATTGTCTAAGCCAAATACTTTATCGGAAAATGATCCTGAATTTGTTTTTTCTAAAGCCCCCGTCATCATTTGAATCCCCGCATCCAGCTCATCAAGTTGATGGAGAACTTCTGCTTCCATTAGTGCCGGACGAACGGGCGATCCAAACTCTAGCAAACCATGATGTGCTAGAACCACATGACGCAAAATAATCATTTCCTCACTCTGCAAATCAAAATGTAACTCGTTTGCTGCTAAAACAATTTGCTCATCAATTAACGTAATATGACCAATTAAGTTTCCGGCCAATGTATATTGTGTAGCGATTGGTCCAGAAAGTTCGATCACTTTCCCCAAGTCATGTAGCAAGGCACCAGAAATCAGCAAATCCTGATTAAGTTGCGGATATTGTAAAACAAGATTCTTTGCTAGTTTAGCAATCGACAAAGAGTGAAATGCCAGTCCGCCTCCAAATGCGTGATGATTCATCTTTGCGGCAGGATATTTTAAAAACAAATCATTATACTGCGTAAATAATTTTCTAACTAATCGATTCCAGGTAGGATTAGCAATTGACAAGATAAAATCACTAAGTTCTTCGCTCATTTCGGCTTCTTTAATTGGCGCATGAGTCATAAAATCTGAAGGACTATCAGGTTCCCCAGCTTTAGTTAGTCTGACGTGAGTAATTTGTATCTGAGGCTGATCACGATATGATCCCCTAACGCCTTGTAAACTAACGACTTTTCCAGGAATCAAAGTTTTAATTTGTTCATCAGTAGCATCCCAAAGATTACCAGGCAGATCTCCTGAGCGATCCGAAAACAGTATACTGATATAAGTTTTCCCTGTTTTCGTTAAACGTACCTCTGCAGCTTTGATTAATGCAAAATTATCAATATGCTCTGTATCTTGATACTCTGCTAATAATTTGTTCATCTCATGGCCCCTTACCAGCTTAATTAGTTATAATTCTATCACTTTGTCGAAGTGTTCGTTATGAATAGCAGCTGTCCAATAGATAACTTGCTGATTCCGTCCAATATCAGTTAATAACGCTATAACATTTTGTTTACGACTTAAATCAAAATTAACAAATCCATCATCTACTAGAATAGGCATATTAATAATATCCCGAATAACTTGGCTTAACGCTAAACGAAAGGCCACATAAAGTTGTTCTTGTGTCCCGGTAGATAATTCTACTACACTAAACTTTTGTCGATCATTTCTCACGACCTGCAACGTATTTTTATCGAATTGAATGTTTACATATCGACCGGCTGCCAGTTTTTGAAAATAGTCCGTTGCTAACTGCTGCATCTTTGGAAAGCGATTTTGAGATGCATCTTGCAAGGCTTGATTTATCCATTTTACGCTCATTTTTTTTGCTAAATATTCGCCAAATTGTTGTGTCAGTTCTGTTTTTTGGTTAGCAAGATCTTGTTGTAACATCATGAACTGATCGTTACTAGTTCTTTGCTCTTGCTGCGCTTTATAATGTGCAATGTCGCTCTGCAATTCAAAGGCATGTTTTTGTAGTATCGTTAAGTGTTTTTGTTGTTTTTCTTTCTGTTCAAGCAGTTGAGTTTCATTATCATACTTTAACAGTTCTTGGCGCGTACTTTCATCAATTTGGTTCATGATATCTTGATAGCGCTGCTTTAATTGTTCATTTTTATTATATTGATCTAATGTGTTTTGCAGTTCGTGCAAATCTGTGACATGATATTCTTTAAAAATTGTTTTCTGTTCGTTCAACTTCTCAGACAACTTTTCCTGTTGTTGTTGTATTTCAGTGACAATTTGATTTTGCTGTTGCACATACATACTTCGCTTACTTTGCTCTGAAAGACTTTCTTGTTGTTGAACACTTATTAATTGCGCAATGGTTAATTCTAACGAATCTGAAAGAATCTGAATATCAAGCTTCAATGCAATTGGCTGTATCATTCGAATAAGACTGTCATATTGGCCTTCAATTTGTTCATTTAAGCTTTGAATATCCATTTTTTGTTGTTCATATTGATCCACCTCAGGCTGTATCTTCTTAATGTTTTGTATATTAAGGGGGCTGTAAGCCTTTTGAATCATTTGTCGTATTTGATTTTTCTTCTGTCGCTTATAGAAGAGACCTGCGGTTACAATTAGTGACAAAATAACCATCCACAGGGCAGGCCAGTGCATTATAAAAATACTAACGAATAAGATTAAAATTAACGCACCAGTTGACAGCAAATACACATTTGAAGAGGATAAACTTTGCAACTCACTGTCTGTTAATCCTTTCGGCACATCCCCCTCAAACTGAGCTTCAATTTGTTCCTTCTGCTTTAGCAAATTAGTTCTCTTCTCAGTATTCACTGCCAAATTTCGTTGCGCTACTTGTGCTTTTGTCAAAACCATTTGGTCGGTTTTGTCATCACTCACTTCATGAGGCACTTCAATATTTTTTAACGCTTCATTATGCCGCAAAATATTATCATTCAAAGAGTCAATTTCAATTTGTAATCGTCGTGCTTGCACGACCTGCTTTTCATCAACAGAGGGTACATTTTCGATTTCTATTTTTTTAGCTGATTCAAACAATTGGTATTGTTGTACTAACTGTTGTGTTTCTTGTAGTTGTTGACTAGCAGTAAGAATTTTTGCTTCTTGCTCATGTTGCTCACTTTCTAAATCAGTTAGTGCTTGTTCTGCCAACATAAAGTCATCTAATTCAGCACTTTTTTGATGTAATTCTTTCGTGGCATTTTCATATTCTTTAATGGCAATATTTAAAGGTCTTTTATTAGCCCGCGGAGCAAATAGTTTATCAGCAGACTTATCAAATTCAGCCATGACATCTAACCAACCGGTGCTCCCTACAGCACCAATATTTAGCAGCAACTTTTGAAAATCCACTGATTTGATTTGAGATATTCGGGTTAGGTCTTCTTGGTTAAAATTAAAAATATCGTCAAATGCTTCTCTTGTAAGTGGCGATAATTTTTGTTTCAACCACTTTTCTGGATCAATAATTTCCGTTTGATTAATTAAGCGTGTAATTGTCAAAGTTGTTTTGGTACGATTCAAACGCGTAATTTTGACATCACCCTCATCGGTTTCTAAAATTAGGCTACCACCGTATTGGCTTCCGTCCTTTGGATCGTAAACATTATGACCATTTTTTTTCGTTGGAAAGCCAAACAAGACACCTACAATAAATGCTCTTAGGGTTGTTTTTCCCGACTCATTTTGTCCGAAAATAACCTGCAAACCATCCGATAAATCAAAAGCTTCTTGCGACCAACGGCCAAATCCGCTAATTTCTAAGCGTTTAATCTTCATTGTTTTGTCGCCTTTCTGCGATTAATTGTTCCATAGCATTTTGAAGTTCTTCCTGACCATCATCACTCATGAAATGCTCACGAATAAATACAGGAACTTGACTTGGCAAGTAATCAGTTATGTTAGACTCTTCAAACACCTTGTCAAGCGCCCCCGTCCAGTATTGTTGATCAATATTGTCAGAAACTAATGATAATTGTCTAGCATTAGCAACACTTAAACGAACGACCCACATGTTAGTTGGTAATTGATCACGTAGTTTGTCTAATGTCACACCGCTATTAATTCTTTCAATAATGGTTGCATCAATCTGAGCAGTTATAGTGATTGACCAAAAAGTTATTTTGTCATTTTTGAGACTGATAATTTGATCAATTAGGTCAGTCTCATCTGTCATTGACGAAATCGTCGTACTATTCCAATTAATTGGTGCAATATTTTTAAATTCTGGAATTAAACGTTGATTCTCAGAGTGAACCAAGTAATAGCCTTTGTCCCCGGTTTCTTTACGATTTAAGCCCTGTAAAACACCAGAATAACCAATAAACGGCTGCTCATTTAGCGTCTGACGTATATGAATGTGACCCAAAGCCCAATAATCATAGTTCTTTTGCAACATATCACTCAAGGAAAAAGGAGCATAAGGATCACCAGCCACACCAAGTGCACCATGATACAAGCCTATTTGATAGTCAGTATCTCCCTTGCTAGGAAAATCATCAATGATTTTTTCAGTTTGACGTTGGGTTTGGTAACTAAAGCCCGTCAGCGCAACTTTTTCTCCAGAATGAAGTATTTTAATTTTTGTTTCTACTTCTTGATGAAAAACGTGGATATTGTTTGGCCAGGGCAGATGATTTCTCGTATCTGCTTCAAAGTCATGATTCCCAAAACTTAAAAAAACATCAATGCTCACATCTGAAAGTCGTTTGAATTGTTTGCTCACTACTTCTTGAATAAATGGACTATTCTCCGCTGAATTATATAAATCTCCTGGGAATAAGACAAAATCGACCTCAGCAGAAATAGCATCATCAATTAATTGCTCAAATGCCTTAATTGTTGCTGTTTGAACTGTTTTTTTTAGAGTAAATGGCAACTGTTTATCCAGACCAGAAAAAGGATTGCCAAGATGCACATCACCTGCATGAATAAATTTCATATAATCTCCTAAGCGAATATTTGTTCGTATAGATAAGTATACCTAAAAAAATAATGTGATTCAACTAAAAAAGCGCTCTAAGCAGCGCTTTTTGTCAGTATTTTAATGTTTAAAGTGACGTGTTCCACTGAATATTAAGACAACGCCCAATTCATCAGCCTTGGCAATCGAATCCTTGTCTTTTATAGATCCACCAGGCTCAACAATCGCTTTAATACCATGTTCTGCTGCATACTGAACAGAATCATCCATTGGGAAAAATGCATCTGAAGCTAATACTGCTTCATCAAACCCTGGCTTTTTTTCTGCCTTTTGGATTGAGTAAACAACTGAATCAATACGATTCGGCTGTCCTGCACCGATACCCAATGTTTGACCATTACGAGCGACAACAATAGCATTTGACTTCACATGTTTCACTACTTTTTGAGCAAAAATCATTGCCTGTAACTGTTCTTTAGTAGGCTGTGCTTTTGAAACCACGGTAAAATTATTTTCAGACTCACCAACCAAATCACGCTCTTGTACAACCACCCCACCTAATACGGAAGTGACTTCCAATTTTTGTGGAATACTTATTGTAAATGGTAATGTCAGCAAACGAAGATTTTTTTTAGCTGCTAAAATTTCATATGCTTCCGGTGTGAAGCTTGGTGCAATAATAATTTCAAGGAAAATAGCATGCATTTTTTCGGCAGTTGCTGCGTCAACTTCACGATTAAGCGCTACAATACCACCAAAAATTGAAATATCATCAGCAGCAAAAGCTTGATCCCAAGCAGCTTCCAAAGTTTGTCCCTGCCCTATTCCAGCTGGATTCATGTGCTTAACTGTAACAACTGTCGTTTCTTCATATTCAGCAATTATTCTAAGAGCAGCATCAGCATCACGAATATTATTATATGACAATTGCTTACCATGTAAAATATCAGCATTCAAAACTGAATAAGATTCAGGTAAGGCTGTCTTATAGGCAGCTGCCGATTGATGAGGATTTTCACCGTAACGCATATCATCAAATTTTTCGTAAGCTAATGTTAGATTTTCAGGAAATGATGTTTCCGTCAAATAATTGGCAATCAAGGCATCATAACTGGCAGTATGTTGAAACACTTTTGCGGCTAATGACTTACGATATTCACGATCCACTTCACCAGCTTTTAGCTTATTGACAACAACGTCATAATCTTTTGGATCCACAATTGGCAAAACTGATGCAAAATTTTTGGCAGCAGAACGTAACATTGAAGGGCCACCAATATCAATGTTTTCAATTGCTTCCGCCTCAGTAACACCGTCTTTTTGGATGGTTGATTTGAAGGGATATAAATTAACAACTACCATATCAATCGGTGTGATATCAAATTCTGCTAATTTAGCCATGTGCTCTGGTAAGTCACGACGAGCAAGTAAACCAGCATGGACACGAGGATGTAAAGTTTTTACACGGCCATCCAACATTTCTGGAAAATCAGTTACTTCATCAATTGAAATAACATCTAAACCGGCATCGACCAACACTTTATGAGTACCGCCAGTAGATACCAATTCATAACCTAATTCAACTAAATTTTTGGCAAAAGGGATTAAACCACTTTTATCAGAAACGCTAAGTAATGCTCGTGTCATTTTAAAAATACTCCTTCATCTATTAACTTTGCAAGTGTGTTGGGATATAGCACATGTTCAACATTATGAATACGTGTCTCAAGTAAATCAATGGTATCATTCACCAAAATTGGGACAGCTTCTTGAGCAATTATCTCACCGGTATCAATGCCATTATCCACAAAATGAACGGTTACACCGGTCTCTGAAACACCGGCTTCAAAGGCATCTAGGATGCTGTGTCGTCCCGGAAATTTAGGTAGCATGGCCGGATGGAGGTTAATAATCTTCCCTGAATAGGCATCGATTAACTTTGGCGTCAAAATACGCATATAACCGGCCAATAAAATACCATCAACTTGATCTGTTTCAAGTTGATTAATAATGACCTGTTCCGCTTCGATCTTCGTTTCATAATTAGAATATTTGATTGCTGTAGCAGGAATACCGAATAATTTTGCTAAATTCAGGGCACCAGCAGTTGATTTATCAACAATCAAACGTACGATTTCAGCATTCAGATTTCGCTGTAAAATAGCATCATTTAATGCTTGAAAGTTGGTCCCCGTACCAGACGCAAAAACTGCTAACTTTACTTTTCTCACCATGGTTCATTACCTGTAAAGACAACTCGATCGTTCTGAGCAGGCGTTATTTTACCAAGCACGTAGGCTGTTTGATTTTGATGAGTTAATAAGGTCATTGCATCTGCTAATTGTTGTGGCTTTACAATCAGAATCATACCTAATCCATTATTGAACGTCAATAGCATATCTTCTAAAGATAAATGTCCTTTAGCTTGTAGTTCGTGGAAAATAGGCAAAATCGGCCATGAACCCCAGCTTATTTCAGCAGAAACATTATCGGGCAATGCTCGAGGTAAGTTCTCTATGATTCCTCCACCAGTAATATGCGCCATGGACTGCACAAGGTTAGCTGCAACAAGCGGCCAAACAGATTGAGCATATAAAGCTGTTGGAGTCAGTAAGGTTGCCTTTGTCTCAGGAGATAATTGATTAAAGTCGTCATCCGACTGAACACCAAAAACCTGACGTACTAGCGAATAGCCGTTAGAGTGAATTCCAGAAGATGGCAAACCAATCAAAACATCTCCTTCAGAGACATTTTTTGCAGACAATAATTGTTGCCGCTCTGCAATACCAACAGCAAAAGCTGCTAAGTCATAATGTTTTTCCGCGTACAATCCTGGTAGTTCAGCACTTTCACCACCAATTAGAGACATATTTGATGCTTTGGCGGCTTTGGCAATGCCAGTGACAATTTCAGCAACAACTTCTGGTCTCATCTTGTCCACAGCTAAATAATCCAGTAAGAAAGCTGGCTTTGCGCCCTGAGCTAAGATATCATTAGCCACCATCGCTACTAAATCTTGTCCAATTGTATCATGTTTATCCGCAGCGATAGCCAACAGTAGTTTTGTTCCTACCCCATCAGCGCCTGAAATCAAAACCGGATCAGTGTATCCTTTTCCTAAAGCAAATGCAGCGCCAAAACCACCAATACCGTCAAGCACTTGGTCATTATATGTATCTGCAACTGCATCTTTCATTAAATCAACAGCACGTTCTCCAGCCCTGATATCGACGCCAGCTTTCTGATACGCATTTTTCTCACTCATATTTCCACCCCCTGAATTGTTTGTGAATCTAAATGGATAGTGCCATCTGACAAAAGCTCCTGATGTCGCAATGAAGCCACTTGACGGGGATGATAAGTGGTTACTGGTTCAGGAACGAAATCAACTTCTCCAGAACGAACAAATCGGTCTAAACTGGCTTTATAATCATAAATTGGACTTGGATAATGCCCATCAAAGTAAGCGGTCGTTAGCCCAGTTCCTTCTCCATCATATGGTAAGTCAATTGCCTTAACCAGTGCATCAACTGACAAAAATCCAAGTGAATCAGCTTCAATCATTTTTGTCATTTCAAGCAATGAATGATTTGCGCCCATCAGTTCTTCTGTTGTTTGCATATCAATGCCATAAAATGACGGAAATTTAAATATAGGACTCGCAATTCTTACATGAACTGATTTAGCACCAGCTTCTTTCAGCATTCGCACGATAAACATAGAGGTTGTTCCACGAACAATTGAGTCATCTATCAAAACGACATTTTTATCAACAACAACGTCACGGACAGCGCTTAATTTCATACGAACGGCTCGTTCTCTTTTATCTTGTGTTGGTTCAATAAATGTACGCGCAATGTATTGATTTTTTACTAACCCCATCTCATTTGGTAAACCACTGGCTTCAGCAAACCCAGCGGCTGCACTCAAACTAGAGTTCGGAATGCCAACAACAATGTCTGCTTCCGGAACCGGCTGTTCTGCTGCTAAAGCTGCCCCCATCCGCTTACGTGCCTTGTGTACATTCACACCATAAATCATTGAATCAGGGCGAGCAAAATAGATATATTCCATCGAGTCAATATTTAAAGTGGTTTTATCAGTATATGTATCGATGGTTAAACCATTGTCGTCGATCGCGATTAGTTCGCCAGGTTGTACATCGCGTACGAACTTGGCACCAACAACTTCAATAGCAGCTGTTTCAGATGTAACAATGTAGTGACCATCCGGCATTTGACCAATGACAAAAGGTCGAAACGCGTGTGGATCCAACGCAGCAAACATTCCATGTGGCGTCAATAGCAAGAACGCAAATCCACCATGTACAATGTTTAAAGCTTCTTTTAGTTTATCAATAAATTTGTCTGCTTTAGATCGGCGAATTAAATGCAATAAAATTTCAGAATCAGAAGATGATTGAAAAATGGCCCCTTCTTCTTCCAAATTTTCACGTAATGTAAGGGCATTTGTCAAATTACCATTGTGCGCTAATGAGATTTGCATGTCATGAAAATTTACCATCAAAGGTTGGATGTTTTCTAACCCATTAGATCCCGCTGTGGCATAACGCACATGACCAATAGCACTTTTCCCAGCTAATGCTTCAATGCGAGATGTATCTCGAAAAACATCACTCAGTAGACCTAAACCACGTTCTTGCCACAAATGACCATTATTGTTAGCAACAATACCAGCACCCTCTTGACCACGATGTTGTAATGCATGTAGTCCATAGTATGTTAATTGCGCCGCATCGGATCGACCCCAGACTCCAAAAATGCCACATTCTTCATTCAAACTACGCACATTAAGACGTGATGTTTCATTTTTTTGTTCGTTCATCATCGTTACTCCGCGTTTAGTTTCCATGCGATACTCTCCTGGTAGATTTTCTTCGTTTCGCTTAATGACAATTGAATATCGCTTGTTGTCGTTGTAATATTAATCGTATCATCTGCTGTAACCACACCTAATTTTATTACTCGGTCACCGGCTAGCGATTCAAATGTTGTCCTATTTTCAGGTGACACACTGACTACAAAACGACTTGGTGTTTCCGAAAATAAATACTTATCGGCTAAGTCTACCGAGATATCAAAACCAAGATTTCCAGCAAAGGCGCTCTCAAGAAGACCAACGATTAATCCACCTTCAGATAAATCATGCGCACTATTAAGCAGACGTTGATCAGTGACATCTAGAATGACCTGTTGCGCTGCTAACTCGTCCTCATCATTAAAATCAAATAATTGACCGGCAATATGTCCTGTTTGCATCTTTTGAATTTCTGAACCGTTAAAGCTATCTTTCGTTCGCCCTACAAGATAAATGTTATCGCCTGCTTTTTGAAATGCCGTTCGTGTTGCTTTTGTGATATCTTCAAGCAAACCAACCATGCCAATCATTGGTGTGGGATAAATTGCTTGCCCATCTGTTTCGTTGTAAAGAGACACGTTTCCAGAAATAATTGGTGTGTCAAGCTGTTTAGCCACGTCATTAATCCCAGCAACAGCTTGATCCAACTCATAATAAACTTCTGGATTATCCGGTGAACCAAAGTTCAAGCCATCTGTGATGCCAATTGGCTTTGCCCCTGTGGATACAATATTTCTAGCCGCTTCAGCAACTGCCATTTTGGCACCCACACGTGGATTGAGATATAAATAACGAGCATTGACATCTGTTGTCATCGCTAATGCCTTTTGCGTATCACGAATACGAATCAACGCCGCATCTCCACCAGGCTTAATAGCCGTATCAGCACGCACTTGAGAATCAAAGTGTCGGAACAACGATGCTTTAGAAGCAATTGTTGGTTGTGTGAGTAATGTTAATATTGTTTCTTTGACGTTACCCATGTCTGGCTCAAATTGTTCATCTGTAAAGTTCGCCAATCTTGCCGGTTCAATCATTGGTAAGTCTTGCTTTGGCGCATGCGTTAAGAAATCAACAGGCACATCTGCAACAACTTCATTTTTGAAGTTTAATCGATAACGACCATCATCGGTAACTTGACCAATGATTACAGCATCTAAATCAGCCGATTGGAACAAGTCAATAATAGCTTGTTCTTCACCCTTTTTAACAACCAGCACCATGCGTTCTTGCGACTCTGACAACATTAGTTCATATGGCGTCATTCCTGTTTCACGTTGAGGGACCATATCCAAGTTCAAGTGAATACCCATGCCTGCTTTAGCAGCCATTTCAGAACTCGAAGATAGGAGTCCAGCTGCACCCATATCTTGAATACCAACAATAATATCAGAATGTTCACGTATTGCTTGGAGCGTTGCGTCCATCACCAACTTTTCCAAGAATGGATCGCCAACTTGAACAGCCGAACGATCAGATTTTTCTGCACTTGAGAACTCAGCAGAAGCAAATGAGGCGCCATTAATACCATCACGACCAGTTTTAGCACCAACATAGATGATTGAATTTCCTATGCCTTTAGCTTGTCCAACTTGCATAGCATTTTGGTCCATCAAGCCAACAGCCATAACATTTACCAATGGATTGCCAGCGTAAACGCCATCGAAACCAATTTCGCCTCCCACTGTGGGAATACCAATCGCATTACCGTATCCCGCAATTCCTGCTATGACACCGTCAACAATATGTTTTGTATGCGCATTGTCCAATTCACCAAAACGTAGCGAATCCAGTACAGCAATAGGTTGGGCACCCATTGAAAAAATATCACGTAAGATACCGCCAACTCCGGTTGCTGCCCCCTCATACGGTTCAACAAATGAAGGATGATTATGACTTTCAGCCTTAAAAACAACTGCTTGATTGTCACCAATGTCTAAAATTCCAGCCCCTTCACCTGGTCCCTGTAAAACACGTTCGTTGGATGACCAGAATTTGCGCAAAATTGGCTTTGATTTCTTATAAGAAACGTGTTCCGACCACATTCCTGAAAAAATGCCTGTTTCAGTAAAATTAGGTAGACGCTTTAACTCCTTAACAATCAAATCATATTCTTGTTCTGTAAGCCCCCACTCTATATAAATTTTACTGTCACGTACTTCTTCGGGTGATAATTCATTTGTTGTCATTATATTAGGCTCCTGCTAGAATGCCGCTCAAAATACTTTTGAAAAAGTTCTTACCATCTTCGTTACCAGTCACTGCATCAACTGCACGCTCTGGGTGTGGCATCATACCAAAGACGTTACCATTTTCATTCATAATCCCCGCTATATCATGTGCTGATCCATTGGGATTATCCACATATCGGAAAACAATCAGATTATCCTCTTCAAGTTTCGTCAATGTTTCTGCATCGGCATAATAATTTCCTTCTGCATGTGCCACAGGAATATTAATTATTTCTTCAGAATCATAAGCATTTGTATAAGCGGTGTTTGGATTTGCAATTGAAAGTGCTATCTCATCGCAAATAAATCCTGGTTTTTTATTTGTTAATAGTTGTCCAGGTAGCAAACCAGCTTCTGTCAAAATTTGAAATCCATTACAAATGCCAACAATAAGCTTGCCATCATTAGCCGCCTGTGTCACAGCACTCATGATTGGTGAAAAACGGGCAATCGCTCCTGTACGCAAATAATCTCCGTATGAAAAACCACCTGGTAAAAAGATTGCATCATATTCTTTCAAATTATTATGTTTTGCAGAAACAATTTCTGCATCAACACCAAATTCTTGCAATGCATGTAACATGTCAAAATCACAATTTGATCCTGGAAAACTAATAACCGCAGCTTTCATGATAGTACCTCGTCCTCATCTACCAAAGATAAATCAAAGCGGTAGGTTTCGGTATTTTGATTGATTAATAGGGCATCAGTGAAACTTTCAACTTCTGAAGTAGCAGCATCAACATCGGTCGCTTTCAGCTTAATTTCAAAATATTTTCCTTGTGATACTTGCTCGATTCCGCTATAATCCATACGATTTAACGCAGCTTTAATCACTTCACCTTGTGGATCAAGGATTGATGGCTTGTATGTGACATATATTTTTGCTAAGTACATATTATTTCTCCAAATTTTCTAAACGTGATAGAACATCACGATAACCAACAGTAACATCACCAGCATGTTTTCGAAATACATCTTTATCAAGTGACTTACCTGTTTTTTGGTCGACCAAACGCATATTATCTGGTGACAATTCATCAGCCAAGATTAACTTTCCCTCACTATCACGACCATATTCTAATTTAAAGTCGACTAAGTTAATATTAATTTCATCAAATATTTCTGTGAGCGCTTGATTAACTTCTTGGGCATATGAACGTAATTTTGTGAGTTCAGATAATGTGGCAAAACCAAGAGCTAAAATTTGAGAATCATTCATGAAGGGATCATCCAGCTCGTCTGATTTATAGTAAAATTCTTGAACAACTGGTGTTAATTTTTGCATCGGCGTTGCGTTAAATTTACTTACAAAATGCCCTGATGCGTAGTTTCGCGTAACCACTTCAATGGGCAAAATATCAAGGGCTAAGTCCAGTTCGTCTGTTTCAGAAACCGAAGAAAGATAATGATTTTCAATGCCCTGACGTGTTAAATGTTCAAATAATATATGCGAAATTGCACTATTCAATTGGCCTTTTTCTGGTATATTTTCATGTACCTTACCATTTAAAGCTGTTGCTTGATCCATATAATGAACCCACAAAATTGTAGGATTATCTGTGAAATAAACTTGTTTCGCCTTACCTTGATATTTCAGTTCTCCGCGAGTCACTGTTTTGTCTTCGTATTCAGTTGCGCTGCTCATGCAAGTCACCCCATTCTTTTAATTTTCGACCATTTTCTGTTCCTAGTACCGTAATATGACCCATTTTACGATTAGGTTTAACAGCCAATTTACCATAATCGTGAAAATGCCACTCAGGATGATGAATTAAATCTTCTCTAGCTTGTGTTAACTCATCGCCCAACAAATTCAACATTGTAGCAGGGCTTTGCAACTCAATTTTTGGTATAGGTAGACCGACAATACTTCTAATATGTCCTTCAAACTGTGATACATTTGTCGCTTCAATACTATAATGTCCAGAATTATGTGGTCGCGGTGCTAATTCGTTAACCCATACTTCCTCGTCAGCGACAAATAACTCAATACCAAGTACGCCACGCAATTTAAGTGACTCAGCGATATTCTCAGCAATTGCTTCAATTTTATTCTTGAGTGTCAATGAGATGTCAGCAGGTGCTGTTGTCGTTTTTAAAATGTGATTTTCATGAACATTTTCGACAATCGGCCAGGTCACAATTTGCCCATCTTGGGAACGTGAAACCATAATACTTAGCTCTTGTTTAAAATTCACAACTTGTTCTAAAATTAATTGCATATCTGGAAAATCTTTTTCAAGATTAACAATATCTTGCACTGTATTAATTGACCACTGGCCATGGCCATCATATCCTCCACTCACTGTTTTTAAGATAGCTGGTAAAGTTACCTTTCGTAAATCTTCGGGTGAATTTACTTCAATGAAATTTGTGACTGGTACTTTAGCATCATCCCGAATAAACTTTTTTTCAGTAATGCGATCGCTTGTAATTCTTAGTAGTTCTGTACCTTGCGGCAATTCTGCATCGCTTTGCTCATTCAATGCATCTCGATCAACATTTTCAAATTCATATGTTAACACTTCACTTCGTCGTGATAATTCATTTAATGCTTCGACATCATCATAATCAGCAACTATCTGAAAATCTGATACTTGCCCAGCTGGAGATCCTTTCGTGGGATCCAAAATTCCGACACGGTACCCCATTTCTTTTGCGGAAAGAGCCATCATTTGACCAAGTTGGCCACCACCAATAATACCAATCGTTGCCGGCGGTAAAATTACTCCCGTCATATCAATTCTGCCTCGCTTTCAATAGAAGTCTTTGTTTGGCGTTCTCGATATTCATTCAAGGCCTGCAATACGTCATTATCATTTAAAGCAATAATTTGTGCAGCTAGAATTGCCGCATTTTTTGCACCTGCATCACCTATTGCAACTGTTGCAACGGGAACCCCCGCTGGCATTTGAACAATAGAGAGTAAAGAATCCAGTCCATTTAGTGCCCGTGATTGCATCGGCACGCCGATGACTGGTAGCGTTGTATTAGCTGCCAGCATACCAGGCAAATGAGCCGCGCCGCCGGCACCAGCAATAATTACTTGAAGCTTATTGTCTCTTGCTTGTGTGCCAAATGCTTGTAATTCTTGAGGCATGCGATGCGCTGAAATGACGTGTTTTTCGTAAGTAACACCTAATATATCCAAAATTTCTGTCGTTTTTTTCATGCTGGACCAATCACTAGTTGATCCCATGACAACTGCAACTTGAGGCATATTTTTCTCCATTGTGTACAATTTTTGTGATTTGCAAGGTTATCGTTCGTTTACAATTACAATTTAACAGATTTTTATACATTTGTGTTCGTTTTAAAATAAGAAAATTCACAATAATCAAAAAAGAGTTCGTATATAACGAACGTTTTTGACATTTATTTGTTTTTATCCGAACGTTAGCGATGTATGCGTTTACAAAAACATTAAAACTGAACGTTCGTCTAAAATTTTGAGCAATAAAAAAGAAGCATTTCTGCTTCTACGAAATTAATACTTTTCTAAATATGAATCTGTTTCCCATTGAGAAACATACTGACGATATGATGTATATTCAATCTTCTTTGCTTCAATAAATTTGTCAGCAATATGTTCACCAATCGCTGCACGGACAACGTCATCAGCTGCAAGTTCACGAACTGCCGCCAACAATGTGTCTGGCAAATCCGTAATACCGGCACGCTCACGTTCAATTTCATCCATCAAATAAATGTTTTTATCAACTGAAGCCAATGGTTCCAACTCACGCTTAATACCATCTAATCCTGAAGCAAGAATTGCTGCAAGAGATGTGTAAGGGTTGGCCGTTGGATCTACTGAACGCAGTTCCAAACGTGTTGATTGCCCACGTGATGCTGGAACACGTACCATTGGTGAACGGTTTGAAGCTGACCAAGCAACATAAACTGGTGCTTCAAAGCCAGGCGTCAAACGCTTATATGAGTTAACAGTTGGGTTTGCCAAAGCTGTAAAGGCTGTAGCGTGTTCCAAAACACCACCCAAGAAGTTATAAGCTGCTTTTGAAAGTCCCATTTCATCAGAAACATCTTCAAATGCATTGCCTTCTTTAGTAAACAAAGACATGTTTGTGTGCATACCTGAACCATTAATGCCAGCAACTGGTTTTGGCATGAATGTTGCAAAGTAACCATTCTTACGCGCAATTGTTTTAACAACGAGCTTAAATGTCTGAATGTTATCTGCCGCTTCCAATGCTGATGCATACTTAAAATCAACTTCGTGTTGACCTTCAGCAACTTCGTGGTGAGCTGCTTCGATTTCAAAGCCCATCTTTTCCAATGTCAAGACGATTTCACGACGAACATTTTCACCCATATCCAAAGGTGCCAAATCAAAGTAGCCACCCTTATCATTCAATTCAGTGGTTGGGTTTCCTTTTTCATCAAGCTTGAACAAAAAGAATTCAGGCTCAGTACCAACATTAAATGAAGTAAATCCAGCTTCACGTGCTTCTGTTAACACAGTACGTAGTGCGTGACGAGGGTCGCCAGCAAATGGTTCACGATCCGCTGTATAAATATCAGCAATTAATCGTGCCACCTTACCGCCGTGTCCGTCAGTCGCCCATGGGAAAATCATGAATGTGGACAAATCAGGATATAGATACATATCTGATTCATTAATACGCACAAATCCTTCGATAGATGAACCGTCAAACATCAAATCATTATCTAACACTTTATCTAACTGTGATGTGGGCACTTCGACATTTTTAATAGCGCCCAAGACGTCTGTAAATGTTACGCGGATAAACTCCACGTTTTCGTCTGCCACGATTTGCTTAATTTCTTCTTTGGTAAAAGTTTTGCGAGCCATGATTGTCCTTTCTTAATGAGCCCCGAATCGTCCAAGTTGGGCGAATTCTTTTTGTAGTGAACGGCGTAGTGCTGCTTCTGAATCTTGTTTTTCTTGTGCTTTACGGCGTTGCTTGGCAAAAATTTCTTGAATATCCTTGATAGAGTCTCCAGCATCCAAGAAATCACGAATTTCGAGCAAACGATCAACATCATTTAATGAAAAACGTCTCTGGCCACCTTTGCCGCGACCCGGCGCAATTAATTTCTGTTGTTCATAGTATCTAATCTGACGATCAGTCAATAACGTGAGCTCGCGTACAGTACCAATTGGTAAAATTGATAAATTACGTCTCAATTCGCGTTCGCTCATCACAATACCTCCGCTTAAGATACTTTTATTCTAAACGAAATTAATAACCTTTGCAAATTATGTGTCAGGTTTTCTAACATTAAGTTTAGTTATAGACCAAATGGAATATTTTCGGTTTGATGGCTAATTGTACTCAGTTCCACTTTGACCTTTTTCAACTCCTGGCGACCAATTGTTTTTAAAAGCGCCTCCCCAGTTGCTAAATGTGCTACTTGGTCAATTAGGTCCTCTTTGATGATTAATAAGCTTTTCATTTCATTTCGTGTGTTTAATCGCTGCACGATAAAGCTACCAAATTGTCCGAGTAACTCAACAGGAACATCTAATGGGCTTTGTGTACTCAGCATCAAATCCAATCCTAGTTTTCGTCCCTCACGAATTAACGAAAAGATGCCGTAATTGCCATGATCATCTTTAGACAAGTATCGATGTGCTTCATCAATAAAGATTGTTACAGGAAAGCTTAGTCCATTAAGTTTTGCTATGCTCATCATCTGCAGAGTCAGAATTTCAACAAGTACTTGATTTAATTTTTGTTCGTGACTAAACAAAGATAAATCGATGATCAAACTCTGTTTCGTCGCCCGACGTGTTATAAACAATCGCAGTAAATAATCAACATCATAGTGCACAATTTCTTGTTTCGTTGATCTTAACAATAAAGTACGTATTTGTTTATTTTTTAAGGTTTGTTTTAATTGAGCAAGACTTGACCATGCTTTGGCAATGGCTTCCTTATCATAAATTTGTCCTAATAATGAAAAATCAGCACGCTCATCAACATAAGGCGTAATAAATTCTTCTTGCAACTGATTAGCCAGCAAGCTTAAATCAAAGTATTTATCCTTAATTTTAAGCTGTTCCACTAGGTTATCATGTTCAATTTGGCTTCTATTGATCTTTTTATAGATTCCTGGTTTTGCTACAACATTGTTTTGTATTTGCAAACTTTCAATTGCAGCGGGTAAATTGGCTAGCAGCGATTCATCTGTAATATTTAATAGATGAGCAATTTGATCACTCGTTAAGTGAGTAACATCAAAGAAACCATCATCCCCCAACACAATACGCTGTACATTTGGTATTGTACGGAATTCACCTGTTGGATCTAATACAATAACATTCTGCTGGTTCTTTTTGAGCTCTTCTATAATGGTTAGCGCAGTCGAAGACTTTCCGCTACCAGTAACACCAGTAATTAGCAAGTGCTGAGATAATAATTCATCAGCAGAAATGGGCAAATATTCTTGTGCTTTCACATCGAAAAATTGTCGCTTAAATATTAGTGAGGTATCCTTACGTTTTTGTTTATCTATCATTTTTATTCCTATATAATGAAAAGTTTTTGACACTATTTTTATGCTTTCGCTTATTATAGCGCTGTTCACTGTATAAATAAATGGTAATGAATTTTATTTATCAAAAAATGGTTTCATTATCTGAAACCATTTTTATTCAGTCAATTCAATTTATTTTGTTCCACCAGCATCACCATTTGCGCCTTCTTCTATTCCTGGATTCCACCAACTCACACGGGCATTAGTATTGCGTACTTTCAAATTAAATTCACTAACCAATTTTTCGGGTGCATTACGCCACGTATATGTTTTTTTCAATTCAGCATGTGTAATAATTCGATATGCCGTTGATGGGAAAAGGCAACTAATAATCGTTAACTGTGCTTTCTTAGTTGGATTTAACACTGATACCTCTGTTGATGCAACTGTATTTTGGCTAGTAATTTCGTATCGGTAAATCCCCTTGCTATTAGCCAACAAAACGCTTTTCCCGTTTAACCATGATGAACCCTTCACCTTGCCATCTTGCAAATACGGTGAATCATTATTGGTTGTCTGTTGCAACGCGCTAAATCCAGTCTGACCATCATTAAAATTGTGGGCTGCCAACCCATAGTTTCCTTGTCCCATAACTGGCTTTTGTTTCCCCTCCGGATCTTTTTCAGATTTATTCGCGTAATTTGCACCAAGGTTCAGTCCTTCATCACTATAGGCATCATTATAAATTGGCAATAAAATATTTGTACTTGGAATTGATACAAATCCTTGTTTCTCAAAATTTTTTGTTGCATTTCGCATAACCATTTTTCGAATCAGGGCGCGCGAAGTTGTATCCTCTGATGCTTTTTTATTAGCCGTTTTGCGTTCTTGTTCATGAATTGGTTTCAAAATAACTGTTTTGATGCCCGCCACATTTTTTTGGTATAAGTAAGAACCTCCAAGGACAAGCAATGAGATGAAACTTGTAACAAACAGTGCATCATAAAACAAATGATGATGACTAAACTTCTTATGACGCAGTCTAGAAATTACGAGTTGACTAGCAGCAACTAACAAAAAGATCATCACAAAAACTGCAACATATATCCCTATTTTTTGCATGATCTGCCATACTGTCATGTCGCCACTAGACGCCACTGCTAATACTGAAGGCAATTTTATCATCATAATAATCCGTCCTCACCTGAATTCTTGTGATCCCTACTTTGCATCGTACCAAGTGTCACCATGGTGTGCATCAACTTTCAATGGTACATCTAATGCAACGGCTGAATCCATAACATTCGTAACAACTTCGGTCAATTCATCAATTTCGTCTACGGGGGTTTCAAAAATCAATTCATCGTGTACTTGAAGCAACATTCTCGCCTGTAAATTATTCTTTCGTAAAGCCTCGTTAACCTTTATCATCGCAATTTTGATAATATCTGCTGCTGAACCCTGGATGGGCGAGTTCATCGCAGTGCGTTCAGCAAATGACCTTAAATTAAAGTTCTTTGCTTGAATATCTGGCAAATAACGTCGCCTATGGGCAATTGTTTCTACATAACCATGTTCATGTGCAAAAGTCTTAATTGTATTCATCCATTCATGAATTTGAGGGAACTCTTGGAAATAAGTATCAATAAAACGTTTCGCCTCGGCACGTGAAATCCCCAAATTATTAGCCAATCCATAATCCGAAATACCATACACAATACCAAAATTCACAGCTTTAGCCGTACGACGCTTAAGTGGATCAACTACTGCATCATCGGCTAAGCCAAAGACAGCTCGAGCTGTTTCGGCATGGATATCTTCGCCATTTAGAAAGGCTTTTTGCATGTTTTTATCACCCGTAACATGGGCCAAAACACGTAATTCAATTTGAGAATAATCGGCACCAAATATTTGCCAATTCGGATGGCTAGGAACAAATGCTGTTCGGATTAAGCGCCCTTCTTCTGAACGCATTGGAATATTCTGCAAATTAGGATCAACTGATGACAATCGACCAGTTTGTGTCAAAGTCTGCAAAAATCGTGTGTGAATCTTGCTGTCCTTAGGATATATAACTGAAAGCAGGCCGTCAATGTAAGTTGATTTTAGTTTCGCCAGCTGACGATACTGCAAAATATGGTCAACTATAGGCGCTTGCGGTGCTAGTTTTTCTAAAACATCCACAGCCGTTGAGTAGCCTGTCTTTGTTTTTTTAATTACAGGTAAACCCATTTTTTCAAACAACAATACCCCTAATTGTTTTGGTGAGTTTAGATTAAACTCTTCACCAGCTTCAATATAGATGGCTGATTGAATATCAGCTATTCGTTCGGATAAATCTTTGCCTTTATTTCGTAAGTATTCAGGATTGACCTTAATCCCTTGATATTCCATATCAGCTAAAACAAACGCTAATGGTAGCTCAATGTCCGTATATAGGTGCGTTTGTTCGTGTTGCTTTAATTCTGTGAACGCTGGTTTTTCTAATTTGAAAAGTCCATCCGCTTTATGAGCAATGTGCGACAATAAAAGATTGGTATCGGTTGGCACAGTGAATTTGGCGCCTTTACCATAAATATCTTCATCAGGTGCCAAATAAACATCAAAACGCTGTGCCAAAGTGGACAAAACATTATCATTAGCTACCGTATCAAGCAAATATGCAACCAGTATAAAATCAAAATTCACGCCCTTAAGCGCCAAACCAAGTCGCTTAAATAATACAAGCTGTGCTTTAACATTGAAAACATTTTTTAAAATCTGCTCATTCTCAATCACCGACTTCAACTCTTCAGTTTGTAACAAGGAGATGTCACGACTAGCATAGTAGCCAACTTCTGGATTACCAATGGCGAAACCAATCATTTCACCCTCGTGATAATTATCACCCACAAATTCAATATGAACTGATATCTTATCACCTAGCATCGCAATTGCTCTTAAATTATTTTCTTTTAATTCGACAAAATTTATACCATTATCAAATTCTTTTGTATTCTCAAGCTGCCCAGATTTACGTAATGCTTTTATTTTCGCTAAATGTTGTTTGAAATCCAAATTTTCATAGAATGGAATAATCTTCTCAAAATCGACACCTCTATATTCCATTTCTTCAAGCGGTAAAGGTAAGTTAGCATCAGTTAAAATTGTAGCTAATTCACGTGCTTGGAAGGCTAATTCACGATCATTGATCAAATTGTCCTTCATTTTTGACTGCTTCAGTTTATCGATATTATCATACAAATTGTCAATGTTATTATATTCGGCAAGAAGTTTTAATGCTGTCTTTTCACCGACCTTTGTAACACCAGGGTAATTATCAGATGTATCGCCCGTCAACGCCTTCTTATCAATGATTTGAGCCGGTGTAATCCCAAATTTTTCTTTTATATAAGCTGGTGTATAGCTTTCAATATCTGTTACACCTTTTTTAGTCACGTTTACAGTAACGTTTTCCGTGGCTAATTGCGTCAAGTCTTGATCGCCAGTTACAATAATGACAGAATATCCTGCTGCTTCACCCATACGTGAATAAGTTCCAATGATATCGTCAGCTTCTAATCCAGCCTGTTCATAATTCCGCAATCCATGCAACATAACCATTTCACGTAAATATGGAAACTGTTCTTTAAATTCCTCTGGTACTTTAGAACGGCCATCCTTATATTCAGGAAATAACTCCCCACGATGTGTTTCTTTTCCAGAACCAGCATCCCAAGCCACTAATGCTAAATCTGGAGCCATTGGATCTACAATTTTATCTAAAAAGTTATTAAAAGCCACTAATGCATTTGTATGCAATCCTTCATGCGAGATCATACGATCTAACTGATTGTACATCGCATAAAAAGCTCTAAAAGCCAGCGAATTGCCATCAATAAGTAATAGTTTTTTATTGGTCATCTTAATGTCCCATCTTATATTTATCTATATTAAGTGTAACACACGTTGATATATCACTTAAGTATAGTAATTTCTTATGAACCAGTTTTTGCACGCATTTTATGTTGTTACTAGTCAAAAAGATAAAAAACTTTTAGCCAAATTCACCAGCTAAAAGTTCTACGTGCTTTTTTATTTAGTTAAAAATGCTGCTAATTAGCAAAGATTATTTATTATCAATATTGCTCATCGAATAAAACAAGTCGTTCTCACTGTCAGTTTCAATATTAAATAATAAATTTTCTTCTGTCGAATACTTTAATAATGAATAAGTACGTCCGCTATTTTCAAATTCAAACTCAACACTTGTTTTATCCGTGTATACATGTAGCTTGAAGACATTTGGATTAACGACACCGCTTTGTTCGACAAATTTTTTATTATATTCAGTATTTGCATCACTATCAGCGATATTTTTTGTTTGTCGTGATACCGTGTAATATCCGGTATCTGCATTATAATTTAAGTCAACGGTTGAATCCTTTTGCTTGAATGACAAATGAATGTTTCCACAGACAGTTTCCTTCTTTTTATTTGTCATTTGTAAATAGAAGTTTTGACTTGTCCAGCGTTGGGTATCCAATAGTTGATAATAGCCATCGTTATCTTTAGATAATTGACTTGTATTAATCGTATCTTTAACTGTTTTTGTCAAACTATCATAGGGCTTAACCAGTGAAGATGCCATTGTGTACTCACCATTAACTTTGGTTAAATTCAATTGGTGCGCTAACGATAATGATCCCAACTTATATGATTGTTCATTATTCGCATCAACTATTTTTTTACATGAATACTCCCAATTACCTAACCAACCAATTGACAATATATTCGTGTTATCCGATGTTTGAAAATAGTTACTAGCATAATAATCTGAACCATCATCAACACGCTTTGGTTGCTGTTCAGCAACAAATACACCATTATCATCAAGGTGCCCAACCATATAATAAGAACCACTGGTCTGACCGTAATTGTAGCCATTAGCACCGAAAAACATCACCGTTTTAGTTGTCCCCGTAGTTGTATCACACATTGTTTTTAGATTTGGGCATTCAATCAATCCCAGATCCTTACCATTTAAAGCACCGCTGTTCAATGGTGTAGCACCTACATAGTTGAAGTTTTTACCATCGCCACTAGTATAAACACCAATTTTATCGTCTTCAGCAAGATACATCGTCATTTTTTTCGTTTCTTTATTGAAAAAGACGTATGGATCTCTAAAGTGAGCTTTTGCAGATGATGCAGACATAATGGCTCCGTCAGAATAAGGTTGATAGGTCACACCATTATCGATAGAATAAGCCACATATTGTTTTTGTCCCGTTGGTGTATAACTAGTGAAATAAGCGATGATTGCTTTTTTTGGCAAATCAGAAAAGAACTTATTCGTGTTTTTAATTACTGATCCAGTCGCAACTGCTTCCCATTTATTCTGAAACTTTGGAATAGCGATACCTAGTTTCTCGTAATGTACGAAATCTTTTGTCTTAACATGATACCATTCCGTGCCATCGTCATCATGCTTATAATTCAAATCAGCTAAATAGTAAATATGGTAGTATCCCGATGAATCCTGCCAAATACTTTGTACGTCATTCATAAGCCCTTGCTCAATATTATGGTGATAATATTGTTGATACTCATTTGATGTCACAGTCCCCGCCAGCACAGGTGAAGTGCTGATGAAAAACAGTGAAAATACTGCTCCAGCTACCCTTAGTAGTCTTGTAAATGTCATAAAAATACTCTCTCCCTTAAATTTGCGCATAAGATTTATTTTACCTGAAACATTTTATTTGTCAAACGTTAGTCATTTTAACTAAATAAAAAAGAGCCACACAATAGGTAAGCATGTGGTCCCACATTCAAGAGTGTGCATTTTTCGGTAGAGTTGAAAAGCACATACAATATTTTAAAACGATAACATTTTGAAAGCAATGGACTATACTAGTTAGTATTTGTGAAAGTGTTCAAAAGTATTATTTCAGCTTATGAATAATATTATCTGGAATTGTTGACTTACTAATGATGTATGGACCTTTTACTACCCGTTTATCACTAATATCGGCTTTAACAAAACTATTCTTTTTCAATGGTCTTACATTTTCACCACTTAATTCATAATTGAGTGTCTTTCTTTCACCTTTTTTGGTAACAAAGTGAAATTTGTATATATAACTATGTGAATGAGCAATAACCTTCCCATTATCATCTATAGTTTTTTTTTTTTAGGAACATGTGCAGGTGCTTTGGCATAGCCGACTTCTGTTACATATGTATCATGATAATAACGTGCTGCTTGCACAAAAACAATAGCCAGTAATACCAAGATAATTGACACCAAAATAATGCTTTTTCTCCGATTCAAATTCATAATATTCCTCAACAATAATTTTCATATTTTACCAACTATTTCATTATACGTGATTATTTTTTTTAAATTAAAATTTTTGTTTCTAGTTTATAACTAAATTTTTTTCACAAAAAAAAGACCCATATGGGTCTTCTTCATTAGTCGCGTGAACCACTAACAACGCCGAAGATGCGTAACAGCGCGAAGAAAATATTGACAAAGTCTAGGTATAATCTCAAGGCGCCATTTACTGCAAGTCCTGTTGTATCTGCTTGACCAGCAAATTGTGAATACATTACCTTCAAGTTCTGATTATCATATGCTGTAAATAAGGAAAAGACAACGACACTAGCCCATGAGAGCAATAGCGAAACGATTCCACTATAGAAAAACATATTAGCAATTGATGCTATCAGCAAACCAATTAACAGACCAAACAAAATCGAACCTAGTCCCGTCAAATCACGTTTTGTGAAAACACCATAAGCTGCCATTCCACCGAAAACCGCGGATGCAGAAACGAAAGCCATCATCACAGAAGCTCCTGTATAAACAGCTAACAAGACACCAAGCGTCAAGCCTTCAACCACTGCAAAAGCCATCAACAAGCCAAAAGCACGAGCAGGATTTTTAAAAGTTGCACGACCAATCATCGTTATAATCAACATCTGAATACCCAACAGTGCCAAAAGACCAATAACATTACCTACAAGCAACTTAGCAACTTGTTCCAAAAAAAAGTTTTGTACTATAAAGCCCGTCACTGCGGTAAGTAAAACTGCTATACCCATAAAGCTATATGTCTGTTTAAAGAATGCGCGCATTCCCTCATCTACACCCGTCACATCACGACGAGCGTTCATATTAAAATTATCCATTACTATTTACCTCCAGTATTCTAAACAATTCTGGTTATATCAATTATAACAGAAATCACATTAAATAGATATTAAGTCAAGTCTGTTCTCAATTGGCCAAGTAGCTTTTCATAAGCAAATTCATATTTTTCAATGTCACCAGCGCCCATAAAGACCATTACAGCATTTTCATATGGCATTAACAGACTCATGTCGTTTTCTTCAATGATGCCACCAAACTTACTAATTTCAGATCCTAAGTCCTTGGAAGTAATCGTTCCGGCTTGTTCTCGTGCAGAGCCAAAAATATTGGCTAGATAAACTTGATCTGCCGCTTCTAAACTGCTAGCAAATTCGTCTTTATACGCAATTACGCGTGAAAAAGTATGCGGTTGGAAAATGGCAATAATTTTTTTATTGGGATACTTTTGGCGTGCCGCGTCTAATGTCGCTGTAATTTCTGTTGGATGGTGAGCATAATCATCAATCACTGTAATATCAGCAATTTGCTTTTCACTAAAACGACGTTTAACCCCCTGATAGGTCAGCAAATATTGACGAATTAAATCAAGGTCAACCTCTTCCATATAAGATACAGCAATCACTGCTAACGCATTTAAAATACCATGTTGCCCAAATAAAGGAACAGCAAATTCGCCTAAGTCTTTACCACGAAAAACAACGTCAAAATGCGACCCCTGAGTTGATTTGTGAATGTTAGTCGCTACAAAATCATCTCTTTCTGGATTGACGCCATAGTAGTAAACATCTGCTGAGGGTTTCAAAGAACGCAAGTGCTCATCATCACCCCAAGCAAAAATAGCCTTTTTAACATTATTAGCAAAATCAGCAAATGCAGACGTTACATCTTCAATGCCAGTATAATAATCAGGATGATCAAAATCAATATTTGTTAAAATCGCATAATCTGGGGCATAATCTTTAAAATGACGACGATATTCATCTGCCTCAACAACAAAAAATTGTGAGTTAGGCACGCCTCGTCCTGTACCATCTCCGATAAGATATGAGGTAGGGGCAATATTCTTCAACACGTGAGCTAGTAATCCGGTTGTGGACGTTTTGCCGTGGGCTCCTGCAACTGCTATGGATGTAGTTTGTGATATTTGTTCTTGAACAGCTTCTGGATACGAAACCATGGTTACACCAATTTCTAATGCCCGAGCCACTTCAATTTGATCATTATTAAAAGCGTTTCCCTTCACAAAAATAGCATCTTGATTGGCATCTATATTTCTTGCATCAAATGTTAATATTTTAATACCTGCTGCCTCTAATGGAGCTTGCGTATATGTATACGTATCAATATCTGAACCAAGCACCTCATTTCCTTGGTCATGCAAAATTTGTGCTAACGGTCCCATTCCAGTACCTTTGATGCCAATAAAATAATATTTTTTACTCATTTTTTTACGATCTCCATCACAAACGTGAAATACTGTAACTCACCTTTTCGCAACTCAAACACCAATTTCCGATACTTTGTACTTTCATCATTGAATATTCGATAAACATGAGGTGCGTTTCTAATTTTATCTACCATCTTATCAACACTTTCAGCTGCATTAATCAATTGATCAACACGAGCTGTACTTCCCCTGTCTTAATAATTTGTATCAACTAATCCATCTGTATAGAGCGTTGCACCCTTTTCGAAGTCAAACACATCGCCAATTTCACCAAAATCATTTGGTAAAACCAAGGCACCTGGTTTTTCAGGAGCGCCCGGTAAATGTAGCTCTCGTCCAGAAACAATCATCCCTGAAGATGGCACACCGCGTAATGAACCATCCCATATCAAGGCGCCTGAAGGCATCATAGTTCCAGGCTGAGCTACCACAACTTTAATCCCTGTTTTCATATTTGGCGATCCAGAGACAATTTGAAGGCTTTTTTGGTCACTAACTTTTGTTTGTGTGATATGTAAATGATCTGAATCTGGATGATTCGAAAGGTTTTCAACGAAACCAATAACAAGTTTTGAAGGTGAAACCTTCATAATTTCATCAAATCCAGCTGATTTGATGTTGGCGTTAAGAATATTTATTTGCTCTTCGTTTAAGAATATTTGACCATTTTCTCCAATAATCCCTAATTCGGCACCTACATTAGCAATGTTAAACCCAGTGGCCTGACCTGTTTCAGCATTACTTATTCGTGTCACGTTTCCGACAGTAGTCACAATTTGTTTTTCCGCGTTAGGAGCAAGTGTAACAACAAGTATGTCCCCACAAGATTTTTGGTTATATGAAGTAATCATTTTATTATATTCCTTAAATTTAATATATTTTCTATTTTACATTATTCTTAACTTGCTTGCACACTAACCTCTATACCAACTACCACAGAAATCAGCTATATCTAGCACTGCACTGACTTCACAGTACAAAAAAAAGCCTGCCGGCTTATTTCTTTTGATCCATATAGTTGATTAATAACTGGGCTGAAGCCTTACCAGCTTCAACTACGAAATCATCAAAGACAATATTAGATTCTCCATTAGCTAAATCGGAAACACCACGTAATACAATAAATGGGGTTCCAAACTGTGTAGCAACTTGTGCTACTGCTGCTGCTTCCATCTCAGCAACTAATGCCTCTGGAAAATGGGACAAAATTTTCTTTTTACCATCATCTTGAACAAATTGATCACCAGAAACAATTAAGCCTTCTTTGCCTGCTGTCAAATTCTTAAAATCAGCAACCACTGCTGGATCAGCTTCGTAATATAAGGGCTTGTTTGGCAATTGACCATAAGCATATCCGAATGCTGTCACATCAACATCTGAATACGCAATACGTGTGCCAATAACTTCATCCCCTATTTTTAAATCGGGGTCTAATGCACCAGCAGAACCAGTGTTAACAATCAAATCAGGATTAAAATTATCAATCATCACTGTAGCAGCAGAACCTGCAGCCACTTTACCAATACCAGACTCAGTGAGCATTACTTCATGATTTTTATAAGTTCCTGAAGTAATCGTTGTGCTGCCGTGCTGTCTTGTTTCTGTATTTTCAAGAATTGCAGACAATGCAATCTTTTCCTCCGCCATTGGCGTGATAATTCCTATTTTCATTTTTTTCTCCAAATTTACTAGTTAATTAAAAAAAAGGCAGCGTACGTTGCAATAATTAATAAAATCAAAATAATAATAATTACATTGTAACGATGCGTTAAGCGTTTTGATTTGCCTTTCGCTGTTAGCTTACCATCTGACCCTAATTCATAACGTCCTTTACGTGTTAACCGCATCTCTTCTCGAGTTTCTGGCTGGACAATTTCAACTTGAGTTGGATGTTTTCTAGCGTAGTCTTTTTCAACTTTGATACGTTCTTTTTCACGCGCCTTTTGCTCTTTTTTGGCTGCTTTACGTGACATTTTATCCATAAATTAACCCCGCAAGTAATTCCAATACAAAAAGGCTGTGACAGTTTTTTGATCAATTAATTTTCCTGAATCAAACAACGATTTCACTTCACTAAAAGACATGGTTACTAAATCCATTGTCTCCCCTAAATCGCGTGGTAATTGTTGATCTTGTTCAATGGGTGTTAAATTTCTCGCAACATATAAATGCATATAAGCATCAGAAAAACCAACTGTTTCAACAAAACCTAACGCTTTTTCAATAGAACCCGCTGCCATACGTAATTCTTCATTTAGTTCACGCTCAACTGCATGATGAGGTTCGTCAAAATCACGTTGATCCAATTTTCCAGCGGGAATTTCCAAAATAAAATCACCAATTGTGGCACGCCATTGTTTCTCTAAAATAATATGTTCATCATCAACAAAAGCTAAAACGCCAATTGCAGGCACGTGCCGAACAATATCTCTTTTAGCTTTTTTTCCATTATAGAGATCAACATCTTGCGTTTCAACGCTAAATATTGGCCCCTCATAAATTATCTTAGACGATGTTACTGTCTCACGATATGCCACCATTAAACGTCTGCTGCCTCAACCGAAAGTGGACGAACCTGGGCTGCTTGATAAGACTTATACCCTTGTACCAGTACGTACGCTACTTTTTCGCCTTGAATCAATGACTTAAAGCCATCCATATCAATACCATTAAAATGAACAAAGACATCATCTCCACCTTCATCGGGTGTAATGTATCCATATCCACGTTCTTTTTGCCAAATTTTTACTGTTCCTGTTTTCATAAATATAGTATAACACACCTTTATATTGTTAGTTTAAAACGGTTCAAGCACAACGTTAAAAGGAACTTATTCTCCACCAAAAATGAAAGTCAAATTTGGTGGAACAACTATATTTCATTGTATAATAAAAGTGAACTCTTGCACATGTATCTATCATTGATATGCAGGTACCAAAATGCTCAATAAACGCTATGAACAACTTAAAGCCGCTGAAGGTGGCGCTATTATCAGCCTTACTGCCTATAGTCTGATCACTATTATGAAATTGCTAGTTGGAAATATTGGTCATTCGGAAGCCTTAATCGCTGATGGATTCAATAATTCAACTGACATTTTAGCGTCACTAACGGTGCTGATTGGGCTTCATTTTTCGCGCCGACCACCTGATAAAAACCACCAATACGGTCACTGGAAATCAGAAAACATCGCCAGCATGATTACTTCAATAATTATGTTAATCGTTGCGTTACAAGTTCTATTTAGTGCTTTTAGAAATATCCTGAATGGTCAAATAGTCACACCTAGCCCCCTCAGCGCAATTGTTGGCATTATTTCAGCCATCCTACTTAGCTTTTTGTACTTTCACAATCAGAAGTTGGCCAAAAACGTACATAGCACAGCTTTGCTTGCAGCTGCTAAGGACAACCTCAGTGATATTTTTACTAGTATAGCCACCACGTTGGCAATCCTCGCATCCTCATTTCATTTTTCATGGCTTGATGCTACTGTAGCAATCATTATTTCTCTATTAATTCTTAACATGGCAGTTGATATTTTAAAAAACAGTGTGTTTATGCTTTCAGATGGTTTTGATCAGCATACACTGGATCAGTATCGTTTGACAGTTAACAGAATTCCTGGTGTCATCGCTGTAAAAGAGATAAGAGGTCGATCTTATAGTGAAAACATTGCCCTGGATATTGTCGTAACAATGAACCCACAACTGACTGTGGCAGAAAGTCATGCCATCACAAAACTTATTGAAAAAAAATTATTTGAAGCGTACCAAATTTTTGACGTTGAAATCCATGTCGAGCCAGAAAATAAGTAATAAAAAAATGGCCAAAAGGCCATTTTTTAGTCTAAAACAAACCAGTAATTGTACCATTCTCATCAATATCAATATCCAATGCCGCTGGATGTTTTGGTAATCCAGGCATTGTCATGATGTTTCCCGTTAATGCAACTAAAAATCCAGCGCCAAGTTTTGGTACGAATTCACGGATATGAATTTTGAAATCTTTAGGTGCCCCAAGTTTTTTAGCATCATCTGTAAATGAATACTGCGTTTTTGCCATAATAATTGGTAACTTGTCCCAACCATATTTTTCAAAATCTTGTAATTGTTTTTGCGCCTTAGTTGATAATTCAACACCCGTCCCACCGTATATTGTTTGCACGATAGTATTTAGTTTATCAATAGCTGAATCGTCAGCTTGATATAGTGGTGTAAAATCTGCTTCTTGAGCTGATTTTTTAATGACAGCTGCAGCCAACTCTTGTGCCCCTGCACCGCCTTTTGCCCAAACTTCTGTTGTATAAGCTGTTGCGCCAAATTGTTGGACGTAGTCTTTAATAACCTGTAACTCTGCTTCCGTATCCGAGGTGAAGCGATTAATGGCTACTAACACTGGTACGCCATAACGATTCATCGCTGTCAGGTGTTGACCTAAATTTTCTAAGCCGTTCCTGAGCGCAGTGACATCTTCATTATTCAAATTTGATAATGCAACGCCACCATGGTGTTTCAAAGCACGTACGGTAGCGACAATAACAATTGTATCTGGCGTTTTACCAAGCAACGGCACCTTAACATCTAGAAACTTCTCGCCACCCAAGTCTGCACCAAATCCCGCCTCCGTTACAACATAATCTGCTAATTTCAGAGCCGTTTTGGTTGCCAAAATAGAGTTAGTTCCTTGAGCGATGTTAGCAAATGGACCACCGTGAATAATTGCCGGTGTGTGTGCCAGTGTTTGGACAAGATTGGGTTTGATAGCGTCCTTCAACAAAACAGTTAAGGCGCCAGCAACACCTAAATCAGCAACAGTCACTGGTTCTTTGCTGTAGGTATAACCAACAACAATACGCTTGATACGCTCTTTCATATCCATTAAATCAGTTGAGAGTGTTAAAATAGCCATCAATTCAGAAGCTACAGTAATGTCAAAACCATCTTCACGCGGAACACCTGAAGTTGGTCCACCTAAGCCGACAGTGACATGACGCAATTCACGATCATTAATATCTACTACGCGTTTCCACAAAATACGACGTGGATCAATATTTAATGGATTTCCTTGGTGAATACTATTATCTAGTAATGCAGCAAGTGTATCATGAGCTGATGTTAATGCATGGAAGTCTCCAGTAAAATGTAAATTAATATCAGCCATTGGAACGACTTGTGCAAAGCCACCACCAGTTGCGCCACCTTTAAGCCCCATCACAGGCCCCAAGGAGGGTTCACGTAGCGCAATCATCGTCTTTTTATCGGCCAAATTTAGCGCATCAGCCAAACCAACCGTTACTGTTGATTTTCCTTCGCCGGCGGGAGTTGGATTAATTGACGTAACCAAAATCAACTTACCCAATTCTTGCTTACGAACGATAGATGGATCCAAATTAATTTTTGCTTTGTCGTATCCATAGGGTTCAATTTCATTAGCCTGCAGCCCTGCAGTAATAGCAATTTTGGTAATTGGTTTTATTTCAACGGATTGGGCAATTTCAATATCTGTTTGCATGTTTGTTTCCCTTTATAATTTTTGAACAGCTTGATAAGCAATATCGTGACGATATTGTAAATCCATCGGTGTCTTATCTAATACATTATAAACTTTTTCTTGTGCCAATTTCACATTTTTGTCATGAGCAATAACAGTGGCTACACGCCCGCCATTTGCATGCAACACCGTGTTCGCCAATTTGACGCCAGCATAATTAGTCACTAATGGGATTTGAGGAACGATTGCTCCTTTTTGAGGACGTTCAGGATAACCCTTCGCTGCTAGAACAACCCCAACATACACTTCTTCCTCTTGCCAATGTGACGCTGGTTTTTCACCTGACAATAGCTGCAAAATTAATTGATAAAAATCACCCTCAAATTGAGGTAATACTACTTGTGCCTCAGGGTCACCAAAGCGTACATTGAATTCAATGACTTTAGGACCTTCTTCAGTTAACATGACGCCTGTATATAAGACACCAGTAAATGACGCGTGCTCTTCAACCATTGCTTTCACTGTTGGATTAACTAAAGTTTCAATAGTTTCCTGACGAATTTGATCTGAAATCCATTTCACTGGGCTATAAGCCCCCATTCCACCGGTGTTAGGTCCTTCATCACCATCAAAACGACGTTTATGGTCTTGTGCTAAAGGTGCATGAGTCATTGCACCGTTTTGACCCACTAATGTAAATACAGAAAACTCGACTCCTTTCAGATATTCCTCAATAACCAATTTGACATCAACATTTTGCGTGTATAACTTTTCCAAATAAACTTGAGCATCAGCGGCATTTTCAATAATAGTGACCCCTTTGCCCAAAGCCAATCCATCTAGCTTAAAAACAATTGGAAAACCAAATTTTGCAATAGCTTGATTCGCTTCATTAAAAGAAGTTACGGTTATTGATTGCGCAGTTGGAATATTGTACTTTTGAAGAATGTTCTTCGTAAATGATTTAGAACCTTCAAGTTGAGCTGCTTTTTTTGTTGGACCAAATATTTTTAAGGAGGCTTCTGTGAATACGTCAACGATACCTAGTGTCAACGGCTCTTCATTGCCAACAAACGTTAGATCAACGTGTTCTTGGTTTGCGAAATCCCTTAGTTCAATTAAATTAGTCACTGGAATCTCAACTCGTCGTAAATGGTCATCTGTCATCCCATCATTTCCGGGTGTAACAATGACTTCATCTACTTGTGGACTTTTTAAAAATGTCTGTGCTAGCGCATGCTCACGTGCACCAGAACCGATAATCAAAACTTTTGTCATGACTGGCCTCTTTGTTTGTTAATAACTATAGTTTAACAATTATATTGACCATTTTGTATGTTTTTAAATTATATTTTTATAATAAATAAAGATATAGTTCGTTTTTTGATGGGTATTTTCACGATCTGACAAAATTTGTCGAACGTTTGGATTGTAAACGGTTTCTTTTTGGACAACAAAAAAGAACCAGTACAAAACTGATTCCTGATACATTCAGTATTTATTTGTCTAAAATAGCTTGGATCTCTTTAAGTTCAGCCGCAGAGAAATCTAAATTATCGGAAAACTTTAAGTTGTCAACTAAATGTTCAACCTTACTTGCACCAATGACGACTGTTGCAACGCGTTCATCCTTTAATAACCAAGCTAGCGCCATTTGTGACAATTTTTGTCCACGGCCTTGCGCAATTGCATTTAAAGCATTTAGCTTGGCAATTAAGGCATCCTTACCGTTCTTAAATAAGAATTGGTTTGTTGGATGGATTGGATAATCAGCAGGAATTTCTTTCAGATAACGATCAGTCAATAAGCCTTCAGCAAGTGGTCCATAGGCTACAAGACCCGCATGATTTTGATCCAAGACATCCAAAAGACCATCCTTTTCAGCTGTGCGGTTCAACATGTTATAAGATACTTGGTTACCAATAAATGGTGTACCAAGTTCATCGAATATTTTAGTGATTGCTTTTGTTTGCTCGGCAGTGTAGTTCGAAACACCAACATAAAGCGCCTTACCCTGTTTTACAATCAAGTCTAACGCACGAGCAGTTTCCTCTAAACGTGTGTTTGGATCCCAACGGTGTGCATAAAAGATATCAACATAATCTAGTCCCATCCGTTGTAAGCTCAAATCCAGCGCGGCAACTAATGTTTTCTTGCCAGAAAATTCGCCTAATGGTCCAGGCCACATATGATAACCGGCTTTCGTCGTAATCACCAATTCATCACGATAAGGTTTTAAATCATTACGATAAACATTTCCAAATGTCACTTCGGCTGTGCCATTGCTTGGCCCATAATTTGATGCGTTATCAAAACTAAAGATACCACTATCAAACGCTTTTAAAATCACATTCCTGGAATTTTCAAGTGGCATTTGATCACCTAAATTACGCCACAATCCAAACGAAACTGCCGGTAAAATAAGACCAGAATCACTAACTCGGCGATAAGGTAACTTTTCGTAACGTTGTTCATCTGCTGCATATACCATCTTAAATCAATCCTCCTAAAAGTAGTTTTGCCACGCGCTCGTGCTCCAAAATATTCGGATGCACTTGTTGTGGCGAAATTTTCCACGGCGTAGTATCCAATAAAACAAAACAATCGAAGCGTTTTATCTCTTGCTCAAAAACTTTTTTAAACGCACCGTTGAAAGGCACTAGGAGCACTATCTTGGCATCATGGAAACGTTTAATTAGCTCAAGCAAGTACACCCGTAACCCAAAACAAAAATCTTGCACCGTTGCACCATAATTATAGTCGTTTGTGCCATAATTAACAATTACTAAATCAGAAGACACCCTAGGACGCTCAACATTCGGAGCAACATGCCACAATGCCTCAACAGCCGTTGGTTCCTGAAAAGGAGCACTCGGCGTTAAACCTGAACCCCCATAGCCAATCCGAGCTAGTGGCTTATGGAGTATTTCAGCAATCAATTCAGGGTAGCTTAGCTCTGGATGTGGCTCATGTTCAATCATTTCCTCACCAGCAGTAATGGAATCACCAATAAATGTAATGTAATTTACATTGGTTGCAATTGGGGCTAGCTCTCCAGAATCAATTTGACCCGAAACTAATGTGATTGGATTAGTCCATAGTGTCATTTGATTACCAGCAATAGACCGTACCAACAAAATATAGTGTCCGTCAGTTACTGATAATTTGAGTACATTATTTTCAACGTTAATTTCATGCCAATTTTCTCCGTTAAGAGACAATACCAGCGATAGACCCTCGTATTTTTTTGCAAACTTTAAAGTGACTTCTTGCGCACCTTGAACCATAAATTCCAACGCTGCGCCAAATTGAGTTGTAACAAATCCATTACTTGTTTTCCCCCATTCAGGAGATAAAAAAGATTCTAGATCCACTATTTTCATAACATTACGTCCAAATTGTCTGGGCTTTTCAGCACATCCTCAATACTTTCAAACACATTGATGCGTCTGATTGCTTCAGCAAATGATTCGGCCACAGACAATACTTTCAGCTTACTCATGTTTTTATGTTCGGCTATTTCAACAGTATTTGCTACAACAACATGATCAATTGGTGCTTTTTCAAGATGATCAACCGCGTTATCTGACAACACAGCGTGCGTAGCAACAGCATAAATTTCAATCGCACCTGCATTAGCAGCTGCTTCACTGGCAAGTACCATACTTGTTCCTGTATCAATGATATCATCGATTAAAATAGCACGTTTACCAGCCACATTACCAGTAATTTGATATGGTGTATCTGGGCGTACACTATCAACACGTCGGTCAACTAGTGCCCAATCTGCATGTAAAAGTTTGGCAAACTTGCGTGCACGAGCAACACTAGAATGATCCGGCGCAACAACAACTAAATCATCCCCTAACAAATCATTAGCATAAAAGTAATGCCCCAAAGCCGGCATGGCTAGCAAATGATCTACAGGAATATCAAAGAATCCTTGAACCTGATCCGCATGTAAATCCATCGTCATGACCCGTTTTACGCCCTGCGACTCCAACATATTGGCAATCATACGTGCTGAAATAGGTTCTCGAGAACGGGCTTTTCGGTCTGAACGTGCATAACCGAAATAAGGAATAATGACGTTGATTGAATTGGCAGAAGCACGACGTGCTGCATCAATAAAAATCATCAATTTCATGAAATTATCATTCACCGGCGCCGTAATTCCTTGAATGACATACACATTCCGACCACGAACAGTATTTTCAATTCGCTCATATATTTCATTATCAGCAAATGTTTTGATATCAATTGGGGCTAAAGGTACACCTAAAATTGTTGATATTTCACCTGCCAGTTCATCATTACTGCCAAGGTTAAATAGCTCATATGCTGGTGTCATAAAGTTCTCCATTCATTATTATATTATACATTATACTATATGAAAACGATTACATGAAATCATATGGGGTAATATTTTCCATTCCGATCATCGGATTAACCGCACTACTAATAACCATTGTTGTTGTCAAATGAGGTGTTTTTTCAGGGATAGTTTCCGATTCATCTGAACTATCGTGCTCATTAACTTCAGTTTTGCTGTGACTCAACCTTTGTTGCAGGAATGTGAATCTTTTCGGCACCAGTGTGCGTGAAGCACGTTCAAATGCGGTGTATTCTCCCACAAGAATCAAAGCCTCTTTGGCTCTGGTAATTCCTGTATACAATAAATTTCGATTAAGCATTAAACCAAAATGATTTGTCAAAACCATGATAACCAATTGAAACTCGTTACCTTGTGCTTTATGGACGGTCGTAGCGTACGCTAATGACAGTTGATTCAAATTTTTTTTGGGATAAGCCAATTCTTTACCATCAAAATCAATGATGAGGCGATCTTCATTATCATCATTGCCAATGTCAGACTTGTACTGGACAGCAATTATTTTGCCCATATCTCCGTTATAAACATCTCGCTCGCTGTCATTTTCTAGCTGTAAGACCTTATCACCCTTTCGGAAAATTGTCATTCCAAACTGCAAACTTTTTTGATTTGATTTAAGCGGATTGAACAATTTTTGAGCCATTTGATTTAAGGCAATTACACCGGCAGATGTTTTGTACATTGGGGTTAATATTTGCAAATCGTCTTGCGTGTAACCTTTTTTAATCGCCAATGCAACCACTTGTTCAATTGCTTGCGAAGCTTGCTCTGAATTCACCATAAAACTCGAACGATCTGGTTGATTCTCTAAGAAATCTGTTGGTAACTCACCGTTTTTAATATGCGTTGCAAGTTCAGTAATACTGCTCCCACGGCCTTGTCGATAGATAACTTCTAATTCAATATGAGTGATATCTCCGCTACTCACTAAATCCTCTAATACATTGCCTGGTCCAACCGACGGTAGTTGATCGCTATCTCCGACGATAATTACCTTCATCCCATTTGGAACCGCTGCTAGCAATTTTGAAGTTAATTCAATATCTAGCATCGACGCTTCATCTATTATTAGTAGACTGCCTGCGATAGGATTATCCGCATTAAACTCTGGCTCATCCAAATCAGCAATACCCAGTAGCCGATGGATTGTCGAAGCATCATAACCCGTTACCTCAGTCATCCGCTTTGCTGCACGTCCTGTTGGTGAAGCCATTCTGACCTGATAATTTTTGAGAAAGTCTTTAGTATTGTCTGCAAACTTTGCACGATTTTGAATCATTTTCTTCCAAGTGGCGACCATTGTGCGGATAATTGTCGTTTTTCCAGTTCCTGGTCCACCTGTTAACAAGAAAATTTGTGATTTCAACCCAGTTTTAACCGCCTCAACTTGTGTCTGATCGAGCGTCATTTGTCCAGGCGTCACAAATGATTCATTAATATCATTTGCTGTTATATTCAATGGAGAACTTGTATTTAATAATCGTTTTAAGTTAATAGCCGTTTCTTTTTCAGCAATGTACAACCTTTTCGCATAATAACGGCCATCATCGTTAACCAAAATATTGCTTTCAATTAAGCTCTGGATGGCCTTTTGAATTTGATTCGACATTTCGGTATTGTTTTGATGCAACATTTGCTCGACTGACAATAATAGTTGATCGTGTGATAAAAACATATGACCATATTGAAACGTCACATTCATAATTGTTGCGTAAACAGCGGCTTGCATACGCCGTTCATCGAATTTATCTACACCAACCTTATGACCAATATCATCGGCTTTTTTAAAACTAATGCCATCAAATTCAAATACTAAACGGTAAGGATCTTGCGTTAAAATGTCTTGTGCCTCATTACCGTATTGATCATATAAACGTCCGGCAATGTCCGCACCAATACCAAATTGATTGCCAATTTGGAACAAGCGTTCTAGACCTAAGTTAAGTCGCAACGTACGCGCCAGTTTTCGAGCTGTTTCTGCTTTTACAATACCGTCAAGAATTTTTGCGTCATCTAGAATTAGATTGACAGCATTCAATCCCAAATGATTAACAATTTTTTCAGCCGTTTTTTTACCAATTCCAGCAAATTGGCCACTAGCAAAATACTTAATCAACCCGTTTTCATCGGGAGGCAGTTCATTTTCGTAATGATCGACTTTAAATTGCTGTCCGTACTTTGGATGTCGAACCAATTGGCCATAAAATCCGTATACACTTCCTTCTTGGACGTCAGCAAATGTTCCAGTGGCAATCATTTCTGGCTCTTGCCAATCTTCTAAAGTTGATTCTTCAATATGTACCGACAAAATTTTAAAATAGGATTCTGTCGATGAAAAAATAACGTTTTGTAACGTGCCAGTCATTTTATCTAATTGTTTTTCCGGGTATGCCATCAAATTGTTGTCGAATCATCCTGTTTCTTATTCAGATAACTGGTATTATTCCAGTCCTCTATCACAAAATTCTCACCATCAGTAGTTGATAAAATAGTCGTTGATGTATTAGTCAAGCCCCCCCGCTCACGAATGCTCATACGGGGTTGCTTTAGTAAGCCATTTATTCCAAAAGACAGTTCCATACCATGAGAAACAATTAAAATATTGCTTTCTGGGAAATTATTAGCGGTTGCTTTAATAAAACGAACAAACCGGGCTTCAGCTTTTGTATATCCCTCGCCACCAAATTCTTTACCTTCAAATTTATCTAAATCATTGCGGTAGTTGTCAAAGCTTGATGCATACTGTTCTTTTACATTAGCAACTAGTTCACCTTCCCATGCGCCCAAACCAACTTCAGCTAGATTTGACCGCAAAGATAAAGCAGGTTTATATTTTAGTTGTTTAGCGATGTTAATCGCAGTAATACGTGCCCTACGTATTGGCGAAGCATAAATGTGGTCAAACTTGATTTTACTCAAGAACTTGCCCACTTTTTTCATATCATTGTAACTCGAAGGTAACAATTCAGAATCACCATGCCCACCTTGAAAACGGCGCTCAAGATTCCATTCAGTTTGTCCATGTCGTACAAAATAAAATTTTGTCATAATTAATTACTTAGGCCTCCTGCATTAACCACTTCAAAAGAAATTTATTCATTTATTTCTTCCAGAACGCCTCGTTCAATTAACTCATTCACGAAAAAATAATAAAGTTTCACCAACTCAGCAGCATTATTGTTTTTGAAAATATCAACTCGGACAACATCTCCAGCAGAAACTGTACTCATTTTAAATCCAGTCAGTTCTTGATTGATTGAGACTTTCAATTGAATAGCATTATCGAGCGCTTTTTCTGGTTCTAAAGCACGGTGTAATATATGTACACCAGCTTTATTTGTAATAAAGCCAAGATCTCCAAGTGTATATTTTTTAATATTATTACTAAGTTTATATGTTTTATCGCCAGGTATCGTTACAGTTTTGTCAAAAGCCATGTCTTATTTTCTCCCTGATTTGTCTAATTAATATTATAACAAGTATTTCGGTCAAATGCTTTGCTACCAATAAACTTCTTGAACGAATATAGTACCAAATAGCAACAGCTAAGTACAAAAAAAGCTATTCAAATGAATAGCTTCTAGTATTTAAAAGTTTTGGTTAAATTGTGAACCCTTAGGATGATTTGGTACTGTAATTTTACCATTGATAATTGACTTTTCTGCCTTTTTAACTGCGGCCTTTTGAGACTTAGTCAATTCAGACTTTGTTAAATAAACACCATGATCGTCCAAGCCATAAGCGATTGTTTTACCACCAGGGAACTTCTTGTCTTTATTATATTTATCAGCAATGTTTTTCACACCATCGCCAACTGAAGTAATTGAAGAGGCCATCGTCGATGTGACCTTTTTCCCATCCTTTGATGTATATGATCCGTCAGATTTTTGATCACGGTCAACACCAATAATGTACAAACGATCTTTTGAGTCTGCATCTAACTTTGTATTTTCAGCCTTAGCTTCAGCAAATGCGCCATTACCGACAAATCCTGCGGCTGCAAAAATTGTGCGAATACCAGAAGCATACATAGCAGCCGCAATAGTCTTCCCCTTGGCAGAATCAGAGAAAGAATCTGCATATTGTTTTTGAACTGTCAATGATGAATCCGTTGCTTTCACGCCCGCTTCAAATCCTGCATCAAAAGCGTCAATGATGTTTCCATGGATACCACCAATAAATCCTACTGTTTTTTCACCATTTTCTTTTGCTTTGGTTGCTGCAGCTACACCAGCTAAGTAAGAAGATTGCTCCGAACGGAACATCACACTTGCTACATTCTTACGGTTTTTGACAATATCATCAACTAGCACAAACTTCTGCTTTGGATTAAGTTTTGCTGATTTGCTGATTGATTGGTTTAACGAGTAACCAATACCGTAGACAATGTCATATTTTTTACTTTTTGTAGCCAAATTAAAATTCTGATTTAAATCTGACTGACTTTTTGTATTAAAATATGTAACTGCTGCATTTTGTCCAGCCTTTAAATTGTTTTCCTTGGCATAAGATTTTGCGCCTTCCCATGCTGATTGATTAAAGGAATGATCATCAACACCACCAACATCTAAGACCAATCCTAAAGTAGCACTTTTATTTGCATTTTTTGAGCTAGATGAGTTGTGACTGGTAGCTGCATAAATGCCACCTGCAATCACAGCAGCAGCTGCTAAACCAGTAAAAATTTTTGTTGACCTATTCATGATAATTTCTCCCATTTCACCTTGTTTTCAAGTAAATAATCTTGTTTAGTGTAGCAATTTCTCAGATACTAACATTAATACATTTTACGTGACCGCGAAGAAAAAACAAGGCCATTTTCAGTCCTTGTTTTTTTAAAAAAAATGTCCCGACACACTTTATTTTTTAACAACAAATCGCAATCCTTTTGGAAAAAAGTTCTTAATTTGTCCGTTAACGTAGCGTCCCCATCCAGCACCGTTGCCATTAGCAGTCATTAATACCCAACCTTTGTCTAGGTCCAGCCTTGTCTGAATGACATCTCCGTGGACAAATTGTGCCCACTCCTCAGGATTCATTTCATACGACTGTTTAACTTCATCAGGGTTTAAAGCCAGAGCTAACGCATGTGCTGGCTCGAACCTTTTTTTCTTAAATAGGCCTAATTCAAGGCCAAGACGTAATATTTTCATACTTGAAATATCTGGTGTACCAATTGGTGCCATATACAAGTGGTCACCAAACAAAACATATTCATTCGCTTTTTGATCAAATGTAATCAGTGCTTCCTCAAAAAAATTAGATAAGATTTCACGTTGTTGTTTATCTAATGGTTTGTTCTTAAACGGTTTGACAACAGATACATCATCGTAATCACCATTAGCCTTAACAAGCTTCGCCACAAAATGTCCTTCCCCTTCCAGCTTATGTGGCCACAATCTTGCAGCTTTTTTCATCACATCTTTTGTCTTCGTCGCACTGTGCTCATTTGTTCCATTGACAAAAGCTTCGTCTATCCATTCAGGACGTGCATCACTAAGATTAGCACCATCCGGCTTTTCAATCGAAACCAAACTAAATTCAGGATACGCCGCCATGAGCCAATTGATTATTTGCTCATCCTCTTCTGGAGCAAATGTACAAGTCGAGTAAACTATCTGCCCTCCCGGACGAAGCATTTTAACAGCTTCTGTGAGGATTTCACGTTGCCTCGTGGCGTTCTCTGCTGGATAATGTTCGTGCCAATAGGCTATCGCACCAGGATCTTTACGAAACATCCCCTCACCAGAACAAGGGGCGTCTAATAAAATTTTATCAAAAAAACCAGGTAATTTTGAACTCAGCTCAGCTGGTGTATGTGAACTGACAATCGCATTTTTAATACCCATACGCTCAATGTTTTCACTCAAAATTTTAGCGCGGTTTAAAAATATTTCGTTAGACCATAATAGTCCTTTTTGTCCCATGAATGCTGCTAGATGGGTTGATTTCCCACCTGGCGCAGCGGCTAAATCTAAAACGCGTTCGCCAGGATTTGGCCGAACAACCTCACCCACAAATTGCGCTGACGGTTCTTGGGAGTAAACCACACCAGTAACGTGATCTACTGAATGCCCGTTAACAGCTCCAAAATGTCCCCATTTACCATAGGGAAGATTACCATGATCTTCTGTATCACTGATGACAGGATGTGACTTTAACGGATTCACACGATACGCTTTTTGAACCGGTTCATCAAAACTCAATAAAAAATCTTCATACTCATCGCCGAGGATCCGATTGTATTTATTTTTAAAGTCTTCAGGCAACATCAATAGTTATCAACCTCTTTATCTGTAGGAATTGAAGGAATAGCACCTGGACGTGTTACAGCGATTGCACTAGCAATGTTGGCCCGCTGCACAGCATCATCTAAATTACTAAAATCAGGTGCTATGACGCTGGCTAATGTACCAATAAAAGTGTCACCTGCCGCGGTAGTATCTTGTGCGTCTACCTTTTCAGGTTGTACCCACCATCTTTTTTGACCATCAGCGATAAATGATCCCGCTTCTCCTAATGTGATAATACTCCGTTGGACTCCCTTCGCTTGTAGGGCATCGCTAACTCGGTTTAAAACACCCTCGTCATTAATAACATTGATGCCCGTCAGTAATTGCGCTTCTGTTTCATTGGGCAGTACAATATCAGTGACAGCCATTAATTCTGGAGTAAGTTCATACACAGCCGGAGCTGGATTTAGGATTGTTTGCACATTATTTTTTTTAGCAATTTTAAATGCCGCCAAAATAACTTCGAACGGCACTTCAAATTGTGCGATTAGCACATCAGCTTGCGCAATTAACGCTGTATCTATGTCCTCAATCGTTAAGGCTTGGTTTGCCCCACCATGAATCAATATTGTGTTTGCACCACTCTCTTGCAACATAATGTATGCTGATCCAGTTGGCACATCACTATTTGTTGACACTGCGTCCACATTGACACCATTGGTGAGTAATGTTGCTCTCATAAACTGCCCATTTGCATCATTCCCAACAGCACCGATAAATGAAACATTTGCTCCTTGTCGTGATGCGGCAACTGCCTGATTAGCCCCTTTACCACCTGGTGCTGTTGTTACTTCAGTAAGTGCCATCGTTTCACCAACCAGTGGCATACGTGGCATTTTCATAATATTATCGACATTCAAGCTGCCGAGTACGACAATGTTTTTAGTCATGTTCCCGTCCAATTTTGATAAAATTTCTTTTATTATCATACCATGAAATGGTTGTTTAATAGCATGGATGATTCATATTATTTTATAGGCACAAAATAAAAAAACTAATTATTAAACTAATAATTAGTTTTTAAGATCTGTATTTAGGCCGGAAATAGCGATAAATAGCTTGCGCTGAAATCAATAAAAATATTGCAGCTGCCAGCATTAAGGTCTTATAAGTTTGATCGTGATATACCAGCATAGCACGAACTATCGCTGTCACACCAATATACAAGAAGTTATCAGTAGAAATATGAGCATCTTTGACAAAATACTCTCTGCCTATCCCCAAAAATTCAAAAAACAAAAATACAATTAAGATTTGTTCAGCTAATTCAGTGAAATGTCCTGAGATATTCTTGATCGATAGCATCTGTGCTAAATTCCAGATTTCACGTATTAAAAATCCAAATATTACGATACCAATCAAAATCATCATAATGTTCAAGACATATTCATAATATCCAGCAACTTTTTGATGCCATTCATGTTTCATTTTTTTCTCCCTTTAATACGAACAGATAGATGAACAACAACTGCATATCTGTATTAAAAGTTTAACATAATAATTAAAAATCGAACAAGCTTAACTGATTTTCATCTGGTAATCCATCTAAAACAGAATGCAATGTCATAAACTCAATAATTGTTTGTGAAACCTTACCACGTTTCTTTAAATCTTCTTTGCTGATAAATGGTTTTTCGGTCCGTGCAGCTACAATTTGCTTAGCAACGTTATCACCCAATCCTGGCAAAGAAACGAAAGGTGGAATCAAGGTGTCCCCATCAATCACCCACTCAAGCGCCTCAGACTTGTTTAAATCAACCATAGCGAAAGTAATGTTACGCTCCAAGGCTTCATTGGCCATTTCTAAAACAGTCAATAAGTTTTTATCCCCAACTGTTGCATCATTTCCAAGTGACTTCAACTTCTGAATAGCAGCTTTGGTGGCATCTTTACCCCGACTCATTGCTACGATATCAAATGCATCAGCACGTACAGAAAAGTAAGTTGCATAATAGATTGTTGGAAAATAAACCTTAAAGTACGCGATCCTCAATGCCATTAACACATAGGCAGCAGCATGCGCCCGTGGGAACATATACTTGATTTTAAGCATTGATTGGATATACCACTCTGGGATTTTTTCTTCACGTAGCTGTTTCTGATATTCTTCTGTTATTCCTTTCCCTTTACGGACCTTTTCCATAATATTAAAAGCATCTGCAGCAGGAACACCCCAATTAATCAAATCAGTCATGATTTTATCACGTGTTCCAATTACTGTTCCAATGGTGGCTGTTCCATTTTCAATTAATTCATTAGCATTGCCTAACCAAACATCAGTTCCATGCGATAGACCAGAAATTTGTAATAATTCTGAATATGTGTGCGGTTGTGTTTCTGCCAACATTCCTCGCACAAAGTTTGTACCAAACTCTGGTAATCCTAGTGTGCCAGTATTGGAAAAAATCTGTTCCGGCGTAACACCCAAAGCTTCAGTTGAGGTAAATAAGCTTAATACGCCTGGGTCATTTGCAGGTATTGACTGTGGATCAATACCAGACATATCTTTTAATGTACGCACCATTGTGGGATCATCGTGACCCAATATATCCATCTTGAGCAAATTATCGTGGATTGAATGATAATCCATGTGCGTAGTTTGCCAAAGGGACTTTTGATCATCCGCAGGATACTGAATCGGAGTAAAATCGTAGACCTCATATTCACGCGGCACAATTAAAATACCACCCGGATGTTGTCCAGTAGTACGTTTCACACCCGTCATCCCCTGCGCTAAACGCTCTATTTCAGCACCACGGTAATGTTGGTCATGTTCGCGCTCATAAGCTTTAACATAGCCGAAAGCTGTTTTTTCAGCAACGGTCGCAATGGTTCCAGCGCGGTATACATTATGTTCGCCAAACAAAACTTTCATATAATTATGAGCAATTGGTTGATAATCACCAGAAAAATTCAAATCAATATCAGGCACTTTATTTCCTGTGAAGCCCATGAAAGTTTCAAAAGGAATGTTTTGTCCATCCCCAATTAAAAATTCACCTGGATGATTTGGGTCTTCTTTTTCAGGCAAATCATAACCAGATTCATATTCTTTCGGATCAACCAATTCAAAGTAGTCTCCATGTGCAGAACGATAGTGAGGCGGTAATGGATTTACTTCTGTGATTCCAGACATTGTAGCTACAAAAGAGGAGCCAACTGATCCACGTGAACCGACTAAATAGCCGTCCTTAACTGACTTAGCAACTAATCTTTGCGCAATGATATAGTGCGGCGCAAAACCGTTTCCAATAATCGCTTTCAATTCTTGATCAATACGGGCCTGTATTTCTTTGGGTATTGGCTCACCATACCATTGTTTAGCTGTTCGATAAGTTCTCTCAGTTAATTCATCACCAGCGCCAGGAATATTTGGTGGATAAGATCCGCTTTTCAAAGGTTCAATATCTTCAAGCATATTAGCAACTAAATGTGTATTATCAATGACCAACTTTTTTGCTAAATCAGCGCCCATAAAAGCATAATCGTCAAGTAATTCCTGGGTTGTCTTGAAATTCAAATCTGGTAAAGCTGTGCGATTTTGTGGATTACCGGGCTGTGTAGCGATTAAAATATTGCGATATATTTTGTCTTCTGGGTTTGTATACTTTACATCTTCAGTAACTACAACAGGCTTTTTAAGTTTATCTCCAATAGCCACCATATCTTTCAAAATACTCTGCAACTTTTCTTCCGTTGCAATTAACCCTGACTCAATCATCGGTTGATAATTTGCCGTTGGTTGTATTTCGATAAAGTCGTAATACGCTGCTTTTTTCTCTGCTTCCTGAATACCCTTTTCAATCAAAGAAATAATCACATCACCGCTGGTATCACCCGTTCCTACAAGTAGCCCCTCGCGATACTGTTCCAATATAGAACGCGGAATACGTGGTACCCGAGCAAAAAACTCAATGTTAGATCGAGACACTAATTTGTATAAATTTTTCAAACCTGTTGCATTTTGAACTAGCAAAGTGGCATGCACGGGACGCCCGTGCTTCCAAGCGTCTCCTTCAGTCATGCGATCATTCAACTCATTATGTCGGTTTAAATTATAACGTTCGTGTGCTTCCTTAATTAATCGCCAAGCGATATGTCCAGTGGTTTCTGCATCAAAAATAGCGCGATGCGCTTGTTCCAAATTAATATTGAAACGCTTGGCGATTGTGCCTAATCTATAAGACTTATAATCAGGGTATAACCAGCGTGTAAATGGTAACGTATCAATAATAGCATTCGTGATAATGGGTTGATTATAGCGAGTATAGGCAGCATTCATAAAGCCAACATCAAATGTAACATTATGCCCAACCAAGACGGCATTTCCAGACCATTCACGAAAACGTTTAATAATATTTTCTTCGGTATCTGAATTGGCAACCATAGCATCGGTAATAGAAGTTAACTTGGTGGTGAACTCAGAAAGTGGGAATCCAGGATTAATGTACTCTGAGAACTTCTCAATTACGTTACCCAACTGCATTTTAACCGCTGATAACTCAATAATACGATCTGTCACTGCCGATAAACCAGTTGTTTCAAGATCAAAAGCTACAAAAATAGTGTCTTTATTCAATAACTCGGTTTGATCTAAATTAAAGCCAATAGGCTCACCATCCTCAACCAAGTTAGCTTCCATGCCATAAATCATTTTCAAACCATTTTTTGCACCAGCAGCTGATGCCTCAGGGAATCCCTGAACATTACCAGTATCAGTAACAGCCAAGGCAGTTTGCCCCCAGCTTTTTGCTAATTTCGCAACGCCTGAAAAATCAGTAACTGCATCCATCGCTGACATATTAGTGTGTGCATGCAATTCAATATGTTTTTCTTCACCTTGATAAACTTCTTGTCGATTAGCATGATCTACAACCTGCAAATCATATATGTTCATCACCAATTCACGTGCGTATTGATCTTCTTGAATATTTCCACTTAATCGCACCCACAAACCAGACTTTAAACCGTCAAAAACAGCTTCGTCATTCTCATTGTTTGAAAATTTCTTAGCAGAAATCGAGCTTGAATAATCTGTCAATTTGAGTGTTAGTAGTTTCCGTCCAGAACGTAGCTCTCTTATTTCTTCCGCAAAAATATATCCTTCTATAACGACACGATTTTCTTCACCATCGATACTATCTAAACGTGTAATTTCAGCATCAGCAGGTATCTTACGCCCTAAAGCTAATGCAACACCTTCGCTAGAAACTTTAGGCTTTGATTGTTCATTGGCAACAATTGCTTTCTGCAAATCTTCACGCGCTCTAGCATGATGTTGTGCCACATTTTCTTGAATTTCTTGCTCAAGTTGTTCATCCAATTTTGGAGTCAACTTAATTTTTGGTAATCCAAAAGAATGATAAACTGTCGCAATTGAATCGATAACCTCAGCAGTCAGTGCGCGATACAAAATTGATGCGCCGACTGCAACACCAAAGTGGTTCGTTTCAATTGTCTTTAGTATTGTGTTGCTAGCAAGTTGTTGCGTTGTCGCATGGTTGAGACTTGATTCTTGTAGCGCTAGATGCCAATAAGAGTTGACGACTTCTTCGTTAACTTGCTGCACTGGCGTGGTGATCTTAAGTTGAACCACTGCTATATTAGTGAACGCAGTTCGTAAATAATGCTGAAATTGCATGTATACATTTACCGGCAGTATCTGTTCAATTTCGAGATGAAAAAGCCACATTTTTTGACTAACTGAAACATCAACTTGAGACAAACAACCGTCATCAAAATAATGATGAATTTCTTCTGGCAGTTGAATATGCATAAGTAAGTGCTGTAATTGTTCTTGTTGCGTTAACTTCATTTTATCCTCTACTTGAGTAAAAAAGCCGATAAAATATCGGCAATTTTAAATATACTTATTTTTCTGACGCATTTAACAGTACTGAGACAGAATCCACGACTTCGCTAACTCGCATCTCAATGTTTGTGTTACTTGCTCGAACTTTGACTTCTACGACATCTTCGTCAGCCTTTTTACCGACTGTAATACGAATTGGTAGGCCAATCAAGTCCGCATCAGCAAACTTAACGCCAGCTCGTTCTTTACGGTCGTCAACTAATACTTCCATGCCTTGCGCTACCAACAATGTTTCTAACTGTTCAGCCACACGAGCTTGGTCTTCATCCTTCATGTTAATTGGAACAATATGAATGTCAAATGGTGCTACGCTAGCAGGCCAAACTAAGCCATCTTCATCAGCCTTTTGTTCGGCAATAGCACTCAATAAACGTGACACACCGATACCATACGATCCCATGATAACATCGGTTTGTCGTCCGTTATTATCCAGAACTTGTGCGCCTAAGGTTTTCGAGTAGCGTGTACCAAGTTTAAAAATATGACCAATTTCAATACCTGAAGTAAACTGTAATTTACCCTTACCATCTATGGCTAAATCACCCTCGCGTACTGTACGGAAATCACTAACATTTTCTACGAGTAAGTCAACATCACGATTCCAGTTAATATTGACATAATGCATCCCATCTTCATTAGCACCAGCGGCAAAATTAGCTAGATCAGCTGCTCTCTCATCAACTAAAAGCTTAACTTCTTCTGGTAATCCAACTGGTCCCAATGAACCAAATCCAGCACCAACTGCTTTACGAACATCCGCTTCTTCAGCCATAACCAACGAATCAGCATGTAAATAATTCTGAACCTTAACTTCGTTGACTTCAAAATCGCCAGTTGTCACAACAGCAACTAGTTCGTCATCTGCAACGAACATAATCGTCTTAACTAATTCATTCTTTGGCTTATCCAAAAGTGTGGCAACATCATCAATTGTCTTTTCGTTAGGGGTTGAAATTTTTTCAAGCGCCAACTGTTCAGCTGTTGCAGATCGACGTTCGTAAAAGTCCTTAGCCATTTCAAGATTAGCCGCATAATCTGTTGCATCAGAATAAGCAATCGTATCTTCACCAGCTGCAGCAGGTGCCGAAAATTCTTTAGAATCTGATCCACCCATAGCACCAGCATCGCCAACTATTGCACGATACTCGAGCCCTAGTCGATCAAAGATATTGGTGTAGGCTTCTTCCATATTATGAAATGCCTCATCCAAGCCTTCTTGATCAGCACTAAATGAGTAAGCATCTTTCATAATAAATTCACGAGTACGTAATAGACCGAAACGTGGTCGGTTTTCATCACGGAACTTTGCCTGAATTTGATAAACAGTCAATGGTAATTTCTTGTATGACTTAATTTCATCAGCAATTAATTGCGTAAAAGTTTCTTCGTGCGTAGGACCCAAAATAAAATCGCGATCTTGACGATTTTTAAACTTATATAAAGCTGGTCCGTATGTTTCATAACGACCAGAGCTTTGCCATAGCTCGGCTGGTAAGACTTCGGGTACCAACATTTCGTTGGCATCAATCTTATCCATCTCTTCACGAATAATTGTTTCAATTTTATTTAAAACTCGTTTTGCTAATGGTAAATATGAAAACATTCCCGCTGCAATTGGGCGAATATACCCTGCTTTTAGCAAAAGTTGATGGCTTTTTACTTCAGCCTCTGCTGGAATATCCCGCAATGTTGGCATTAATAATTTCGACTGTTTCATGAATTCCCCTTATGTTTTGTTGTTATGTACGGTGCTGATAGCACCAGTTTTTATCTTAAAATATCGTTTATAGTGACGGCAATCATTAAAATAATCATAAATACAGCGCCAACGATAGTTACAGCGTTTTCAAATGACTGTGGCAAAGGTCGACGTAATATACCCTCCAACAAATTCAAAATGAGTTTACCACCATCCAATGCTGGAATTGGAATTAGATTCATAATACCCAAATTAAGTGATAGCATAGCCATAAATATTAATATGTTTAAGAATCCTGTTTTTGCTACGGATGAAGTTGTTTTAGCAATAGACACAGGACCACCAAGCTTATCTAAGCTAAAGCCACCAGTAAATAGATGGCTTAATGCATGCCATATTTGGCTAATTGTCGCACCTGTATTTATTAAACCATACTTTAGACGTGAAATGGTATCAGTGTGTGTTTTTTCGATGATACCAACTTGTTTAGTCTGCACACCATTTATTTTAACAGTTTTTGGTCTCACTTCAACCTGCTTTTTGTGACCATTGCGTAACACTGTGATGTTCAGCTGACTTTCCTTAGAGTTACCAATAGCATTGGCAACTTGGTCCCAAGTAGTCGTTTTGACCCTATCAATTTGTGTTATTTCGTCACCAGCTTTTAGACCAGCTTGATCAGCCGGCATATTTTTTTGAACGGTGCCAATAATAGGTTCATTTAAACCCACACTAGCGATGGCAAACCCTACTCCTGAAAAAATAACCAGGGCTAATATAAAGTTCATAGCTGGACCAGCAATATTAATTAACGCACGTTTCCATACTTTGGCGCTTTGTAGCCATACATCTCGTGGCGCAACCTGAACCTCAACACCATTTTCCTCAATAATCGTTGCATCATGATCAACATGTACAGTCGTCATTTCTGTGGCATTGTCTGAATATCCCGTCAGGGTCAAAGCGTCACTTAAATCGAACGAATCAACTTGGAAAGGCACACCGATCCCAGCCTCATCTATTTGTGTATCTATTTTTGTGACTTTTCCCTGTTCATTAAAAGTCAAACGTAATCGTTGACCTGCATCCAGATCGGGTTCTTCATCCATGCCAGCCATGCGAACATACCCACCTACAGGTAGTATGCGAATAGTATAGGCTGTATGATTTCGATTCCAACTGAGCAGTTTTGGTCCCATTCCAATTGCAAATTCACGAACTAATACACCAGATTTTTTCGCGACAAAAAAATGTCCAAATTCATGCACTGTAACGAGCACGCCAAACACAAATATAAAAGCAATAATTGATGTAACATTCATAAATTTAGCACCTACCTGATTTGAAGAAATCTAATAATCTTGCAAAATCATTTTTAATTGAGTATACCCAATACGGCCATCATAGGCATAACGATTAACATTGAATCAAAACGGTCTAATATGCCACCATGTCCAGGCAAAATATTACCCGAATCTTTCACACCATAATGACGTTTGAAACCGGATTCAATTAAGTCACCTAACTGACCAGCAATTGACAAAATGGCCGTAAACGCTAGCAATTCGATAAAGTTATAATCCGGCAACCAATGGAAGATGGTAAATAATGCTGGAATCACAATAATAGCTACCATGCTACCACCAATAGAACCTTCCCAAGTTTTATTGGGGCTGATTTTAGGAGCCAATTTATTTTTTCCAATGGCACGACCAACCATATAAGCACCTGAATCAGTGATCCATACAATCAGCATACCGAACATGACCGTAGCAATCCCCTTACTATCTGCTTGAAAAAAGTAATGGAATCCTGTACCAACATATACAATCGTCAGCGCCAATGTTCCTGCATCATCAAAATTAAAATGATTACGACTCAAAACGGTATGTAGCAAAAGTAAGAAGACAATAATATAAAAAATGACGCTTCCATTAATATTAAATGGCATATCTTGCCAAGTTGATTTCGGTAGTGTAATTACAATAACACCAACAAAGCTCAGCAATGCTTCCGCAGATACGAAAAAACGATGTTTCATACGTAGTATCTCGCTCATAGCAACAACTGCCATGGCTAACGTCAAAATCAAAAGAGGCATACCACCAATTACTAACAATGGCACAAAGATAATTAAAGCAACGACTGCTGTAATAACACGTGTTTTCATTAAGCTTGTTTCTCACTTTCATCATTGAGACCGCCAAATCGTCGATCTCGTTTTGTATAAGATTGTATGGCTGTCATTAGATCATCCGAAGAATAGTCAGGCCATAGAACATCAGTAAAATATAATTCTGCGTAAGCGGCTTGGTATGGCAAAAAATTACTCAAGCGCAATTCACCAGAGGTTCGAATCATCAAGTCTGGTGTGGCCAAGTCTCCCAAGTGTGCTGTCTGTAAGGCGGCAGCGAAAACTTCCGAATTAATATCATCCGGTGACAAATGGCCCTTGGCTACTTCTTCGGCTATTTTTTTTGTAGCATCAACAATTTCAATTTGTCCGCCATAATTCATTGCAAAGTTTAAAACCATGCCGGTACCACTGGCAGTCTCTTCAATTGCTCTATTAACAGCATCTTGAGTCGCTGCTGGTAACGCATCAACATTTCCAGTAACAGAAACTCGAATGTTATTTTTAATCAAATCAGGTACGAAATCATTAAAAAAAGCGATTGGCAGCTGCATTAGAAAGTTGACCTCATCATTGGGACGTGACCAATTTTCCGTAGAAAATACATATAGTGTCAAGACTTTAACGCCCATATCACTTGCTGCAGACGCAATGCGCTTTACTGTATTCATGCCAGCCTTGTGTCCCGCAGCTCTTGGCATTAAGCGTTTCTTTGCCCATCGACCATTACCATCCATGATAATTGCAATATGCTCTGGAATTTTAAGTTGCGTAGTATCGTAAACGGTGTTCTCTTTTGTTTTAAAAAGCGCCAAAACGCTCCTCCTTCGTATGCAATATTTTTTTGCATAATGGTATCTAGTACATTTTACCAGAATGAAACGCTGCGTACAAAAAAAATCGATAAGAATATTTCTATCGATTTTTATATTTTATTGAACTGTTACACTCTTTGCCAAGTTTCGAGGTCGATCAACATCCAACCCTCTATCTAGAGTTGCGTAATAGGCAATTAATTGAGCTGGAATCACTTCCAATAATGGCATCAGTAGTTCATTGACTTCTGGCAAAATATAGGCGTCGCCAGTTTTAGCCAGTTCTTTGGTTGCTATGACAATTGTATTAGCACCACGTGCGGCAACTTGTGCAATTTCACCTCGAACTAATCCAGCTGTCTTCGCTTGTGTAAGGAGTGCAAAAACTGGTGTTCCTTCTTCAATAAGTGAAATCGTACCGTGCTTTAGTTCTCCAGCAGCAAACCCTTCCGTTTGCACGTAGGAGATTTCTTTTAACTTGAGTGCCGCCTCAACAGCTACGGCAGCGTCTAGGCCACGTCCGATATAAAATGCTGAGCGCTGTCCAGATAATGCACTTTCTGCTATTGCTTTAAAATCTTCTTTTTGATCAATGATCACTTGCATTTCAACAGCTACTTTCGCCAATTCAAGCTTCAAATTCAATCCTGAATGACCAATAGCGTGGGCTAAAATAGCCTCAACACTTATTTGAGCTGTGTATGCCTTGGTAGAAGCAACCGCTATTTCCGGTCCGGCGAGTAGAGGTAATGCGAAGTCAGCTTCTCGTGTTAATGTTGAATTCATAACATTAGCAATAGTCAAAGTTGGATAGCCCTGCTTCGTAATATTATCCAAAACTTCACGAGAGTCAGCCGTTTCACCTGATTGGCTCAAGAAAATAAAGAATGGTTTTTGACTGAGCATTGGTTGATCATAAGCAAATTCTGAAGAAATATGGACTTCAGTCGGAATCCTAGCCCATTGTTCAAAATACCGTTTGCCAACTAATCCGGCATGATACGATGTTCCTGCAGCAACAATATATAAGCGATCAGCCGCTTTCATTGCATCAATAATGTTGGCATCGATATTTTGAATATTATTCTCGTCATCAAAATAATATTGAGAAAGCGTGCGAGTAACAATTGCTTGCTCATCCACTTCTTTAAGCATGTAGTATGGATAAACACCTTTATCTGTTTCTGCAGCATCAATATCGAGGTGGAATGGTAACCGTGTAATTGGTTCTCCTTGCGCATTGAATAATGTCACTTTATCTTTCTCAACAATCGCTACTTCATCATCCATCAATTCGATAAAGTCATGGGTTATATCTAACATAGCAGCAGCGTCAGAGGTCACCACATTTCCCTGATCTGAAACACCAATCAGTAAAGGACTTTTCTTTTTAGCAGTATACATAATCCCGGGTTCTTGACGATCCATCAACAAGAATGCGTATGCTGAATTGCCGTCTAGTAAAGCAATCATTTTCTTAAAAGCGTCGACTGCTGACAAGTTCTCTTCTTTTGCAAACTTATCTATCAATTGGACAGCAACTTCTGTATCTGTCTGAGAATGTAGTTTTACACCTTGCAAATATGTATCACGTAATTCATCGTAATTTTCAATCACACCATTGTGTGCTAAGTAGAAACGTCCATCTTCTGAAGCATGGGGATGCGCATTTTCAACAGATACACCACCGTGAGTTGCCCAACGCGTATGAGCAATACCCGAAGTACCCTTGATATTCTTATTTTCCGTAGCACGTTCCAAATCAGCTACACGGCCTGTTTCCTTGACCAAATAGTCTCCTTGGTCACCATCATTTACATACACGCCAGCTGAATCATAACCACGATATTCTAGCTTTTCTAGACCTTTTAACAAAGTTGGTAACACTTGATTAAAACTAGTAAATCCAACAATTCCACACATTTATATAGTCCTACTTTCAAAAATGGTTTTATTTTTTATTTTGTTCACAAGTGTTATTTTACACAGCTTAAAAGCCATTGTCAAACAACTTTTTAATTATTGGTATACCTTATAAAAAGTGATTGGTACAACATTACTATTTAGAATATTTCTTCTATACAATATGAGTTTATGGTATCATATAAAAAAATTGAAGGTGAGACATATTGTGACAAAACTCGTTACATGGCACATCAAAAATGCCAAAATTCTAGATGTATTTAATTTAAAATTTGACGATACAGAATTATGGATTAACGATAATCAAATTTTATACCGCGGAAAGCGAAGTGACTTAACAGCTGAAAATACCTTTGATGCTGGTGGCGGATATATTGTGCCTGGGTTGATAGATTCCCATTTACACATTGAAAGCTCATTACTCACGCCCAGTGAATTTGGAAAACTGGTTATACCACATGGAATCACTCGAATATTTGCAGATCCCCATGAAATTGCCAGTGTAGCTGGTGTGTCTGGCATCCAATATATGTTGGAAGATGCTAAACAAACACCGCTAAACATTCATTACATGTTACCTTCTTCAGTACCCGCTACACCTTTTGAACATGCTGGAGCGACGCTTCACGCTGATGCTTTAAAGCCATTCTATAGCGTGCCGGAAGTCAACGGTTTAGCAGAAGTTATGGATTTTCCTGCTGTAGCAAATCTTGATCCCGATATGTTACAAAAAATTAAAGATGCTGAAGATGCTGGTCGACATGTTGACGGTCATGCTGCCGGTTTAACTCCGGAGCAACTTGCAGTTTATCGAAATGTTGGCATTGACACTGATCACGAAAGTGAGAATGCAAAAGAAGCATTAGAACGCTTAAATGCTGGTTTCTCCATATTTGTTCGCGAAGGCACGGTTGAGCGTGATGAAAAAGCAATACTACCTGCAATTACAATGGCCAATCAATCACACTTTTCTTTTGCCACAGATGACAAAACAGCTAACGACATCCAAAGTGAAGGTTCCATTGATTATAGCGTGAAACTTGCCATTGAAAATGGTATGGATCCAGCAATTGCTTTTACGATAGCAACGTATAATGCCGCTCAAGCGCATAAGCTACAAAATATCGGCGCATTGACAGATGGATTTGTGGCCGATCTAGCAGTATTCGATGATTTAGCACATTTGGAGACACCAAAAGTCATGATTGGTGGTCATTGGTATAAAGACAATCAATCAATTGTCACACCGTTAGCCAACCAATCATTAAACTTCTCATTAACCAAATCCGATATCGCCTTACCTCTCCAATCTGATAAACCAGCACATATTATCAATATCACACCTCACCACATCACCACCGAGCACACTGTGGAAGAAGTTCCTGTTGAGCAAGGGCTGTTCGTTGCAAACGAAACTTTCGCTAAAATTGTAGTCGCAGAACGTTATCACAATCTTGGCCATGGTGTCGGTATCATCAAAGGATTTAACATGCGCGACGGTGCGATTGCTTCAACTATTGCTCATGATTCCCATAACGTGATTATAGCAGGCGTAAACGACGACGACATGATTTTAGCAGCAGATACGCTGCATGAAATCGGCGGTGGCCAAGTTGTCGTTAACCATGGTAAAATTACGACCCTACCACTCCCAATTGGCGGTTTAATGTCAGATCAACCATTTGAAAATGTCATCAAAACTAACCAGCAATTACTACAAGCTTTCTCAGAAATCAGTGACGTGCCATTTGATCCATTTTTAACTTTATCGTTCATGGCATTACCGGTCATTCCAAGTTTAAAGATTACCGATCAAGGCCTATTCGATTTCGAAAAATTTGATTTCATAACAGTACAGGATTAAAAAAATGAGAGCATTAAGTATTTCCCCAGAAAAATTATTAACAATGATCATTGGGCAACCCATAACTTTAGATATTTCTTATGCAGGCCAACTACTTCTGGCATCAACAGCGCATCAACAACCAAACCTGCCGTCTGAAATGGCAGGCGCATTAGCCGAAGTCAGTGACACTGGTCAAGTTAAATTTATTACTTTGGTTCATCCATTTACAGTGATTAATCGTGATGAATTATTTGATATTAATGAAAGTAATATCCATCGAGAGCCATATAATTGGTTTGGTCCACAAGCACTTGTAATTGAGAAAAAAATGCAAGACTTCATCAACAGTTATGATGGCCCCGTTACAGAGGATGGTGCGATTCCTCGCCAATACATCCCCGACAATATTGCTGAACCAATTATTTTATCAGACAAATATTGGCAAGACTACGCTTCATTTGTCAATGACCCTGATGGTAGCTTCGCGAAGCAAATCAAACCAATATTTAAAATCATATAAACAAAAAAGCAATAGCGATAAGAACCGCTATTGCTTTTTTCGCGTATTTTAGTTTTACGCGCCGGTAAAATGTGAAATAAATAATTGTGCAATATTAAAATAAATTAGAACTGAAGTTAAATCTGATAAAGTTGTAATAAATGGGCCACTTGCTACCGCCGGATCCATGCCTAATTTATCAATAAGTACGGGAATCAAGTACCCCGCTAGGTTGGCTACCATAATAGCAATTGCCATCGCGATACCCACTGCAAGACCCAGTTGATAATTATGCTTCCAAAAAGTAACAATTAGAAAAACTGAGAAACCCGTTGCTGTCCCTACTAAAAACCCCGCAAGAATTTCACTCAAGAAATTTTTGACAGCACTATTATTACTTCCTACAGCTAAGCGCCGGACAGCCAACGCTAATGCTTGCGTCCCAGCATTACCAGCTGTACCAGTAATCAGAGAAATAAACACAGCCAATATTGACGCTTTTCGTACCAGACCATCAAATGAACTAATCAGCGTAGCCGTTGACATTCCTAATAAAAGAAGTGCAATCAACCAAGGAATACGTTTAATCGCTGAATGCCATGCTGTATCATCTGTTTGACTAACGTTAACGGCAGCCAATCCGGAATAATCTTCAACAGCCTCTTCATCAATAACATCCACGATATCATCAACTGTAATGACACCTAATAATCGGTCATTATCATCTGTAACTGGAATGGATATGAAGTTATAGTCAGCCACAATTTGTGCAACGTCTTGCTGATCATCACCAGCTTTAACACTGATAATTCTGTCTTTCGTAATTTCCGAAACTAACATGTCATCAGGATGTGTTAACAAATCACGAAGAGAAATAACACCAACTAGCCGTTCTTGTTTATCTAATACATAAACGTAGTTGATCGCCTCAGCTTCAAGTGCTTGTTGCTTAACTAAACGCATCACTTCATCAACACGCAAATCTGCCTCAACTGCCAAGTACTCAATTGACATTAATGAACCAGCAGTTTGTTCCTCGTAATTGATCAGCTTACGAATATCTTCAGCCTCATCTTTTGGCATCAAGCTTAAATAGGTTGCAACTAACCGTGTTGGCATTTCCTGGAGAAGATCGACCTCGTTATCGGCATACATATTGCGCAAAATTTGAACAGCTTTTTGAGGGGGCATTTCTTGCAATAAGTCATCAATATCTTCATCATCAACATCTATATTATCAAAAACAGTCGCTAATGTTTCATTGTCAAGCAATCGCCATGCTACTGCACGTAATTGTTCCGGTAATCCACTATACACTTGTCCCATTTCAAAGTCGTGTAGCGCGTTGAATGACGTCACAAAGGCCTCATCTTGTCCTGAATGCAATAAATCGGAAAGATGAGCGATATTTTGATGTAATTGTTCTGATTTTTCTTCCACTGTTTACTCTATATCTCTCAAAGTTTTTAAATCATCTGGTAAAGGCGTATTAAATTCTCGGTATTCCTCAATGAAGGGATCATAGAATTTCATGTGATAAGCATGCAATGCTTGTCTTTGTAATCCATGCCATGCTGGTCCACCATACAAAGTATCCCCTACCAAAGGATGCCCTATATTGGCAAAATGAACACGGATTTGGTGTGTTCGTCCTGTATGCAATTGTACTTTCACACGAGTCATATTTTGTTCATCATCTTCATAACGACGTTCGACCCAATATTCTGTGCGAGATGGTTTGCCATCATCACGGACTTCTCTTTTGATAAAATCCCCATCCATGCGACCAATCGGTGCATTAATATCGCCATGGTCATCCGGTAAAATACCTGACGGATAAGCCAAATAAAATTTTTCAACCGTATGGTTTTGTAATTGTTGATCCAAAACTGCATGGGCAAATCTATGCTTGGCTAATAAGACAATTCCTGATGTGTCACGATCAAGGCGAGTAACAACATGAGGAACTAAATCATCAGCCTTAATTGTTTCAAGGTGTCCTTTAACTTGATTAACCAAAGTATGCAAACGATCAGCATGTCCTGGAACCGTTGTTATACCGTATGGTTTATCAACAACTAGCCAATGTTCATTTTCAAATATAATGTCTAATGGTTTATAATCTGGTACAACCAAGTCATTACTTTTTTCTGTAGGCATAACAATCGTAACGATGTCACCATTCATCAAATAATCGGATGTATAAACTGGTTTTTCATTTACCAAGATTGCGCCGCCATTATGCTTCATTTGGCTAAACATTCTATGCGAAACGCCATGATTTTGCAAAAAAGTGCGCACTTTACGCTGTTCATCACCACTATATTTCCAAGTAAATTTCATGTTTAATCTTATTCAATAACTTAAATTATATACTACAATATTCGCATTATATAATATTTAGCTTGCACCACCTTGGAACAAACTATTACTAAATTTCCTCTCAAATTTATGTATAAAAAATCCTGTCCCTCGAGACAGTAATTAGCTTTTTAATTTATTCAATTTCACTGATAAAGGCATTCTGTACACGTCGCCAAAAATCCACATGCCGATATTGAGCAAAATGGACGCTTTTTTCGGAGACCTTAAAGCGTAGTTCAGTAATATTGTGTCCCTTAATCTCTTCTTGGTCATACATGACCAAAAAATGATCGCTTTTTGGCTTCATAACAATTTCTTGATCTTGTGGCACAATTAGCGGTGAACCCAATGTTCGAAATACTCGGTTATTAATTGAGGCTATTTCAGACATTTGAATTGCTGGCAAGCTCGGATGCAGTACTGCACCACCATTAGCCTTATTATAAGCTGTTGATCCAGTTGGCGTTGCAACAGCAATACCATCTCCACGAAAACGCTCAAAAGCCTGGCCACCTAAATATATATCGGCAACTAAAGTGCCAATAGGTTGCTTTATAACCGCTTCATTAAGCGCTAAAAACTTGTAAGATTCACCACTAGTTCTCACAACAGTCAGTTCGAGTAGTGGGTAACTAACTTTTTGTCCGTTATCATGGATTAAACTATCAACAAACTGGTCAAGCTCTGTGCTTAACCAATCCGTATAAAAACCCAAATGGCCTGTATGAAGGCCAACAAAACGTACGCTTTCTGTTTGATCAACATACTTTTGAAAAGCGCCCAAAAGCGTGCCATCCCCACCAACGGAAACGACAATATCCGGATTTCTATCATCAATATCGACATTATTTTTCTTCATTGCCAGTATTAATTTTTTGGCAATAATCACGCTATGTTCAGCATGATTATTGAAAATTGCGATTTTCATTCTATTGCTCTTATCTCACTAAGTTCTTGATCTAAAGCAAAAGTTGACTCGGATAGCTTAGTCAGTCGATTTGCTAAATCTTCGTTCAACTCCCCATGCTTATAACGTAAATCATGTTCCACAGTAGCCCAAAAATTCATCGCCATTGTCCGCACCTGAATCTCTGCCAATACTTTTAGTTCTCCAGTATACATCTGGACTGGATATTCAATCACAAGATGATACGAACGATAACCCGAAGGTTTAGCATTACTGACATAATCACGCTCTTCTAAAATTTGAAAATCCGTCCTTTGACGCAACAAATCGACCACAGTATAAATGTCTTCAACATACTTTGTCATAATACGAACACCGGCAATATCTTGCAAATCAAGAGCCAACCGATTCTCATCTAAATGTCGACGAACTATCTTTTCTTCAATTGAGGCTTGAGACTTTACACGACCAGTTACAAATTCAATTGATGAATCTTCACCAGATTTTTCGTATTGCTGACGCAAACCACGTAATTTTACTTTAAGCTCTGAGACGGTTTGAATATATGGTATAAAAAAATGATCCCAATCCATACTGTCATCCTTTATTATATTTTTTTAATTACTACTATTCTATTTTAACATATTTATGAGCGTATCATTTGTCAAGTACACCCTTGACGACTATACTAATATTTTGTATATTGAATAAGTTAATAACTCAGGAGAACAATCATGCTATCTATATATCATTTCGATACGCCACTGTCCGATAATTGCTTAATTACAGAGCAATATCTACAAAAAATTAGTCAACAAATTCATCGTTCACATCATCTGTTTTTTGTGCCTTTAATCAATGAACCAATTTTGAAAATGATTAAAGATGATAATTCATCATGTGCTGATGAACCAACAGACAAAGCCAGCTTAGTCTATCGACTCACTCTCGATTTCAAAGCTGCTCAAATTGAAGGTAATAAAAAAGCGCGAGCATTACTCATTAACCTACAAGAGGCGCTAACGGTTGGTCATCAGAAATACTCACGTAATTTAGTAATCAATATTGCTAAAAAAGTGGGCATCAACATCACAGACTTTCTGTATAACCGTAATTCAAAAGAAACGATGCAGGCCATATTAGAAGATCAACAACTAGCTCACGGTATGATGCCAAAGGTTCAGGCTACGGTAGCGATTGATGATGCAGTCGATTTAAAAACACAAATCTTAACTGATTTCTCTGTTAACGATTTGCTACCTGCATTTTTACCCCATATATCAGATGATGATGCATCAGAAAAAAACGCAGAAGCATCAGTTAATTTAGCATAAATGATTACAAATAAAAAAACTGCTACGAGATAGCAGTTTTTTATTTGTAATCATATTAAGCAGTTATTCGAGCTAGACTCGCCGCACCAATCACACCAGCATCGTTACCTAACTCCGCTAACTTTACACGTGTAGAGTGACGAACTGTTGGGAAAGCAAACTTGGTCCAATGTTCTTCAACACGTGCACGCAAGAACTCGCCAGCAGCAGCAACACCACCACCGATAACAACGGCTGATGGATTCAAGATATTAGACATAGTAGCTGTGGCATAACCCAAATAGTAAGCCACTTTGTCAACAACTTTATTTGCCAAAAAGTCGCCCTGTTTTGCTAAATCAAAGACAATTTTTGATGTGACTTCTTCTCCATTGTCGATCATCTTCTTTAATTTTGAACTACCTACATATTCTTCAGCAATATTTTGTGCCAAATGAACAACACCAGTAGCTGAAGCATATTGTTCTAAGCAGCCACGATTACCGCATGTGCACAAGTATCCATCAGGTTCAACAATCATGTGACCGACTTCTCCGCCGGCACCAACTGTACCGTGGATTAGCTGACCATTGGCTAACAATCCACCACCGACACCGGTACCTAAGGTAATGAATGAAACTTCATCATCATTATTACCAGCACCCTTCCATGCTTCGCCAAGAGCAGCAGAGTTAGCATCGTTATCAATTGTCAAAGTAAATCCAGTTCCTGCCTCAATATCTGCTTTGACAGGTTGTTCTGTTTTCCAATTTAAGTTAAAGGCGCCTGTGACTGTACCTGTTTCACGGTTAACAGTTCCCGGTGTACCCATACCAATACCAATGATGCGTTCTTTATCCAATTGGTATAAGTCTAAATGATGATTAATGGATTCAACAATATCTGGAACAATGTGTGCACCATCATCCAAAATGTTTGTTTTAATTGACCACTTTTGTTGAATTTCACCTTGATCAGTCAAAATTGCAAACTTGATAGTTGTACCACCAAGATCAACGCCAATAAGTTTATCTTTTGCCATGATTATTAAAGTGCAAAGCGTATTTCTAAAGACAAATTAACTGCCTTATATGATGATTAATCAGCGCAATGCATGTTTCCTCCATAAAATTTATTACTTACATATTTTAACAGAAAGTGCTTACATAGTGCAAGCGTTTTCATCATTTTCATTAAATGTTTTCAATCACTTGGATTTTCGACTTCCATTGTGTGTTCATGTGATAAAATTAACTTAATAGTTGCATAATCTTTTGCATTTAAAATGTCAGTTTTGTAGAGATTATCTACTTCTAGTGCTGCTAATTCGATATCCCACAGACGCTTACCAACGTGAATATACACACCGAATTCTTTTAAATATTGTAATACATCATAAAATGTTTTCATATTCTTAAACCTGCCCAAAAAGTTAAAATAATCAGCAATATTGTTATAGCGCCCATGATTAAGCGCACTCGAATAGCGTATTTCCCACTGCGCCCATAGAAACCAAACATTACCGCAAACATCATCCCACCGATTAAGCCACCGATGTGCCCCCATATATCAATATCCGTTGATGAAAATCCTGTGACTAAATTCAAAATGACAAAGAGCCCCAACATTGTTCCCATCGACTTAACTTGCGGATCTTCTTTAAAACGAATGGCATACAAAATTAGTCCACCAAACATGGCAAAAAGTGCTGTAGATGCACCTACAGAAACACTCGACGGCGCCAATAAATATGAAAAAATATTACCAATAATGCCACCAAAAAAATATAGTCCAAAGAATTTTGCGCTACCAAATGCTCGTTCAACAAGTGGTCCAATAAACCATAAAGTGATCATATTTGTGACAATGTGTAAAAAACCAGCATGGAGAAAAACCGGCGTTAACAATCGCCAGTATTCATGTTTTAACTGAATATATGGTCCCCATTTTGCACCCATATTAATTAAGAATTCACTATTCTCCGTCGTTCCGCGGCTTAATACAAGCTCAATTAGGAATACAAAAGTAGTTACCAAAAATATAATTGTCGTTATCGGTGCTGTTTGATATTGTTCTTTTAATGCCTTCATAACCTTTATTTTAACAGATTATGGTTTTTTATGTTTTGTTGTGTGATAAATGAATTAACTTATTCGTATGCATCAGAAAAAGCATTCGACAAATCGAATGCTTTTTCTCAACGACGATCTTTTAACCGCTGTTGCATCAAATATTGATATCGTGTATACCAAACGTCAACATATCCTTGTGAGAATGGTCCAGAACCTTCGTTTATCCAATCAACCAAAATTTTGACATGAGCTTTCAAAATTTTATCGATTTCTGGTGGATAATGCCACTTTTTACTATGAGCCGCATATTCATCTGCATCCAGTAAATGTTTGACGCCATCAGGAAAAACTTTAATATCTAAATCGTAGTCAATATATTTTAGCGCCTCTTTATCGAGTACATACGGAGAAGCTAAATTACAATAATACGACACACCATTATCGCGAATCATCGCAATAATGTTAAACCAATATTTCTTATGGAAATAAACAATAGCAGGTTCTCGGGTAACCCATCGTCTACCATCATCTTCCGTTACCAAAGTGTGATCGTTTAGGCCAATGATAGAATTTTCACTGGTCTTTAGTACCATGGTATCGCGCCAAGTTCGATGCAACGAGCCATCATGCTTATAGCTTTTGATCGTGATGAAGTCACCTTCTCGTGGTCCACGACTGGGTCTATCAACGTTCATAACGCTACCTACTCTTCTAACACCGAATTCCTATTTAATTGTACCACATTTCAATCATCTGCAGATACTTCTAACTCATGAATTACCACATTAATTAATTCGGCATTATAACCTTTCGTATACAAACTATTTTTAGTTTTATATATCCTTTGACTTGGTACTTCGTTACGGTAGCGTCGCCAGCTTTTTTCCGCTTGACGCTTGATATTTTCTAACTCAATTTCATCGTCATTTTCTGTAATCACCCTATCAACAACAATCTCTGCAATATCAAAAGAGAATCCTTTTGTGGCTAAAGCTTGTACAATTTTTTGTTTCTTAGCACGAGTTGATTCTCTTTTGTATGTGGTAGCAGATTTTAAAGCAAGTTTCTCTGCAATTTCAATTTGCTCCTCGTGAGTATAATCAGATAATGCTGTTTCGATATCATCATCATTAACACCTGCCTGCTTCAAATCCATCTTGATAACATTGGGTCCCTTAGGACTAATAATTTTTTTTGTTGAAACATAGTGTTGCGCATAATTTAAATCATCGATATATTTTTGTTCATATAATTGTGCAACAACTTCATCCTGAATACTTTCAGATACCTCTTTTTCACTCATTTTCTGTTTCACTTGTTTGACTGTGTGCAATGAGTGGCTAAGGAAGTTAAGAGCAATGCTTAACGCCTTGGCAATGGAATCATTATGCTTAATTTCTGCAATTAATTCGTCATCTAATTCTCGCCCTTTCGCCAAACCAAATTTAATGAGAACACTTTCCGCCACACCAAAAGCGAATTGATTATCTAGATCAATATTATAGCGACCCGCTTTTTTTTGAATTGAAATTTTAGTTATCTTTTTCATAACTCTATTGTACGATAAATATTGCTATTCACATGTATTTTAAAATAAAAAATGATGCTAATACTGACATTAACATCACAATTTTTAAATTAAATAATTTGGTCTAATCCGATGACAACACCGTCTATATTTTTCACAGCTTCTATAGCGCGAATTACACCTGGTACAAAGGCTGATCGACTTGTTGTACTTTGGGTCAGCGTTAATTGCTCATCCACACCACCAAAATAAACGCTTTGCTGTGCGATATAGCCAGGTAACCGTACAGCATGAACTGGCACACGATCAATCTGTTCGCCGCGAGCTGGCGCTAATTTTGTTGATGTAGGTTCCTCAATGCGGGCTTTTGCAATCAATCTTGCTGTTTGCTTAGCCGTTCCAGATGGTGCATCCACCTTTTTGGGGTTGTGCGCTTCAATAATTTCTGCATCAGGAAAATATTTGGCCGCTAACTGTGAGAATTGCATTAACAAAACCGCTGATAAACTAAAGTTTGGTACAATTAAAACGCCTTTTGATGACTGTTCACGCAGTATTGCTACTTGTTCATCAGACAAACCAGTGGCACCAATCACTAGCGGCATGTTGTGCTCGATTGCATACACTGCATTGTCAAATACAGTTGCTGGGGTACTGACATCCAGCCAAATATCTGCTGCTACATTAATATCTGATAAGGAGGTCCATACAGGTACCTTACTCTCATGTTGATGACCACTCACAATACCAACAATTTCATATTCTTCATTCAAGTTATCTTGAATAGCTTGGCCTAATTTACCAAAACCACCAGCTAAAATTATTTTTGTCATTATTTCTCCAATAATTCATTCAAATGTAATTTTTCTGCGTCACTTAAAGGAATAAGAGGCAGACGTACAGCTTCATGTACAAATCCTTTTTCGGCTAATTTCGTCTTAACTGGAGTTGGGGAAGGGTAAGCAAATAGGGCATTCATTCGTGGGGTTAGGTAACGTTGCAAACGCCCAGCTTCACGCCAATTACCTGCATTCATAGCAGTAAACAATTCAGACATTTCGTCACCAAAAAGATGTGAAGCTACCGAAATTGTTCCAGCACCGCCGACGGTGTAAGCCGAAAGAGTCATTGCATCTTCACCAGTATAGACTGCAAATCCAGTGGTCCCTTCTACCTCTGCTTCAACAAATTCAGTTGATGTTGTTTCCTTAATTGCATTAATATTAGGATGTTGAGCTAATTCAATCACACTATCAACCGTGAGACCGACCACCGTACGTCCAGGAATGTTATATAACATAACAGGCTTTTCGGATGCATCAGCGATAGCTTTAAAATGTGCAATCATACCAGCTTGACTTGGCTTATTATAATACGGTGTTACTGCCAAGATACCGTCAATATGCTCGATTTTGCTTAAAGCTTTGGCTGCTTCTACGGATTCCTTTGTATTATTGGAACCTGCATTAGCAATTAAAAGTGCACGATTACCAACCTGTTTTGCAATAAACCGTGTCAACTCTACTTTCTCTTCAAAAGACAGTGTTGGAGATTCACCTGTTGTTCCTGCAATCACAAATCCTTGCGAACCATGATTTAACAGGTGTTCAATTAATTTCTCTAATGACTCATAATCAATCTCATCGTTTACTGTAAAAGGCGTAATAATTGCCGTAATTAAATTAATTCCTTCGTACATGCTTATTCTCCTTGTGACATTCGCCACTCAATAAAATCTTTCAAAGCATTAAATCCTGGCAACAAAGCTGCTTCATCGATGTTTAACTTGGCACTGTGCAGTGAATGATTGTCATTAACACCCAGCCAAAGCATGACACCAGGAATATGTTGCAATATGTAACCAAAATCCTCACCTGTCATCGCAGGTTTTGCTTCTTCAAAAGCAATGTCTTGGCGCTGTTCCATGAAACTCAGCAAATTGTTGGCTAAGTCAGGATTGTTTTCAACAGGCAAATAACTTCCTGTTTCAAGGCGAACATTAATCTTGACATCATTTGCCAACGCCACACCTTCAACGATTTGGCGAATTCGTGTTGTCATTTTATCCAAGCCATCTTTGGTCATACTACGAACTGTTCCGGCAAGATGCACCGTGTCTGGAATAACATTATTTGTAAAGCCGCCGCTAATCATTCCAAGACTCACTACACCACCTTCTATCGGATCAACGTCACGCGATACAACAGTTTGTAACAACATAATTAATTCAGCCGAAATGACAATTGGATCCTTACCTAAGTGGGGATAGGCCGCATGACCGCCTTGCCCATGGATGTCAATTTCGAGCTCGGCCGTTCCAGCAAATAAAGTGCCCGCTAAGGTACTCAAAGTTCCAGCAGGTAAATTAGGCTGATCATGAATGCCGTAAAATTCATCAGGATGCCACTCACCTTCAAAGATTCCTAATTCAACCGCTAATTTGCCACCACTTTTTGACTCTTCAGCCGGTTGGAAAAAGACAATTAAATTGTCTTTAGGTTGATGCTCACTAAAATACTGAACTAATCCCAAAGCTAAAGACATGTGAACATCATGACCACATGCATGCATAACACCTTTATGTGTTGATTCAAATGGCAATCCAGTATCTTCTGTAACTGGTAGCGCGTCAATATCAGCACGATATCCTACCGTCCGGCTTGGGTCAGTCCCAGAAAATTTCACAAGCAATGCCGTAGGTAATTCTTCTACTTGACGTATTGTCATAAAATTAGTTTGCCAAGATTGAATCTTTTCTAACAAATAACGATGCGTTTTAAATTCCGCTAAAGCAAGTTCTGGAATTTTATGTAAGTCACGCCGATAGGTTTTCAAATCTTCTTCACTAACTGGCATTATAAGCCTCGCAATGCGTCAATTAACGCAGTCTTTTGTTGCGTCTTCGAATCAATCTCCTTAATGACTTTTGCAGGAACACCCGCAACTACTGTATTGGCTGGTACATCCTTTGTGACAATCGCTCCAGCCGCAACTACTGCGCCGTCACCGACCTGTACGCCTTCAATAACGACGGCATTAGCGCCAACTAGAACGTTATTTCCGATGCGAACAGGTTGGGCAGATGCTGGCTCAATCACACCAGCTAATACCGCGCCAGCACCAATATGAGAATTTTCACCAACAATGGCACGGCCGCCAAGTACAGCACCCATATCAATCATTGTGTTAGCACCAATCTCTGCACCAATATTAATCACTGCGCCCAACATAATCACCGCATTGTCACCAATTTCAACTTGATCGCGAATAATGGCACCTGGTTCAATGCGAGCATTAATTTCTTTTTTATCAAGCAAAGGAACGGCAGAGTTACGTGAATCATTTTCAATAAATACATCTTCTGATGGTAGATTCTTAATTAACAATTCAATTTCAGACCAGTCGCCAATTAATTGTCCAAATGACTCATTTCCAAATTGTTGCACAGTATCTGGTACTTCAGTTGCCAATGTGCCTTTATATGTAACTTTTACTGGGGTAATTTTTTTTGCATTTGCAATGAAATTAATTAGTTTTTGTGCTTCGTTTTCAGCCATGTTATTTATCTCCTAGAGTATAATCCTGATCTAAACTGATCATGTGTTCAAAAGTTTCACGTTCAACAACGACTTGATGTTGACCATTTTCCACGAAGACAACGGCCGGTCGTGGATTTCGGTTATAATTTGAAGCCATTGCATACCCGTACGCACCTGTTGCAAGCACAGATAAAATGTCACCAGGTTTTGTCGCCGGTAATTCTTCCTGCCAAACCAATACGTCACCTGACTCACAATATTTACCAGCAATCCGCACAATTTCTTCACTTTTAGCATTTGGTTGATTGGCTAAAACCGCTTCGTAATTTGCTTGATAAAGTGCTGGACGAATATTATCTCCCATACCACCATCTACAGCCAAGTAATTTCTAATTCCTGGAATATCCTTACGCGACCCAACTGTATATAGGGTTTGTCCGGCTGGTCCGACAATCGAACGACCAGGTTCAATCCATATTTCTGGCATTGCCCAATCGTACTGTGTAGCCTTTTCTTTCAAAACACGGATAATAGCATCCGCAAACTCGCTTTCTGGCAAAGGTTGATCCTCATCAGTATAACGAATACCAAATCCACCGCCAGTATTAATGACTTCTGGTTGCCATCCCCATGAGTAAGCAGTATCTGCTAATAGTGCTGCATTTTTCTCAAATCCAGTCACATCAAATATTTGAGATCCAATATGCGCATGTAAGCCACGCAAATGAAGATGGTTATCTTTTATTGCAATATCATAGGCCTGCTTCGCTTGACCTGTTTGTAAATCAAAGCCAAATTTACTATCTTGTTGACCAGTACTAATAAATTCATGAGTATGAGCTGAAATTCCTGGTGAAATACGTAGTAAAATATCTTGAATAACATTTTTTTCCGCCGTAATTTCTGACAGTATCTGTAACTCAAGAAAATTATCAACAATAATTGTTCCCACACCATTTTCAACGGCCATCACAAGTTCATCATAACTCTTATTATTACCATTAAAACTAAGATGCTGAGTTGGAAAATCAGCTTTAATTGCTGTGTATAATTCCCCACCAGACACGACATCAGCGTGAATATTTTCTTGAGCTGCCACCTGATAAATTGCTTTAGTAGCAAAAGCTTTACCAGCATAACTCACTACATATGGGACATTTTCTTGTTCAAAGATACGCTTAAACGCTCTCATTGTCTTACGAATAAGTGTTACATCGTAAACTGCTAACGGCGTGCCATATGTCTTTGCCAGTTCGATTGTATCAACACCATCAACTGTCAGATGTTGCTTTTCATTTATTGGATACGTCATCATTTCCCCTTGAATTACACAAAAAAACCCTTTGATAGGTTCGCAAAACGGACTTATCAAAGGGCATTGTTAGCATTTTTGACAGTTTCCATAGCTCACCGCATCTCTGCGACAGTCTAATAGCTCTTAACTATTAGCCCAATCAAGGTCATTTGTAGACACCCTTGATTTCGGCGATATCCCCTAAGCTTACTATCAATTGCTACAGCAACTCCGGTAAGTGTATTGTCAATCGCGACCTCTATGTGAAATAATTTTTATTCTGTCATTATTATGACTGAATCATTATTGAATGTCAAGGTTTTTTCGTCTAATTCTTTGCTAGCAATCATGTGATTTTAAAAAGACGTTAATAATTTGTTCATCCGCGGTGCATAAATATCACCAAAGCGTGTAAAGTGCATTAGTATATAATAAAACTCATACCATTTTTCACGTTTTTGCCAGCCATCATCCAATGGCCATTCTTGCATATATTGATTATAAAATGACGGACTAAAGCCGGCAAACACTCTTGAAATCGCCAAATCATATTCCCGATCACCGTAGAACACGTTAGGATCAATAAATACAGGTTTACCTTGATCGTTAAACATAAAGTTTCCCGCCCAGAAATCACCATGCAGTAGTGATGGTTGAACTGTTTGCGCGTGATTATCATTTAATATTGTTTCACGTAAATTACTATAGTGATCACCACGTTGGGTAAGCCAAAAATTATTTTTTTGCGCTTGTGCCATTAGCGGATCCAAGCGTTGTTTCACAAAGAATTCAGCCCAAGAAGATTGCCAAGTATTATTTTTAGGCACAAAATCTACTAAGTTATCACTATCAAATCCAAACTTTGGCGCTGTAGCTTGGTGCATTTTAACCAGCGACTTTGCTAATTCTTGTTGTGACCCATTTCCTTGATTAATCCACGTCAAGACTAAGTAGGCGTGCCCTTGTAACTGTCCCTGTGCTAAAACGGCTGGCACAGTCACCTCTTCCCCCAAAGCCTTCAAGCCAGCAACTTCATGATCAAAAAAACTTGCTTGAGCATTTTGTTGAATCTTTAAAAAATAGCGCTGGTTATTCGAATAGATTGAAAACGCCTCGTTAATGTCGCCACCACGTACCTTTTCTAAGTCGTGTGGTTTTTCAAGTCCCAAACGAGTAACAAAATCGTTGCCTAAGTCCATATTATCCTCCAAAATTTATTATCGGAACAAAAAAACACAATTTTCATTACGAAAACTGTGTTTTTGGCAAAATAATACCATTATTATCGACAAATTTATTCAATTGTCTCACAGGTATTATCATCTGATTGTAGTGTATCATAATATTATACAGACGTCACTACTTTGTGTACTTCTCTACTGTTAGCTGATGACTGGTAAATTGGCTGCAATTAAATCGTTAGTTACATCCACAAATTTTTCATCGTTCAAACGCAACAAACGCCAATCGTATTCCCTATCATTATCAAATTCATCAATATATGGTTCAAACTCACCTTCAGTTTGTAAAATCAGATAGCCTGCAAAAGCATCCGAAAATTCACTTTCAGTGCTAATAACACGTACTAATTGATTATTAGAAAAAAATCCGATGGCTAACTGATCATTATTCCACTGACCTTCAAAGGCCCACTTTAAAGTAATCCAATCTGAAAGTGTTATTCCTAGGTTCAATAGATAATCCACAGATAAACGAATGTGGATTGGATGCTTGCTGGATTGAGAGTCGCTTCCTTGAGCATCCAATTGAGAAGAGAAGATGCCACTTAATGCCTCAAAATCACTCACACTGGGTACTTTTTCTTCATTTTGCCATGCTTCAACAGTTTCAACTTCAACATCTAGTGCATCAGCAATCTCTATTGTTGAAATTTTAGTTAATTCTTGTAGTTTTTTTAAGTTATTCATAGTTATAATTATACAGAAAAACCGCCATGAATGGCGGTTATTTCGACATTATTTTTTTCTGTTTCTTTGCAACCATTGCTGAACGAACGACACCAATGATTGTTGGCATTAATGTGACCAACGCAATACCCAAAATAATTACAGAAAAGTGTGCTTTAACAAATGGAATATTTCCGAACATATAACCAGCACCGGTTGCAATTAAACTCCAAGAGAACGCAGCAATCAAACTATTACGTAGGAAATGTTTGTATGAAAATTGGCTGATACCAGCCACAAACGGTACAAATGTGCGGACAATCGGCATGTATCGCCCAATGATTATTGCCGCAGCACCACGCTTTTCAAAGAAAGCTTCAGCTTCTTTGATATGTTGTTCTTTAATGAAACGACCAAAGAAACGATGATGTAAAATTTTATAACCACCTGTACGACCAATCCAAAAATTGACTGAGTCACCAATAACAGCTGCTAAGAAGAATACAATCATAAATACCCAATGATTAAGTCCGGCATTTAGCCCAGCAGGCGTAGCAGCAATAGCTCCTGCAGCAAACAACAGTGAATCTCCAGGTAGAAACGGCATAATCACACTACCAGTTTCAATGAAAATTACTGCAAATAAAATCAAATACGTCCATAAACCGAACGCTTGCACAAGATTACCAATATGGACATCAATGTGCAAAATAAAATCAATTAGAAATGACATAAAGTTCCCCTAAAGTACGAATAGTAATATTTTACCACACATGTGAGCATGTCATATTAAAATATACCTTTTCATCCCTATTGCGATTTTAATTGCCTTCTAACCAGAAAAATTACGGTAACTTACTTATTTAATACCTGTTTTGGTTGTCTCATTGAAATACAGCCAAACACGACCATCCAAATGGTAGCACCAATTGCTGGTAGACGAGATTCTGGATTAAAGAAAAGCGTAATAAATACAAAACTGAAAAACAGAATTGCCAATGGCACTAACGTCTTGGGTGCTATGACAAGAAAGCCATCAGGCATGTAACTATCTGACTTGCGATACTTCATGTAAGCGAATAATATGAGTACATAAATCATCAAAAACAAGTCCGTCGATGCGCTTGTCACAAAACTAAATGCATTTGTGATTGATGGAATAACCGAGATTAAGGCCGAAAAAGCAACCATTAATGATGTAACCAGTACAGCATTCACTGGTAATTGTGTTTTTGATGTTTTTCTAAATGGTTGTAAAAACTTGGCCTTAGATTGGAATGATAAAGCAAAGAAATTACGGCTAGCACTAAACAAAACTGAATTTAATGCTGAAGCAGCACTCGTTAATACTACGAAATTAATTAAAGCGGCAGCCCATTTCACACCTGCCAACTGGAAAACCATCACGAAAGGACTTTGATCCTCTGGAATTTTCTGCCATGGATAAATCGTCATAATAATGAACAATGCACCCAGGTAGAAAAACAATATGCGCCAAGGAATTTGGTTAATCGCTTTGGGCAAAACCGAACGGGGATTTTCCGTTTCAGCCGTTGTCATGCCAATAAATTCCATGCCGACAAATGCAAACATGACCATTTGAAAGGCATTAATAAAATTACCAACCCCGTTAGGAAATAACTCAAAGTGATGCCAAACATTACTAAAAGCAACTTTTCCAACTGGTGTTTCGAATCCTGTCAAAGCCATGATAATACCTGTCACAATCAATGATAGGATGGCTACAATCTTTATCATGGCAAACCAGAATTCAGTTTCACCATAAAGTGCTACGGCAATTAAGTTGATCGACGTTAGCAAAATAAGCATGACGATTTGAATCAACCAACTTGGTAAATCCGGCAGCCAAAACTGAATATATTTTGCCACTGCAGTCAGCTCTGCCATCCCCATAAATACAACAGTTAACCAATATGACCAACGTGCAAAGAATCCGGCACGGTTACCTAAAAATTTAGTGATGAAAGAAATAAAGGTATGTTGACTGGGATCAGCATACAGCAGTTCACCAATGGCACGCATCACAACAAACATAAACATTCCAATAACTAAGTAAACCAATAAAATGGACGGTCCAGCAAAATGGATTGAATTTCCTGCCCCCATGAATAGACCAGTACCAATTGTTCCACCAATAGCTATTAACTGAACGTGTCGGTTTTGTAAACCTCGTTTCGGAAGATTACTGTCGCCTTTTGAATCGGACATAATAATATAAATTTCCCTTTCCTATTGCAAAGCACCCCTCGATGATCTCAGGGTGCTTTGACTTTTCATACATACATGATCTAGTATGCTGATTTTTTTCTAAAAATAAACAACGCTATTTTGTTCATTCGGTTTCACGTGAGTAATTAGAAACATCAGACAAAATCAAATATTGGAATTCGTCGTATGACATTGTAACTGTTTTTGTATCACCATACTTACGAACAGTAACCGTGTTACTATCTACCTCTGAATCGCCTAGTACCAAAGTATATGGAATTTTGTTCGTTTGCGCTTCACGAATGAGGTAGCCCATCTTAGCGTCTTTTGTTTCAACATTAGCGCGCAATCCAGCATCCTGTAACTTCTGCTGTACAGCGTTCGCATAATTACCATGAGCACCTAAATTAACAGGGATGATTTGTACTTGTAAAGGTGACAACCATGTTGGGAAAGCACCCTTGTACATTTCAATCAAGTAGGCTGTGAAACGTTCCATCGTACCAACAATACCACGATGTAACATCACTGGACGATGATTATCCAGACCATCACGACCAATATATTTCAAGTCAAATCGTTCTGGCAACAAGAAGTCTAATTGGATAGTTGACAATGTTTCTTCATTACCTAAAGCAGTCTTTGTTTGAACGTCTAACTTTGGACCATAGAAAGCAGCTTCACCTTCAGCCTCGAAATAATCAAGACCGAGATCATCCATTGCTGTTTTCAATTGCTTTTGTGACTTTTCCCACATTTCATCATCATCAAAATACTTTTCTGTATTTTTGGGATCACGATAAGACAAACGGAAACGATAATCTTTAATGTTGAAGTCACGATAGACACCCATCATCATTGTTAGAATAGACTTAAACTCTTCTTCTAACTTTTCTGGTTCAACGAATGTATGACCATCGTTCAATGTCATCTCACGAACACGAGATAACCCTGTCAAAGCACCAGATTTTTCATAACGATGCATCATTCCTAATTCAGCAATACGCATTGGTAATTCACGGTATGAACGTGGCTTATGATTAAATACCATGATATGTGATGGACAATTCATTGGACGTAATTCCAAAAATTCGCCATCCCCCATATCCATTGGTGGGAACATATCTTCACGATAATGGTCCCAGTGACCAGATGTCTTATATAAGTTCAAATTAGACAATACTGGTGTGTAAACGTGCTGGTAGCCATTTGACAGCTCTTTATCTGTAATATATCTTTCAACTTGGCGACGAATTGTTGCACCATTTGGCAGCCAAACTGGTAATCCTGAACCAACCTCCTGGCTAGTAAAGAATAGATCAAGATCACGTCCAATGACACGATGATCACGTTCCTTAGCTTCTTCACGACGAGCAATTTCTGCTTCAACGTCAGCTGCTTTCCAAAAAGCCGTTCCATATACTCGTTGCATCATTGGGTTGCTTGAATCTCCACGCCAGTAAGCGCCAGCCACTGAAGTAAGCTTAAAATGCTTAATCCAACCCGTTGATGGTACCAGACCACCCTTATCAAGCTCAATATGATCTCCTTGAACAGCAATTGTGATCTTTTCATCGACTGGTAGATCATTTACTAACTCAACTTTATATGGATCATCAGCAAACATTTCTAATGCTTCATCACGTGTGATTTCGCGAGAAAGAATAGGTAGATCCTCTTTCACAATTTTGTGCATCATCGCCTCGATTTCAGGGAAATCTTCGATTGACACTTGATTGCCAGCCCCATTATCTGTGTCGTAATAGAAGCCATTTTCAATAAAAGGACCAACTCCAAAATGAATGTTAGCAAATTTTGGAATTCGCTTTAATGCTTGTGCTAATAAATGAGATGCTGAGTGACGAAGTAGATCTAATGCTTCGCTATCTGATGTAGTGATTAGTTGAAAATCGCCACTTTCAGTAATAACATCGTTCATGCCAATGTATGAACCATTTATTTTTCCTGACACTGACTTCTTTGCCAATGACTTTGAAATACTTTCGGCAACCCCAATTGGCTTAATCCCTTCATCAAACTTTTTAATAGCGCCATCTGGGAATGTAAGACTGATTTCTGCCATGCTATTTTCCTTTCAAATTCCATTCTAGTATTTTACATTAATAAAACAAAAACGTCCCTTTAGATCCTTATTAGATCTAAAGGGACGTTTTACCGCGGTACCACCCAAGTTTAAAACAGGAAAAATTCCTATTTCTCTCAAATGATATATAACGGTATCACCCGGGCAACTTTTCATTTAAAACTACTAAATCACCACTCAAAGGTAGTCTCTTATGTATGCACTGCTCATTTTCACCAAACATGAACTCTCTTTAAGTGCATGACAATCGAGTTGTCCTTATCAATGTTTCTGAGAAACATCATAACATTTTTTTTGCTGTGTTGCAATTATTTTTTTAAATCTGCTAATACAATCTTTAGCGCTTCTAATGCCTCGGCATCATGATCTAAAATACCATTATCAAAAACATTTTGTAGTGCAGCAATTTGATTTTTTGTAAGTGCCATTTTTATTATTCTCCTGTTTGCTTAATCATTTAATTATACTCAAAAAATATAATCATACTACTTAGTTTGAAACTAATGCTAACTTTCTATCCCAGAGCTACCATCTGAAATATTGACGTGTCTTGGCCGTGATCCGTCTGCTGGTCCAATGTAGCCGCCTGCTTCCAAATCATCAATTAATCGAGCGGCTCGATTATAACCAATCCTGAAACGACGTTGTAACAGTGATGTTGAGGCTTTTTGTTGTTCAATAACAAATTGCAAAGCTTCTTGGAATAACTCATCATCACTATTTCCATCAGCATTTTCCGAATTATCTTGAGCAATTTCTTCATCTGTAACAGTCATTGCATCGGAATACTGAACCTCTTGTTGTGACTTAACAAATTCAACAATATTAGTCACATCAGTGTTACTAATAAATGCACCTTGAACACGTTGTGTTGGCTTACCGGGCGGTGCAAAAATCATATCCCCTTTTCCGAGCAGCTTCTCAGCACCATTACTGTCCAGAATAGTGCGTGAATCAATTCCAGAAGCTGTTCTAAAAGCAATTCTACCAGGAATATTACTTTTTATAGTACCGTTAATCACTTTAACGTCAGGTCGCTGTGTGGCCAAAATCATGTGAATACCGGCTGCACGAGCTTTAGCACCAAGGCGCGCGATAGAAACTTCAATTTCATTACCCACCGTACTCATTAGGTCAGCGAATTCATCTACAATAGCAACAATATATGGCATTGGTTGCATAATTGGCTGATCTGTTTCCTTAGCTTCAGCATTCTGCTTTTCAACCGCCGCATTATATTCACCAATATTACGTTTTCCAAATTGAGCTAAAAGTTTGTAACGATTTTCCATCTCGTCAACAACTTTTTGCAAAGACTTCGCTGCTTTACGAGGCTCCGAAACAACTGGTGTCAGCAAGTGTGGTATCCCGTTATAAATAGATAACTCAACAACTTTTGGATCAACCATCATTAATTTAACTTCATTAGGTTTTGCACGCAAAAGGATAGATACAATAATACCATTAAGCCCTACTGATTTTCCAGATCCAGTAGATCCAGCAATAAGCAAATGAGGCATAGCCGATAAGTCTGCCATGATAATATTTCCTGTTACATCTCGGCCAAGTGGCACATTGAGTGGATTATCATCAAATGGCGCATTCTCAATCATGTCTCGGAATCCAACAGTTGCCTGAGTATCATTAGGAACCTCTATACCAACATAGGGTTTACCGGGGATTGGCGCCTCAATTCGTATTGATTTTGCAGCTAATGCCAATGCTAAATCATCCGATAGATTAGCAATTCGATTTACTTTAACGCCTTGCCCTGGTTTCAACTCATATTGAGTTACCGTAGGTCCTAATGAAACACTGGTTACTTCCGCCTCAACACCAAAGCTTTGCAGCGTATCATGGACAAGACGCGATTTGTCGGTTAAACTTTTAAACTCTTTTGTTTGGTCTGTAGGCGCTAATTGCGTTAATAGGTCAGCAGTTGGTAACTGGTAATCCGGGTTTTCTTTTTCCAACATATCTGTAGAAACTTCGCTATCACTAACAGAAGTCTTTTCGGCCTGTTCTTTGGAAGACTTTTTTGTTGGTTGAGGCGCTATAGGACCATTCCATTTAATTTCAGGCTCATTGAAATTTTCTTGAACACTAGGTGCATTGACGTCTTTTTCTATTTTAGGGACAACATCGGTTGACAAGCTATCATCTCGGCTCACACCTAATGGATCATCTCCATAATCAGTAATATCTTTCTTGTGTCTATCACGTTTGAAAAGCGATTGTCGGGTTGGCTTTTCGTTAGCTCGTTTTTCCTGAATATGAGTAACCCCTTCATGAGCTTTTTCAACGCCTTGCTGAACAATGTCACGAGCTGGAATACGGAAAAAGATTGCAATACCACTGAATAATAAGATTATTGTTACAATCCACGTGCCAATGCTAGACATTAGCATAAACAGTAAATGATATAATGCCGCGCCGATTATACCACCGCCAACCGGTGTGTTTGCTGATTGATTGACAAAATCTTGACCAATTAACCGCACCACTTCGCCAACATATCCATCTGCATTTTTTAGTGTGTATTCAAAAAATAACAATGATGAAATTGTCTCAATAGCAATGAACATCATAAAAGCGCCAACCCAAAAATGAGTTGCTATTTTGGGTGTTTTTCGAGTAATAAAATAGTACCCTAAAAATAATGTCATAGGTATTAAAATCACAAGATACATGTTTCCAAAGAAAAAACGGAAAATGTCAGCGATAAATACCCCTAATATGCCAAGCTTAAATATACCTAGTATACCTAAGACAATACCACCCAAAAAGCATAGGTTTTGAACTAAAGGGTTCTTTTTTTTACTATTTTTACCACGTGTTGTACGCCGTCTTTGTGTAGTCTTTCTTGTCGCCAAAGTTCCACCTCTTAGTCAGTTCATTCTAACACTTTATTTTATCATTTTTGAAACTCGAACAAATGTTCACATCAAATTCTTAAGCTTTGCTTAACTCTATTTCAAAAATTTAATTTTTAAACACAAAAAAACGCAACCAGAGTTGCGCTTTTTAGTAGCTCGTGAGAGAATCGAACTCTCGATTCCGCCGTGAAAGGGCAGCGTCTTAGCCACTTGACCAACGAGCCATGGTCAATAGTTGTTCGTTGTAACGAAACAACTATATTAGTTTATCAGGGAAATTTATATCTGTCAACTGTTTATTTCAGTTTGTCTTGCTCGTATGTGTGAGTTGTTTCTAAATTTGAAAAAGATTGCTGGCGCAATGCTTCATAAAGCACAATTGCGACAGTATTCGATAAATTCAACGAACGAACATGTGAATCATCCTGTGGGATACGAATAGCCTTCTCCGGATTTTGACGCATAAATACTTCTGGTAGCCCTGTGGTTTCTTTTCCAAATAAGAAGTAATTGTCAGTATCATTTTGTGCGTAATTAGGCTGTGTGTAGTCTTGGTTAGCAAATTTAGAAACCAAGTATAAGTTGTCTGTTTCTGCTAAAGTGTCTAGAAAATCAGGCAAGCTTGGGTGTTTCACCAACTTTACATGATCCCAATAATCTAACCCGGCACGTTTAACGTGTTTGTCATCAAGTTCAAACCCCAACGGTTCAATTAAATGTAAGACTGCATCAGTTCCAGCAGTCGTACGAGCAATATTTCCCGTATTAGCAGGCATTAAAGGTTCAAATAAAACAATATGATTCGTCATTTTTCAGCTACTTCCTCTACTTCAAATAAATCTGAGTTTGCACGCCACCAATCATAGATGTGTGTAACAAACACTTTAGCTACAGCATATGATGGCACCGCTAACACAATACCTAATACACCAAAAATATGTCCACTGCTCAATAACACAACGATAACAGTAACAGGGTGAATTGATAACGCCTCCCCGAGAATTTTTGGTGAAATAACATGTGCTTCAATCGGTTGTTCAATAGCTAGTACGATAATAGCTAATATTAGCATTTTTGGGCCGCCAGCAATCAAAGCAACTGTGAAAACTGGCACTTGTGCAATAATTGATCCAACATACGGGATTAAGTTAAAGAAGCCTGCCATCAGCGCTAATAAAATACCGTACGGCAAACCAATAATGGTATACCCTATGGAAAACATAATCATTACAGCGAGTGCAACACCAAGTTGTCCACGAATATATTGAGCGATTTGCTTACTAATTTCCGTTAATAAGTAGCGTACTGATAGTTGTGAGTTATTTGGAAACTTACTAGAAACAAATGACGAAAATTTGTGTCCATCTAACAGCATATAATAAAGAATAAACGGCGTCGAAACAATTGTCACACCAATTGATGTAAGAATTGATGCAAATGAACTGATGCCTGCAACCCCGCTTGTCAAATATTTTTTGCTCCAATCTAATACATTTTGATTAAGATCAGAATTCGTATGATTCAAATAATCTCTGATAAACTTAAATTGTTCACTGGCAAAGGTCTCATTAATAAAAGCTTCGCTGGTTTTCCAGTAATTTGGCCAGTTATCGATAAATTGAATGACTTGATTGCGCAATACCATGACAATAGCAGCAATGGCTACTCCAATGATAGCTAATAAGACAATCAAGACCACACCAATCGATAAGTTTCTTGGTAAATGCACATATTTTTCCAGAAGACCGACAATCGGACTCAGCAAATAATACAGCACGCCGCTTATCATTATAGGTGCACCGACAGCCGTAAATAATGCACGAATTGGTTCAAACAAAAAACGTACTTGCCAAGCCAAAAAAATGATTAACAAAACTAATAAAATTACAATCAGACCATTTAACAAGTCATTGCCAGAAAACCAACGACTATACCATGACTGTTGCTCTGGTTTTTTCATAAAAACGCCCCTTCTCATGCTATACAATTGTAATTATTTTACCATAGAATTGCGAATGGCTGTTACTTTGCAATATTTTTACGATGATGTGATAATTAAATAAGGCTAAAAATTATATTTGTGTAAATGCTTACATACAAGTATAATTAAAACAGACATTCAAAGGAGCTACTATATAATGGCAGTCTATAAAATTCTATTTGGTACGTATACAAAGCGCGTTTCAAAAGGTATATATGAAGCTGAGCTTGATACAGAGAAAAAATTATTACAAAACTCCACATTCGTTGGGGGTTTGACAAATCCAACTTATTTGGCAATATCAAAAGCCAACAAAGTCTACGCGGTTGAGAATCGTGATGGTCAAGGTGGTGTTGTTACATTTGATAATTCCGTTCGACCCCTTGCTGAGATTGATGCACAATTAAGTGAAGGCTCAGCACCGGCATATATTGGTGTTGATGAAGATCGTCAACTTGTTTATGCAGGTTATTATCACCGTGGAACTGTTGAAGTTTACCGAATTAATGATGATGGTAATTTGACGTTAACCGATACTTGGCAAAATGAAGGGTCAGGTCCACGTCCTGAACAAGGATCTTCACATATTCACTTTAGCAATTTAACTCCTGACAACCGTTTAGTTGCAGTTGATCTGGGTACAGATGAAGTTATTACTTTTGACGTATCAGACAATGGCAAGTTAGCTGAAGCCGCTCGTTTCAAAGCAGAAGATGGCTTTGGCCCTCGTCATATTCGATTTTCGCCAGATGGTCAATATGCTTACCTCCTCGGCGAATTATCAAGTCTACTCAGTGTTTTGAAATACAACAGTGAAGATGGTTCTTTTGAACACGTACAGACAGCACCAACTATACCATCAGATTGGACAGCACATAACGGAGCTGCTGCAATCCGTATCAGTAAAAACGGTCGCTTCATATATGTTTCAAATCGTGGTAATAACTCAATCGCAGTCTTCAAAACAACCAATCTTGGATCTGAAATTGAACGTATTCAATTAATCAGTACTGAAGGTGAGTTCCCAAGAGACATGAATTGGGATGAATCTGAACAATTCTTGGTGGTTGCTAATCAAGATACCGACAATGTATCATTGTACGCTCGTGATGACGAGTCCGGCGAATTATCACTACTCCAAAAAGACTTCACAGTTCCAGAAGGTGTTCGTGTATTATTTGAATAACAAAAAAGGATGCATCATTGACAGATGCGTCCTTTTTTATTTGCATTAAAATAACTTATCGTGAACTACGATTCATACGTTTTTCGGCGTAACCCAATGAGCGACTAATTCCAAACGTCAAAACGAAGTAAATCAGTGATGCAATAACTAATGGGAAAAATGGTTTGAAACTAGCTCCTTGAACGACACCAGTTTGGAACATCAATTCACCAACACCAATAACAGAAACAACCGAACCTTCTTTGATAATTGTCACAAATTCATTACCTAGAGCAGGTAAAATGTTTTTTACCGCTTGTGGTAATATGACATATCGCATTGTCTTGCCTTTTGACAAGCCAAGTGAGCGCGAAGCCTCCGTTTGTCCAAAGTCAACAGAGTTGATTCCTGAACGAATGATTTCAGCAACATAAGCAGCTGAATTAAGTCCCATTGCAAGAGCACCAGCAGCAAAAGCTGATAAATTCAACCCAATTACTTGCGTACCGAAAAATACCATAAACGCTTGTACTAGCAACGGTGTGCCACGGACATACTCAACATAAACATTACCAATAATTCTTAAAATGGCGTTGGGAGACAACTTGAATAAGGCAAAGACTGTTCCAAGCACAATACCCAAAACTACCGCTACTGCAGCTAAGGCAAGCGTCAACAATGTTCCCTTAACAAACAAATTACCATACTTAGCCCAGAAGCTTTGATCGGCAAACATTAGCTTATTAGCTCTTTTTTGATAAGCTTCCAATTCACCTGATTTAATGATGTTACCAAGTGACTTGTTAATTTTGGCTTTTAGGACTGGAGAATTTTTAGGCATTGCGATTGAAACTGCCCCTTCTCCAGAAGAAGGCTTTGGATAAATGATTTTAAAGGCTTTATTTTGTTGTGTGTAAGCTTTAGATATTGGTTCATTAAGCACGATTCCAGCAATTTTACCAGTAGATAATTGTGCAACCAAATCAGGAACTTTTTGAAGACTGACTATTGTTGATCCACTCATACTTTCTTGAGCATAAGTTTCTTGGGTAGTTTGTTTTTGTACACCAATTTTCTTACCAGAAAAAGAGTTTAGGTTGCCACTATATTTAGAGGCATCTTTTTTCAAAACCATTACAGTCTGCAAAGGCTTCATATATGAATTTGAAAAATCAACTACCTTTTCTCGTTCTGGTGTAGCATTGATACCCGAAATAATGACATCAATTTTACCAGTTTGCAAGGCACCGATTAAACCATCAAATCCCATTTCCTTAATAACAGGCTTAACACCAAGATCCTTAGCAATTTTTTTAGCCATCTCAACATCAAAACCAACAATTTGGTCACGTCCGTTGACCGTAGCATGGAACTCAAATGGTGCATAATCTGCTGACAGACCAATTACTAACGTACCCTTTTTCTTGATTTTAGTTAGGGCCGGATCCGTAGTCGCAGCATCAGCATGAGTTGGCAAAACTGCTAACAATGGCAGTAACATTGTAATCGTCATTATCACGATTGATATTTTCTTTAATATACTATTCATTTAATTTCTCCTCATGTGAAACAACATTACTAATTTTACCTTGATTTGAATTTTTATACAATAAAAAAACGTAGATATACAAAATATATTGAATAACTAAATTTTTTATACAAAAAAACTCGCCGAAGCGAGTCTACCTGTTACAAGTATCTATAGGCCATGTTTTGTTCCAGTGTAATGCAGGTAACATTACACCTTCGGTAATCATCTATCTAAGTTCGTTCAAACGAACCATACCGACCATCGCTTCATTTCACTAGGCCAGCCGCCCCTACCAAAAGTTTGGGTTGCCCGTTTGTGGGGTTTACCTCGTCTCAAATACTAGCTTTCACTAGCATATACGTTTCTATGGCACCTTCGAGCCTATTCAGACATAGCCTAAGCCTTAGCCCTTTCGACTGCCGTAACATCACTGTTCCTGGGTTTATTTTTTATCCCAGCACAAACACTACACCCATCTCAGAGTGTACGAGCATGGACCTTCCTCACGTTAGAAATATAACGCGCAATTACCCGATACTTGCAAAAATTATTATCTTTTTATTTATTCAGCACTATTATGATCGCGACCAAACACCACACGCTCCAAATTAGCAACACGCTTAATCAAATCTAAGTTAGTTACTGCCGCTTGCTGTGCGACTGCTGCTTGTCTTTGATCCTCAACTGGTTGAGGTTGAGAAGCAGTTTGAACTGGTTGTTGCGGTGCAACACTTTGTTGCTGTTTAACAGCAACTAGTTGATCTTGTGCATCTTTCAAAGCGACTTGTAAACGAGCCACTTCACTTTTTAGTTGTTCAACTCGGCTACCAAATGCACCATAATCTTTAATAATATCATCTAGAAAGCTGTCAACATCAGCAGGATCATAACCGACCCCCATACGTTTTTGCTTAAAGACGCGTTCCAAAATGTCTTTTTGCGTGTATTTTACTTGTTCCACAAGCTATACCTCGATTATTTTTTTACTTATCCTATGTTACCAATAATTCTAATGAATTACAAGGCATTTTTAATACTAATAATCGTAACGATTTTCATTCATTTTTTCTTCAAGTTCCGATGCATACTCTTGTAACTGATACATGTCCACTTGGACAAGAGGATACGGCGTTTGCGTTTGATACTTTGTCACAACTTGAAAATCAAATATTGTCTTCCCTTCAAATTCCGTATCATAAAAGAACAATGCGCCATCTGTGTGCGCTAACATGAATTTCTGGTAATTTTTTAGTTGAATAGGCGATTGAAAGGGTTTAGTCGATACGCTCTCAGAAAAATCGCTCTGTGCAATCAATTTCTGCAATTTAGCTTGATTATCCTCACTCCATTGACTGCCAAACTGTTTAAAAGGCAACATTACAGCCAATTTAAGTTGCGGATAGTCTTTCTTCATATCAGCAACAACTTCAATTGTCCATTGCTCAATGCCTAGCTGGGCACCTGTGATAACCCATTCCAACCCATTATCAACTTGTTCTTTTAGCGTTTGATGTAATGCATACTTGATAACTTTAATTTTAGGATCTTTGTCACCGAATGTTCCTAATTCATAACTTCGGTAACCCGTTACCCAAAGTCGCATAATATTCTCCTCTATAAGAAAAGGTCTTGCTATGAAAGCAAGACCGAGAAACTCTAAATTAATTGTTGCCAGTTGTAGACCCAGTTGAAGCAGAGTTTGCACTAATTCCTGCTTCAGATGGGGTTTCCCCAGATTGCGCAATAGAATTCACACTCGGCAGTCCACCGTTACTCCAAGAAACATCTTTGACTTCATATTCAACGATATTTCCCTTCACTTTAGCAGTAACTGTATCTGGTGCGGTCCAATCGGTATTTGACTTATTTTGCATGGCATAAGCCATCACTTTGGCATAATACTGCGCCGGTAAATCTTGCTCTGTCCAAGGAATGTAATTTTTACTAGGAACATCAAATCCAGTCCATACAGAGAGCGTATACGATTTTGTATAGCCGGTAAACCAAGCATCCGATATCGCTTTATCAGGCATCCCAGCATCATCATCATAGGCTACTAGCCCTGACTTACCAGCCTGATATAACCCAGAAATTGCGGCATCTGCTGCGGTTGCATTAGGCTTGATAACACCCTTCATCATATCAGTTAACATGAAGGCTGTACTGGTCTTCATAGCACGTGTGCCACTTGATGTGTAGCTATGGGTTGTGCCATCTGCAGTGACAATTTTAGAAATATAAGTTGGCTTGTAATAGACACCACCATTAGCAACAGCACCAAACGCTGCTGCCTCCTGTTCGGTTGAAACATCGATTCCAATGGCCATTGAACCACCCGGTGTTGAGTTCGTCGTAATGCCTAGTCCATTAACAAACTTCTCGGCATTTGAACCACCAACCTCTTCTAAGGTTCTGATTGCAGGAATATTTCGCGATTGCGTTAAGGCCGTACGCATGGTAATGTTTCCCATGTATTTTTTATCCCAGTTGTAAACACTTATGTTTGTACCGTTATATTTGTATTTTTTATCTTCAACTGTTCGATAAGTTGGCCAGTTAAGGTATTCAATTGCTGGCCCATAATCTAGTAATGGTTTAATTGATGAACCAGATGAACGGTTCTTGCTGGTTGCTCGGTTAAGTGCCTGCAAGGTATTAACATTACGTCCGCCAATTTGGGCTATAACGTGACCATTATTTGGATCTGTCATTGTTGCGCCAATTTGTAAGTCATCACTAGAAAAAGTAACAGAACCATCATTGGCATTATCATAAAGGGATTGTTGTAAATTAGAATCCATATTAGTATAGATTTTCAAACCGGCTTTTGTTGTATCATAACCTAGCTTTTTGGCTTCCGCTATCACTGATGAAGCGTACCCATCAGCAACTTGACGAGTGCTATTAGCCGCCTCTGTTTTGGCATTTAAATCTTGTAAGCCATCGCTGACAGGCACCTTCATTGCTTCTGTCGCTTGCTTTGACGTAATCGCACCATAAGTAACCATAGCTTTCAAAACTGTGTCACGACGCTCTTTTGCAGCCGTAGTGTCCTTTAAGTAGGGATCATAGTAAGTTGGTGATTGTGGCATACCAGCAAGCAAAGCCAATTGTGGCAAAGAAAGATCAGTTAACGCTTTACCATAAAAATATTCTGAAGCTGTTTTCATTCCGTAAACGCCGTGTCCCATGTACACTTTGTTCATATAAAACGTCAAAATTTGATTTTTAGTAAAATTCTTCTCCACACGTAAGGCTAACCATGCTTCTTGCGCCTTACGTTTAAATGTTTGGTCAGACGTTGATGTACTAAAGACGGACAATTTAACTAATTGTTGCGTCAGAGTAGATCCGCCCTGCATCCCCAGAGAAGAACCCTTAATATTGGAAATTGCAGCTCCGGCAATACGTATTGGGTCTACACCATGATGTTTGTAAAAACGTCGATCTTCAATAGAAACAACAGCTTGCTTTAATTGTTTGGGTATTTCATTGGAATTAGCATAATCACGATCTTGAGTGGCCATGCTCCAAAAGACATTCCCCTTAGAATCTAAGAGCTGTGTAGAGTTTTCCGAAGCTAAATCCGACTCTGTAATATTGGGTGCATCATTCGCATAAGTGAAGAACAAGGCTGTTCCCGCAAGCCCAGCAATCAGACCAAGAGTAAATAACCATAAGAATATGGCTAATATCCAACGACGCTTCTTTTTAGTTTTTCTTGGTTTTCTGGGTCCGCTACCCTTTGGACCATTTGGTTTTGGCGGACGTGGTGGTTCTTGTGCAGGGTATTGGTCGTACATCTTATGATTACGATTTACACGCGACCATTGATTCGCTTTGTCATTTGCCATACTATTGAAAACTCCTAAAATTTAATGTAATGCTTCAAGCATTTTATCCACAGCTGTGAGATAATCCAAACTCGGATTTAAACTTTCAGGCACAACAAAACTCTTATCAACTATTTCTTGATAAGAAATCGACTGTTTGCCATTCAAATGTTGCCACTGTTGTATTAATTCGCTAGCAGGATAGACATAATTCTCATTTAAACTCGTAAATTTGATGATAACAAACCCGATACCGCCTTGGGACAAAATACTTGCTAAATGAGAAATTTGATGTTCATGGAAATTTTTCAAAGGGAATGACGTTTTATTTTTTGTTTCCTTTGCATCAAAGTCAATATACTTTCCTTGATAAACACCATTATAATCAGTTGTAGAGGCTTGTTTAAAATAAGCTTCTGTAATTTTGGCAGCAGAGCGAGCAGGATAGTCAACTTTTACTATGGTTATTGGTGTAGGCTTTTTATGAACTACTGCCAAACGATTAGCAAGATAATAGTCATTTGCAAGATTAATTTCATCTTCCAGACCCATACCTCGCTTACCAAATAATACCTTTTTAGTTGTTTTACCGGTACGCAATGTGTTATTTTTTAACGTCTTACCATGATGAGTACCGACTGGATAATTAATTGTCATCGCAACTCTCAATATTTTCTGTAAAATATATATTTTTATTTTACCATAAAAAATAACTTAACCATAATTAGGTTAAGCAATGTCAATGCTTGTGTGTTGCAAGTCATTCAAAAACCGTCCAACTAAAGAGTTAGTCGGACGGTTTTACTTATTATTTTTTCAACTTTTCCACGCCATCTTTGACGGCATCAACTGCATCTTCAGCAGAATCCTTAACGGCTTCGGCAGCATCAGATAACTTGTCTTTCGCCTTACCAAAAAGTCCCTGTGCTTTACCTTGTGCTTCGCGACTCTTGTCACCGGTAACTTTGCCTTCAACTTCTTTTGCTTTACCAGCAACCTTGTCCTGAGCATTATCAAACTTATCTTCAACTGACATATAATGTCCTCCTTGAACTTTATTTGATGTTACATATATAGTATAACTTAAATGTAAGCGCTTGTAAACAACTTACAGTAAAGTTACATTGTATATTTAACAGCTGATCTTCCATCATAGAGAAAACAATTAGTCATTTAATTTATAGTTAATCCTCGTTAAATATTCAAATTACATAATAATGTCACATGCCATCCACTCGTTTCTGTGGGTGGTTTGTCTATGTCAATATTTATTCTCAAAATCGAGTGTGTACGCCTTTTCCAGAATTTGATATAATTTTTACTAAGCTCATTAAGGAGTCATCATGACAATTATTTTTCTTTACACTTTTATTTTATTCGTAACACTCTGTTTAATTACTTTTTTATTCGTCGGAATTATAATTCGCAGCCGCGGAACAATCATTATCACCTCTTTTGGTATTGTTATTCAAACAATACTGTTTTGTTTTTTTCGTTTCTTTATGTTCACATAAATTATCTATAATCTATTTGTTTGACCAATATTCTTATTGCAGTCTTTTTGCTATTTCAGACGCAATAACTGTATAAAAGTCGATATTCCGTTGGATTTTTCTCAGGCCATCTGTGATAAAATAGCAGTAGCAAAAACATCGGAGAATATGATAGTGCCCTTTTCATTGTTATTTGTTCTGACCCTTCTATTAACTGCACTGTTAATCGCTGGACTAATCCTTCATAATCGTTATATGATCATCACAGCTGTTGTAGGGATTGTAGTGCAAATTATTGTGCTCATTTATTTGTGTTTCATATTTATTCCATCACTATAAAAATAGTCACATTGAGCCAAACGTTACGCTTTGTTTGATAAGCGGTCTATTTGAATAAAGATAATTGCTGTGATAACATGAACGGTAGTAGTCGTGCCTTATGTTTTGCATTTAATTTCAAGCAATCACGATTAAAATTAGGGAGAATATTTTATGAAAAAAGTGTCAGTTTTTGTTTTAATGATTTCACTCATACTTATGTTTGCGTCTTTGATTAGTTGGATTATGAGCCAACCAACTTTTGCTATTATTGCCTCTAACTTAGGCTTGCTTATTTTAGCAATTTCATATCTTTGGGAAAACCGCAATAATTTCTTGAAATAAAAAGTCCTTCTGGACGTACATATTAATTAAATAAAGACAAATAATTTGTCGAAAAAATAAACCTCATTTGAGGTTTATTTTTTTGGAGATTATTCCCATTCAACTGTTGCAGGTGGCTTAGCCGTAATATCATACACCACGCGGTTAATATGACCAACTTCATTGACAATACGAGCTGATATTTTTTGCAATAATTCCCATGGCATACGTGCAAAATCAGCTGTCATACCATCGACAGAAGTAATGGCACGAATTGCTATCGTGTAATCGTAAGTACGGTAATCACCCATGACACCAACTGAACGGACACCAGTCAATACCGTAAAGTATTGCCATATGTCTCCTTCTAGACCAGCTTTGGCGATTTCATCACGCAAAATCCAATCAGAGTCACGTACAATTTCTAACTTGTCTTCAGTGATGTCTCCCAGAATACGAATCCCTAATCCAGGGCCAGGGAATGGTTGACGCCAAACCATTTCGTGTGGCATATTCAACTTTTCACCTAATTCACGAACCTCATCCTTAAATAATGTGTTAAGTGGCTCAATTAGCTGGAATTGCATATCCTCTGGTAAGCCACCAACGTTATGATGTGACTTGATAGTTTGTGCCGTATCGGTACCAGATTCAATCACATCAGTATATAGCGTACCCTGTGCTAAGAATTCAATGCCATCTAACTTTTTAGCCTCATCATTGAAAACTTGGATAAACTCATTTCCAATAATCTTTCGCTTTTGTTCAGGATCTGAAACACCGGCCAATTTATCCAAAAAACGTTCTTGGGCATCAACTTTAATGATGTTTAATCCAAACTTGCCACCCAACATTGTCATCACCTGATCTGCTTCGTTTTTACGGAGCAAGCCATGATCCACAAATATAGATGTCAATTGGTCACCAATCGCGCGGTGCAACAAAACACCAACAACGGATGAATCAACACCACCTGATAGTCCAAGCAATACCTTTTTATCGCCTACAATTTCGCGAATTTTTTGAATTTGTTCATCAATAAATCCACTCATGTCCCAGTTAGATTCTGCTTCAGCAATATTTTTAACAAAATTCGTTAAAATTTGCTTACCATTTTCTGACAAGGTCGTTTCTGCGTGGAACTGAACCCCATACAAGCGACGCTCTTCGTTAGCAATAGCAGCAATTGGTGTTTTATCTGAGCCACCAATCACTTTAAATCCTTCAGGTAATTCAATGACATTATCTGAATGGCTCATCAAAACAGTTTGTGATACTGGTGTATCAGCTAATAATCGCCCAGCAGACTCAGTTTGTTGTAGGACAGTTTGTCCAAATTCGCCATTTCCTGGATTAGCTTCAACTTTACCGCCTAATTCTTGTGCCATTAGTTGCATACCGTAGCATACACCTAAAACTGGAATATCTAAATTGAATATTTCGCTATCAATGGTAAACGCATTTTTCTCATAAACCGACTTAGGACCACCAGACAAGATGATGGCCTTGGGATTATAGGACTTGATTTCTTCGGCAGTCATATTACGTGACTTAAGTTCTGAAAACACACCCATTTCACGTATACGTCGTGTGATTAATTGATTATATTGGCTTCCATAGTCTAAAACTAAGACCTTATCAAGTTTGTCAACCATTGCTTATCCTTTCGCGTAGTTAGGCGCTTGTTTAGTAATTTCAACATCATGTGGATGTGATTCACGCAAACCGTTATCTGTTATTTGAACAATCTTAGCATTCAATTTTAGGCTTTCAATTGTTTGTGACCCCGTGTAACCCATTCCGGCACGTAATCCACCATCAGTTTGGAAGATTGCATCATCAATTGACATATCTCCTTCTTTAAACGAACCGTCAGATTCCAGTACTGATCCTTTTAACAGATCTGATACCATTGTCGCATCTGCCCCTGCTGCAATCGCTTTAACAATGTCACCCGAATAATGAATACCACCAACAGCAATGACTGATTTGTTGTCATATGCAGCTGCCACATCTGCAATATTCATTGTGACTGTTAAGAATGGGTATGTAATGTCGTTTGGTAGTGATGAGTCAACTGAACGTCCTGCAAGTATTGTATCTGCTCCTGCTTCATATAAAGCAGCAGCAATGCTTTGATCTTCAACGACACCAACAGCAATGAACAAATCTGGATATGCTTGTCGTATTTGCTTAATAAGATCACGCGTATTCTTAGCTAACGCTCCATGCAAATAAAAGAATATAGCATCCGCTCCTGCATTAACCAATGCAGCAACACGAGTTTCTGCACCAGCCACTAACCACACTTCAGCTGCTACACGTAAATGATTCTGTGAATCAACTAAAGCATTAGGATATTTTTCAGTATCAACGACTGTCTCCTTAACTTGTTGCAAACTGGCTACTTGTTTTGATAAATCTTCTTGCTCAGCAACAACGCCTAACCCACCATTCAAAGCAGTTGGCGCAACACGTGTATCTGTTTCCGGACCAAAAGCCTCTGAAACAAGCGGAATATTTAATTCAAAATTTTCTGACAATTGTGTACGCAAGGTAACACTATATGGTAAAACATTTGAGGCTCCTGGTACTAACAAAACTTGATCGTAGCCAAGACCTATAAACTCTGTATTTTCAGGCATGATTTTCTCCAAAGATGATTGAACTATTATTTGCAATGATAATTAGAATTGGGCAGCAACAACAGGCTTTTGCTTATCCGTCGCTGCTTCGAAATCAAATACTTCGCTATCACGTGCGATATGCTCATGATTAACTAAGTCATCAATCGTCGTTTCTCCTAATTGTGCCATTTTTTTATGAATATCTACTAACATAGCATTTAAAATGGTTGTCAAATCGCCTTTATATGTAACACGAGCTTCAATACCTTCTGGTACCATCTTTTTAGCTTCGTTCACTTCACCTTGGAAGTAACGATCCTTTGATCCATTTTCCATCGCAGCAATTGAACCCATACCTCGATATGTTTTGTACTTTTGACCATTGTCCTCAAACACTTCACCGGGTGTTTCTTCCGTCCCAGAAAACATTGATCCAAGCATAACCGCATTCCCACCAGCTGATATTGCTTTAACAATATCTAATGATGTTTTAACACCGCCATCAGCAATGATTTTCTTGCCACGTGCAGCCGCTTCAAGGGCGGCATCACGAATAGCAGAAACTTGTGGTACACCAATACCAGCAACCACACGTGTGGTACAAATTGATCCAGGGCCAATTCCAATTTTAACAACATCAGCGCCCGCATCGTATAATGCAGCTGCACCTTCTCGAGTTGCAATATTACCAGCAATAATATTTAAATTAGGGAAAGTCGACCTCACCTCAGATACCTTGCGGAGAACGCCCTCAGAATGTCCATGTGCGGAATCCAGTACAATTGCATCAGCTCCTGCTTCAACCATAGCTTGCACACGATCTACAGTGTCATTCGTTACACCAACGGCACCAGCAACAAGCAGATGTCCTTCAGCATCAACAGCCGAATTAGGAAAGTCTGCTGAGTCAAACGTTGCCGTTTTAACCTTGCGAACTTCATCAGCCTGTGCACTAATTGTCATATTTTTATGAATGACACCAAGGCCACCTAACTTAGCTAAAGCTGTGGCAAAGCGTGCTTCTGTCACTGTATCCATCGCAGCTGATAGTAATGGAATATTAAGCTTCAAAGTAGGTGTTAAGCTTGTGGTCACCGAAACAGATTCAGGTGTCACAGTTGACTGTAAGTCGCCAACTAACTTGACGTCTTCAAATGTTAATCCCATTGGGACAAACTTGTTTTTTGAACTAAACTTCTGCATAAGATCCTCCAAAATAAACGTGCATTCTACCTTTGTCGTATAAACAAATAAGCAATTGAACCCATCCCCAGTAGGTATTGCAATTTGTTTTTAACACGAACTTCACCGGTAGTTTATATAATTTAATCAGGCCTTTTTGTTAACACAATTGTTAACGGATCCGCCATCATCTTTAAACACAAAAAAAGCATCTGGGACACAGAGATCCACAAATGCTTTTGAATCGTCAAAAACATTTGCGGATAGTCACGACTTTTGGGGCGTGGTAGAAACTGTTGGCCGTTTTCCAACGATATATCTGCAAATAACTTCTTTAGTTGTTGTTATCATATTACCCGCTTTTATGAGAAAAAGCAACTGTTAGTTAGGCAGGAAAAAACCATCTGACTTGACTTTAAATTTTCCTAGAAATATGTCATTTACAACTAATTAAACACTCAATAACTTATAAAAAAAGCACCTGATTTTTTTATTTACAATCAGTTGCTCTTTTCTTCATATATTTATTTATCAATATTTTTTTTGCTATCTTGCTTGTAGTCATCAATTGTATCTTTAACGGCTTCCTCTGCTGCATCCTTGATATCAGTTACAGCGTCTTTTGCCTTACCGAAAATGTTTTGGGTTTTACCTTGTAATTCCCGTTGTTTGTCACCAGTAACTTTCCCCTCAACTTCCTTTGCTTTTCCAGCAATCTTGTCCTTGGCATTATCAAATTTTTCTTCAACTGTCATCGTACATGTTCTCCTTGAGGTTTATTTAATATTACAAATCAATCATATCGTAGTACATAATGTTTGTAAATTATTTTGATTCTAATAATGGGTCCATTCACCTCAAAAAGTGCAAAACAAAAAGCCACACGGGGGTGAGTGGCTTTCGCAAAAGTTCAAGTTTTCTCATTGAAGATCAACCAAACTATATTATTAATTATAAGTTCTCTAAAAGCAGGTTACAAGCCAAAACGATAGTCAATAAAACAAGGATTGTTCAAAAGAAAAAGCACCTGCTACGGCGCTTAAATAATGCAATGCTGACAAACAGATAAATGAAATTGTAAGTTACAATTATCTAATCATGGAAGAAATGTGTAGTAACTGTCAGTAATTACAATAGTAAAATGAGCTTACTTAAAGTAACTCATGAATTAATTATACCATATAAAAGTAATGATTACTATTTATTTAAAAATAAAATAAAAAGCACTTATCCCTCTTGATGGATTAGTGCTCATACTACAATTAGTCTCTTGCTTTGATGCACCAAATCACTTAATTGAACCGGCGAAAGATGGCAAAAAGTTCGGTGAAATCGTTTCAACGCGTACATTCAATCCAGGCTTTGGTGCGGCAATATACTGATTATTGCCAATATAAATAGCCACATGGTATGAAGCGCCTGGCGTACCCCAAAATAGTAAGTCACCTGGCTGAGCTTGAGAAACCGACTTCTTTTGAGTGTACATTTCTTGTTCAACGGACGAGTGTGGTAATGAGATGCCGGCAGCATTTTTGAAAACATAACTCACTAATCCAGAGCAATCAAACCCAGTTGAAGGCGTTCCTCCACCCCAAACATAAGGAATATTTTGTGCTACCAATTGTTGCGCTAGCGCAATAATTGCGGCAGAATTTTCAGACGTAGATTGTGTTGTATTAGAATTTACTATTTGACTGACAGACCCAGTAGAAAGATTGACTAAATTACCATTGCTATTCGTAATTGAAGATAGCTGATTATACTGTTGTCCAGCACTCGACTCGGAACTTGAAACAGCAGCTGCACCGTAAGAACTATTGATGTTGGCTGAAGCATCTGCTGCAGTTGAATCTGCAGAACTCGTATAAGCTGTAGCGTCACTTGCAGCACTTGCAGCTGTTGTCTCACTACTACTAGTATTGCCTGATGTGTTTTGCGTTTCTGACGCTACATCTGCCGTGCTAGACGTTGTTGAAGAGGTGGCCTCCGTCGCTGAACTTGTTTCTTCATCTGATCCGCTCGAGACTGCCGAACTCT